>Ga0302279_10000052_pt1 | contig 157142 bp, 145 predicted proteins | sample III_Bog_N3_3_FD_194541 | JGI IMG/M metagenome (GOLD analysis project Ga0302279, IMG submission 194541) | Peat permafrost microbial communities from Stordalen Mire near Abisko, Sweden - III_Bog_N3_3 | ecosystem: Environmental > Terrestrial > Soil > Wetlands > Peat | place: Sweden: Abisko... | reverse complement strand
GTGCGGTGCACCAAAAAGCACCCGCGAGGAGTTTCCGATGATTGGTCTAGTACTTGTGACCCATGGGCGCCTTGCCGACGAGTTCAAGGCGGCGCTCGAGCACGTGATGGGCCCGCAAAAGCAAATCGAAGCTGTCACGATCGGAGCCGAAGACGACTCCGATTTGTGTCGAAGTGACATCATCGAAGCGGTCAACCGCGTCGACAGTGGTGACGGCGTTGCTATCCTTACCGACATGTTCGGCGGCACGCCCTCCAACCTCGCGATCTCCTGCATGAGCCGGCCAAAAGTGGAAGTGCTCGCGGGAATCAATCTTCCGATGCTGGTCAAGCTGGCCAAGGTTCGCGAAGAGCGCTCGCTGCCCGACGCCATCTCGATGGCGCAGGAAGCTGGCCGCAAATACGTCACCATCGCCAGCCGGGTCCTTGCCGGCAAATGAGCGACGACGACGCGTCGCCCGCAAACGATGCCGGGCCCAGTGTCCCGCCCGGGGCGGTATCCCGGGAACTTCCCATCATCAACAAACGCGGTCTGCACGCCCGCGCTTCGGCCAAATTCGTCCAGACCGTGGAGCGCTTCAATGCCGAAGTCTGGGTGACACGTGGCGGCGAGACCGTCGGCGGCACCTCGATCATGGGGCTGATGATGCTGTCGGCGGGGCCAGGGACGTCGATCGTCGTGTCCGCGATCGGCCCCGAGGCCGAGGCCGCCCTCGCCGCCATCACCGAACTGGTCGCCGGCAAGTTCAACGAAGAAAGCATGTGACTTTTCCCGGCCTCGCCGACGCCGGGCATTGCGCGATGGCTCGCAGCGGCGGGCCTGCGTTGGGCTATTTCCCGGCTGGCGGCTCGATATAGATCTTCCAGCTGTTGGCCGAACCGGCATGGCCATGGAAGAAGCGCTGCGTCGTCATGACGAGTTGCTCGGCCTGGCCGGCATTCGCCGCCATCCAGGCTTCACAGGCCGGCAGCCGGCCATCCGACATATCGCAGATGCCGATGAAGCCGAGCCGCTTGGCCTCCTCGAGCGAGGTCAGCCCCGACGACCAAATCTCGCCGGGAGTGAACGGCGCCGGATGATCCGGGCTGTAGAACGTCATCGGCTCGCCGATCTCGGTGGTGCCGGCGACCACGGCCCATCGCGAGCCGAAGCGCTCGTGCCAGGCCTGGGTCAACTCGCGGGCGAGTTCGGAGCGCGCGCCATAGCCCGCGCCATTGGGATTGTCGGCGATTTCGCGGGTGGCGATGTAGGGCGACGCGGCGAGCGCCGCCAGCGTGATGACCAGCCAGATCGCGGCAAGGTGAACCAGCGCGATTTTTTGCAAGCGCAGCGAGGGGATCGCAACCAGCGCCAGCGGCGTCAGGAAGAACAGCGAGATCCCCCAGTCGGTCTTCATGTAGACCATGAAAACGAGGCCGCCGAGCGGCGGGCCGACCGCGACCACGACCTGGATGATCCAGACGTTGAGCGCCTGGGAGACATTGACGCACGTATTGGCGCCGCGCGACCATGCCTGCGTGAACAGCGTCAGCGGCTGGCGCGCCAGCATCGCCCACCATCGCGGCAGCCATGCCAGCGCCACCACGGCCAGCGCGACCGGTGCGGCGAGCAAAGCAAGATTGTGGCCGATATAGCCCAGCACGAGGTGGACGTTCTGCGAGCGGCTCGACAGCGCATAGACGTCGCCGGCATAGGTCAGCGGCACGTAGTCGACCTGCCGCAGCCACCACAGATGCGGCAGCATCGCCACCACCAGCGTGACAATGGCGACCCATGGCGCCGGCGAGCGCAGGAACAGGAGCCGGTCCGGATGAACCAGGGCGGCTATGCCGACCGCACCGATCATGGTCAGCACCCAGTATTTGGTCATCAGCGCCAGCGCGGCGGCGAGCCCGAGCCACAGCCCGGCCCGCGCGGTGCGCCGTTCGAAGGCATGCAGATAGGCCAGCACCATCAGCGGCAGGGTGACGAGCTGCAGCAGATCCGGATTGTACTTGAAGCCCTTGAAATTGAAGATCGGATAGAGCGCCAGCATCAGCACGACAAAGAAGGCGCGCCGCCGGTCGACCACGCGCAAGCTGATCATCCAGCAGATCACCAGGCCGCAGCCGACCGTGGCCATCGCCAGCGCATAGCTCGCCCAGTTGGCCACCGGAAACAGCCTGAACCAGAGCCCGGCGACCCAGCCGGCGAGCGGCGGGTGCTTGCCATAGCCGAGCTGGAATTTCTGGCCCCAGGCGAAGGCTTCCGCCACATCCATGTGGATGTCCTGGGCCGCCTTGAGATTGATCAGGATAAAGGTCCAGAGCACGGCATGCGCGGTGGCGAAGCCGAGCACCAGCCCAAGGCCGGCGGAGCGATCCGACGCCGACGCCGCGAGCCACGCTACCAGACGCCGGACCGTCCACGCGGCGCGTGCGTGCAATGTTGCGGGCAAGGAGCGGGCAGCTGACATGGCTGATGGCGTAGCGCGTTTTTGGCGCGAGTGGAATCAGCTTGGCGTGAAGATCGGCCGGCAAACGGCCGCAATTTGGTTGCCGCATCGGGGGGCGAATGCTATCCCGCGCCCATGACATCCATTCCTATTTCCAACATCCGCAACTTCGCCATAGTTGCGCATATCGACCATGGCAAATCGACGCTGGCCGACCGCCTGATCCAGACCACCGGCGGATTGCAGGCGCGCGAAATGAAGGAACAGGTGCTCGATTCCATGGATATCGAGCGCGAGCGCGGCATCACCATCAAGGCGCAGACCGTGCGGCTGACCTATCCGGCCAAGGACGGCAACACCTACATCCTCAACCTGATCGACACCCCCGGCCATGTCGACTTCGCCTACGAGGTTTCGCGATCTCTGGCGGCCTGCGAAGGCTCGCTGCTGGTGGTCGATGCCAGCCAGGGCGTCGAGGCGCAGACGCTCGCCAACGTCTACCACGCGCTCGATGCCGGCCACGAGATCGTCCCGGTGCTCAACAAGATCGACCTGCCGGCGGCGGAACCGGATCAGGTCAAGCGGCAGATCGAGGACGTCATCGGCATCGACGCCTCCGACGCGGTGATGATCTCCGCCAAGACCGGCCTCGGCATCGACGACGTGCTGGAAGCCATCGTGCACCGGCTGCCGGCGCCGAAGGGCGACCGCGAGGCGCCGCTCAAGGCGCTGCTGGTCGACAGCTGGTACGACGTCTACCTCGGCGTCGTGGTGCTGGTGCGGATCGTCGACGGCGTCATGAAGAAAGGCCAGCGCATCCGGATGATGGGCACCAATGCCGCCTACGACGTCGAGCGCGCCGGCTTCTTCACGCCGAAGATGACCCAGGTCGACGAACTCGGCCCTGGCGAGATCGGATTCATCACCGCCGCGATCAAGGAAGTCGCCGACACCCGCGTCGGCGATACCATCACCGACGACCGCAAGCCGGTGACCGACATGCTGCCGGGTTTCAAGCCGGCGATCCCGGTGGTGTTCTGCGGCCTGTTTCCGGTCGATGCCGACGATTTCGAGACGCTGCGCGCGGCGATGGGCAAGCTGCGGCTCAACGACGCCAGCTTTTCGTTCGAGATGGAAACCTCCGCCGCGCTCGGTTTCGGCTTCCGCTGCGGCTTCCTCGGGCTGTTGCATCTCGAAATCATCCAGGAACGGCTGCACCGCGAATTCGACCTCAATCTGATCGCGACCGCGCCGTCGGTGATCTACAAGATGCACCTCACCGATGGCCAGGAGATCGAGATCCACAATCCGATCGACATGCCCGACGTGGTCAAGATCGCCGAAATCCAGGAACCGTGGATCGAGGCCACCATCCTCACGCCCGACGAATATCTCGGCAGCGTGCTGAAACTGTGCCAGGACCGCCGCGGCTCACAGAAGGAGCTCACCTATGTCGGCAATCGCGCCATGGTGAAATACGAGCTGCCGCTCAACGAAGTGGTGTTCGATTTCTACGACCGGCTGAAGTCGGTCTCCAAGGGCTATGCGTCGTTCGACTATCATCTCACCGACTACAAGCCGGCCGACCTCGTCAAGATGCAGATCCTGGTCAACAACGAGCCGGTCGACGCGTTGTCGATGCTGGTGCACCGCCAGCGCGCCGAAGGCCGCGGCCGCGCCATGGTCGAGAAAATGAAGGAATTGATCCCGCCGCACATGTTCCAGATTCCGATCCAGGCGGCGATCGGCGGCAAGGTGATCGCGCGGGAAACCGTGCGCGCGCTGCGCAAGGACGTCACCGCGAAGTGTTACGGCGGCGACATCACCCGCAAGCGCAAGCTTCTGGAGAAGCAGAAGGAAGGCAAGAAGAAGATGCGGCAGTTCGGCAAGGTCGACATTCCGCAGGAAGCCTTTATCGCGGCACTGAAGGTCGACAGCTGAGGCGAATGCTCAGCCGCCAACGCATGATGAATTGAAATCCGGGCTGAAGCTTTCGCGACCGGACAACAAAATATCGAAAACAACCCCATGCAAAGTAGCCGGTGGCTGCCGGCATGATGCCTGATGCATCCCGGACTGCCGTTTGATGCGCCGGGCAAGTCGTCATCGCAGTGCGCGTGACCGATGGGGCCTGCCAAACTTATCGAAACCGGCGCAATCCAAGCTCTCGCGGACGGCCTCACGCGCAAGCGCAATCTTCCGGAGAAACGGGAGACAGGAAGCAGTGCCGTCCGCGATCCAGGCGCGGGTCGTCGAGACCCGCCTGGCGCCGGCGCGCGGGGCCGTAGAACTACCGGCCCGCGACCCCGATCGTTGCCAAATCTTAAACAGTTTCTGCGACGTTGCGGCAGCCTCTCGCCGCGGAGCCCTCATCCCCATGTTCAAACTTCGATCGATTGCCGTCCGGCTGATCCTCGCCATTTCGCTGACGGTGGCGGTGGCCTGCGCCATCCTGGGGAGCTTTTCGATCATGCAGCAGCGCGCATTGACGGAGCTCGCACTGGCTCAGCAGCTCAAGCTGCAATATGACAGCGTCATCGCCGCGCTCGACTATGAGGGGCGCGCGGCACTCGCGGTCAGCGGCGCCATTGCCGCGCTGCCTCCGGTTGCCGACGCCATCGCCAAAGGCGATCGCGACGCGCTGATGACGCTGCTGGGCGGCAGCATGAAGGCGCTGCAGGCGCAGGGAATGCCCTTGCTCACCTTGACCCAGCCGCCCGCCACCATCTTTCTTCGGATCCACGATCCCAAGGCTTTTGGCGATGACGCCTCGTCGCGGCGGGTGACCCTGGTGACGGCCAACAGCACCGGCAAGCCGATCGTCGGCGTGGAGCCTGGGCGCGATACGCTGGGAATCTTCGCCATTACCCCGATCATGCGCGCCGGCAGGAGCCTCGCCGTGGTCGATGTCGGCGTCGCCTTCGGCAAGGAATTCGTCGACCGCGCCAAGCAGCGCTTCGGCGTCGATCTCGCCGTGCACTGGTTCGACGGCAAGAGCTTCCGCAAGCTGTCTTCGACCTTCGGCGACACCGAGGTCGCCACCCCGGACGAACTCAGGCGCGCGTTCGACGGCACGGCGCTGCAGCGCGATGCCAGCTTCGGCGGCCACGCCGCCGCGCTCTATCTCGGACAGATCAAGGACTATGCCGGCCAGCCCATCGCGGTGCTCGAGGTCATCAAGGACACCACCGCCTACGAGGCCGCGGCAACCCGCGCCCAACTGCATCTGCTGCTCGGCACCCTGGCGATCCTTGCCGGCGCCGTTTTGCTGGCCTTCCTGCTCGGCCGCGGCCTGTCGCGCCCGCTGACGGCGATCACCGCGGTGATGAACCGGCTCTCCAGCGGCGATACCGCGGTCACGATCCCCGGCGGCGACCGCAAGGACGAACTCGGCACCATGGCGGTCGCGGTCGACGTGTTCCGCCGCAACATGATCGAGGCCGGATCGCTGCGCGAGGCCCAGGACGCCGCCAAGCGGCAGGCCGAGATCGAGAAGAAGGCCCTGCAACGCCAGATGGCCGACCGCTTCGAGGCCGACGTCAAGAGCGTGGTCGGCGCGGTGGCGCAGGCGACCAAGGACATGCAGCGGGTGGCCGGCGAAATCACCACCAGCGTCAACGGCACCTCGGAGCGGGCGGCGGCGGCAGCCGCCGCTTCGGAGGAGGCGTCGGCCAGCGTCGGCACGGTGGCGGCCGCCACCGAGGAACTGGCCTCCTCCGTTGCCGAGATCGGCCGCCAGGTCACCCATTCCGCCGGGGTCGCCGACGACGCCGTGGCCAAGGCCGGCCAGACCACCGAGATGGTCGCCGGCCTCACCGCTGCCGGCGAGAAAATCGGCGATGTGCTGCGCCTGATCGGCGCCATCGCCAGCCAGACCAACCTGCTGGCGCTCAATGCCACCATCGAGGCGGCCCGGGCGGGGGAAGCCGGCCGCGGCTTTGCGGTCGTCGCCTCCGAAGTCAAGGAACTCGCCAGCCAGACCGCCAAGGCGACCGAGGAGATCGCCGGACAGGTCGCCGCGATCCAGTCCGCCACCGGCAATTGCGTCACTGCGATCGGCGGCATCAGCACCACCATCCGCGAGATCAGCGGCATCGCCACCACCATCGCGGCGGCCGTCGAACAGCAGGATTCGGCGACCCGGGAGATCGCCCGCAGCGTGCAGCAGGCCGCCGCCGGCACCAGCGAGGTTTCGCTCAATGTCGCCGGTGCCAGCCAGGCCGCCGACCAGTCGCGCGCCTTGGCCGACAACGTACTGGTCGCATCCGGCGAACTCGGCCAGCACGCCGCCACGCTGTTCAAGAGCGTCGACAGCTTCCTGGCCGGCCTGCGCGACGCCGCCTAGCCGCCGAGGCCCGCTCGAGCAAACTCCGTCGCCCGCGGTCGCGACCGGCGGCGGCCTGCGGCTTCTCGCATTGACCCCGGGCCGTCGCATTTTGGAGGAACGATGTTCTGCGGGCTTTTCGGCGATTGCCGTTCCACGGGCCATCTTGATCGGCGGCGCCAGATGGACCACCATCGTGCCTTCGCCAACCAGAAACCCGACAAGGGGCGAGGAGACGCATGAACAAGGTTCCCGGTTTCGGACTCATCGAACGCGCGCGAGCGCTGGCGCCGCTGATCGCGCGGGAGGCCGACGAGATCGAACGGACGCGACGTCTGACGGAGCCGGTGGTTTCCGCCCTGGTCGAGAACGGGCTCTATCGTGCTTTGCTGCCGCAAAGCTTCGGTGGCTCCGAAGCCCCGCCCGAAATCTTCATGCAGATGCTCGAAGAAGTCGCGAAAGCCGATGCCAGCACGGCATGGTGCCTCGGCCAATGCGGCGTCTGCGCAATGACGGCGGCCTACCTCGATCCCGATCAGGCCCGCGAGATTTTTGGCCAGCCGACCGGCATCCTGGCCTGGGGCGCGGTGGCCAACGAGGTGCAGGTCGTTCCCGGCGGATATCGCGCCACCGGGCGCTGGGACTTCGCCAGCGGCTCCCGTCAGGCGAGCTGGCTGGGCGCCCATGTCCAGATCGTCGAAGCCGACGGCAGCAGGCGGCGCAAGCCCAACGGCGCACCGGAGTTACGCACGATCCTGTTTCCGGTGTCGAGCGCCACGATGTACGACGTCTGGGATGTGATCGGCCTGAAAGGCACCGGCACCGACAGCTATTCGGTGGACAATCTGTTCATTCCGGAAAAATTCGCGGCGCTGCGTGACGAACCCGCCGGCCTGCGCGAGAAAGGACCGCTCTACCGGCTCACCACCAACATCGTTTTCGGGCTCGGTTTCGCCGCGGTGTCGCTCGGCGTGGCGCGGGCCATGCTCGACGCCGCCGTCGATCTGGCGCGCCGCAAGTCGCCGGCCGGTCTGCATGCGATGCGCGAGAACAATGCCGTGCAGGGCGCGATCGGACGCACCGAAGGCAATCTGCGCGCGGCGCGCGCCTATCTCTACGCCACGATCGACGAAGTATGGCGCGATCTGACGCGCGACGGAAGCTACTCCGAAGACCACCGCGCCGCGCTTCGCCTGGTCTCGACCTGGACGATTCACCAGGCCGCCGCGGTGGTCGATGCCGCCTATCACATGGCCGGCGCGACCGCGGTGTTCCGCGCCAACAGGTTCGAACGCCGCTTCCGCGACATGCACGCCATCGCGCAGCAGATCCAGGCCCGCGACAGCCATTACGAGGATGTCGGCCGGGCGATCCTCGCCGCCGGTTCCGGCGCCGCGGCCAGGGACGGCTGAGCGACGGCCGCAGCGCGGCCGCGAGCCATCGCCGCAACGGCTGCAGGTTCGGGCGCGACCGACAGCGATCCGGTCAGGCCACCCGTGCCGCCTGATCGGCGGCGTCGGCGGGGGTGTCGATATCCGCGCCGCTCTGGGCTCTCAGCAGCTTGACGATCTCGGCATTGGGCCGCGCATGGCTGAACAGGTAGCCCTGCCCCTCATGGCAGCCCTCGGCGCGCAGGCAGCTCAGCTCGGCTTCGGTCTCGACGCCTTCGGCGGTGATGGTCACGCCGAGGCCGATGCCGAGGCTGATGATCGAGCGCACGATCGCCTGCGCGTCCCGATTGGAGCCGAGGTCGCGCACGAACGACTGGTCGATCTTGATCTTGTCGAACGGAAAGCTTCTGAGATAACTCAGGCTGGAATACCCGGTGCCGAAATCGTCCATCGAGATGCGCACGCCGAGCGACCGCAGCGCGTGCAGCGTGGCCAGCACCTGGCTGCTCTTTTCCAGAAGCAGGGTTTCGGTGATTTCCAGTTCGAGCCGCTTTGCCGGCAGGCCCGATTGCCTCAGCGCATCCATCACGACCGACAACAGGTTGCCGACGCGAAACTGCAGCGGCGACAGGTTGACCGCGACGCGGACGTCGCCGGGCCATAGTGCCGCGTCCAGGCAGGCGCGGCGGAGCATCAGGCCGCCGAGGCCATTGATCAGCCCGGTCTCCTCGGCGACCGGGATGAATTCGGCCGGCGAGATCATGCCGCGTTCGGGGTGCGGCCAGCGCACCAGCGCCTCGAAGCCGGTGATGCGCCCGCTCGCGAGATCGATCAGCGGCTGATAATACGGCCGCAGCACGTCATTCTGGATCGCGTCGCGCAGATCGATCTCGATCTTGCGGCGGCTCTGGGCGCGGGCGTCCATGCCGGCTTCGAAGAAGCTGAAGGTTCCGCGCGCGTCGTTCTTGGCGCGCGACAGCGCCATGTCGGCGTGCTTCAGGAGCTTCTCGGACTCGTCGCCGTCGCCGGGCGCCATGGCGATGCCGATGCTGGCGCCGATCACCACCGAATGACCATCCAGCAGGAAGGGATCGCCGATCGCCTCCAGAAGCCGCCTGGCCAGCAACACCGCATCCTCCGGCCGCGTCAGCCCGCTCTGGACGATCGCGAATTCGTCGGAGTTGAGGCGGGCGAGCGTGTCTTCCTCGCGCAACATCGAGCGCAGGCGCTTGCCGACGCCGCGCAGCAGCTTGTCGCCGATGCCGTGGCCAAGGGTGTCGTTGACCGACTTGAAGTTGTCGATGCCAAGCACCAGTACCGCGATCTTCTCGGCACCGCGCCGGGTGTGCAGCATGATCTCGTCCATGTGCTGGCGCAGCAGGTTGCGGTTCGGCAGCCCGGTCAAGGCATCGTGCTGGGCCATGAAGGCGAGCCGGGCCTCGGCGCGCTTGCGCTCGGTGATATCCATCAGCGCCAGCAATACCGACGGCTGGTCGCCATAGACCAGCTGCCGCGAATAGATCGCCAGGTCGATCAGCGTTCCGTCGGCCCTGACATGCTTCCAGGTGCGGGCCGCCAGTTCGTCGCTGCTGCGGCCGCCGGCCCAGGGCGGCTCGGATTCAAAGGCCTGGAGGCTGCGGATGGTTAGTTTCTCGAATTCGGCCCGGCTATAGCCGTAATGCTCGATCGCGGCGTCGTTGACGCCAAGGATGCGCTCGTCGTCCAGCGCGCAGACGATCATCGGAACCGGATTGCTGTCGAACATCAGCCGGAACGAGGCTTCGCGCTGCTTCAGTTCGGTGATGTCGACGCGCAGGCCGATGATGCCGCCGTCCCCGGTCAGCCGCTCCTCGATCAGGATGCAGCGGCCGTCGGCGAGGATTTGCTCATGCCGGCCGTGGGGCTGATGCAGTTTGGTGAGCCGGTCGGCGATCCACTCTTCCTCGCGGCCGATCGCTTCGGGATAGTCACCGCGCTCGACGCCGACGCGGATGGTGTCCTGCAGTCGTGCCCCCGGCTTGAACAGGTCGGAACTGCGGCTGTAGATCTCCGCATACTTCTTGTTCCAGAGAATGTAGCGTCCGTCGGCATCGAGAAACACGATGCCTTCCGGCAGGAGCTCGATCGCCTCGCGCAGCCGCTCATGAGATCTTCGCGCCTCGGCGATCGCCGCCTCGGCCTCGGCGCGCTTGCGCACGATCTCACCGATCTCCGGCGCGGCGCGCCGGCGGCCAACAGAGAGTTTTGGGCTGGGCTTGGCTGGCCGGCCCGGGACGCGCAGGATGGCCTGATGCTTTGCTTTTTTCGCGGTCTTGGGCCGGATTCTCGGCATACTTCAGCCTCACTTGCATTCTGCAGCGTCATGTTCTCCGATAAGTGTCTGAAAAAATGGTATCTCTTGGGGGTGACGGGCGCGGCACGCAGCCGGCCCCGTGAAACGGTCAGAGCCCGCGGTTGCCGCTTTAAGAGGCGATATCGCCTGCAATCTCACAACCACACCGAGTATCAGCTCACACCCACCAGCTGGCGAACCGAATATTCGACGCCTGAGGACAAAAAACCGACAGGTGCGGCGATTGCGCAACGAATCCGCGAGCTTCCCGCGTCCGCGCCCGAAATTTCGCCAATGATCCAGAAGGTTATTTTACGGTTAAAAAAGCCCGCCGCTGGGTTCACTTGAGACGCCGGTGTTATTCTTTCATTGAGCATGGCGTTTCGGGCAGTGACTTCACAGGTCGTCCCGGGAAACGTAGCGGGAGACTTTTGCGGATCATGCCCGCGAGAGCGTGTTCCGGTGACGTGGAAGCAACGCGCTTCGACATCGTAAAGTCCGCAAGCAAGACGTGGACGGCCGGGTCAGGCTTGGCCATGGCAAAGAATTGTTAGAGCTTGCTCCGGATTCACGTCACCGAAACTTGCTCCAATTGGAAATACGCGATCCGCGTATGGCCCGGGCCGTCGCCCTCGACCAGGCGAACAGAGCCGCGGCATGCGACGGATGCAGCCTGACGCAGCCATGCGATGCCGGACCGCCGAGCCGCGCGATGTCGCTGGTGCCGAGAATCGCAAAGCCGCAATGGAAGAAAGATCGCGTGCGGCATCGGCGCGTTGCAATATTTTCGCGAAAAATAAATCGCGCCGTGCGCCGCGGATGGAAAATGCTGCTCGGCGTGCCGAAGCCGTCGCGGCCGGTCGAAACCGGCCGGTTGTAGCGCGGCGCGCCGTCGCCACTCGTAGCGATCCGCTGCGATGACTTGTCGATCTGGACCACGACGTCGGCGCGCGCCGGCGTCGGCAGCCATCCCGGCAGGATCGCCGCGTCGCGAAACCCCGCCATGGCGAGGCTTGCGCGCCGCGCCCTCTTCACGATCGCGCCGCTGCAATTCCCTTTGGCATGGGCATGGCTTTCCAAAATGTGAGTTGTAAAGACCTGTCCCGGACTGCCGGTTTGGCTGTAGAGTGCCGCGATGAGGTTCCGGCTGATTCTTGTTCTCCCGCTGCTGCTCCCCGTGATACTGGTCGGCGCCACCGCCGCGCTGGCGCAGGACAAGGGCAGTGTCGATCCAAAGCCGCTGCCGCCTCTGCCCGATCCCAGGGATCCCAAGCTGCCCGCCAAGGAGTTGTTTGCCCGCAAGGTGCTGCCGGCCGCACTCCCGACGCGGGTGATCGGCTCCTATACCGCCGGCTGCATTGCCGGCGCCGAGCAAATGCCCATCAATGGTCCCACCTGGCAGGTGATGCGGTTGTCGCGCAACCGCAATTGGGGACATCCCGATCTGGTCGCGCTGTTGAAGCGCCTGTCGGTCAAGGCCCACATGGATGCCGGCTGGCCCGGAATCTTGGTCGGCGACATGGGCCAGCCGCGCGGCGGCCCGGCGCTCAGCGGCCATGCCAGCCACCAGATCGGGCTCGACGCCGATGTCTGGCTGACGCCAATGCCCGATCACCGGCTGTCGCGCGAGGAGCGCGAGGAGACCTCTGCGGTGATGATGGTGCGTCCCGACCGCCTCGATATCGATCCGCAGGTGTTTACCCCGGGCCATCTCGTGGTTCTGCGCGACGCCGCGCAGGAGCCGAGCGTGCAGCGCATTTTCGTCAACGCCGCGATCAAGAAGGCGCTATGCCGCGAAGCCAGGGGCGATCGCAGCTGGCTTGCCAAGATCCGCCCGTGGTACGGCCACGACTACCATTTTCACATCCGGATGGCCTGCCCGCCGGGCAGCAGCGATTGCAAGGGCCAGAAGCCACAGGCCGGAGGCGAAGGCTGCAGCACGGCCGACCTCGCCTACTGGTTCAAGGATTCGATCATCCATCCGGAGCCGCCGAAAGTGCCGGCGCCGCCGAGCCACGGGATCACGCTGGCACAGCTGCCCGCGGCCTGCCGCCAGGTCCTGGCGGCCCCGGACGCCAGGCCGTAGCCGACAGCCGGTGGACTATCCCGATGGCATCGAGATGCGCTAGAATGGGGTATCGTCGCGCCGTAAGCGCCGACGAAGCTTCGGATCAGGGCTGCTGATCCCATCTCGTCCCGATTTGCCGATGCGGGCCTGCGATAGCCTGTCGTCATGCGCGGGATAAATAAACATAATCAAGGACCCATCATGCGCATCAGTGCACGCAACCAGATCAAGGGCACCGTCGTCGAAGTGAAAAAGGGCGCAACCACCTCGCATGTCCGCGTCGATATCGGCAATGGCCAGATCGTCACTTCCTCGATCACCAATGAGGCGGTCGATGAATTGGGCATCAAGGCCAAGGGCGCCGTCACCGTGGTGGTGAAGGCCTCCGACGTCATGCTCGCGGTGGACTGACCATGCGGGCCCCGCTGCTGATCGTGCTGGCGCTGCTCGGGGTTGCTCCCGCATTTGCGGCGGAGGAACCGAGCGGCTGCGACAAGTTCAAATGGCCGATCGATCGCGAGCGCGCGGCGCTGACGGCGCCGGATCGGGTCAAGCTTGCGTCCGGCGGCGAACTTGCCGCGCCGCCGTCAACCGGGATGACGCTCGGCCTGCACTCGCCCGCCGAGGCCAGGCTGCCCACCCCTCCGGAACGCGCGCCCAGGGAAGGTACCTTTGCCGGCTTCGCGAGTTTCAAGAGCGCACCGAAGGCCGGCATCTACACCGTCAGCCTGTCCGCCGGCGGCTGGGTCGACGTGGTGCAGGACGGACATGCCCTGAAGCCGAAGGCCTTCAGCGGCGCCACCGATTGCGACGGCATCCGCAAGACCATGAAATACGAGATTTCAGCCAGCCCCTTCGTACTGCAGGTCAGCGGCATCAAGGAAGACGCCGTCTCGGTGGCCATCCTGCCGTCCGAATAGAGCAGGGAAGCCTTTACCCGGACCTCCAGCCTGTTATTGTCTGGGCGGCGATATCCTGAGCGGCCGTAAGTTGCCGGGATCCGCGGAACGGCGCTTCCGCCCGTCGCTTTCCCGCAGCTGATGCCCGATTCGCGCGCGCGAAGCGCCGCGAACCCGCCTGGAGCGCCACCGATGCACCGTCTTGCCGGATTTTTCACCGCCTTTGCCATCCTGTGCGGATCGACCTGGACGCCCGCGCTGGCCCAGGACACCGGCCTGACCGTGTTCGCGGCGGCCTCAATGAAGAACGCGCTCGACGACGTCGATGCCGCCTATACCGCGAAAACCGGCGTCAAGGTCGCCGCCAGCTATGCCGCGAGTTCGACACTGGCAAAGCAGATCGAACAGGGCGCGCCGGCGGATGTCTTCGTGTCCGCCGATACCGACTGGATGGACTATGTGACCGCCAGGAAGGACATCAACGCGCCGAGCCGGGTCGATCTGCTCGGCAACAGCATTGTGCTGATCGCGCCTAAGGATTCCAAGATCGACCATGTGGCGATCGGGCCGGGCTTCGACCTCGCCAGGCTCGCCGGCGACGGCAAGATCGCCACCGGCGACGTCAAGGCGGTACCGGTCGGCAAATATGCGCAGGCTGCCCTGGAAAAACTCGGCGCATGGCAGGCCGCGGCGCCGAAATTCGCGATGGCGGAGAGCGTGCGCGCGGCGCTGGCGCTGGTGGCGCGCGGCGAGGCGGTGCTGGGCATCGTCTATTCGACCGACGCCAAGGTCGAACCCGGCGTCAAGATCGTCGGCACCTTTCCCGCCGATTCCCATCCCCCGATCATCTATCCGGTCGCGGCAACCGCGACCGCCAAGCCGCAAGCCGGCTCCTATCTGGCGTTCCTGCGCACCGCGGCGGCCAAGGCGATCTTCGAGAAATACGGCTTCAGGTTCCTCGTCAGCCCGACGACCTGAGCGTGTTCGATATCTCGCCGACGGAATGGGCGGCAGTCCAGCTCTCGCTGCGGGTGGCGACCGTCGCGACCCTGGTGGCGACCCCGCTCGGCATCGGCGTAGCGTGGCTATTGGCGCGGCGCCGGTTCTGGGGCAAGTCGCTGGTCGATGCCCTGATCTATCTGCCGCTGGTGCTGCCGCCGGTGGTTACCGGCTATCTTTTGCTGCTGACCTTCGGCCGGCGCGGTTTGGTCGGCGCCTGGCTCGCGGACCATCTCGGAATCGTGTTCGCCTTCCGCTGGACCGGCGCGGCGCTGGCCTGCGGGGTGATGTCGTTTCCGCTGCTGGTGCGGCCGATCCGGCTGTCGATCGAAGCGGTGGACCTGAGATTGGAGCAGGCGGCGGCGACGCTGGGCGCCGCACCCTGGCGGGTGTTCCTGACCGTCACCTTGCCGCTGGCGCTGCCGGGGGTACTGGCCGGCATGGTGCTGGGCTTTGCCAAGGCGATCGGCGAATTCGGCGCGACCATCACCTTCGTGTCGAATATCCCCGGCCAGACCCAGACCATTTCGTCGGCGATCTACTCGCTGATCCAGACGCCCGACGGCGACCCCGCGGCGCTGCGGCTGGTGGTGGTCTCGGTCCTGATCGCAATGGCGGCGCTGGTCGGCTCCGAATGGTTCGCGCGGCGCGCCACCCGACGGCTGCACGGACACTGATGATGCTGCGCGTCGACGTCGTAAAGCAGCTCGGCGAATTCTCGGTCGAGGCCGCCTTCGCCAGCCAAGGCCCGGTCACCGGCCTGTTCGGCGCCTCCGGCGCCGGCAAGACCTCGCTGATCAACATGATTGCCGGCCTGGTGCGGCCCGATCGCGGCATCATCGTGATAGACGGCGAAACCCTCGACGATACCGCAGGCCGCATCCACGTTCCGGCCCATCGCCGCCGGATCGGGTATGTATTCCAGGACGCGCGGCTGTTTCCGCATCTCGACGTGCAGCAAAACCTCGATTTCGGGCGGCGCATGAACCGGCTCGCCGACGATGCCGCGCAGCGCAAGCGCGTCACCGACCTGCTCGATATCGGTCATCTCCTGGACCGGCGTCCCGGCCGGCTGTCCGGCGGCGAGCGCCAGCGGGTGGCGCTCGGACGCGCGCTGCTGGCGCAGCCGAGGCTGCTGCTGCTGGACGAACCGCTGGGGTCGCTGGACGAGGAGCGCAAGGAGGAGATCCTGCCCTATCTGGTGCGGCTGCGCGACGAAGCCAAAATCCCGATGGTCTATGTCAGCCACGATGCCGGCGAAATGCGCCAATTGGCGACGCGGATCGCGATACTCAGGCGCGGCCGCGTCATCGCCTTCGGCGGCGCCGAGGTGTTGCCGGCGGAGATTTCCTAATATGGCGATTTTGAAGTTCGAATCGTTTCGGTCCGCCGCGACAATCATCGGTTGCCGGGACGGTCAGGGCTATCGCCCATCGTCGAATCGAACGGCGCGTCTGCACGATCGTGGCCTGGCACAAACTCTCAAATGATCGTCCACTGCGCACGCAGGGATCCATCACCGCTGGCATCGAAATTGAAAAAGGCCTCTTCTCCAATGCTGAAACGCGATTGCGCGCCGTATGGGTCCCTGCGTGCGTGCGCAGGGACGCTCGTCTGAAACGTTGCAAATCGGAGGACATCGCGCGCGCGGACGACATGGAAATTCCACACCCGGTCGCGCTGCCCTCCAGGAGGGTATTAAAGAGATGCGGCAGCACCGCCCCTATCGCAACAGCTCCGACAACCGGCCGACGATGCGATCGGGCCTGACGCTCGATCCCTCGGGCAGGCCTTTCCCGGCCGGGTCGAACCAGATCGCATAGATACCCAGACGCTGCGGGGCCACGACCTCCCATTCCAGATTGTCGCCAACCATCCAGGTCTCCCGCGCCTCTACATCAAGCGCCCGCAGGGCGTGCCGGTAGGCGCGCTCTTCCGGCTTGCCGAAGCCATGCTCGCCTTCGATCTGGATGTGATCGAAGCGATGCGCCAGATCGAAACGCAGGATCTTGGCGCGCTGCAAGGCGGCTGCTCCGTTGGTGACCAGTCCGAGCCGGGTGCCGCGCGCGCGCAAGCCATCGATCACTTCGAGCGCGTCGGGAAACAGGCTCATCTGCTCTTCCCGATAGGCGGACAAGCGATCGGCCAACCTCCGTGCGAGGCCGGGCGGCGGCGTCGGGCGGCCGGCCTTTGCCAGAGCGGCGAACGATCCGGTGACGACTTGCCGCCGCGCCTCCTGCAGCCGCATCCGCCACTGCGGATCCGCGTTCAGCCAGAAGGCTTGCGAAAACGCCGTGATCGCGGTGGCCGCCTCGTGCGGCGAAAGCGGCGCCAGTTCGGATGCAAATTCGGTGGCGACGCTGAGCCACGCTTCCTGCTGTCCGCCATAGGCCTTCAGGATGGTGTCATCGAGGTCGAACAGGATGGCGCGAGGGAGCATCGGAGCGACCGTATGTAATCCGGGATTTTAAGACGGAGCGGCAAGCCCCTTCAAATCATGAGGCGGCTGCCGCCGCAACCAGGAAGCCGTCCAAACAGGGATGACGGCGCCGAACGCAATATGCGGGGACCGCCAGACGATCGAATCCATGAAGCTGATCCTACAGGAAGTGGACCCGTCGTTTGTCATTCCCGAAGTGCAATTGCAAATCGGGAATGACAATTGTCGCTGGTCATTTCGATAAATCGAAATGATTCGAACTTCAAAATCGCTGAACTAGATGCCCGCGACCTGCGACCACAGCTCCGACAGCCTGCGCCTGAACGCGCCCAGGCGCGTCAACGGCGCGGCTGCTTCCACGTCTTCGGGCAACCGCAGGCCGACCACATTGACCCGGCCGCCGCCGATGCTGCGGGCCACCAGGACGATGGGGTCGAGCTCCAGCGTCGCGCCCAGCTTCGGCGCGTGATCGAGATGGACGTCGAAATAATCTGAAAGCGTCAGCTTCGCCTCGGCCTCATCGACCGCCACGCCGTAGACCTCGGCGAGTTCGCCCAGCGTGTGCTCGCCGGAGACGACGAAGTCGCCGAGCAGATGCGGATCCGGCGCGGTGCCCGGCAGCATGTCGACAAAGAAACGGTCCAGCGTTTCGGCCTTTTCCGGCGGCGCCAGCAGGTAGATGTAGTCGCCCGGCAGAACCGGATCGGCCTCGGCGGGCGACAGGATGTGCTGGTCGCGGATCACCAGCGTCGGCTTCGACCAGGAGGGAATCAGGCCGCGGCGGAAGTACAGGCTCTTCGGGCGCACCGAATAGCCGACCAGTTGCTGTTCGAGCTGCCCGGGCAGATCGAGCTCGATGCGCCGCGGCCCGCGATCGGCGCGCGGCAGCGCCACATGCAGCCGCCGCGCGGCGGCGGCCAGCGTCCAGCCCTGCAGCAGCAGCGAGATGATGACGACGACGAAGGCGACGTCGAAATACAGATAGGCCTTCGACAGTCCGACCAGCATCGGGATCGACGCCAGAAAGATCGCGACCGCGCCGCGCAGGCCGGTCCAGGCGATGAAGATCTTTTCCCGCCAGTTGAAGCGAAACGGCGCCAGGCAGAACAGCACCGCCAGCGGCCGCGCCACCAGCATCAGCACCAGGGCGACGACCACGGCCGGAACGACGCTGCTCAGCAGCCGATGCGGCGACACCAGCAGGCCGAGCAGCACGAACATCACGATCTGCGCCAGCCAGGTGGCGGCGTCGAGGAACGTCACCACCGAATTATGCGCCCGGGTCGGCCGGTTGCCGATGATGATGCCGGCGAGATAGACCGCGAGAAATCCCGAGGCGTGTGCGATCTGCGCAGCCCCGAAGATCACCAGGGCGGCGGTGGCCACGAACGGCGCATGCAGGCCCTGCGGCAGCGCCACCCGGTTCAGCGCCAGCACCACCAGCCGGCCGCCGAGCACGCCGATCACGGCGCCGAGCACGGCCTCGCGGCCGAACTCCAGGGCGACATGCCAGACCGAGCTGGACCCGCTGGAAATCAGTTCCACCAGCATCAAGGTCAGAAACACCGCGAACGGATCGTTGGTGCCGGATTCGACCTCCAGTGTGGCGCCGACCCGTGGACGCAGCCGCAGGCCCTGGGCATGCACCAGCAGAAACACCGCCGCGGCGTCGGTCGAGGCCACCACCGCTCCCACCAGCAGCGCTTCGGTCCAGTTCAGATCGAGCGCGTATCTGGCGACCGGCGCGGTGATCAGCGCGGTCAGTAGCACCCCGACGGTGGCCAGCACCAGCGAGGGGGCCAGCACGGCGCGGATGCTCTGAAACCGGGTCCGCAGGCCGCCGTCGAACAGGATCAGCGCCAGCGCCACCGATCCGACCAGATAGGTGGTGCGCACGTCGTCGAAGCGCAGCTCGCCGGGGCCGGAATCGCCGGCCAGCATGCCGATCAGCAGGAACACCAGCAGCAGCGGCGCGCCGAAGCGCAGCGCCAGCAGGCTCGACAGGATGCCCGCCATCACCAGAACCGCGCCGAGGAGGATGGCTATGCTGACCGAATCGAGCGAACCCATGCATCTCCGCAAATCATCGCAAATACCTGCAATTGCATCCTTATCGTCGTCACCCTTGAACGCCAAGGCCGTTTCCGCTGCGCCCTCCCGGTTCGCAGTCTGCTCAATCGTCGCAAGTGGCGGATTCCTGGCAAGAGCGTCGAAGCACAAGTCGGCGGCGCTGCCGCGATGTCCGCGGCCATATCCCCGCTTCGGCCGCCCCAACCGCGGCGGCGCCGTGGCGCTGCGATGGCATCGACGTTGCGGCGGTGGGAATCTGCCGGCCCATCGGATATGCCGATCCGGTTGCGCCGACCTGCCCTGCCATGAGACACCATGACGATGGACCTGAGCGACATCACCGATTTCCTGCACGCCGCGGCGGCCTCGGTCGGCGCCGAGATCACCTCGCCGTGGTTCTACCTGCAGCTCGGCCTGATACTGGCCTCGGCCGGCTTGGCCTTCGCCGCCGGCGCTGCCGCCCGCGCGCGGATCGACCTCGGCACGCTCGGCACGGCCTGGCCGACGCCGCTGCGGCTGTTCATGCAGGCGCTGGCCGGCAGCGCCTCGACCGCGGTATTCGCGGCGCTGATGACGATCGGCCATACGGTGATGCTGGCGTCGACCTCGCCGGGCCGCAGCTATCTGCTCGGCATCGCCGCCAACCTGGCCTTTGCCTGGCTGATCATCCGCCTCGTCACCTCGGTCATTCGCAACAGCTTCATCGTCCGGCTGGTGTCGCTGTCGGCATGGCTGGTAGCGGCTCTGAGCATTCTCGGACAGCTCGGGCCCGTGATCGATGCGCTCGACTCGGTCTCGATCGTGCTGGGAGGCCTGCGGCTGACGCCGCTATTGCTGATCAAGCTCGCGGTACTGCTGGCGGTGGCGCTGTGGCTGTCCAACGTCGCCAGCAACTTCGCGGAAAGCCGGATCACCCAGTCGGGCGACCTGACGCCGTCGATCCAGGTGCTGCTGGTCAAGATGATCCGGCTGGCGCTGATGATATTCGCCGTCGCGGCGGTGCTGAGCGCGGTCGGCATCAACCTCTCGGCACTGGCGATCTTCTCCGGCGCCGCCGGCGTCGGCATCGGCTTCGGCCTGCAGAAGATCGTCGCCAATTTCATCAGCGGCATCATCCTGCTGGCGGATAAATCGGTGAAGCCCGGCGATCTCGTCACCATCGGCGACAGTTCCGGGCGCATCAGCGCGATGAAGACCCGCTATATCTCGGTCGCCGCCGGCGACGGCCGCGAATTCCTGATCCCGAACGAGGACCTGGTGACGCAGAAGGTCACCAACTGGACCTACAGCGACACCAATACGCTGGTGAAGATCAATTTCGGCACCAGTTACGAGGCAGATCCGCGGCTGGTGTGCAAGATGGCGCTGGATATCGCGGCGGCGACGCCGCGCGCGATCAAGTCCAAGCCGCCGAACTGCATCCTGGTGGAATTCACCGATGCCGGGATGAAGTTTGCGCTGACCTTCTGGCTCGCGGATCCCGACGGCATGGACAATGTCAAGAGCGAGGTAATGCAGTCGCTGTGGGAGACCTTCAAGCGCGAGGGCATCCATGTGCCCTATCCGGTGCGCGAAATCCGCGTCCGCGGCGGCGCACTGCCGGTCGAGACCAATGCCGAGGTCCAGGGCTGACCGCGATGCGCGCTGCCGCCGAATTGCCCTTTGCGGCCGCGGCTCCCCGGTTCCGCTCGCCCTGGTCCCAACCTTGGCTTGCGCTGACCGCTCCGATCATTAAATTAGTCACATATCGGCCCTGGCCGCCCTTCCCGACAACCCGTGATCACCCATGAGCTACATCGAAGCCTCCGACAACACGTCCTCGCGCAAAACCGGGCAGATCAAGCTGCACGGGCCGGGCGGTTTTGCCGGCATGCGCAAGGCGGGCTTCCTGGTCGCCAGGTGCCTCGATGAACTGACCGATCTGGTGAAACCGGGGGTGCCGACCTCGAAAATCGACGATTTCGTCCGCGACTTCGCCTTCGGCCATGGCGCCTACCCGGCGACCCTGATGTATCGCGGCTATCGCTATTCGACCTGCACCTCGATCAACCACGTGGTCTGCCACGGCATGCCCGGCGACCGGGTGCTGAAGGAAGGCGACATCGTCAATGTCGACGTCACCTTCATTGTCGAGGGCTGGTATGGCGATTCCAGCCGGATGTATGCGGTGGGCCCGATCGCCCGCAAGGCCGAGCGGCTGATCGAGGTGACCTATGAGGCGATGATGCGCGGCATTGCCGCGGTCAAGCCGGGCGCCACCACCGGGGACATCGGCCACGCCATCCAGAGTTTTGTCGAGCCGCAGGGCATGAGCGTGGTGCGCGACTTCTGCGGCCATGGGCTCGGCCGCATGTTCCACGACGAGCCCAACATCATCCATATCGGTCGACCCGGCGAAGGCGTGGCGCTGAAGCCCGGCATGTTCTTCACCATCGAGCCGATGATCAATCTCGGCAAGCCGCATGTCAAAATCCTGTCCGACGGCTGGACCGCGGTGACGCGCGACCGCTCGCTGTCGGCGCAGTTCGAGCATTCGGTCGGCGTGACCGGAAACGGCGTCGAGATCTTCACGCTGTCGCAGCGCCACGCCGAGAAGCCGCCGGCTGCGGCCTGAGATTCCAGGCCCCGTCATTTCGGGATGGTCCAGCCAGGTCGGCGACGGCCGGACTGGATGGATCAGACCCGAAATCCCGATATTCCGGGTTCGCATTCCCACCGTCAGCCGGCTCGGCCTCCCGCACTTCCCGGTTGCAAAACCCGCAGGGCACGGCATGGTTGGCGTTCCATGAATGGTGTTGGCGCCGGTGCCCGCGGAAACCAGCGAACCCGAAAAGCCGTCCGGACCTGAAAAGAGCTCCGGACCTGTCGAGACGCCGCATTATCACGGCCATCGCGAGCGCTTGCGCGAGCGGTTTCGTGGCGCCGGGCCTGACGCCCTGAGCGATTACGAGCTGCTGGAGATGGTGCTGTTCACCGCGCGCGCCCAGGGCGATGTCAAGCCGCTGGCCAAGATGCTGATCAAGACTTTCGGCTCCTTCGCCGAGGTCGTTCACGCGCCGGAGGCGCGGCTGCGCGGAATCAAGGGCGTCGGCGACAGGACCATCACCGAACTCAAGCTGATCGCCGCGGCCGCCAGCCGGATCGCCAGGGGCCAACTGAAACAGCGCACCCTGCTGTCGTCATGGCAGGCGGTGATCGACTATTGCCGGACCAGCATGGCGTTCGCCGACAAGGAGCAGTTTCGCGTGCTGTTTCTCGACAAGCGCAACGGCCTGATCGCCGACGAGGTGCAGCAGACCGGCACCGTCGACCACACCCCGGTCTATCCGCGCGAAGTTATCAAGCGGGCGCTGGAATTGTCGGCCACCGCGGTGCTGCTGGTGCACAACCATCCCTCCGGCGACCCATCGCCGTCGCAGGCCGACATCCAGATGACTCGCGCCATCGTCGACATCGCGCAGCCGCTGGGGATCGCTGTGCACGATCACATCATCGTCGGCAAGAACGGCCATGCGAGTTTGAAGGGGCTGAAGCTGATGTGAAGCCGACGCGGCCGCGGCGGCTAAATTAAGCCGGAGATGTGGCCGGCACAGCGAACGGCGCCATGTCGGCGACGGCATATTCGTCGCCGGCCAGGAATTGCGAATGGCGAGGCGAATTGCAGCCTGCCGGATAGCAGGCGCAATCGGGCTGGCCGAAGGCGAGCCCTTCTGGCGGAGTGACGGCGCGTTGGAAGCTCGCGCGGAGCCACGCCATCGGCCGCCATCAATCGTAAATTCCCGTCCCCAGCCGATGGCGGGATCCCGCAGCGCGGGCCCATCTTCTTGTCAACGCGGCAAGTCCGGGTTCAACCGCTTCTTGTAGGCCGACGCATCCATGTCCCTGATATCGACGCTCAGGCTTCTGGTTTTCGGCAGCAGCGCGGCCATGGCGGCGCGCAGGGTCTCGCTCAGGGCCAGCTTCTGCGCGGGCGTGCGCCCTTCGAGCAGATAGACCGAGACATGACAGAAGCCGTCGCGCTGGCCCGCCACCAGATAGTCCGCATAGGACAGCGCGCGGACCTTGATATCCGCCGCCTGCATCAGGCCAGTCGATGCGGCGGCGTCATGCAGGGATTGCAGCAACGCCGCGACATCGAAGCCGGCATGCCCTGCGGCGGAGTATTCGACGACGATATGGGGCATCTGTTCCGATCTGCGACCGGCCAACGGATGTTGAGCCGGCCCTTCTATAGCATCAAGGATTTTACCGAGTCCGCGCCCTCGCGAAGCAGCGGCAGAAATCGATCGATCATTTCACCGGTGGAAATACGATCGACATGCGCGCCGATATTGATGGCGGCGGCGATGGTCCCGTCGTAACGCCGGACCGGCACGGCGATCGAACGAAAGCCGGGTTCGGCTTCCCGGTCGACCAGGGAGTAGCCCTTCTCGCGATCGGTGATGATGGTGGCGAGCAGCAGCACCTTGTCGGTGACGGTGTGCGGCGTCATCGGCGTCAGGGTCGCGGCATCGATGGCCGCTTCGAGTTCGCCGTTCGGGAATTTTCCGAGCAGGACGCGGCCGACCGAACTGCAAAATGCCGGCAGCCGGTAGCCGAGGTCGATGCCGGAGGAGAACACCCGGGCCGGACTGCTGCGGGCGATGAAGATGACCTCGTGGCCGTCGAGAATGGCGAGCGAGCTGATCTCCTGGGCGGCGCTCGACACCCGGTCGAGCACCGGCTGCAGGATCGTCACCACCTGGTTGGATGACAGATACGACGAGGCCAGGGTCAGCACGCGCGGCGTCAACGTGAACAGCTTGCCGTCACAGGCGACATAGCCGGCGCGCTCGAGCGTGAACAGGATCCGGCGCGCGGTGGCGCGCGGCAGGTCGGCGGCCCTGGCGAGGTCGCTCAGGGTCATCGGCCGGCGATCGGTGGCGAACAGTTCGAACACCCGCAGGCCGCGATCGAGGCTTTCGATGAAATCGGTCCCGCCGCGGGTGTCGTCCGGGCTGCGCTTCAACTTCGGCATCGAACCCTCGCGTTCGTCAAAGCGGCCCGCCGGGCTGGCGAAGGAAAGGGTTGGCGAGGGGTCGCAGCCCACATGGCCCATGTTCTCATATTGAACAAGTGTTCGAACTTCGCAAGGCGTCCTGGTTCACGACAGCGGCTGAAATATAGCCGCCTGAAAATGCACCATCCTTTGCTGAAACAATCCACTTGTATCGCATTTGACCAGCTATAATATATCGCCCATAAGTTCAATAGGCGAACATAAACGACTTGGTCGTTTCTGATGTACGCTTCCCGGCATCATTCCTTTCGAGGGCCGCACCATGATGAGCCAAGAGCAGAATGACCTGATCACCCGGATCGGGCCGAAGACGCCGGCCGGAAAACTGATGCGGATGTACTGGCAGCCGGTGGCGCTGGTGGACGAAATGGATGGGATGCGGCCGATCAAGCCGGTCAGGTTGCTCGGCGAGAATTTCGTTCTGTTCCGCAACGAAGACGGCGCCTACGGACTGCTCGACCGCGACTGCCCGCACCGCGGCGCCGATCTGGCGTTCGGGCGCCTCGAAGGCGGCGGCCTGCGTTGCGCGTTTCACGGCTGGCTGTTCGACGTCAATGGCAATTGCCTCGAGACTCCCGCCGAGCCGACAACCTCGAAACTGTGCGCCGGCATCAGGCAGCGCGCCTACCCGATCGTCGAGAAGGGCGGCATCCTCTGGACCTTTCTCGGAGAAGGCGAGCCGCCGGCCTTTCCGGAGCTGGATTGCTTCACCGCGCCCGGCGCCTACACTTTCGCCTTCAAGGGCCTGTTCGAATGCAACTGGCTGCAGGCGCTCGAGGTCGGCATCGATCCCGCACATGCCTCGTTCCTGCATCGCTTCTTCGAGGACGAGGATACCACGACCGCCTATGGCAAGCAGTTTCGCGGCGCGTCCGCCGGCACCGACCTGCCGATGACGAAAATCCTGCGCGAATACGATCGGCCGATCATCAACGTCGAGGGCACCGAATACGGCCTGCGCCTGATCGCGCTGCGCGAACTCGATGCCGAGCGCACCCATGTGCGCGTCACCAACCAGGTGTTCCCGCACGGCTTCGTCATTCCGATGAGCACCGAGATGACGATCTCGCAATGGCATGTGCCGGTCGACGACGAGAACTGCTACTGGTACGCGATCTTCACCAGCTACACCCAGCCGGTCGACAAGCCGAGGATGCGGGCGCAGCGCCTCGAGCTCTACGAACTGCCGGACTACAGGTCGCGCAAGAACCGCAGCAACGATTACGGCTTCGATCCCCACGAGCAGGCCCACGCGACCTACACCGGCATGGGCGCCGACATCAACGTCCACGACCAGTGGGCGGTGGAGTCGATGGGCAGGATCCAGGATCGTACCCGCGAGCATCTCGGCTCGTCCGACAAGGCAATCGTCGCCTATCGCAAGCTGCTGCGCCAGGAAATCGACAAGGTCGAAGGCGGCCTGAAGCCGATGATGTTCCTCGACGCCGGGAACGCGCGCAGCATCCAGGGTCCCGGCACCATGGACGGGATCGGCCCGACCAGCGGCTGGGAAACCTACTGGATGGAAGTCGACGTCGCCCGCCGCCGCGGCGCGCCATGGGCCGCGCCGGTGCCGAACGAGACCTCCGCCACCGTCACCCGCCTGTCGGCCGCCGAATGACCGGTCCTTTTTGCGAGGGGGGGAGCGTGCGTTGAGTTTCGTCGAACGCCACGGCCTGTGGTCCGCAGAACAGAAAGACGCCGCCGCCAGGCTCCGACGCCTCGTCGAGGAGCACGACCTCGAGGTCATCCGGTTCTCGTTTCCGGATCAGCACGGCATCCTGCGCGGCAAGACGCTGATCGCGAGCGAGGCGCTGCGCTGCCTCGAAAGCGGCTGCACCATCACCACCACGATGTTCGCCAAGGATACCTCGCACAAGACGGTTTTCCCGGTGTTCACCGCCGGCGGCGGTTTCGGCATTCCGGAAATGCAGGGCGCCGCCGACGTGCTGATGATCCCCGACCCCCTGACCTTTCGCCTGCTGCCGTGGTCGCCGGGCACCGGCTGGCTATTGTGCGACGTGCATTTCGCCGACGGCCGTCCGGTGCCGTTCGCCACCCGCAACCTCTACAAGGGCGTGCTCGCCGGCCTCGCCGCCCGCGGCTACGACTTCGTCGCCGGGCTCGAGGTCGAGTGCCATATCTTCAAGCGCGAAGAGACAAGGATGGCGCCGGAGGATGCCGGCCAGCCCGGCCGCCCGCCGGAGGTCAGCCTGTTGTCGCACGGCTACCAGTATCTCACCGAGCAGCGCTACGACCAGATGGAGCCGGTGCTCGAATTCATCCGCCGCGACGTGTCGGCGCTCGGCCTGCCGTTGCGCTCGGTGGAGGTCGAATACGGCCCGAGCCAATGCGAATTCACCTTCCAGCCGACCGTCGGGCTGACGCCGGCCGACAACATGGTGCTGTTCCGCAGCGCCGTGAAACAGATCTGCCATCGTCGCGGCTACCACGCCACCTTCATGTGCCGGCCGAAGCTTCCCAACGTGGTGTCGTCGGGCTGGCATCTGCATCAGTCGATCGTGTCGCGCGACGGCGCCAACGCCTTCATGAGCCGCGAGCAGAACGAGGCGCTGTCGCCGTTCGGCCGCCACTACCTCGCCGGCCTGCTGACCCATGCCCGCGCCGCCACCGTGTTCACCACCCCGACCATCAACGGCTACAAGCGCTACCGCTCCTATTCGCTGGCGCCGGACCGCGCGATCTGGGGCCGCGACAACCGCGGTGCCATGATCCGCGTGCTTGGCGGTCCCTTTGATGCCGCCACCCGGCTGGAAAACCGCGTCGGCGAGCCCGCCGCCAATCCCTACCTCTATATGTCGTCGCAGATTCTGGCCGGCCTCGACGGTGTCGACCGCGCGCTCGATCCGGGTCCATCCGCCGATACCCCGTATGAGAGCGACGCCCCGCTGCTGCCGAAATCGCTGCGCGAAGCGGTGTTCGCGCTGAAGGACGACCCGTTCTTCCGCACCGCCATGGGCTCCACCATGGTCGACTACTACACCCACATCAAGCTCGCCGAGATCGAGCGCTTCCAGTCGGAAGTCTCCGACTGGGAGCAGCGCGAATACTTCGAAATGTTCTGACCGGCCCTTCAACAATTCGTGCAGTCACCGGGCGACACGACGGCGTCGAGAGTTTCTGCGCTGGCATGCGACCTGCAAGCAAAACAGCGATGGCCTGGTTCTGACGCCATAGGAGCCCGTGAGTGACTCAATCATTGTTGTCCGCTTCGACCGGGCTGGGCTTCACCGAATATCTCGATCACGACGCGATCGGTCTGGCCGGCCTCGTTCGCCGCGGCGACACGTCGGCCGACGAGTTGCTCGACATCGCGCTGCATCGCATCGACGCCGTCAATCCGTCAATCAATGCCGTGGTCGATGTCTTTGCCGACAAGGCGAGGCTGGCGATCGCGCGGGGATTGCCTGTGGGTCCGTTCACCGGCGTGCCGTTCCTCTTGAAGGATCTGTTCATCGATCTTGCCGGCACCACGACGACGAGCGGCGCGGTGTTTCTGAAAGCGACGGTGGCCAAACGCGACAGCACCGTCGCGGAACGCTACAAAAATGCCGGCCTTGTGATCTTCGGCAGGACGCACAGCTGCGAGTTCGGCGGTTCGCCGACCACCGAGAGCCAGCTCTACGGCGCCACCCGGAATCCCTGGAACCTGGACTATAGCGCGGGCGGATCGAGCGGCGGATCGTCCGCCGCCATTGCCGCCGGCATCGTTCCGGCGGCCAACGGCAGCGACGCCGGCGGATCGATCCGCTCGCCCGCCGCGACCTGCGGCCTGTTCGGATTGAAGCCGACCCGCGGCCGCGCGCCGCTCGGCCCGGCGCGTTTCGATGGCGGCGGCGGCATTGCCACGGTCCATGCGCTGACCCGCTCGGTGCGCGACAGCGCCGCATTGCTCGACGCCGTGGCGGGTGCCGAGCCGGGCGCGTCCTACGCCAGCCCGACGCAGAGCCGACCGTTTCTGGAAGAGCTGCAGCACGAACCCGCGCCCCTGCGCATCGCGGTGATGCCGCGGTCGCCGTTCGGTGACGAGGTGGCGCCGGACTGTCTGGCCGCCGTCGCCGATGCCGCAGCGTTATGCGGCTCGCTGGGTCATATCGTGGAGGAGGCCGCGCCCGCGGTCGATACCGAGCTCTATCTGCGGACGCGCCAGGTGCTGAAGGGCGCCGCCGCCGCCACCGGCATTCACGCGGCCGAGCGCGGCCACGGACGCAAGGCACGCGATGGCGATTTTGAACGCGCGACCTGGGAAGCCTATCGCCATGGCCTGACGCTCACCGGCGAGGACGTGATGCGCGCCCGCGAGGCGATGTTCGCGCTGCACCAGCAGGTCGCGCAGTTCATGACAAGCTACGATCTGATCCTGTCGCCAACGACGGCGTTGGGCCCGTTTCGGGTCGGCATCATGGGCCCCGAACATCTCGATGACGTGGCCGGCGCCTTGCGGCGCAGGGTTTCCGCCTTCACGGCGCTGGCCAACATGACCGGGCAGCCGGCAATGTCGGTGCCGCTCTACTGGAATGCCGCCAACATGCCGGTGGGCGTTCAGTTCTGGGGCCGCTTCGCCGAGGAGGCGACCTTGTTCCAGCTCGCCGGCCAATTGGAGCGCGCGCGGCCGTGGTTCAAGCGTTTGCCCGCGATGACCCTGGAGGCGGCACGATGAACGCCATCGCGCCCTATCTGAACATTCGCGACATCAGCAAGATATACGGCGGCCAGCACGGCGAAGCCACCACCGCATTGAAGTCCATTTCGCTGGAGGTGAGGCAGGGCGAGTTCGTCGCCATCCTCGGCCCGTCGGGCTGCGGCAAGTCGACCTTGCTGCAGATCGTCGCCGGCCTGATCGAAAGCACCGCCGGCGCGGTGGTGCTGAACGGCAGCACGGTGACGGCGCCGCCGCCCGAAATGGTCTACCTGTTCCAGCAATACAGCAAGTCGCTGCTGCCCTGGCGCACCGTCGAGCAGAACGTCGCTTTGGTGTTCGAATCCAGGCGAATCAAGAAGCGCGAGATCGCCGAGCGCTGCGGCGAATATCTCGGCATGGTCGGGTTGGCGGACTTTCGCAAGCACTACCCGTGGCAGCTGTCCGGCGGCATGCAGCAGCGCGTCGCCATCGCCCGGGCGCTGGCCGCACAGCCCCGCGTGCTGCTGCTCGACGAGCCGTTCAGCGCGGTCGATGCGCTGACCCGGATCGAGCTGCAGTCGCTGGTGCTCGACCTGTGGGCGCGCCACGGCCTGACCATTCTCCTGATCACCCATGATGTCGACGAGGCCGTGTTCATGGCCGATCGCATCGCCGTGCTGTCGTCGCGCCCGTCCACGGTGGAGATGGTGGTCGATACCGAGCTGCCGCGGCCGCGCGACGCCATGGGCACGCGTGAACTGCCGCGCTTCCTGCAGCTGCGCCACGAATTGGTGACGCATCTGCTGCACCGCCAGAATGCGGGACGCGTCGATGCCTGACATCGGCCGCAAGGGCTTTGGACTGCTGTCGATCCTCGGCATGCTGCTGCTCTGGGAGCTGGCCTGCCGCGCCGGGCTGGTTAACCCTTCGCTGCTGCCGCCGCCGTCGCAGATCGCGCCGGTGCTGTGGAAGATCCTGGCCTCGGGCAGCTTCCTGGTGCCGCTCGGCCAGACCCTCGGCATGCTGCTGATCGGCTACGGCATCGCCTGCGTGGCCGGCGTCGCGCTCGGCCTGCTGATGGGCTGCAGCGATCATCTCTACGGCCTGCTCGAGCCGCTGGTCGAGGTGATCAGGCCGATCCCCAAGCCGGCATTGATCCCGGCGATGGTGGTGCTGCTCGGCATCGGCGCCGGCATGAAGATCACCATGGTGGCGCTGGCCGCCTTGTTTCCGGTGCTGATCAACACGCTGCAGGGCGTCCGCGGCGTCGACCCGGTGCTGCTTGCCACCGCGCGCACGCTCGGCTGCTCGCGCCTCGCAACCATCCGCAAGATCATCCTGCCGGCCTCGCTGCCGATGATCCTCACCGGCATGCGGGTCAGCCTCGGCATGGGGCTGGTGCTGGTGATCCTTGCCGAGATGCTCGCCGCCGAAAGCGGTATCGGCTTTCTGATTCTCGATCTGCAGCGCTCGTTCCAGGTTCGGCCGATGTATGCCTGGATCGTCATCCTGGCGGCGGTCGGCCTGACGCTCAACATGTTGTTCGAATTGGTGGAAGACCGCGCCGTGCCGTGGCGCGCGAAATGAGCCGCATCAGCAATTTTGCCGCAATGATCGACATCTCGAAGGAAGGCCTTGCATGTTTTCGATGACAAATCTCAGCCGCATCGTGCTGACCGCCGCCTTCGCGGCGCTCGCGACGGCAGCCGCAGCGCAGACCGTCCGCGTCAACTACATCCCGATCACCGACGTGACGCCCTTGTTCGTCGCCATCGACAAGGGCTACTTCGCCGCCGAGGGCCTGACCATCGTGCCGACGCCCTCGACCGGCGGTGCCGCCGGCGTGCCCGGGCTGATGGCCGGTGCGTTCGACGTCATGTACGGCAACGTCGTCTCCACCATGCTGGCGCAGCAGCAGGGCTTCAAGCTGGAGGTCATCGCCGCCGGCACCAAGCAGTTCGACAACCCGGCGAATACCAACGGCCTGGTGGCACGGCAGGGCGATCCAATCAGGACCGGCAAGGATCTCGAAGGCAAGACCGTCGCGGTCAACACCCGCAACGGCATCATCTGGCTGTTCGCGCGCGCCTGGATCAGCAAGACCGGCGGGGACGCCGGCAAGGTCACTTTCAAGGAGGTGCCGTTCCCGCAGATGCTCGATGCGCTGCGCGGCAAGCAGATCGATGCCGCCTTCATGGTCAACCCGTTCTTCAATGCGGCCGTGACCGATACCGCCAGGTTCCAGCTGGTTGCCGCGCCCTACCGCGAGGTGCAGCCGGACGTCGAGGTCGGCCATTACATTTCCACCCAGGAATATTTTGCGAAGAACAAGGAGACATTGGCAAGATACAGCCGTGCCTTCCGCAAGGGCGTGCAGTGGTACAACGCCAATCTCAGGGATCCGGACCTGGTTCGCATCATCTCCGGCTTCACCAGGATGCAACCCGAACTGGTGGCGAGGCTGAACCTGCAAAAGCTGCCCGAGACCGTCAATCTCGATTCGGTGGCGACCACTGTCAGGCTGATGCGGGACAACGGCCTGCTCACGGGCGATATCGACCTTGCCGCGATGACCGCGCCGGATGCGCTGAAATGAGCGTCATGGCGTCGCTCGGCGCCGGCGAAGTGACGGCGAAATCACCGGCGCGGCGCAGGCTGTTCGGCGATCTCGCGCGCACCAGGCTGAGCGGCGCCATCCTGATCGCGCTGCTGCTCGTGCTCTGGGAAGTGTCGGCCGCCCGCGGCTGGATCGTCAGCGACAACTGGCCACGCTTCAGCGCGGTGCTGGTGGCGGCATATCGCGGCCTGCTGTCCGGCGAACTGCCCGAAATCCTCGGTTCGACGCTGTACCGCACGCTGGCCGGCTACGCCGCAGGCTGCCTCCTCGGCGTGCTGTTCGGGCTGCTGCTGGGCAGCAACCGCGTGCTGGACTGGACCATCCGGCCGCTGATCGAAATCCAGCGCACCTTGCCGTCGCCGGCGATCATCCCGCCGCTGATCCTTTTTCTCGGCGTCGATGACGCCCTGAAGATCTTCATCATCATGCTGGCGGTGTTTCCGCCGGTGTTCGTCAACACCTATGGCGGCGTGCGCGGTCTCGACGACACCCTGCTGCTGACCGCCAGGACCTTCGGACTCAACTCGTTCGATACGATGCGCAAGATCGTGCTGCCGGCGACGCTGCCGGCGATCGGCGCCGGCATGCGGATCGCGCTGTCGCTGGCGCTGATCATGGCGGTGATCGGCGAGATGATTTCCGGCGCCAGCGGCGTCGGTAATTATCTGATGTCGATGCAATATGCCATGCGCGCCGATTCCATGTATGCCGCGGTGATCTGCCTGGCCGCGGCGGGCTATATTCTCAACCGGGTGTTTCTGGTGCTGGAGCGCGCCGCCCTGCACTGGCATCACTCGATGCGGATCGCGTGATCCCGGGATCCGACCGGACCTGTCGAGGGTGCGGCGGAGCACGGCTCAGGGCCGGCCAGACGAGGATTCCTGGTTCAAGACACGTTCGATCGAACCGGCGGTGCGTTTCAGCATCTCCCCGACCTCGTTCTCGCGCCGCGGGCCCAATCGGCTTCGGATCGCGGCGATCGTGATCGCGGCGACCGGTCGGCCGTCGACCCCCCTGATGGTGGCCGAGACCGCCTTGGTTCCCGGCACCAGCCCGATGTGGTGGATGCCGAAGCCGCGCCGCCGCGCGGCGGCGATCTGCTCCAGCGCGATGGCCGGGGTGGTGCGGTAGGCGCCGAACCGGACCTCGTTCCTGCCGATGATCTGGCGGGCTTCCGCTGAAGATACCGCCGCCAGGATGGCGATCCCGGCGCTGCTGACGCCCAGTGGCCGCCTGGCGCCCACTTCGATGGACAGCACCTGAATCGGATAGCTCCCGATCAACCGCGCCACGCAGAGCGAATCCAGTCCGGTCCTGACCGTGAGAAACAGCGTATCGCCGACATTTCGCGACAGCTCCGACAGATGGGGTTCGGACGCCACAATCAGGGCGGAGCGCGATTGCCTGGCCAGCGCCAGTTCCGGAACCTGCTGGCCGATCGCGAACCGCTTGGTCCTGGCGCGCCGTTCGACAATGCCCTCTTCCATCAGGACGTGCACAAGACGATGGGCCGTGGGCCTGGTCAGGCCGGTGGCGGCAACAACTTCCGAGAGCGGCAGCCCGGTTTCCCGGCCCGCCGCCAGCACGCGCAATACCGCGAGCGCCCGGCGCAGGCTCTGCGCGCCGCGGCGGGGCTGAGCCATGTTTGGCTGCATCTGGCTCGGTTTTCGTGGCACGGCATCTATCTCCTCGCTCCGGACAATGTCCACATTGTGGACAAAAACGCTACAATTCATTCGACCTGCGGCCAGCAACGGGAGAGGGTCAAATCCAGGTGTCGGAAGCAACACACACCGCCAGGAAACGCCATGCAGCTGGATCCCTCGGAACTTGGGGAGGAACAAGCCTACCGGCTGATCACCGGGATCGTGGTGCCGCGGCCGATCGCATGGGTTTCGACCCTTTCCAGCCAGGGCGTCGTCAATCTTGCCCCATTCAGCGCCTTCACCTTCGTATCGCCGAAGCCGCCGATGCTCGCGATCAGCGTTGGCCGAAAGGCCGGTGTCTACAAGGACACCGCCCACAATATTCTATCGACGGAGGAATTCGTCGTTCATATCGCCGACACAGCCCTGATGACGGCCGTGCATGAGAGCTCGGCCGAGTTTCCCGCCGATATCAGCGAAGTCGAGCAGCTCGGGCTTGCCACCCTCTCAAGCGAAAAAATCAAGGTGCCGCGTGTCGCGGCGGCGCCGATCGCGATGGAGTGCCGCTTTCGGCAATGCATCGAATTTGGCGACACCCGCAGCCGTCTGCTGGTCGGAGAGGTCGTGGTTTTCCATATAAGGGACGACCTGCTGAAGAACGGCAAGATCGAGACGGAGGCTTTGGATCCGATCGCCCGGATTGCCGGCCCCCGCTATGCGCGCCTCGGTGAAATCGTCACCATGAAACCGGTGTTTCAGACTTCCAAATCGGCAGTTTCGGATCGATGACCGCCCGCACAGCAGCCCCGCCGGAGCACGCATGACCGCGACATCCATCGACACCTCCGGCTATTCGCGGCTGGAACGCATCGCGATCATCGCTTCCTGCATGCTCGGCTTTGCGCTCGATCTTTACGACGTGCTGATCATGCCGTTCCTGATGGGCTCGATCCAGAAGTCGCTGCAGATCTCGCTGGCGCAGGTCGCCAGCGTCACCAGCCTGACCCTGATCGGCTCGGTGGTCGGAGGCGCAGTGTTCGGCTGGCTCGGCGATCGGGTCGGCCGCAAGCAATCGCTGCAGCTGACGCTGCTGCTGTTCGCCGCCGGCTCGATCGCCTCGGCATTTTCCTGGAACTACGGGTCGCTGGCGGTGCTGCGCTTCGTCACCGGCATCGGCCTCGGCGGCGAATGGGGGACCGGCATGGTGCTGTTCAACGAAGCCTGGAACAAGGAGCGCCGCGGCCTCGGCAGCGCCTTCATCCAGGGCAGCGCGGTGATCGCCAGCGCCGGCGCGTCGATCATCGGGGTCTGGGCCACCACGACATTCAGCCTCGAATGGGGCTGGCGGATCGCCCTGCTGACCGGCGGCTCGCCGATCCTGCTGATGATCTTCATCCGCCTGTTCATGCCGGAATCCAAGGCGTGGCTGCAGTTCGACCGCATGCGCAAGAGCGGCGTGCTGCGGACCGTGGCGGCCAGGCAGACCAATACCCTGATCCGGATGTTCCAGGGCCGTCTGCTGCCGATTACGGTGATGTGCCTGATCTGGATGATGGCCTACATGTTCTGCTATTACGGCATCGTGGTGTTCATGCCGACGCTGATGCAGAAATCATTGAACACGCCTCCCGAAGTGGTCCGCAACATCTCGGTGATCGCTTCGATCGTGGGCGGCGTCTCCTACATCACGATGGGCGCGCTCAACGACGCCTGTGGCCGGCGGTTCGGCGCGCTGCTGCCCGGCCTTTCGTGGTTCGCGATGGCCTGCGGCCTCTATCTCTATGCCCACGATAAATACCAGGGCAGCCTGCTCGACTTCCCGATCTTCTGGATCTACCTGACTTTTGTCATCGGCAATTCCTCGCTGGGGGTTGTCGGCACCTGGCTTTCGGAGATCTATCCGATCGAAGTCCGCTCGACCGCGGTGTCCTTTATCTACATGGCCGGACGCGGCATCGGCAGTCTGGCACCGGTGGTGATCCCGATGGCCGCGGCGCTGTTCGGCGGCGAACTCGCGCTCGGCATGATGGTGGTCGTACCCGCCATCATCCTTTTCCTGGCGATGACCCTGGCGCTGCCCGAAACCCGCGGCCGCGAGCTGGCGGTCGCCGCAAAGCCCTCGACCCAGCAACAAGCCGTCTGACGAAAACGGCAACCCGGAGGTTTCGGCGATGCGACTGCTGAGCTATCTCGAAAATGGGCAGCCGCGGTACGGCGTCGTCGCCGGCACCGGGGTCGTCGACCTCACCCGACGCATCGGCGAGAAGTATCCTGATCTGCGCAGCCTGATCGCCGGCGACGGCCTCAACGCGGCGCGCCGGGCTGCGGCTGACCTGAAGCCCGACCACGCGCTCGACGGGCTGACGCTGCTTTCGCCGATTCCGGCGCCGGAGAAACTCTGGTGCATCGGCGTGAACTACAAGGACCGCAATGCGGAATACAAGGACAATTCGGACTTGCCGAAATATCCGAGCCTGTTCGTCCGCAATCCCTCGTCGGTGGTCGGATCCGGCCAACCGATCGAAAAGCCCGTTGTTTCCGAGCAGCTCGACTATGAGGGCGAACTCGTCATCGTGATCGGCAAACCGGGCCGCCATATCCCGCGCGAACAAGCCTGGCAGCACATCTTCGGCATGACCTTGTGCAACGAAGGCAGCGTTCGCGACTGGCTTCACCATGGCAAGTTCAATGTCACCCAGGGCAAGAACTTCGACCGCTCGGGCAGCGTCGGGCCGTGGATCGTGACGGCGGATGAACTCGATCCGCGCGGCCCGCACGACATCGGGACCCGCGTCAATGGCGAGTTGCGGCAGCAGGATTCGACCGAACGGCTGATGTTCCCGTTCGATTTCCTGATCGCCTACCTGTCGACCTTCGCGACGCTGAAGCCGGGCGACATGATTGCGACGGGGACGCCGACCGGCGCCGGCGCCCGGTTCGACCCGCCGCGCTGGCTCAAGCCCGGCGATACGGTCGAGGTCGAATCGGCCGGGATCGGCGTGCTTCGCAATACCGTCGTCGTGGAGCAATGACCGACCATGCTTGACCAACCAACCATCGACCAGCTGGCGCGGCGTCTCGACGAGGCAGAACGTACCAAGTCCCTGCTGCGCATGTTTACGCTCGAATATCCTGACCTTGCGATCGAGGATGCCTATGCGATCCAGCGGGCATGGACCGAGCTCCAGGTCAAGCGCGGCCGCGTGATCCGGGGCCACAAGATCGGGCTAACCTCGAAGGCGATGCAGAATGCGGTCGGCATTGCCGAACCCGATTATGGCGTGCTGTTTGCGGATATGTTCTACGCCGACGCCGGCGAGATCCCCTTCGACCGCTTTCATGCGCCGCGGATCGAGGTCGAACTCGCGTTCATCCTCAAGACTGCCTTGAAGGGTCCGGATTGCACGATCTTCGATGTGCTCAATGCGACCGACTATGTGTCGCCGGCGCTCGAAATCCTGGAAACCAGGATGCACCGGATCGATCCGCAGACCAAGGCGACCCGCAAGGTCATGGATACCATATCCGACAACGCCGCCAACGCCGCGTTGGTGCTCGGCGGGCGGCCGTTCCGGCCGCAGGACGCGGATCTGCGCTGGATCGGGGCGCTGTTGTTTCGCAACGGCCAGATCGAGGAGACCGGCGTCGCGGCGGGTGTTCTCAATCACCCCGCCAACGGCGTGGCGTGGCTTGCCAACCGGCTCAGCCCGCATGGCGAGCATCTCGCCGCCGGCGAAGTGGTGCTGGCCGGATCGTTCACCCGGCCGGTCGATATCCGCAAGGGCGACACCTTTCATGCCGACTACGGGCCGTTCGGCTCGATCTCCTGCCAATTCGTCTAGAGGAAGCCCAGATGGCACGACGCAAGAGCATCCATATCGGAGAATTCAAGCACGCCAACCCGATTCCGAATGCCAGCCGCATCGGCCATCTGCTGATGTCGGGGGTCATCCTGGGGCGCGACCCCAAGACGGCCGAGATGCCCGCCGCGATCGAGGAGCAGTGCGCCAACATGTTTGCCCATATGAAGGCGATCGTCGAAGCCGGCGGCGGCGGCACTGACGACATCATCAAGATGACGGTGTGGCTGAAAGACCGCTCGCAGCGCGGGCCGGTCAATGCCGAGTGGCTGAAGATGTTTCCGGACGAACATTCCCGGCCGGCACGTCACGCACTGCAGATGGACATGGAAGGCGGCGCGCTGGTGCAATGCGATTTCACCGCCGTGATCGATTAAGAGGAACTGGACATGCCGGACTATCTTGCGTTTGATCCCAACCCGCGGCGGCCGGCGGTGCTGCCGCCGCCGAAAAGCTGCGACAGCCAATTCCACGTCCTCGGACCGCTGAGCCGATATCCGGTGCGGCCCGGAGCGGCCTATCAGATGCCGACCGCGACCTGGGAGGCCGCGCTCCGCGTCCACCGGGCGCTCGGAATCGAGCGCGGCGTGATCGTTCAGACCACGACCTATGGCGCCGATCATTCGGTGGTGCTCGACGGGCTGGCCGCGATGGGTCCGAATTATCGCGGCTGCGCCAATGCGCTGGTGTTCGCCGAGGCTGACGACGCCTATCTCGGCAAGCTGCACGACGCCGGCGTGCGTGGCGCCCGCTTCAGCTTCCGCCAGGAATTGGGCGCGGTGCTGTCCGATGCCGAGTTTGTCCGCGCCATTGCCAGGATAAAGGAGCTGGGCTGGTATGCGAAGATCCAGCCGGAGAAGGACGGAATCGTCAGCAGCGTCGCCAAATATCAATCGCTCGACGTGCCGGTCCTGATCGATCACATGGCGCGTCCGGATCCTCAGCGCGGAAACGACGATCCCAATCTTCGCAAGATGCTGGAGCTGCTCGGCCAAGGCAATTTCTGGGTCATGCTGTCGCTGGGCGAGAAGACCTCGAAGGCCGGGCCGCCCTGGAACGACGTGATTCCGATTGCGCGGGCCTATATCGAGGCCGCCCCCGATCGATGCGTCTGGGCCAGCGACTGGCCGCATCCGGTCTCGGTGGTGCAACCGCCCAACGATGCCGATTTGCTCGAGCTTTTCTATCGCTATGCGCCCGACCCGGCCGAACGCCACAGAATCCTGGTGGAAAATCCGGCCAAGCTGTTCGGGTTCGGGGATTGATGGTCCGCGCGCGCGCCCCGCGAGCAAAGGGCAGCGGTCAGCTCTGATCGCCAAAGCGCTCGGCGACGGCCGCCGCGACGAACTTCCTGCGTCCGGCGCTGCCCGGGCTGGTGCCATGGACGGCACACCAGTCCGGAAAGCTGCGGGGGTCGATGCGAACGCGCAGCACGACGTGCCCATAGGCCTTCAGCCCCTGCTCCATTTCCTCGGCCATATTCAGCCACTCCTTCCAGTCCGGCGGCATCCTGTCGCCGTCGTCGAAAATCTGCAGCAGCGCCGGATAATCCTGTTCTTCGATCCAGTAGGCGCCGACCGCGGGTGGCGGCCTGTCCTCGGCGTTGGTCATTTGCGTTCTCCTGCAAGGGTTTTCTGATCGTTAGCATGAATGCGGCGTGTTGGCGCCCGGCCGATCTGATCCGCGCGGGGGCCCATCAATTGGATGGCGCGCCGTTCGATGCGGATGTAAAACAGCAGTCGCCGTAAATTCGAGAATTTCGACCGCCTCGGGTCTGCTTGATCATTTCTTGATCAATACGGAGCCATTTGTCATGAACGGCAATGCTCGTCCTCTCGCGCTGGTGACCGGCGCCTCCAGCGGTATCGGCGCCAGTCTCGCACGTGAATTGGCCATGGATGGTCACGATCTGATTCTTTCGGCACGACGTGTCGAGCCGATGCGGGTTCTGGCGGAGGAACTCAAGGCGGCAGGCGCCAATTCCACCATCATCGCCGCCGATCTCAGCCAGAACGGCGCTGCCGCCGCCCTGGTGCGGGACATTGAAGCCCGGGGTTTGACGGTCGGCGTGCTGATCAATGCCGCCGGTCTCGGCGCCAATGGCCGGTTCGACGCACAGGATCCGCGCAGGATCGGTGAGATGTTGCAGGTCAACGTCGTCGCGCTGACCGAACTGACCCGATTGCTGCTTCCCGGCATGGTGGCCCGGCGCAAGGGCAAGGTCATGCTGGTGGCCTCTACGGCCGGGTTTCAGCCAGGCCCGCAAATGGCAGTATATTGTGCCAGCAAGGCCTATGCACTGCGTTTTGGCGAGGCGATCGCCCACGAGCTGCGGCACAGCGGCGTCACGGTCACGACGCTGTGCCCGGGCGCCACCGACACCGAATTCGCTCGCGTCGCCGACGCCGGAAAGTCGGCGCTGTTCAAGGGCCTGCTGCCGGTGATGAGCGCGGCTGAGGTAGCCCGGCTCGGCTATCGGGGCCTCAAGGCCCGCCACCGGGTGGTGATCACGGGCCTGGTCAACAAGATCATGGTGACCTCGAGCTGGCTCTCGCCCGCATCGATGTCGCTGCGAATCGCCAATTGGATGATGTCGACGGGCAAGTGAACCTGACCGGCCGACCGAGCATCGGCTATCTACTGCCGCAGCATGATCAGCGGATCGGCGCTGTCGGGCACCTGCCGCCATTGCGCGTTGTCGTCGGCCTCGAAGCGCCAGACTTCGCCGCTGGCGGACATCAACAATAATTCGCCGCGTTCCAGCCGCCACACCGTCGGCGCAAAGGACTGCACCGTCGGATCGCAGCGCGGCTTCAGGAACACCGCAAAATTGTCCGGCGTCGCCTCGGTGTTGGTGAGGGTGAGACCGCAGATCGACTGGCCATTGCCGCGCACCATCGCCCAGTCGCCGATCATCTGGTCCATCGATTTGGCCAGCGAGCGCGCGGCGGCCAGGTTCTGCAGGATATAGATGCCTTCGCCGGTGCGCAGGCCTTCGAAGATTCCGGTCTCGACTTCGGTGAAGTCGATCACCGCCGCTCCGGCGGCATCCTGCAGCCGCACGATATCCAGTCCCTTGATATTCCAGGCCGTGATATCCTTGGTGAACGGCAGCGCCGCCGCGCAGCCGGGCTCGAGTTCAAGCTTGAGGCCCTGCGGCGTCGAATCGCCTTTCAGCGTGACCACGCAGGTCTTGCTGCGCTCGGTGGTCGACAGCTCCCACTGGCCGATCATGTCCTTTTTCAGGGTCGCGGCATCCTGCGACCAGGCCTGTGACGCGCCGGCGACAAGCGCCAGCAGCGCCGCCAGCGCAAGCCTTGCGCTGCGGCCCGGCATCAACGGCCCTTCACGGGGGTTTCCGCCACCGGCGTCAGCGGCGGCTTTCCGGCGAACCACGCCTTCAGATTATCGACCACCAGCTGATCCATGGCGTTGCGCGTCACCACCGAGGCCGAGCCGATATGCGGAAGCAGAACCACGTTCTGCATGGCGCGCAATTCGTCGGGCACCGCCGGTTCGTTGGCGAACACGTCGAGCCCGGCGGCCAGGATGGTGCCGGATTTGAGCGCCGCGATCAGCGCCGGCTCGTCCACCACCGTGCCGCGCGCCACGTTGATGATCACGCCACGCGGTCCGAGCGCCTTCATGACCTCGGCATTGATCAGTTTGGCGGTCGCAGCACCCCCGGGAACGATCACTACCAGGGTGTCGACCGCTTTCGCCATCTCGATCAGATCGGGATAATGCTGGTATGACACCCCGGCCGCCGGATGCCGCGAATGGTAGACTACCGGCACCCGCGAGGCCTCGAGCCTTCGTCCGATCGCCTGGCCGATCCGGCCCATGCCGACCATGCCGACCTTGCGGTCGCGCAGCGAGCCGACGCTCAGGGGAAAATTCTGCGTCATCCAGAGACCGGAACGCAGATACCGGTCGGCCTTGATGAACTCGCGCAAGGTCGCGATCAAAAGCCCGATCGCGATATCGGCGACCTCCTCGGTCAGGACATCCGGCGTATTGGTGACGACGATATTGTGCGCGCCGGCATAATTGGCGTCGATGTGGTCGTAGCCGACGCCGAACGCAGAGACGATCTCGAGCTTCGGAAAGCGCGCCAGCGTCGCGGCATCGCCCCGTACCGAATTATAGGTGATGGCGGCGCCGCGGATCTTGTCGGCTGTGGCCGGCGGCAATCGTTCCAGGTCGGGGATGGTCTCGAAGGCGTGCAGCACGAACTGGTCGGAAAAACCGTTGTCGATGATCGGCTTGCTCGGTCCATAGATCAGCAAATCGATCTTTTCGGAGGAGATATTTCCGCCCGCCATCAGTTTTCCTTTCCAAGCGCGCTCTCGTGCCAGCGCCGCAGCAGCAGATGCGAGACTAGCGCCAGCAGCCCATAAATGACAATTCCGGCGGCGGAGAGCAACAGCAGCGCGGCGAACATCCTGGGAATGTTGAGCCGATAGCCGGATTCGGCGATCCGATAGGCCAGGCCGGAACCCGCCCCGGCCGAGCCCGCCGCGATCTCGGCGACCACCGCGCCGATCAGCGACAGGCCGCCGGCAATCCGCAAGCCGCCGAGGATAAAGGGCAGCGCGGCGGGCCATTTCAGATAGCGCAGGGTCTGCAGCCGCGACGCTCCGTACAGCTGAAACAGCCCGGCCAGATTGCGATCCACCGAATTGAGCCCGAGCGTGGTGTTGGAGAGTACCGGAAAGAATCCGACGATCCATGCACAGACGATCACGGCGGTGTGCTGCGGCAAATAGATCAGGAGCAGCGGCGCGATCGCGATCACCGGCGTGACCTGCAGGATCACCGCATAGGGGAACAGCGAATATTCCAGCCATCGCGATTGATTGAACAGCAGCGCCAGGAAGATGCCGCCGACCGCGGCCGCGACGAATCCCTCGAGCGTGGTGAGCAGCGTCGTCAGGAGCGAGCGCGACAGCACCGGCCAGTCCTCGACCATCGTTCGGGCGACCGCGCCGGGTCCTGGCAGTACATAGGGGGGAATATGGTTGAGCCGCACCACCAGGTCCCAGCCCGCCACTCCGACGGCCAGCACCACGACGGGAAGCAGGATGCGGACCAGGCGCTGGATGCGGCGGTCCGGCGCAACCCGCTCGGCGGACACAGGCGGCGGCGGCAAGGAGTTCATCAACCGGGCTGTCCTGGATATGACGGCGCCAGAGCCTTGGAGACCATGCGGCAATAGCCGGCATAATCCGCCGAGGTGCGAAAATCCTCATCGCGCGGGCCTGGCACGTCGATGCGGAACTCGGCGTGGATGCGCCCGGGCCGCGCCGACATCACGATCACCCGCTGCGACAAATACACCGACTCGAACACCGAATGGGTGACGAAGATGATGGTCTTGCGCAAGCGGCGCCACAGCGACAGCAGGTCGTTGTTGAGCCGGAAACGGGTGATCTCGTCGAGCGCGGCGAAAGGTTCGTCCATCAGCAGGATGTCGGGATCGGTGACCAATGCGCGCGCCAGCGAGACCCGCATCTTCATGCCGCCGGACAATTCGCGCGGGTAGGCGCCTGCGAATTCAGCCAGTCCGACCTGCGCCAACGCGTCCTTGACGCGTGCGTTGGCCTCCGCAGCCGGCATATGCGCCAGCTTCAGCGGCAACCGGACATTCTCCCGCACATCGGTCCATGGCATCAGGGTCGGCTCCTGAAACACAAAACCGATGCCACGCCCGGCGCCGCCGGCACGGGTTGCAACGCCGACGCTGCCCGAACTCGGCGCGCTGAGGCCGGCGATCAGCCGCAGCGCCGTCGATTTTCCGCAACCCGACGGCCCCAGCAGGGACACCAGCTCGCCGTGGCCGACGTCGAGGTCGAGCGGCCCCAGCGCGCTGACGCCGCTGTCATAGACCTTGGTGACCGCGCGCAGGCTGACCGCAGGCCCGGCCGGGCGGGTCTTTGCATCGGTAAGGCTGCCGGAATCGAGCATTGCGTTTCTAGTTCTTGGGCCGCAGATCGAGGCCGACACCCTTGTTGGCAAAGCGCAGCGTATAGGCCTGGCGGAAGTCGACGTCGCTGCGGACCACGCCGGCCCGCACCATCTTTTCGAAAAAGCTGGCAAAGCGCGCGTCGGTCATGGCGCCGATGCCGTCCTGCAAGGCGTCGCCGGAATCGACGATGCCATATTCCTTCATCTTGGCGACGGAATAGGCCAGCAAGTCATCGGTCATTTCCGGATTGAGTTTCTTGATCATGGCGTTGGCCGGCGCATTGTCGCCGTACAGATAATGGTACCAGCCGATCACCGAGGCATCGACGAAGCGCTGCACCAGGTCGGGCTTCTTGTCGATCAGTTCGCGGCGCGTCTCGATCAAGGTCGAGTAGGACTCGAAGCCATAATCCGCCAGCAGGATGATGCCCGGCTTGAAGCCGGCGCTTTTTTCGATTGCGAAAGGCTCGGAGGTGACATAGCCCTGCATCGCGCTCTGCTTGTCGGCGAGAAACGGCTGCGCATTGAAGGTGTAGGGCTTGACCTTGTCCTCGCTGAATCCGTATTCGGACTTCAGCCATTGAAAATAGCTCGAGATCCCCTCCTTGGACACGAACAGCGTCAACGGCTTGAGATCCTGCAGCCTGGTGACCTTGGATTCCGGATGGGTCAGGAAAACCTGCGGGTCCTTCTGGAAGATGGCGGCAACGGATACCAACGGCACCTTGTTGGCGACCGCATCGAACGACTGCAGGGTGTTGGCGGACATGAAGAAGTCGAGCTTGCCGGCGATCAGCAGCATGCGATTGTTGTCGTTCGGGCCGCCCGGCACGATGGTGACGTCGAGCCCGTAGGCCTTATAGGTACCGTCGGCCGCAGCCTGGAAAAACCCGCCATGCTCCGCTTCGGCGACCCAGTTGGTTCCGAACGAGACCTTGTCCAGTGTTTGCGCGTTCACGGGCACCGTTGCCATGAACGCGAGGAGGAGGCCGGCCGTTAACGCTCGCGGCAAAAGAGCCGGGTTCATGATTGGACTCCGTCGACTGTTCTGGCCCATGATAGGAAGCACTCTTTCCGGTCCGATAGGATGGCAAGTCCTTCGGCATGGACCACAAACTAGCCTGCAAATCCACCCAAAGAAACGCCTGGCTCGATGACTTCAACCGTACCCGCCCGCGACTGGACCGACCTGCGCTGGCCCGACTTCTCCGGGGCGGAGCCGGCGCGGTGGATCGCGGTGCTGCCGCTGGCGGCCACCGAACAGCATGGTCCGCATCTGCCGCTCGGCACCGACGTAATGATTGCGCAGGCCTATCTGGCGCGGGTGCGCGAGTTGCTCGCCGACACCGTGCCGGTGACATTTCTTCCGCTGCAGCCGGTCGGGATTTCCACCGAGCATATCGATTATCCGGGGACACTGACGCTGCCGACCGAGGTTGCGCTGAAGACCTGGACGGCGCTCGGCGAAAGCGTTGCGCGCGCCGGGATCAAAAAGCTGGTGATGGTCACCAGCCATGGCGGCAATAGCGCGGCGATGACCCTGGTGGCGCAGGATCTGCGGGCGCGATTCGGGCTGCTCGCGGTCACCACGGCATGGTCGCGCTTTGGCGTGCCGGATGGCTTGTTCACGGCGGACGAGTTGCGTCATGGCATTCATGGCGGCGCGGTCGAAACATCGATCATGCTGGCGCGGTACAGGCAGCAGGTGCGCGTCGATGCGATCGACGACTTTCGTTCCGCAGCTGTTGCGATGGAAAAGGATTTTCGCTGGCTTTCCGGGCAGCGGCCGGCGCCGTTCGCGTGGCAGGCGCAGGATCTTCACACCGGCGGCGCCGTCGGCGACGCCACCGAGGCGTCTGCGGAGAAGGGCGAAGTCGTGCTCGATCACGGCGCGAGCGCGTTCTGCGAGTTGCTCGCCGACGTCGATAAATTCAACGTGATGGGACTTGCAAACGGCCCTCGGGACTAAGAGTGCTTTATTATAACGCATTGAAATTATTGTAGAATATTGATCGCCGGGCCGCTTCAAGACTATTCGAACCTACTTCGAAATGCCTCCGTCCAACTGGGCATGCGGACCACAACGGACCCCGCGCTCAACCGGATGGAGTTTCTGATGTCGATCAAGTCAAAGATCGCCGCTCTCGCCCTCGCCGCGCTTGCCGTCACCGGCAGCTTCGCTTCCACGTCAACCCCTGCGGAAGCCCACGGCTTCGGCCTCGGCTGGGGCCTCGGCGCGGGTATCGTCGGCGCCGCGGTGGTCGGCAGCGCGATCGCTGCCAGCAATGACGGCTACTACTACAGCGGCTATCGCCGCTGCGGCTGGGTTCGCCAGTTCGATGCCTATGGCAACTACATCGGCCGAGTTCGCACCTGCTACTGAGATCGGCTGACGCAATAGCGTGGATCCGCGTCCGGCACGGGCGCCTCATCCACCCCGTGTCGCACCCGACCCGCCCGGTCGTCCCCCCGGGCGGGTCAACTTTTTCAGATCCCGAACGATGCCGCGTGTCTCAGTTCCAAGCTTCGATCTGATGGCGCTGCGGGCAGCGACGGCGAACGCGCAAGACCGAGCTCGCCATGAGGACCCTTGGGCATGGCGCCGTCCTTGTCGTGCAGGTTCGGGAGCAGCAACACCAGTGGAATCGCCAGCGGTCCGAGGATGACAGCGGAAATCCATGCCCAAGTCTTGAAGCTGCGTCCGCGACGTTCCGCAATTCGACCGCTGAGATAGACCCAGTAGGTCGAGACCACCACCAGCGATGCCCAGTAGATGATGTCCATGGCGCAAACTCCGATGCTGGCTTGCGCTGAGCTTAGCATGGAGCTGGTCGCGCCGCGACCGAGCGTCAAGAGCCCCGCTCAATCTCAAGACCCAAGATACCGTCGAACAGGCTGTGGAATCCCGGCGGCAGCGATGCCGACGCCAGGGTTGACGTAGCATAGGGGGGTACCCTATTATGGCCACATGGCCCATACCCTCCGTGAGAAGAAGAAGCTGCTCGCCCGCGTCGGCCGCATCCGAGGCCAGGTGGAAGCGATCGAACGGGCGCTGACCGAGGAGGCCGACTGCGAGCGCATCATGCACATGATCGCCGGCATTCGCGGCGGCGTCGCCGGCCTGATGGCCGAGGTGGTCGAAGACCACATTCGCACCCATCTGGTCGACCCGCAGAAGAATCCGGGCGCGCTCAACGCCGAGGCGGCCGATCAGCTGATCGAAGTGGTCCACACCTACCTGAAGTGAAGGCACGCGATGACAGACGCCGAAACGAGCTTTCAGCTAGCGCCGCACGACCATTTTTTTCTCGGCAAGGACCACGACAGGGCGGAGCGGCGGACCTGGGCGGTCATCATGCTGTGCAGCATCATGATGGTCGCCGAAATCATCGGTGGCGCTCTGTTCGGCTCGTTGGCGCTGGTTGCCGACGGATTGCACATGTCGACCCATGCCGGGGCGCTGCTGCTGGCCGCACTGGCCTACAGCTACGCCCGCAAATATGCCGATGATCGCAGCTTCACCTTCGGCACCGGCAAGTTCGGCGACCTTGCCGGATATACCAGCGCCGTCGTCCTGGCGATGATCGCGCTGTTGATCGGCTATGAGGCGGTATCGCGCCTGCTCACCCCCGTTGCGATCAGCTTCAACGAAGCGATCCCGATTGCCGTGCTTGGCCTGGCGGTCAATATCGCCAGCGCGTGGCTGTTGTCCGGCGGCCATCAACATGGCCAGGGACATGTTCACACCCACGGTCATGGGCAGGACCACTCTCACGGCGAGCAGCCGCGTCGCATCGAACTGGGCAGCGGGACTGTCGACGTCGAGGTGTTCGAGGACAACGTGCCGCCCCGCTTCCGCGTCAGGGCCGACGCAGGATTGCGGCTCGCGGCCTCCGCGGTCAGCATCGAGACTACACGTCCGGACGGCCGCCGCCAGACGTTCACGTTCGAGGATCGCGGCTCATATCTGGAGTCGCGCGACGAAATTCCCGAGCCGCATGCCTTCCTCGCCAGGGTCTGCCTGGTGCAGGCAGGCCAGAAGCACCAGCGCGAACTGGCGTTCGAGGAGCACGATCATGACGCGGCCCGTGGCGCGCATCACCGCGACAACAACATGCGGGCCGCCGTCGTCCATGTCGTGGCCGACGCGGCCGTTTCCGTTCTGGTGATCGTCGGGCTGTTGCTGGCGCGTGGATTCGGCTGGCTGTGGATGGACCCGGCGGCCGGCCTGATCGGCGCGCTGGTCATCGCCAACTGGTCGATCGGTTTGCTGCGCGATACCGGCGGCATCCTGCTCGATCGGACACCGGACCCGCGCATGGCGGAAAAGGTCCGTACCGCGATCGAACGCGAGGGCGACCGGGTCACCGACCTGCATCTTTGGCGCCTCGGGCCAGGGCATCTCGGCGCCATCGTCTCGGTGGCAACCTCCAAGGCGCGGGAGGCCGCCCACTACCGGAAGCTGTTGGCCGGATTCGCCGACCTGTCGCATGTCACCGTCGAGGTCCAGCACTCGCTTTCGGCAACCGGCTGATTCGACCAGCGCTTCGGCAACAGTCGCATCGCTCCGGAGCCGGCCGATGTCATCAGACTGTGTTGCACGCATGTCACTCGACAATGTCATCTATCGGTCATGGCGGCGCCGGTCGTTGCAATTGCGAATTACTTGCAATAATGCTCGGAAGCATATCGCACCTCCCTTTGGTCCGGCGTTTGCCCGCGATCATCGGCAAATCCGAACGGGATGCAGGCGGAGTAAACGAGGGCGAGTGGTGAAGAGAATTTGCGCATGGGGGGGCGGCACCGCAGTCTTGCTTGCGACCTGTTCCCTGGCGTTCGCGGATGACCTGCCAAGCCTTCCGGTCAAGGCGCCTGTGGCCAACGTCGCCAAGCCGGTGCCGGAAGCGAATGGGTTCGATTGGAACGGCTGGTACGTCGGCGCCAATTTCGGGCTGATCAAGGGCGCTTCGAACTGGTCCGCGACGCCACGCGGAGCCGGTGCCCCTGTCTTGAACGGATCCTTCAATCTTCCGTTCAATTTCGATTTCATGGCCGGGACCGGCAGCTACGCCTTGGGAGTGCAGGGCGGCTATAACTACGTTTTCCCCTCGCGCGTGATGCTGGGTTTCGAGGCCGACGTCAGTGCTCCGAATTCGGACGTGCTGGTGCCCTATGCGGTGCGTGGCAGTCAGACCGTGACGTCGCCCTTGACCGGCGAGGTAAGCTACGGCGAAGCCGTCATTCAATACGGCAGCGCCCGGGCTCGTGTCGGCTATGCGTTTGACCATTTTCTGCTCTATGGCACCGGCGGCCTGGCCTGGACCTACGACCAGGTGACGCGGACCCAGCTTGCCGGAAATTCGTTCGGCGGACTGGCAACGCCGGGCACCGTGGACACCAGGCTGTTGTGGCGGCTCGGGTGGGCGGCGGGCATCGGGGTGGAAATCCCGATCGCCGGCAACTGGACCGCAAGGGCCGAATATCTGTCGACCGGATTTGGCGGCAAGAACGTGGCGTTCTCGACCGCCATGGAGGGATATGAATCTGACCTCGCCATGCAAAGCATCCGGCTCGGCGTGAACTACCGGATCGGGGATGACAGTCACGTTTCGGATTTCCTGATCAAGGGGCCGTCGGCTCTGGAAACCGACCTGTTCGCGATCCACACCCAGTCCACCTATGTCAACCAGTATGACCCGCCGTTTCGGGCACCCTACAGCGGGACCAACAGCCTCGCACCCAATATCGGCCGCGAGACCACCGACTTCACCGTGTTCGCGGGAATGAGGCTCTGGCAAGGCGCCGAGGCGTGGGTCAATCCGGAAATCGATCAGGGCTTTGGACTGAGCGGATCGGTCGGCGTTGCCGGCTTTCCCAGCGGCGAGGCCTACAAGGTCGGCGCGGATTATCCGTATACGCGACTGCAGCGGGCGTTTCTGCGACAGACCATCGACCTCGGCGGCGACGTCCAGAAAGTCGATGCCGGGCAGAACCAGTTTTCCGGAACGCAAACCTCGGATCGGCTGGTGTTCACCATCGGGAAATTCAGCGCGGTGGACGTCTTCGACAACAACAAATACGCCCATGATCCGCGCGGCGATTTCCTCAACTGGACCGTGCTCGACACCGGAACGTTCGATTATGCCGCAGATGCATGGGCCTATACGGTCGGCGCCGCCGCCGAATGGTATCAAGGACCCTGGACCCTGCGCGCGGGCCTGTTCGACATGTCGATCGCTCCGAACACCACGGCGCTGGACCCGACGTTCGGCCAGTTCCAGTGGATCGGCGAAATCGAACGTCGCTATACGATCTGGGACCAACCCGGCAAACTGGCGATTACCGGATTTCTGACTCGCGGACGGATGGGAAGCTTCGAGGACGCCATCCAACTGGCCGCCCTGACGGGAGGCCCCGCCAGCACCGCGGCCGTGCGAACCTATACCAGCCGCGGCGGCATCAGCATGAATCTGGAGCAGCAACTCGTGACCAATGTCGGCCTGTTCGTTCGTGCCGGCCTCGCCAATGGCGATATCGAACCCTATGAATTCACCGACGTCGACCGCACCGTCGCGGCCGGCCTCTCGGTGTCGGGAAAGCAATGGGGGCGGGATGAAGACACCTTCGGTTTTGCCGGCGTCATCAATGGAATTTCTCCCGAGCACGAGGCCTATCTGAATGCCGGCGGGCTCGGGATTCTGGTCGGCGACGGCATGCTGCCAAATCCCGGCAACGAGAAGATCCTCGAGACCTATTACAGCTTTCCGGTGTTCTGGTCGAAAATCACGCTCGATTATCAGTTCATCGTCAACCCGGCCTACAATCGCGACCGCGGTCCTGTTTCCGTGCTCGGCTTTCGCCTGCATACGCAATATTAGCGCTTCCGATGGGCCCGGAGCCCAGCAGAATGCGTCTCAAAAACCACTGGTGTCCGAGGATGGCTTCTGCAATGAAAATTCCGCCTGGGTGCCCGCCTCGGGGAATTGTCGCTGTTTTGCGCTCGCGGCCTGTCGATCAAGGGCAGCTCCCGGCGGCGGCCCGGCGACACCATCGGCCTCGGCGGCACGATCAATGGTCGGTCCGAGGCCAACCGGGACTTCCTCGCTGCCGGCGGCCGCGGCCCGCTGATCGGCGACGGCAAGCTCGATTGCCGCCCCGAGCAGATTCTGGAAGCCTATTACGCCTATGCGATTGACAGGAATTTTACGCTTACCCCCGACTATCAACTGTTCGTAAACCCCGCCTATAACGCCGACCGTGGACCTGTCTCCATCTTCTCTGGCCGTTTGCACGGCGAATTCTAGACAAGGCGGCTCTGATGACCCTTTTGGATTTTCGCCCGGCGGCGCTGGGGCAGGCGCTACGGCCCAACATCTGGGACGCCGTCGCATTGATCCTGGTGATCGGCGCCATGGTGCTGATCGTATACGGTGGCGAGCAGACCACGGCGCCGTTGTCGGCGCTCGAGGTCGCGCCGGTGTCGCTCGATCCGACCAATCTTCCGGCCTATGCGCTGCGAACCACGATGCGGATGCTGCTGGCGATCGTCTGCTCGATCGTCTTCACCTTCGGCTACGCCGCGCTTGCCGCCAAGAGCCGGCGCGCCGAGATGGTGCTGATCCCGCTGCTCGATATCCTGCAGTCGGTGCCGATCCTCGGCTTTCTGACCTTCACCGTCGTGTTCTTCATGAACTTGTTTCCCGGCCGCGTGATCGGCGCCGAGCTCGCTTGCGTGTTCGCGATCTTCACCAGCCAGGCCTGGAACATGACGTTCAGCCTGTACCAGTCGATCCGCAACGTGCCGAAGGACCTCGAAGAAGCCTCCTTGAGCTTTCACCTGAGCGGATGGCAGCGGTTCTGGCGCCTCGACGTGCCGTTCGCAATGCCGGGCCTGATCTGGAACACGATGATGTCGATGTCCGGCGGCTGGTTCTTCGTGGTGGCATCGGAAGCGATCACCGTCGGCAACACCACGGTCACGCTGCCCGGCATCGGCTCTTACGTCGCACTGGCCATACAGAAGCAGAACCTGCCCGCGATCGGTTATGCGATTTTGACCATGCTTCTTGTCATCATCGCCTATGACCAGTTGCTGTTTCGGCCGGTGGTGGCCTGGGCCGACAAATTCCGGTTCGAGCAGACCGCCTCGGCGACGGCACCGGAATCCTGGATGCTCGATCTGTTTCGGCGGACCCGCGCGCTGCGTGCGCTGTCCTTGCCGTTCTCGGCCTTCAACAAGGTGGTCTCGAACATGCATATCGCGCTGCCCGGCGCATTGAAGATGACCCAGAAAATAAAAGGCCCGCCATCGCGCCTGGTCGATGCCCTCTGGCTTGCGATCGTCGTCGCCAGCACCAGCGCGGCGGCATGGCAGGCCTATGAATACCTGTCGGTTACGTTGGGCCTGTCCGACGTCTTCAGCGCCATCGGCTACGGCCTGGTCACGCTGTTGCGCGTCATGGTGCTGATTGCGTGTGCGACGCTGATCTGGGTGCCGGTCGGGGTCTGGATCGGACTGCGGCCGAAGCTCGCCGAGCGCATCCAGCCGCTGGCGCAGTTCCTGGCGGCGTTCCCGGCCAATCTCGCATTCCCGGTGTTCGTGGTGGTGATCGTACGCTACGGCCTGAATGCCAATGTCTGGCTCAGCCCGCTGATGATTCTGGGAACCCAGTGGTACATCCTGTTCAACGTGATCGCGGGCGCCAGCGCCTTCCCGACCGACCTGCGAGAGGCCGCCGGCAGCTTCCACCTCAAGGGATGGCGGTGGTGGATCAAGGTCATCCTGCCCGGTATTTTTCCCTACTACATCACCGGCGCCATCACTGCGTCCGGTGGGTCATGGAACGCTTCCATCGTCGCCGAAGTCGCCAGCTGGGGCGACACCCATCTGACGGCCACGGGCCTCGGCGCCTATATTGCGACCGCGACCGAAGCCGGAGACTTCCCCCGGGTGGTTCTCGGCATCGCCATCATGTGCATCCTGGTAACGCTTTTCAACCGGCTGCTCTGGAGGCCGCTTTACGCCTTCGGAGAGCGTCGTCTTCGCCTCGGCTGACCAAGGGGAAACTCATGCTCGATATCATCAACCAGTCCAGCCTGCTCGACATCCGCGGTGTCTGCCGTTCGTTTCCGAAAGGCAGCGGCGAGGATCTGCTGGTGCTCGAGAAGGTGGATCTGACGATCCGCGCCGGCGAGATTGTCGGCCTGCTCGGCCGGTCCGGCTCCGGCAAATCGACGCTGCTGCGCATCATTGCCGGCCTGATTGCGCCATCCTCGGGCGACGCCAAATGCCGTGGCGAAACCATCGTCGGGCCGCCGAACGGCGTCGCCATGGTATTTCAATCCTTCGCACTGTTCCCGTGGCTCACCGTCCTGCAGAACGTCGAATTGGGCCTGGAGGCACTCGGCATCGAGAGCGCCGAGCGCCGCACCCGGGCGCTGGCGGCGATCGACCTGATCGGTCTCGATGGTTTCGAATCGGCTTATCCCAAGGAGCTGTCGGGCGGCATGCGGCAGCGCGTCGGCTTTGCGCGGGCCCTGGTCGTGCATCCCGACCTGCTTTTGATGGACGAGCCGTTTTCAGCGCTCGATGTGCTGACCGCCGAGACACTCCGCACCGACCTGATCGACCTGTGGATCGAAGGCCGGCTGCCGATCAAGTCAGTGCTGATGGTGACGCACAACATCGAAGAGGCGGTGCTGATGTGCGACCGCATCCTGGTATTTTCCTCCAATCCCGGTCGCGTCGCCGCCGAGATCAAGGTGGAGCTGCCGCACCCGCGCAACCGTCTCGATCCGACGTTCCGCCAGCTGGTCGACAGCATCTATGCCCGCATGACCCAGCGCGCCGAGGCCCGCACGCCCGCCATCGAAGGCATTCAGGGTACCGGCGTCGGAATGGTCCTCAATCACGTCTCGTCCAACGTGCTTTCCGGCCTGATCGAAACGCTCGCCGGGCCGCCCTATAACGGGCACGCCGATTTGCCGGTGCTGGCCAACAGCCTGCAGCTCGAAGCCGACGAGATATTCCACCTCGGCGAGGCGCTGCAATTGCTGCGCTTCGCGCAATTGAGCGAGGGCGATCTGATGCTGACGGATTCCGGCATGCGCTTCGCTCACCTCGAAACCGACGCCCGCAAGAAGCTGTTCGCCGAACATCTCATCAACTATGTTCCGGTGATGGGCCTGATCCGCCGCGTGCTCGATGAGCGGCCCTCGCACACTGCCCCCGAGGCGCGCTTCCGCAACGAGCTCGAGGATTACATGTCGGAGGAATCCGCGGATGAAACCCTGAAGACGATCGTGTCCTGGGCCCGCTATGCCGAGCTGTTCGCCTATGATGAACAGTCGGAATTGTTCAGCCTCGAAAACCCGCATTGACGCCGTTCGTCCGGGCGACTTCCGCAACGACGCCGGCGGCAGCCTAACCGGCGGCGGAGAATGTCTCCGCCCGCGCCATCGACCAGGCTTCGCGAAAGCGCGGATCGCTGGTGCCGTCGATCAGCTCGCCCGGGCGAAGCGACGGATAGAGTCGCGCGAACGAGCGCACCTCGGTGGTGGATGTACGCTGCGAGAAATGGATCGGCCGCATCTGTTGCGGATGCTCGAGCCCCGCGGCGGCGATCAGTTCGGCCAGCGCGTGCAAGGTGGCGTGGTGATAATTGTAGACCCGCTCGGCCTTGTGCGGCACCACCAGCGCCCGATTGCGCGAGGGGTCCTGGCTGGTGACCCCGGTCGGACAGCGGTCGGTGTGGCAACTCAGCGACTGGATGCAGCCCAGTGAAAACATGAAGCCCCGCGCCGAGTTGCACCAGTCAGCGCCGATCGCCATGGCGCGCGCCATGTCAAAGGCGGTGGCTATCTTTCCGGCGGCGCCGATCCGGATCCGATCGCGCGCATTGATGCCTACCAGCGCGTTGTGCACGAAATTGACCCCCTCGCGCATCGGCATGCCGAGATGATCCATGAATTCCAGCGGAGCGGCCCCGGTGCCGCCCTCATTGCCGTCGACCACGATGAAATCGGGATAGATTCCGGTCTGGATCATCGCCTTGCAGATCGCCAGAAACTCCCAGGGATGGCCGATGCACAGCTTGAATCCGGCGGGCTTGCCGCCGGACAGCCGCCGCATCTCTCCGATGAAGGCCATCATTTGCAGCGGGGTCGAAAAGGCCTTGTGCGACGCCGGCGAGATGCAGTCCTCGTCCATGGCAACGCCCCTGATCCGGGAAATCTCTTCCGATACCTTCGCCGCCGGCAGCACCCCGCCATGTCCGGGCTTGGCGCCCTGGCTGACCTTGAGTTCGACCATCTTGATCTGATCGTCGGCCGCGACGCGCGCGAATTCTTCCGGATTGAACGAGCCATCGCGGTTGCGGCAACCGAAATATCCGGAGCCGATTTCCCAGATCAGATCGCCGCCGTTCTCGCGATGGTACGGACTGACGCCGCCCTCGCCGGTATCATGCGCAAAACCGCCCTTTTTGGCACCTGCGTTCAGCGCGCGTACCGCGTTGGGGCTGAGCGCGCCAAAGCTCATCGCCGAAATATTGAACACCGATGCCGAATACGGCTTGCTGCAATCCGGTCCGCCGATGGTGACGCGGAATTTCTCGTCGGCATGAGGTTTTGGCGCGACCGAATGGTGCATCCATTCATAGCCCTCGCGATAGACATCCTCCTGGGTGCCGAACGGCCGCTTGTCGAGCACCATCTTGGCGCGCTGATAGATCACGGCGCGGGTGTCGCGGCTGAACGGCATGCCGTCCTTCTCGCTCTCGAAGAAGTACTGCCGCATCTCCGGCCTGATCTCCTCCAGCAGGAACCGGATATGCGCCGATATCGGATAGTTTCGCAGCACCGCGTGACTCTTCTGCAGCAGATCGCGAACGCCGAGCAAGGTGAGCGCCGCGAAAATCAACATCGGGATCAGCACCAGATCGAACGCCTTGTGATCGACGATCCCGATTCCGAGAAGCAATGCGGTGACAACGCCGCAAATCGTCAGCACGATGAAGCGTGGCGAGAACGGAAGCAGCAGCGTTTCCATGAGACCCCTCGGGCAGATTCCGCCGAATTCCTGCCGGCAGACGAAAGCCTGACCGACCTATCCGAACCAGCTGTACACGATATCCGGCGTACCGGTCATGGATATGACAGATGGCGGCCGCGAGGCTAGCCAATCGGGCGGGGCCGAATCAATCGGCCGGGGGCAAGCGTGACTGCGACCGGGGCTTCTTTTTGCAGTGCAGCGTGCCTGGTTGGCGAAGGGTTCAATGACTGTGCGGGCGCATTGCGTCGGGAATCCCGCCTTTCTCCAGGCCGTTTCGTGCCAGCCATGTATCGGTGCTGCGGACGGCGCGCTCGATATGCTCGGTGGTCCGCGAGAAATCATAGGGCGATCCAACGAGCGGACAGAGCGGCGGCACCACGAAATACTCGACATCGGGGGCGAGACTTTCCAGTTCGCTGACCAATTGCCGCGCGATCAGCAGCGTCAGCGCATGCAGGGCGTTGGCGACCGCGCCGGTCGGCGGCGTCTGCGTTGCGCAGGCGTAGCCGGTCGGCAGGATGATCAGCCGGTTCGCACCCTTGGCCACTGCGACCCTGATCGGCGTGTTGCTCGATATCGCGCCGTCGGCGAGATAGAAATCCTTGTATCGAACCGGTGCGAATGCGCCGGGGATCGCGGTCGAAGCGATGATCGCCTGGGCGGCCGGCCCTTCCGACAGCACCACGCTGTCGCCGGTGACAAGATCGGTGGTGACGATATGAACCGGCAGCTTGGCATCCTGCAGATTGCGATAGGGCAGATAGTCGTCGATCAGCTTCTCGATCCCGTCATGCGGAATCAGGAAGTCGCGGCGCCAGAGAAATCCCAGCAGGGTCCGCCAGGTGACCGGGAAGACGTCATGTCGCGTCAATCCCCGCCAGATGGTCTCCAGCTGCAGCATGCCCCTGAGCGTCGGATCGCCGGCATAATAGGCGCCGTTCAGGGCACCAACGCTGGAGCCGACCACCATATCCGCGGAAATTCCATGGGCGGCCAGCGAATGCATCATGCCCACCTGGATGGCGCCAAGACTGCCGCCGCCAGCGAGCACAAAGGCGGTTCTGGTCCGGCCGGCAGGGTTGGATACGGACAAGGCCTCGGTCGCTCCCGGTGTCGACGCGCTGACAAGCTCGCGCGACGTTCGGCCGCCTTATAGCAGCCAAAATCCGGACTGCGCCATCAACAATGCTTGTTGCTAAAGCGAGGTTCGCTGTGCCACGGATGCTGCACCGCATCCGGGATATCAAGCTTTAGTGTTCGAACCACAGACCGCCGGATACCGCATGCAGAGCCCAGGACAATTTCGATCGGGAAAGCCGAGTGGCTATCCGGACCAATCGGTCTATGCGGAATTCGCCTGCGCCGAATTTGGTCTTTCGTTTCGCGACATCGACGGCGGCAGCGGGCTGGTGTTCGGCGTCGCCTCGCGCGACAAGACCGTTCATTTCGGCGCCGGGCGATGTTCGTGGTACCCGCAAAACAACGCCACCGCCGCAACGCTGGCCTCGGACAAATATTTCACCAACGTCATCCTAGAAGGCGCCGGCGTTCCGACCCTCGGGGGCCAGTATTTCTTCCTGCACGACCGGCATCGCGCCAGCCGCGCGGCCGGGCACGAGCGCGAGGACGCGTTGCAGCATTTTCAGAAACTGGGCGGAGCGGCCTTCGTCAAGCCACTGCTCGGCTCGCGCGGCGATTTCGCCGTGGCCGTTCACGACGAAGCCACGCTGGTTCGCTACCTCGGCGAGGTTTCGCAATATTACGACTCGATCTTGGTCCAGCCGATCGTGGCCGGCATCGAAAGCCGGATTTTTCTGCTCGACGACGAGGTCGTCTATGCCGCGCGCAAATATCCGCCCTACCTGGCGGGTGACGGCGTGCGCCCGATCCGCGATCTGCTCGCCACGCATAACGCGGGCTTGCGATCCCGCGGCCTGTCACCGGTGGCCGTCGCGCACGACGTGCCGCTGGACGCGGTGCCAGCCGAGGGCGAGCGTTGCGAACTTGCGGGGCGAATGAATCTCAGCGCCGGCGGGACCATGGTGCTTGAGGCCACCCCTTCGCCGGCCGCGGCGAACCTGGCGAGAAGGGCAGCCACCGCGCTCGGCCTTCGCGTGGCCGGCGTCGATCTGTTTACCGGCATTGGCGGAGATCCGGCTGCGGCTGCGGTCATCGAGGTGAACTCCAACCCCTCGATCCGGCTGCTGGAGCAGTCCGGCCGCGGCGATCTCATCCTCAAGATCTGGCGGCACACATTTTCCGCCCTGGGGTTGCTCGGTGTTTGATCTTCCAAAATATGGTGACGGCGTCTGCCTGGCCCGAATGGCGGAGTTGCTCGACGCCGTGGCTGTGGACCGCAGCTGGCTGTCCCGGATCTCGGTCGTCGTCACCGGGTCCAACGGCAAAGGCAGCACGGCGGCGCTGTGCGCCGGCATCGCTCGCGCCCACGGCTTGCGCACCGGGCTCTTCACCTCGCCGCACCTGCGCGTCTTCAACGAACGAGTCCAGATCGATGGCGTGCCGATCGAGGATGATGCCCTGGTGCGCCTGGTGCGGCAGGTGGAAACCGCGATATCAGCCATCTCGCTGCGGCGGCAGCAACGGTTTGGTGCCTTCGAGGCGCTGTTCGCGCTGGCCTGCCTGCATTTTCAGGAGCGACAATGCGATTTCGCGGTGTTCGAGGCCGGCATCGGCGGCCGCTATGATCCGGTACGCCTGGTCGGCGCAGGCGTCGCCTGCGTGACCTCGGTCGACTACGAGCATGTCGAACTGCTCGGCAATTCCCTGGAGTTGATCGCATCCGACAAGAGCGACGCCTGCGCCGCCGGCGGCAGCATCGTCTACGGCGAAAATTGCCGGAGCCTGCGGCCGCACCTGGTCGAATATAACCGGTATCGCGACATCACCTCGCTGTTTGTCCGCGACCAGGTCGGAATTGCCGGCGAGTCCCTCTCGGCCACCCCGCAGCGCTTCGATTTCCGGTTCGAAGGCTGCGATTTCCGGGGCCTCGAAACCGGCCTGCCGGGAGCCTTTCAATTCAACAACGCCGCCATCGCGATCACCTTGCTGCTGTTATGGCTGCGCCAGGCGCGGCCGCAGGATACGCCAGCCGGGATCGAAACCGCGGTGAGATCGGGGCTGCGCGATGCGCGCTGGCCCGGCCGGCTCGAGGTGATTCGGCAGCATCCGTTGACCGTGATCGATGTCGGCCATACGCCCGACGGCATCCGGCAATCGCTCGCCAGCCTCAAGGCGATCCATGGCGCCGATGGCTGGATTCTGGTGGCCGGCGTTTCCTTCGACAAGAAGGCCGAGGAGATCGTCGGTTTGCTGGCGCCGTCATTCGACACCATCATCTGCACGGCCGCGCATCACAAGGGCGCAACCGCGGCGACCATCGCCGCGGCGGCGCGCAGGTCCAATCCGCGGGCGGTCGTTCATATCGCGGCTTCGATCGAGGAAGCCGTTCATCTCAGCGCATCGCTCGCCGCGTCGGGCGATCGGAAAATATACGTCGCCGGCGGATTGTTTCTTGCCGTTGAATATGCGGTCGCGGCGCAAGGCGGCCTTGCGCAGGATCTGAAATTTTTCTGATGCCTCGACAGGCACTTCCGTGCGTTAATGATCGGTTAACCATTCCGAGCTGATGGTTCCGCCGAGCAGGGAGCATCGCATGACCGACATATCATCCGTGGCCTCATCGGCAGCCGCCTACGTCACCAAGCAGACCTCCGATCTGGGCAAGGCCGCGAGCTCGGCAACCTCGAGCTTTACCGACGCCTTGTCCAAGGCCCAATCGGCCATTGCAGGCCGACCCAAAACCGGCTTCACCAGCGGCCCGACCTATGAGGCCGGCACCATCGCCGGTAAAACCAAGGCGGCTTTCGCCAGCACCATCAACGCGGCCAAGTCGGCGCTCAGCATCAAGCCCTGACGGACGGCCGGGAACGATTCGCGAGCCATGCTCGCGCCTTGCGTCGAGGTCTGCCTCCGCCGCAATCGAGGCAGAAGCGACACGCGCCAGCTATCCAGCGCCGTCAAAAAGTGCGATGAGATGCAATGGAATCTGGGCGAGAACTCGTCGATCTTACAGATTTGTAACGAGACAAAACCGGCCAACCCCGTCAGCAATATCGCCGACGCGATCGGTCCACGCGAAGGCCCGGTCCCGCGGCGAGGCGACGAACCCCGTCAGGATGGCGCCATTGCGGCATGCTTTCCAGGACCACGGCAGCACCAATGGAGGTAGTGTGAAGATGAAAACGTCCAGGCGCTCTCGAATCGTGTTTCCGCTGGTATCGATTCTCTCGGTGCTGGCGCTGTCGGCGCAGGCGCAGGAACCCAACCATCCTCCTGTCAAAGGCGCTCCGGGCAGGCCGGGAGTGCAGGCGGTCCACCCGGGACCCGGACATCCGGGACCGGTGCCGGGCCGAGGTCCGCAGGCCGGTCACTTCGCACGGGGACCATTGCCGTCGCACAATTTCGGCGGCCATGCCTATCACGGCCGCCTCGCCTGGGAAGGCGGACGCTGGCATCATGAAATGCGCAACGGACGCGACGGCTGGTGGTGGGATGTCGGCGGCGCCTGGTATTTCTATCCGCAGCCGATGGAGGGGCCGCCCGCCTATGTTTCCGACGTCGAGGTGGTCGACGAAGATGCCGGTCCGGATGGGCCGCCCGTCGCCGATGGCTACTATCCGCCGCCGCCAGGAGGCTACCCGCCGCCGCCCGTGGCCTATGCACCACCGCCTCCGCCGCCCCCACCGGACCCCGCCGCCAGCGCGGTCGGCGGCGCCGTCGTAGGCGGCCTGCTTGGCGGCCTGTTGACCGGCCGGCCGGTTGGTGCCGCGATCGGTGCGATCGCCGGCGGCACGACCGGCGCGATCGTCGGGGCGCAGGCCGCGCAGCGGCCCGGTTACTATTTGTCCCAGGGCGTCTGCTATTACAAGTATCCGTCCGGCCAGTACGTGCAGGTCGATCCGCGCAGCTGCTACTGAATCGGCTGCATCTTGCGAGGGCCGGAATCGTCCGAAGGGCGGTTCTGGCGGCCTGGCGCAAGCAAACCGCCTCACGCGCGTCAGCTTTGGCTCCGCCGACGCCGCTCCGCCGTCATTCTACTCGCTGCTCCCTTCGCCATCGCCCAGCGCCTTGAAGGTGTCCTCGAGCTGCGGCGCGCTTGCCATCATCCGGCGTATCGCCCGCGCCGATCAATGGCCGGCCATGACCGGGATCTCGCCCGGGATCATGGTCGGCGGCACCACGTCATCGGGACCGAGCGCGTGCTCGGGCGCCAGTTCGCCTTCCCACTTCGCCACCACCGAGGTGGCGAGCGAGTTGCCGATCACATTGGTGGCGCTGCGTCCCATGTCGAGGAAGGTATCGATCCCCATGATCATCAACAGGCCGGCCTCCGGAATGCCGAACTGGCCGAGCGTCGAGGCGATCACCACCAATGAGGCGCGGGGAACGCCGGCGACCCCTTTCGAGGTGATCATCAATGTCGCGAGCATCGCGAACTGGGTGCCGAGCGACATCTCGATGCGGTAGGTCTGGGCGATGAAAATGCTGGCAAATGTGCAATACATCATGGTGCCGTCGAGATTGAACGAATAGCCGAGCGGCAGCACGAAGCTCGAGATTCGCGACGAGGCGCCGAAGCGGTTGAGGCCCTCGAGCGTCTTCGGATAGGCGGCCTCCGAACTCGCGGTCGAGAACGCGATCATCAGCGGTTCGCGGATCAGCCGCAGCAAGTGCCCGTATCTCGGTCCGATCACCACGAAACCGACGATGACGAGAATGCCCCACAGCAGCATCAGCGAGAGATAGAATCCGCCCATGAAGACGACCAGCTTCCACAGCACGCCGAGGCCGTTCTTCGACACCGTCGCCATGATCGCCGCCCAGACCGCGATCGGCGCGAAATTCATCACATAGCTCGTGACCTTCAGCATGATGTGGCCGAGGTCGTCGATCAGCGAAAGCATCTGCCTGGAGCGCTCCGGCATCGCGCCCAGCGCGACCGAGAAGAACACCGCGAAAACCACGATCTGCAGGATCTCGTTCTGCGCCATGGCGTCGGCGATCGAGGTCGGAACCAGGTGGGTGAGGAATTTTTCCAGCGAGAACGCCGATACCGGCAGCCCGGTCGACTGCGCCTTGTCCGGCAGGGTGCCGGGGAAATTGGCCCCCGGCTGCAGCAGATTGACCATCACCAGGCCGAGCAGGAGCGACACGAACGACGCGCTGACAAACCAGCCCATGGTCTTGGCGAAGATCCGCCCCAACCGCGCGCCGCCTCCCATATGGGCGATGCCGCCGACCAGGGTGGCGAACACCAGCGGTGCGATGATCATCTTGATCAGGCGCAGGAACAGCATCGCGATCAGGTTCACGTCAGCCGCGATATCCGCCCGGGTGTCCGGCAGATAGTTGAAAACCAGCGCACCCATCGCCACGCCGAGCGCCATCGCGATCAGAATATATTGCGTAAACCTGTTGGACATTTTTTCTTTCCCCGCAAGTTTTCCCGGCGTGACCAAGTCTGGCAGATTCTGGAAGCGGCGCAACACGCCCGGCCGCCCGGGGCGGTTTGCCACAATGTTCCCGTTGTTAAATGCGGGGCTGCCGACTAGCGTCCGGCACAGAGCAAAGACCGTGCCGGCGGGCGATTGACAGGCGCTCTGCTGCATCAAGCACCGATACGCCAACGGAGGGAATACCATGAACGACACCGTCAATCGCCAGGTTTTGCTGGTGGAAAAGCCGGCCGGGAAACTCGGCCCCGAGCATTTCAAAATGTCCAGTTCTGCGATCCCGGAGCCGGCGGATGGCGAGGCATTGCTGCGGGTGCGCTACATTTCGCTCGATGCCGCCAACCGGGCCTGGATGCACGGCGCGACCTATCGCGCGGCGGTCGAGCCCAACACGGTGATGGCCGGCGGCGGCATCGCCGAAGTCGTGTCGTCCAAAGCGCCGGGCCTTGCGCCGGGCGACATCGTGTTCGGCGATACCGGCTGGCAGGATTACGCCGCGGTCGCCGCCAGGCACCTGACCAGAATGCCGAAGGTCGAGCCGATGACGCATCTCCTGAGCGTCTACGGGATCGCCGGCCTCACCGCCTATTTCGGGCTGCTCGATGTCGGCAAGCCGAAAGCCGGCGAGACCGTCGTGGTCTCGGCTGCCGCCGGCTCGGTCGGATCGATCGTAGGCCAGATCGCCAAGATCAAGGGGTGCCGCGTGGTCGGCATTGCCGGCGGCAAGGACAAGTGCAACTGGCTGACATCCGAACTCGGCTTCGACGCCGCGGTCGATTACAAGGACGGCGCTGTATTCAAGGCGCTGAAGGCCGCGGCGCCGAAAGGCATCGATGTCTATTTCGACAATGTCGGCGGCGAGATTCTCGAGGCGTGCCTGGCGCAGATGAACAACCGCGGCCGTATCGCCTGCTGCGGCGCGATCTCGCAATATGACGGCGTGCCATCGGCGCATGGGCCACGCGGCGTGCCCGGCCTGATCGTGGTGAAGCGGCTCATCATGCAGGGTTTCATCGTGATGGACTTCATGGATCAGCGCGAAGAGGCGCTGTCGGATCTGCAATCCTGGGTCGCCTCCGGCAAGCTGAAGGTCAAGGAGGACGTCATCCATGGTCTCGAGAACACGCCAAGGGCGCTGATCGGATTGCTGGCGGGAGAAAACCGCGGCAAGCGGATGATCAGGTTGTGAAGGCGGCTTGATGCCGGCTGCGCAAGCTGGTGCGCGTCAAGAATGAACAAGCAGCTACGTTCCAGGAAGCGTAAAAGAAAGCCCCGCCGGAGCGGGGCTTTCCAGTTTACTTAACGGTTCGTGCCGGAACCGGAACTGTTCGGCGTCAGCGTCGACCCGCTCGGCGAGGAATTCGGCCCCACCGTGCTTCCGGACGGATTCATGTTGGTCGTGCCGGGGTTTGTTCCCGTGCCGCCATATGAGCTGCTGCCGGTGCCCATGCCCGTGGTGCCGGAGCTTCCGCCCATCGAACTCGGCCCGGCGCCGGTCGAACCCGCGGTTCCGCTCGCACCGGCTGCTCCGCTGGCACCGGCGCCCGCACCACCGGCGCCACCGCCCGCTCCGCCACCGCCGCCGCCACCGGCGGCGAAAGCCATGCTGGAACTGACCGCGAGAACTGAAGCCAAAACGATTGTCGTAATTTTCATGGGGTTTTCCTTTCGTTGAATTAAGCGAACGACGGGCGCGCTTGATCGTTCCAGCAAAAGTCGTGTGCCGAGATTAACCTTCCGCGCGGTCGTAATTTATTGCGGCGCCAAAACATGGTTCGTCCGGCGCCTGCGCGCGTTCGCAACTTCTTGATGAGGCGACCTGGAACCGGCAGCTAGCTTGGCTGCGCCGAACACTTCCGGCTTTATCCGAGGCAAGGCGACGGAAAAACTCATGCGCTTGCCTGAGTCCCGCGATGCGAAGATGGCTGCAGCCCGAACCGAAGATTCCCAGCGCCTTCGCGGGGTGAAATGCTCTCGCCGGCAGCGCAGGCTCAAGGCCTCAGCTGGTTGGCTTCGGCCGGCGGGACCGTCTGGTGCCCTGCGGTCTTGCGCTTGCGCGCCGCAAGCCAGTTCTCGAACCGCTGCACCACCACGAAGAACACCGGCACGAACAGCACCGCGAGGCAGGTCGAAGCCAGCATGCCGCTGAAGACGGTGATTCCGATCGATTTGCGCGCGCTGGCGCCGGCGCCGGTGGCGACCACCAGCGGCGCGACGCCGAGGATGAACGCAAACGACGTCATCAGGATCGGCCGAAACCGGGCCCGGGCCGCCTCGACCGCCGATTCCAGCAGCGGCTTGCGCTCGCGGACATGGAGCTCGAGCGCCACCTCGACGATCAGGATGGCGTTCTTGGCCGAGAGCGCGATCAGCAGGATCAATCCGATCTGGGTGTAGAGGTTGTTGTCGATTCGCAGTCCGGTCAGCACCGCCATCGGCCCCAGCAGCGACAGCGGCACCGCCAGGATGACCGCAATCGGCGCATACCAGCTCTCATATTGTCCGGCCAGCACGAGGTAGACGAGCAGCATGGCCAGCCCGAACACGTAGTAGATCTGTCCGCCGACGGCCTTTTCCTGATACGACATCGCCGTCCACTCATAGCCGGTGCCCGGCGGCAAGGTCTTGTCGGCGATCTCTTCCATCAGCGCCATCGACTGGCCGGAGCTGAAGCCCTGGGCCGGCAGGCCGATGATCGTCGATGACGGATAGAGATTGTACAGGCTGATCAGCGAGGGGCCCACCGACGGCGTGATGGTGGCCAGCGTGCCGAGCGGGATCATGTCGCCCTGCTGGTTGCGCACCATCAGTTTTTCAATGTCGCGCGGCGTCAGGCGATACTTCGCGTCGGCCTGGACATAGACCTGGAAGGTGCGGCCGAACTTGGTGAACTGGTTGACATAGGACGCGCCCAGATAGGACGACAGCGTCGAGAATACCTGGTCGGTCGTGACATGCAGGGTCTGGGTCTTGATGCGATCGACCTCGACGTCGAACTGCGGCACCATGGAGCGGAACGGCGAGCTGACGCGCTGCAGCGCGCTTTGCGTCTGGGCACTGGCGACGATGGCGTTGGTGATGGCCTGCAGCTTGCCGAAGTCGGAATTGCCGTCGCGCAGCTCGACCTGCATGGCGAAGCCGGCAGCGTTGCCGATGCCCTGGATCGGCGGCGGCGGGATCACCAGGATTCTCGCCTGCGGAATCGCCGACAGTTTCTGGTTGAGGCCGACGAACAGCGAGCGCAGGTCCTGGCCCGGACCACGCTCGCTCCACTCCTTCAGGATCAGGTAGCCGACGCCGGCATTGGCAAGGCTCGAACTGCTGTCGAGCGCCGAGATGCCGGCAATGCTGATCACCCGTTCGACCCCGGGCGTCTTGCCCGAGATTTCGCTGACCTGCTCGAGTACCTGCTGGGTGCGGTCGAGCGAGGCGCCGTCGGGCAACTGCACCGCGACCAGCAGATAGCCCTGGTCCTCGATCGGAATGAAGCCGGTCGGCACCCGCGACAGGCCATAGAACCCGATGCCGATCAGCACCAGGGCCACGATCACCGACAGATTGCTGTGCGCCACCATGCGGCCGATCAGCCCGGCATAGCGCTTCTCCAGCCGGCCATAGAGCGAATTGAAGCCGCGATAGAACCAGTTGCGCTTTTCCAGCGGCACCGCGGGTCGCAGCCACAGCGCGCATTGCGTCGGTTTCAGCGTCGCCGCGTTGACCGCGCTGAGCAGCGCGGTGGCGGCGATCACCAGCGCGAACTGCGCATACATGCGCCCGGTCAGTCCCGGCAGGAAAGCTGCGGGCAGGAATACCGAGACCAGCACCAGCGTGATGCCGACGATCGGCGCGAACAGCTGATCCATCGCGCTGATCGCGGCATCGTGGCCCGACATGCCCTTTTCGATGTTGTGGGCGGCGCCCTCGACCACGACGATGGCGTCGTCCACCACGATGCCGATCGCGAGCACGATCGCGAACAAGGTCGACAGGTTGATGGTGAAGCCCAGCGCCGCCATCGCGGCGAACGCGCCGATGATGGTCACCGGCACGGTGGTCGCCGGCACCAGCATCGCGCGCCAGTCCTGCAGGAATACCAGGATCACGACCAGAACCAGCAGGCCGGCCTCGATCAGCGTCTTGTAGACCTCCGCGATCGACGCCGCGACGAATTTGGTGGTGTCGAACGGCGTGTCGTATTTGACGTCCGGCGGGAAGCTTTTGGCCAATGCGGCCATCTTCTTGCCGACCGCCTTCTCCACATCCAGCGCATTGGCGCCGGGCGACTGGAAAACGCCGATGCCGGTGGCCGGCTTGTTGTTGAGCGAGAACACCTGGCTGTAGGTCTGGGCTCCCAGCTCGACCGTGCCGACGTCGCGCACCCGTGTGACATCGCCATTGTTGCCGGTCTTGACGATGATGTCGGCGAAGTCCGGCGCGTCGTCGAGCCGTCCGTTGACGTTGATGGTGTACTGGAAGGCCTGGCCGGCCGGCGTCGGCGGCATCCCGACCTGACCGGCGGTGACCTGCTGGCTTTGCTGCTGGATCGCCTGGATGACATCCTGGGGCATCAGCCCGCGCACCTGCAGCTGGTCCGGATCGAGCCAGACCCGCATCGAATACTGGCCGGCGCCGAACACCGTGACGTTGCCGACCCCGGGCAGCCGCGACAGTTCGTCCCGCAGGCTGATGGTGGCGTAGTTGCTGAGGAACAGACTGTCATGGGTGGCGTTCGGGGACGTCAGCGTCACGAACAGCAGAATCGACGTCGACTTCTTCTGCACGGTGACGCCCTGGTTCTGCACCGACTGCGGCAGCGACGACAGCGCGCTCGATACCCGGTTCTGCACCAGCACCTGCGCGAAGTTGAGGTCAGTGCCGATCTTGAAGGTGACGGTCAGGGTGTAGGTGCCGTCGGCGCCGCTGTAGGACTGCATGTAGAGCATGCCCTCGACGCCGTTGACCTGCTGCTCGATCGGCAGCGCCACGGTGTCGATGACGGTCTTGGCGCTGGCGCCGGGATAACGCGTGGTGACCTGCACCGTGGGCGGCACCACGTCGGGATATTGGGCCACGGCGAGGCTGAACAGCGCCACCCCGCCGATCAGGATCATCAGGATCGCGATGACGTTGGAAAGCACCGGACGTTCGATGAAGAATTTCGAAATCATGCCCGGTCCTAGTTTGCCGACGCGGCGGTCGGCTCGATCTTCTGCAGTTGCGGATCGACCTTCTGGCCGGGAATCGCGCGCAGCAGCCCGGCGATCACGACCCGGTCATCGGGCTTCAGACCGCCGTCGATGACGCGCAAATCGCCTTCGCGGGGGCCGATCTGCACCTTGCGCTGTTCGACCACATTGTCGCCGTTGACCACCAGCAGATAACGCCCGGCCTGGTCGCTGCCCAGCGCCGCATCCGGAACCAGCAGCGCCGCCGGCTGCTGCGCGAGCGGCACCCGGACACGGACAAAATATCCCGGCAGCAGCACGCGGTCGGCGTTCGGCAGCACACCGCGCACCGCGAGCGTTCCGGTCGACTGATTGACCGTGGGCGCGGCATAATCGAGCTTGCCCTGGTGCGGATAGCCGGATTCGCTCTGCAGCCCGACCTCGATCGGCACCTGCTTGAGATCGTTCGAGGTCAATCCCTTGCGGATTGATTGCGCGCGAATCCGCAGCACGTCCTGCTCGTTGACGTTGAAGGTCACATAGATCGGATCGAGCTGCACGATGGTGGCAAGCTGGGTCGGCGAAGCGACGCCGACCAGTTCGCCGACCGAGACGAGGTGAGTGCTGACGACGCCGTCGAACGGCGCCACCACGTTGGTATAGCCGTAATTGACCGCGGCGATCCTGGTATTGGCCTGAGCCTGCTGCAGATTGGCCTGGGCGTTGTCGCGCGTTGCGGTGGACTGGTCCAGCGTCGCCTGCGAGACGGCCTGCCTGGCAACCAGATCCGCCTGGCGCTTGTAGTCGGCTTCGGCCTGCTTGAGCGACGCCTGGCTCCCCGCCTCGGCGGCCTGCGCCTGCTCCAGCTTCAGCCGGTAGGTCTCGGGTTCGATCGTGAACAGCGTGGTGCCCTGCTTGACGAAGGCGCCGTCCTGATAGTTGATCGACTGCAGGAAGCCCTGCACCCGCGCCACCAGATCGACGGTGTTGATCGGCGCGGTGTTGCCGGTGGCGTCGAGATACCGGGTGATGGTGCGCTGCACCGGCACGCCGACATCGACCTTGGGCGGCGGCGGCGGCACAAAGCTGTTCTGTTCGCAGCCGCTCAGCGCCGCGAACGCCGCCACCGCAAAAGCCACCCGAAAGACCACGGCAACCCCGTTGCTCGCTGGGACGGTCAGCCTGCTGCCCGCTGGTGAACGCGTCGGCTTCATTCCTATGCCCCGATCGGTCCCGCTGCCTGAGACCTGCTGCCATGCAAGGAGCTTTTTGCAGGTAGGAAGACTTTCCGCAATCCGAGAATAGCAACAATCCGCTTGCGGCGAAACTCGAAAGCGAAAATGATGCCGCCTGCGAAGACATTTATGTCACTGCCTTTGCAACGGTTCACTTACGTTGAAGTGGCGACTCAGGCTAGGACGACGAATTGTCCGCGTGACCGGCCAACAGGGAGCAAGACCATGCGTATCGCCGTGATCGGCGGCGGCCCCGGGGGTCTGTATTTCGCCTATCTCTGGAAAAAACGGCATCCGGACGCCGAGATCGATCTGTTCGAACAGAACGCCGCCGGCGCAACCTGGGGATTCGGGGTGGTGTTCTCCGAGCAGGCGCTTGAATTCCTGCGCGCCGATGACCCCGACACCGTCGACGCCATCGCCCCGCGGATGCAGAGCTGGAACAACATCACCCTGAACCTGCGCGGCGACAGCGTCGAGATCGACGGCGTCGGCTTTTCCTCGATCGGCCGGCTCGATCTGTTGACCATCCTGCAGCAGCGGACGCGCTCGGTCGGGGTTGTCCCGCGATACGACACCGCGGTGGAGTCCGTGGACCGGCTGACCGGTTACGACCTGATCGTCGCGGCGGACGGCCTGAACTCGCTGGTGCGCCGCAGCTTCGAGAGCGATTTCGGCACGTCGGTGTCGTGGTCCGCCAACAAATTCGCCTGGTACGGCACCACCAAGCGGTTCGAGACGCTGTCGCAGACTTTCGTGCAAACCGAGCTCGGCGCGTTCAACGCCCATCATTATCGCTACGCGCCCGGCATGAGCACCTTCCTGGTGGAATGCGACCCCGTGACCTGGCAGGCCTACGGCTTTGCCGACAAGAGCGTCGAACAGTCGCAAGCCATTTGCGAGCAGGTGTTCGCTTCGACGCTCGACGGCCACAAGCTGTTGTCGAACAAATCGGTGTGGCGCAATTTCCCCTGGATCTGGAACCGGCAATGGTGGTCGGGCAACAAGGTGCTGATCGGCGATGCGCTGCATTCGGCGCATTTTTCCATCGGCTCCGGCACCCGGCTCGCCATCGAGGACGCCATCGCGCTGGTCAAGGCGCTGGAGGCGGAGCCGGATATTGGGCTCGGCCTCGCCCGTTACCAGAGCGAGCGCCAGCCGATCGTCAAGAAGCTGGTGGCGGCGGCGCGCGCCAGCGCCGACTGGTACGAACGGTTCCCGGATCATATGCGGCAGGATCTGATGGATTTTTCCTACGGCTATATCACCCGTTCGGGACGGATCGACGATCGGCGGCTGCGCGCGATGTCACCCTTGTTCATGGCGCGCTATGAGGCATCAAGGCGACCATTGCCGACGGTCGCGGGCAAGCCATGACCTCCGTGATCGCCGACCAGGTCCCGCCCGACAGCCCGGGGGCGAAGGAGATCGGCTTTGCCGTAGCGGACCAATACAACGCCAGCCGCATCCTGTTCGACAATCTTGCGAACGGCCGCGGCGACCGCCCGGCACTGATCGGTCCGGCGGGCTCGTGCAGCTATGCCGAACTTTGCGCGCAAGCCTCGCGATGGGGACATGGCCTGATGTCGCTGGGGCTCGACCGCGGCGACCGCGTCCTGATGTTCCTCGACGATACCCCGGCCTATCCGGCGGCGTTTTTCGGCGCGGTTCGCGCCGGCTTCGTGCCGCTGCTGATCAACACCCTGACGCCGCCGGATCTGCTGCAGTTTTACCTCTCGGATTCCGGTGCCCGCGTGGCGGTCGCCGACGCCGAGTTCTGTTCGCGGTTCGATGCGCAGGCCTGCAGGGATACCGCCCTGCGCAGCCTGGTCGTGGTGAACGGCGCAGCCGGCGATCACGCCGTGCCGGAATCCGTGATTGCCGGGCCATGGCTGGCCGGCTTTTCCGCCGATCTCGCCGAGGCCAGGACCGACCGCAACGAAATGGCGTTCTGGATGTATTCGTCGGGCTCCACCGGCCGGCCCAAGGGCATCGTCCATCTGCAGCACGACATGGCCTATAGCGAGGCCGCGTTCGCGCGCGGCGTGCTGCAGCTCAACTCCTCGGACATCTGCTTTTCGGTGCCGAAGATGTTCTTCGCCTACGGCTTCGGCAACTCGATCACCTTTCCGTTCGCCGCCGGCGCGGCGACGCTGCTGCTGCCCGGCCAGCCCAGGCCCGCGGCGATCTTTGCGGCGATCGAGCGGTTCCGGCCTACCGTGTTTTTCGGACTGCCGACGCTCTACACCGCGCTGACCAAGGCGGACGATGCCGCGAAGACGGATTTTTCCTCGTTGCGGATGGCGCTGTCGGCGGCGGAAGTGCTCTCGGTCGAGGTTTTCAATGGCTGGAAGGCGCTGACCGGGATCGAGATCGTCGAGGGGCTCGGCTCCACCGAAGTGCTGCACATCTACCTCTCGAACCGGCCGGACCGCAAAAAGCCGGGCGCGGCCGGCCTTCGCGTCCCCGGCTATGAAATCGCGCTGAGGGACAAGGACGGCCGCGAAGTCGGCGACGACGAGGAAGGCATCCTGTGGGTGCGCGGCGATTCCAACACCCCGCTGTACTGGAACCGGCCGGACAAATCGGCGGAGACCATCCGCGATGGCGGATGGATCTACACCGGCGACCGCTTCGTGCGCGATGCCGAGGGCTTTCATTTCTTCCGCGGCCGCGCCGACGATCTGATCAAAATCTCCGGCCAATGGGTCTATCCGCTCGAGGTCGAACTCTGCCTTGCCGAGCATCCGCAGGTGCGCGAATGCGCGGTGTTCGCCGCCGAATTGCCGGACCGCCGCATGACCCTGAAGGCGGTGGTGGTGATGAACGCCGGCGCGTTCGATGCCGGCGAGGTGACCAAAACGCTGCAGGACTTCGTCAAGGCAAGACTGCTGCCCTACAAATATCCGCGCGAGGTGCGCTTTGTCGACGAACTGCCCAAGACCGGCACCGGCAAGATCGACCGCCAGGCGCTGCTGAGGGTCTAGCGCGGCGCTTTCTCGCTCTTGAAACTGCGGGCAGGGCTGTTGCCGATGACCGATACAAACTCTCAGCGGGGGGACCGATCACCCCTGGCCTCAAAAGTGAAAAACGGGCCTCTGCTCGGGTGCCGAAACGAAAGCCCGCGCCGTATGGGTCCCTGCGTGCGCGGGAACGACTGAAACACAATGCAAAGCGGAAAAAATTCGGGCGCGGATGGCATGGAAATTTCAGATGTGATAGCCCGGCGCTTGCGCGGAGGAGACTCGTCCGCCCCCAGGTTCGCGTCAGTTCGACTTCCTGAAATGCTCGAGCGCGTCTTCGGCGCGCAGCGGCACCCGCGACGCCTCGTTGTTGAGGTCGACCAGCTGGGCGAGCAGCGCCAGCAGCGTCTTGCGATCCTTCGGCGGCAGCGGCTGCAGCATCCGTTGCTGCGCCCGGTCGACCGACGGCAGGATCGCGCGCAACAATGCGCTGCCCTGGCTTGTAACGCGAAGCAGCTTGACCCGCTTGTCGACGGAAGCCGGCCTGCGCTCGATATAATGCTTGGCCTCCAGCCGCTCGATCACATTGCCCAGGGTGGAGCGGTCGAAGGCGATCACCGCGGAGAGCCGGGTGGCATCGATGCCGGGGTGGGTGTGGATCGCGACCAGTGCGGCATATTGCACCGGCGTCAGGTCGTGCGCCCTGCATTCCTCGGCGAAAATCGCCACCGCGATCTGCTGCATGCGGCGAAACAGATAGCCGGGCTTGGTGTAGACGGCATCCATCGTCAGGGGTGCTGATCTATTCGGCATCGGGCTGCCGGTCCGGTGCGGCGTCGGCGAACGCCTGCAGGGTTTTCGCCGCCGCTTCGGCCTGCAACAGCCGTGGAAACGCGGCGAGATCGACCCCGAAGCGCCTTGCATTGGCCAGCTGCGGCACCAGGCAGAGATCGGCGATCGAGGGTGCGGCGCCGAAGCAGAACGGGCCGGGCTCGCCGGCGATCAGCTTCTCGCAGGCCGCCAGCCCTTCGCGGTTGGCCCACGCCGCCCATTCGGTGACCTGCTGCTCGGGCAGGCCGAGCTGCCGCAGCCGGGCCAGCACCTTCAGGTTCTGCACCGGATGGGTGTCGCAGGCGAGCACCATCGCAAAGGCGCGGGCCCTGGCGCGGCGCAGCGGATCCTTCGGCAACAGCGGCGGTTCGGGATGGGTTTCGTCCAGCCATTCGATGATGGCGAGCGACTGGGTCAGGATCTCGCCGGCATCGGCCTGCAAGGTCGGGACCAGGCCCTGCGGGTTGATCGCCAGATAGGCCGGCGCGCACTGCTCGCCCTTGCGCAGATGATGCGGCAGGTGCTCGGCGCTCACCCCCTTCAGGTTCAGCGCGATCCTGACCCGGTAGGACGCGCTGCTGCGGAAATAGCCGTGCAGCTTCATCGGAACCTCCCCTCAAGCCTTGTGGCCGGCCTTTTGCGTCATTGACGCTAGCCACTTTGTAAGTATGCTGTCAATAAATCCAAGCAACAGCACGGGAGGCTCGCCATGGAAGCCGTACAGAAGACGCCGGAGCGCGAGGCGTTTTACCGCAAGATCGACGGCGAGAACCTCTCCGCACTATGGAACGTGATGGGCGACCTGATCACGCCCGAGCCGAGAAGCGGCTGCCGGCCGCACCTTTGGCGGTTCGACGCGATCCGCGACTACATGACCGAAGCCGGCAAACTGATCACCGCCAAGGAAGCCGAGCGGCGGGTGCTGGTGCTGGAAAATCCAGGGCTGCGCGGCCAGTCGAAAATCACCACCTCGCTGTTTGCCGGGGTGCAGATGGTGGTGCCCGGCGACATCGCGCCGGCGCACCGGCACAGCCAGTCGGCGCTGCGGTTCATTCTCGAAGGCAAGGGCGCGTTCACCGCCGTCGACGGCGAACGCACCGAGATGGAGCCCGGCGACTTCGTGATCACGCCGTCGATGACCTGGCACGACCACGGCAACGAGACCACCGAACCGATGTTCTGGCTGGACGGACTGGATATTCCGCTGGTGCAGTTCCTCGATGCGTCGTTCGCCGAAGGATCGAGCGAGGACCGGCAGAAGATCACCCGCCCCGCCGGCGACAGCTTTGCGCGCTACGGCCACAATCTGCTGCCGGTGGACGAGAAGCGAACCTCGAAGACCTCGCCGATCTTCAACTATCCCTACAGCTATACGCGCGAGGCGCTGGAACAGGCGAAAAAGCGCGACCAGTGGGACGCCTGCCACGGCCTGAAGCTGAAATTCACCAATCCGGAAACCGGCGAATTCGCGATGCCCACCATCGGCACCTTCATCCAGCTTTTGCCCAGGGGTTTCGAGACCGCCCGCTACCGGTCCACCGACGCCACGGTATTCGCCGCGATCGAGGGCCGGGGGCGCACGCGGATCGGCGAACAGACTTTCGAATGGGGTCCGCGCGATCTGTTCGTGGTGCCGAGCTGGCAGTGGGTGACCCACGAGGCCGACGCCGATTCGGTGCTGTTCAGTTTTTCCGATCGTCCGGTGCAGCAGAAGCTCGATCTTTTCCGCGAGGACCGCGGCAACGCCTGAGCGGCTGCTCGGGGAAGGCGCAGAGCTATATGACCGGCGTCTCATCCCCGAGCGTGTCGCGGGCCGGCGCCGGGTGATGAGGGCCCAGCGGGACGCGCAGCGTCCGCATGGCAGATTCACTTGTCAAACAGCCAACCATTTCAAGCAGGCCTGGCTCCGGACACGGCTTGTCAGTCTCGCGGCGCGCAGTGTCCGAGCCTTGCCGGTAGTTTGGCGCCTCTTGAAATACCCCGCCCTGATGACGTTCGCTGAACGCCCTTGGAAGCCGGGGATGAGCGGAACAAAACATGAACCGATTCGGGCAAAGAGTCAAGCCCGCATCTTCGGGCTGCCCGCTGTTTGATGGCTTTCAGCTCCGCCCGCACCCCTGTCCTGCCAAATATCGAAAACAACCCCATGCAAAGTAGCCCGTTACCTCCGGCATGAACGCCTCGACCGCCCCGCGAGACATGAGGCGGCTGGTTGCGCCGCGCGCCCGGCTATGGAATCTGGGGCAATCTCGATCCTCGGCCCTGCGACGGACAACCACGCGATGCGGATATGCATTTTCGGCGCCGGCGCCGTCGGCAGCCATTTGGCGGTGCGGCTGGCGCGGGCCGGGCACGAGGTCTCCTGCGTGATGCGCGGCCCGCACCTCGAAGCCGCGCGGGCCGAAGGCCTGGTGCTCCGGGTCGGCACCGCCGAGTTCGCGGCGCGCGTAAAGGCGTCCGACGATCCGGCGGCGCTGGGGCAGCAGGATGTCGTGATCAGCACCCTGAAGGCCAACGCCTTGAACGGCCTGGTGGCGGGTCTGAAGTCGCTGCTGGGCGACGATACTTCCGTGGTGTTTGCCCAGAACGGCATTCCCTGGTGGTACGACATCGGGCTTCCCGCCGATCACGCGCCACCGCCGGATCTCGGCTTTCTCGATCCCGGCGGCGCCTTGCGGTCGGCGGTGGCCAAACAGCGGATCATCGGTGCGGTGATCTTTTCGGCCAATGCGATCGCGGCCCCCGGCATCGTCGTCAACAATTCCACCGACCGCAACATGCTGCTGGTCGGCGAATGCGACGACCGCGCCACGCCGCGGATCGCGCGGCTGCGCGCCGCGCTTGACGCGGCCGGGATCCAGTCGCCGGCGGGAGAAACCATCCGGCAGGCGATCTGGACCAAGCTGATCGGCAACATGTCGGTCTCGGTGCTGTGCCTGGTCACCGGCCAAACCAGCAAGGCGGCGATGCAGGATCCGGCGCTGCGCGAGGTGGTGCCGCGGCTGCTGGCCGAGGCGCAGGCGATCGGCCAGAGCTGCCTGCCCGGCGTCGCGCGCAACACCCGGGGCGGCGCGCCGCCGGACCACAAGCCATCGCTGCTGCAGGACTACGAACACGGCCGTGCGATGGAAATCGACACCCTGGTCAGGGCGCCGGCCGCCTTTGCCCGCGCCGCCGGGCTGTCGACGCCGATGCTCGACCTGCTGGCCGCGCTCGCCATCCGGAAGGCGCGCGACAAGGGGCTGTGGCGGGGTTGAACAGCAGGGATGCGGAACGGGTCTCTTTGCCTCTCCCCGCTTGCGTCGCAGGCGCGGAGAGGTGAACGGCGTGCATTCACCCCGCGACGACCCTGCCGATCCACGCCGACAGCGCGTCCAGGATCTCGTCCATGACCTGCCGGTCGTTGCGGCCCGAACGCGCCGGCACATGGAAGGAATGATCGGCGCCCTCTATCCGATGCAGTGTTGCCGACGGCCCGAGACCGGCCACGACCGGCGCGATCAGGTTCGGCTCCGCGAGCTTGTCGCTTGTGCCCTGCAGGAACAGCATGGGCACCTGGATGTCGGATAGATGCTCGGCGCGAGCGCTGGACGGCTTGCCGGCGGGATGCAAGGGAAAGCCGAGAAACGCCAGGCCGCGGACGCCGGGCAGCGGCGACTTCGCCTGCGCCTGCGAGGTCATGCGCCCGCCGAACGATTTGCCGCCGGCGATCAGGCCGAGGCCTGCGCAGCGCCGGCCGGCTTCCGCCACCGCGGCGCGCACCGCTTCATGCGCGATCGCCGGCGGGTCGGGCCGCCTGCCGGCCTTTTCCATATAGGGAAACTGGTAGCGCAGGCTCGCCACGCCGCGCTCGCCGAGGCCGGCCGCAACACTCGCCATGAACGGGTGGGTCATCCCGGCGCCGGCGCCATGGGCGAACACGAAACAGGCGCGCGCCCGGGACGGGCGGATGAGAAGCGCCGAGACGCACCCGCGATCGCCGACCTGGATTTCAAGCTGTTGCGGGCTTGCGGCATTCATCCCACCAATCTGGCATTGTCGACTATCGACGTCTACCCAATCGCATCGCCGGCCGGCGAAGTTGTAGCCGTCCCTCCTGCCTCATCCCATGGCGACCTAGGTTCACCCCCTACGGCGGAAGCAAGGGCTTCCTTCATGCTTCATGAAGGGCTTTGCGCTCCGCTCCCAGCCGCGCCCCCGCCTTGCCGTGCCCGGCACCGCAGGCACGGCGCGCTTAAACGATTGACACTCGCTGAGGTTGTTGCAAGAATTCCATATTTCCGCGCCGGAATCCGATTTTTGAATGCGCCGTTTTCCGGCGACCTTATTGCCCTTTGTCGAAGCCGCATTGGTTCAAGCCGCATTGGAGCAACCGACATGATCCTCAATGCCTATGGATTGCTGATTGGAAAGATCATCGGATCGCGCCCGAAACGACCGGGAAGCCCGCACTGGCTGCTGATGGTGCAGCCCGGCAATCCCGAGCACCCGCCCTACCGGGTGGCGGTCAACCTGCAGTCGACCGCCAAGGGGAAAATTCCCGAACTGCAATACCAGATGGTGAATTTCGGCCGCCGCGGCTCGCCCGCCGCCGATCGGCTGATCCAGCAGCTCACCGCGCTCGGCGCCACCTCGGGCTTCCTTCAGGCCGCGTCCGAGCCTTCGGCGCCGCGGCTGGATTTTGTGCGGGGCGGCTTTCTCAATCCGAAGAAATTCGCCGATCTTCCCCCGGGTTCGAAGGCGCTGGAGGACGCCTTCAAGGACGCGATCGTCGAGGCCAGGAAGCCAGGCGGAAAATCGCCGGCCCTGGTCGCGGTGTTCGGCACCGGCTATCCGGTCGACCCGGATACCGGCGGCCCGGTCCCGACCGGCTTTACCGGCATCGAAAACATCCACATGAACCAGGGCGCCAGGAACCTGATCAACGGCGCGCCGCATTACCTGGAAAACGGCCCCGGCCAGGACGGCGGCATCATTTTCCTGCTGCCCGGCGGCGCCAGGGGATTGTTCGTCAAATTCCACAGCCAGACCACGGTGACCGATGAGGACGGCAACCCCGTGGAGACCGGAATCGAGGAGATCGACCGCACCACGCCTTCGGTGTGCCGCGCCATCATGCCCAAATTCCCCGTCCGCAGGATGGCGGCGCGGCGCGCGCGAACTGCCGCCGTGACATCCGCGCCTGTCACCACCGCGGCGAAGAGCAGGACCAATCCGCCGGCGGCGAAGAACCCGCAAGGCTATCTGTTCGCCGACGTGAATCCTGCGGATGCGTCGGGCCAGTATATTCCCGACAATGACGCCAATACCTACAAGACCCCTTATGTGATGGCGCGATCCTCCGGCCATACCCGCGGGCCGGTGCCGACGCCGCGCAGCTACCCGCGGCTGGACCTTTCGACCATCCTCGGCGCCAACCCGCCGGGCTATGTCAGCAATTCCACCGGCAAGAGCATCGCCTTCGACGTGATCGGCGACTCCGGCGCGCCGTCGCAGAAGAGCTTCAATGCCTACGAGGTCAAGGTCAGCGAGCTGATTACCCGCGACGCCGCGGCCTCGCCGCCGGCTTTCCTGTTCCACGTCGGCGACGTGGTCTATTTCTACGGCGAGGAGAACTATTACTACAGCCAGTTCTACGAGCCCTTCAAAGCCTATCCGGCGCCGATCTTCGCGATCCCGGGCAACCACGACGGCATCACCTACAACGATTCCATGATCTCGCTGGATTCCTTCCAGCAGGCGTTTTGCGCAGCCCAGCCGCAACGCTGGGTCGGCTCCGGCGGCATCCTGCGCACCGCCATGACCCAGCCCGGCGTGTATTTCACGCTCGACGCGCCGCTGGTCTCGATCATCGGCCTCTACAGCAATTGCGGCGAATCCTTCGGCTGGCTCGACGACCAGCAGCTGAAATTCCTCTATCAGGAGCTGGTCCGGCTGAAGCAATCGCGCAAGAATGGCCTGCCGGCGGTGATCCTGGCGATCCACCATTTCCCGCGCTGGTTTCCCGCGCAAAAGCCGGCGGACCCGACCAGCGCGGCGATCGACGCCACCTGCAAGAAGGCGGGCTTCTGGCCCGACGCGGTGATCTGCGGCCACGCCCATCTCTACCAGCGGGTGGTGCGGCAGGACACCGGGCAGGACGTGCCCTATGTCCTCACGGGCGCCGGCGGCTATGCCGTGACCCCCGGCGAGGAGGTGGGAAAATCCTACATGGCGCAGATCACCGCCAGCGGCTCGCGGCTGGGCTTCAAGATGTTCGAATCCGGCTACGTCCGCGCCAGCGTGGCGAGCCCGGCGCGCGGCGATCCGACGCTGCGGTTCGAATATCGCAGCGTCAAGCCGGCGAGCAACGATCCCGACGACGTCTGCACGGTCAACCTGCGAACCAACAAACTGGTTTGAAGATTCCGTGCCCGGACAGCGGCGACAAGCAAGGGAGACGCGACCATGCCAGCCAACAAGATCATGGTGATCCGGCATGCGGAAAAGCCCGGCGACGACGGCACGATCATGGGCGTATCGGCGGAAGGAAAGGACGACAAGCACGAACTGGTGGTGCGCGGCTGGCAGCGCTCCGGCGCGCTGGCGCGGTTTTTTGCGCCGCGCGACGGCAAATTCGTCGATCCCCGGCTGGGGCAGCCGCGCACCATCTTCGCTTCCGCGGTCAAAGGCGACAACAAGAGCCTGCGGCCGCAGCACACCGTGCTCGAACTGGCGACGCTGCTGAATTTCAAGCTGGAGTTGGACTACACCAAGGGCGAGGAAACCAGCCTGGTGCCCGCGGCGATCTCCGCCGACGGGCCGGTGCTGATCGCCTGGGAGCACGAGGCCATTCCCGCCATCGGCAACCTCATCCTCGGCAGCAAGAAGGCCTGCCCCCAGAAGTGGCCGGGCGACCGCTTCGACCTGGTCTGGGTGTTCGATCGCGCAGGCGCAACGGACGCCTTCGGCTTTGCGCAGGTGCCGCAATTGCTGCTGTCGGGCGATTCGGACAAGCCGATTTCGTAGCGCGGATCTCGGTCGCTGCCTATTTTCGATACCGATTTAGCCCGACAAGGACCTCGCTCCGAGAAAATTGCCGTAAGATCGGCTCGTTACCGAATCAACGGGTTTCGCGGATTTACAGTGCAGTTCGAACCGCAAGAAAAGCCTCTGCGTCGGCCAGCGGCTTTTCGCACCTCCGATATCGAAGAGTTCACGAATGTCGCTCTGACACGCTTTGGCGCAACGAGCGTCGAAGTATCCGATCCCGATACTTTCGAGGCCCATGGAAGATCCGCCGCGCTTTTGGACGTCGTGGTGCTGTCTGCGGCCAGTACCTCGCTCCTGACCGTCGACTACCCGGAGTTCGATTTTGCCAGGTTGTCGATTCCACGCGCTGGCGGGGGCACCACGACAATCGGCAATGAGACAGTTGAGATCAACCAACACCAATCCTGCGTCACCTCGCCGGGCACTTCCACGAAGGTAAGGTGTGAGAAAGGCCACGACTGGCTTAACCTGCGGGTCAGCTCGACGGCGCTCAGGAGGAAGCTGGCCTCGCTTTTAGGCGTGTCGCCGAATGTAAACCCTCGGTTCCTGCCTCGCTTGGACCTGGATCATCGCCGAGCCAGGAGCCTGTGTCAGTTGGCCGGGTTTTTTGCCCAACAACTGGATCCTGCCGCCGGCGAGCTGCCTTCTGTGATGGCGCTTGAGCTGGAACAGGTCATTGTTACGAATTTCCTGTTCGCGACCCGTCACACCTTCAGCGATCTGTTGGAACGTGATCCCCAAGCAAGCGCGCCTTGGCAGGTACGCCGCGCGGAGGAATATATCGAGGCTCACTGGGATCAGCCGGTCAATATCGAGGCTCTTGTTGACATCACCGGGAGCAGCGCCCGGTCGATTTTCAGGACCTTTCGGCAAAGTCGCGGCTATTCACCGATGGCCTTCGCCAAAATGGTTCGCCTGCGACGCGCCAGGGAGCTGCTTGCCGCCGCGGATGAAACGACCACCGTCACCGGCATTGCCCTGAAATGTGGTTTTGAGAACGTTGGACATTTCGCAAGGCACTACCGCGAGGCGTTCGGACATCTCCCGTCAGAGTCACTGGCGCGCTCGAGGCTGACGCGGACCTGAATTCCGAGAAACTCCGCGTTGTTCGGGACCCCTTCGCGGGAGGCACCGTCCAACGGCGCAGGCCGACCGAGCGCGGGTCCGTCCGGTTTGAAATCGCGAAAATGATTCATTGCGTTTCCACGGCCGGATTCTTTGGCTTTTGCCCGTCATTCGAAATGAACCGGGCACCGATCTGCCCGCCGTTTACCCATACCAGCCCGCAACGGCGATAAGCCAAACCGGTCGACGAAAGCAAAAGAAAAAACTCCTTGAGCTGGAGACCCTCGATTGAGCCCTCGACCATGAGCTTCGCGCCGGTTTGGGAAACATCCACCAGGATGCAATTGCGGCGCCATGTGCCATCGATGGCCATGAGAAAGACCTCAAAGCCTCGCTCGAACTTCACCCGTCTGTCTTTGCGGCTATCTGAGATGGACATATTGAATTCCAGACGCGGCGATCCGTGGGCTTCAATCGCCAGCAGCGGACAGCGTCAGACCACCCGCCCGGCGGATCGTAAAAAGCGCCGATCGAGGTAGCCGCTCGACGAGGGATCCAACGGGCTCCGATAGCGGAGATGCGCGACAGAGGGCCTTCCCCGGAAACACCGGCCGCCGATGCTGCAGGATGCATTGTGCACTTGCTCGCGTCAGTCCGCCGTAAGCCGATTTTCGCGTCATCCTTATCGTCTATTTGAATTCGACCCGGCTCGTGTGAAGTATCAAAGCCTCTTCCATCGACTTCTTCCCGCTGAGAAGGCTCAACGAGACCATCAGGACCTGGTCGTGCAAGGGCCTCATTTGTTCCAGAAGATGCGCCTTCAGTTCAGGAATCGCGGTGCTCTCGGCAATTGCCTGGATCACCTGCAGGTTTTTTTCGATAGCCGACCTTCCCGCTTCAATGGCCCTCAGCTCGCCCGCGAGCGCCGCCAGATAGTCGCGCAGCTGGCCCGATTGAGGCGACGGCTCGATGGGTTTTTTGGGAGGTGCCTTGTCAAATCGAATTACGGTTCCCATGGTGCCTTTCCGACTTTACAGAATCTCGCGCATTCCTATGCCGCGCGCAGGGTGTTGAAAAACCCTTCGACCTGCGAACGGAGCGTTTCCGATTGCAGCGAGAGCTCATTGGCAGCTGACAGGAGCTGGGTTGCGGTCTGGCCGGTCTCGCTCGCGGCCTGGCTGACGCCGCCGATATTGCTCGAGACTTCCTGGGTTCCTCGCGCGGCCTCTTGCACGTTGCGCGCGATTTCGGCAGTCGCCGATCCCTGTTCCTCGACGGCGGCCGCGACCGCGGTCGTGATCTCGTTCACCGAGGCGATCGTCGTGCCTATCTGCTGAATCGATTCGACGGACTCTCTTGTGGCCGCCTGAATGGCCAGGATCTGCTGGCCGATTTCCCCGGTCGCCCTCGCGGTCTGTTCCGCCAGCGCCTTCACCTCGGAGGCGACAACGGCGAAACCTCTGCCGGCTTCGCCGGCGCGCGCCGCTTCGATGGTGGCATTCAGGGCCAGCAGGTTGGTCTGGCCGGCGATGGTGTTGATCAGCTCGACGACGTCGCCGATTCTCTGCGCCGCCGTGGCGAGACCCTGTATCGTTGCGCTGGAGCGGTTGGCTTGCTCCACCGCCTTGCCTGCGATCCTGGTCGACTCCGCGACCTGACGGCCTATTTCCAGGACCGAGGACGACAGCTCCTCTGTCGCGGATGCAACCGTTTGCACGTTGGTCGACGCCTCTTCCGAGGCCGCGGCCACCGCGGTCGACTGGCGACTGGACTCTTCGGCGTTGGAAGCCAGGACGTTGGCGGAGTTTTGCAGCTTGCTGGCCGATCCCCCTACGGTCTCCAGTGCAATCCTCATGTGCCCATCGAACTCACGGATTGCGGCAGTCAGCTTATCCTGGTGCTTCTGCCGATCCGCCAACATTGCCTCCTGATAGACCGAAATCGCAATGTCCATGTCCAGCATTACGGCACAGTTGATCGCGGTAAGGATGTCGGCGAGGCGGCTCGGTTTCCATCGGTATTTGCTGACGGCAAGCACGGCGAGCTGACTGAGAACAAAATTGTATCCGCCGATATACCATCGCGGCTCCAGCCCGATTTTGTTGTGGATGTTGCCGATCGTTCGCACGCCCTGCATATACTCGCGGTCGAACCGGCCGTTGAACAATCGCGCCCAGTGCGTTCCCTGCGCCGTCTTGAGGCGCGGAATATCGCTGCCGATCAGGCGGGCCAGTTGGGGCTCTTTGATAATGTGCTGATAAAAACCTTCGAGCAGCTTCGGCAGCGCGGGCTCTACCGCCTTCCAGAATTCACGCAGCATTTCGCCCGTTTTCGAGTCGATGCGCATGAAGCGCATCCTGATTTCACGGTCTTGAGCGGCATCAGCAGCCGTCGGGGTAACAGACGAAGAGGCCGTTTCGTGCATTTCATGAGATCCATTGGGTTCATCTTGGAGTGCGCGCTCGACGCCGTTCGACGCGCGCTGTGATTCACTCCCGTACTTTTACGGTTCTCAAGTTAGGCATTTCTTTATCCCGAGAACGACACGGCAGCCAAAAACCGCCACGCAAGAACAGGGACGAGCAGCCGGGCCGCGGCCTGGCGCCTTTGTCGGCGGCCGACCGCTTCGAGCTTTCTGGGTGTGCGATCGCGCAGGCACGGCGGACGCCTTCCGCTTGGCGCAGGTGCCGCAATTGCTGCTGCCGGACGATTCGGAAAAAAGGTGATTTCGTGGATCCGGCGATCCGTCGATCTTGGGCGACGTCCCGGATACCGTCGTAATTTCTGACCACGTCCGGTCCAGCGAGGACCCATGCCGACGTCGCCGGCCAGATTTTAGCATCGTGAGGCCGATCGGGCTAATGTTCGATGTTGGCCGCTGATCGGGCTGTCAAGGCCGTGGGCGGTATAGTAGACAGGTGCATTGCCACCGGCAAAGACTCAAGTTCATCGAACCGGACCTCGCCTAAGTGACCAAATCCGAACGACAATCCGAATCCACCGAGAGCAATGAGCTGCTGGCCTTCATAGCGCAGAACGAACTGGCTGAAGGCGACAAACTTCCGCCCGAGCGTGAACTTGCATCCGAACTCGGCATCAGCCGCCGTGCGTTGCGACATCTTCTGACCAGAATGGAGCTTGACGGACTGATCTGGCGAGGGCGGCGCAACGGCACCTTTCTCGGTCGCCGAACGGTCGGGCCGATCAGCATAGACCAGCGCATCCTGCGCGGAAGTCCGGCGTCCGTACTCGAGACCCGCCTGGTCATCGAGCCTTCGATGACCGCGATCGCGGCGGTGAAGGCCAGTGAAGCCGATCTCGTGAACATCGAGACCTGCATGCGGCGCACCACCGAGGTCAAGAACGATGAGGATTGGATAAAGTGGGACGGTGCATTTCACCTTGCGATCGCCAGGGCGACGCGGAACGACGTTCTGGTCGGCCTGGTCACCGCGTTCAACGAGGCGCGATCGTCCGGCGATTGGCAGGCCTTGCGCCTCGCAACCATCACGCCCGAGAAGCGGCGCAAGACCATCGCCCATCACCGCACGATCTGCGACATGCTGCGTAAACGATCTGCCGATGATGCCGGCCGGGCGATGCGCGATCACCTCCTGACGACGCAACGAAATCTCTTCGAGTGAATTTTCGCAGCGCGCTGCCGCTACTGGCCCTGCCGTCCTGGACGGAGCCTTGCTACCCGGCGGCCGGGCGGCGACCGAGGTGGTTTGATGCGGCCCAATAGTGAAAGGCGGCCCAAACCGACGTCAGCGACATCACGATCATCGACCAGCGCAACGAGTTTGCGCCATACTGCCCGGCAAACTTGTCGCTGAGCCAACCGGTCAGAAACGCGCCGGCCGCGAGCCCGATTCCCTGGATGCAGAACAGCGTGACGGCCGCGGCGAAACTGCGTGAGCCCGGCTGCACCAGCGACTGAATGGTGGCGTAGGTGGGGCCCGGATAGGCAACCAGCAACAAGCCCGCCATCGCACTGAAGATCATGAACAGCGGATAACTGTCGACGCACAGTGCGATCGCCATGCAGGGTGCCGCGATCAGAAAGGCGACCGCCAGCAAGCGGTGGCCGTAGCGGATATCCCTGCCGGAAAGCCAACTCGCCAGAAAACCTCCCAGCAGTGTCCCCGTCAGCGCGACTGCTCCGGTCAGCACGCCGTAACTCGCACCCGTCGCGGAGGCCGACAGGCCGAAGGTTCGCATGATGTAGGCGGGAGTCCAGGCGCTGTACGATCCCATGCCGATTCCAAGGATGGTGCCGCCAAAAATCGTGTTTCGGATCGCGGGATTGGCAAACAGCGCGACCAGGTTGCCTTCGGAGCGGTTTCGCGCCGCATCCCTCTGCTCCCGAACGGGCTCCCTGACCGTCGTCAGCATCAGCAGCGCCAGAACGACTCCCGTCGTGCCCACCGCATACATGGTGGAGCGCCAACCGTAACGATCGGCCAGGAATCCGCCGACCGCCAGGGCCAGGAAGCTTCCGATCGCGATACCGCTGAAATAGATCGCGATGACCTTGGCGCGCTGCCGTTCTGGAAAGTAGTCGGCGATGATCGAGTGTGCCGCCGGCGTCAGGGCCGATTCACCGAAGGCCACGCCGACCCGGCCGAACATGAACGAAGTGAAGGAGTGAGCCAGGCCGCATGACGCCGTAAACGCGCTCCAGATCGTCACCGCGCCGGCGATGATGTATTTTCGGGTCAGCCTGTCCGACAGTTTCGCCAACGGAATGGTGCAGATCGCATAGGTCAGCGAAAATGCCGGCCCGGCCAGGATCCCCATCTGGGTGTCGGTCAGCGCAAGATCCTTCTTGATCAGTTGAACCAGAATGAACGGAAGCTTGGAATCCATGAATGACAGCGTGTAACACGCGGTCAGGATGAATGTCACATACCAGGCATAGGCGGCGCCCGGTTGCGTTCGCGCCAGAGCGTCCGCGCCTTCGATCCTGGATATGCTCATCCGTTTCCGCCCTGTTTTATGTTGTTATTCCCACTCGTCCGGCGATGGCCGCATGCTAGGAAATCATCTGACGGTCGCCTCACGGCTGTCGGCCAGAACCGCTGTTGTCTGGCCGAGCAGCTGGTCGAGCGCCTCGGCTAGCGCGCCGTCGGGATCAGCGGGCAACCGGGGCATGCGCCAGGCCACATATCCGTCGGGCCGCACCAGCACCGCGCCATCCCGCTCCACGCCGTAGGCATCGAGCCACGCGCCATCGGCGTCCTCGAGATCCTCTCCAATGAGTTGGACGGCAAGAGGCAGCCGCGATGACCGGCCGGCTGCGGCGCGCCACGGCAGGCCGGAGGGTCCCGCCAGCAGCACGAAGCGCGGGCCGAACAGATCGATGGTCGAGATTTTTTCGCCGCCCCGGCTCAGCCACACATGCGGCGCGCGACATCCCGGATGCGCCGTAGCGACATATTCGGTGACCGGATCGGCAGCACTGGGCGGCGCCGTCCCATCGGGGATGACGGCCGACGAGACGTAGCGCGGCCCGAATACCAGCCCCTGCTCATTGAGAAATTCCGGCCGCGGCAGCCTGGCTCCATCCTGCCGCGCGTTTCGGCCCATCGACAGCGCGTTCAGCAGGCTTGTCCTGGTGATCAGCTCCGCCAGCGGTCGACGCTCCGTGTCATAGCTATCCAGCAGCGAGGGCTGAGCGTGGCCGTGCAGCACGGCGGCGAGCTTCCAGGCCAGATTGTGGACGTCCTGCACGCCGGTATTGAGTCCGAAGCCGCCGGTTGGCGGCATCTCATGCGCCGCGTCGCCTGCGAGGAAAATCGGGCCATCGCGGTAATGGTCGGCGACGATAGCCGAAGCCTTCCACGCGCCGACGCCACGGATCTCGACCGGCAGGTCGGGGACACCGACGGCCTGGCGGATAATGGCCATGCAGCGTTCCGGCGTGAAATCGGCGGGGCTGAAGCCATATTGCTTCAGGCTGTGGACCAGGAAGCTCCAACGATCCGTGCCGTTGATGGTGAGGAAGGTGCCCCGCAGCTCCGGCTGCTCGATAAAATACAGCGCCGCGGGCCGCTCCGCGATCCACGGCTGCAGGTCCGCTCGGAACAGGATATTGACGCTGTCGTAAACCTCCCGCTCGCCGATCATGCTGACGCCAAGCTTCTGTCGCATGACACTCTGGGCGCCATCGGCCGCAATCAGATAGCGCGCGCGAAACGGCAACTGCGTGCCCGCAGTGCGGTCCGTCAGCACACCGGTGACTCCATCCGCGTCGTAACTGACGTCGGTCAGTTCGGTGTGGAACCGGAGGCCGCCGGGCGCCGCCGCCTCGGCGTGGCGCCGCAGCACCGGCTCGAAGTCGTCCTGCGCGCAGCCGCAATTGGCGACCGGCGACACCGCCAGATTCGCCGCGGTCCCGCGCCCAGGCTTGATGCGGTTGATTTCCGCGCCAGCCAGGCTCTCCGCCCAGACGATCATGCTGCCGAATTTCGGCGGCATGCCGGCCGCGCGGATCGCGGCTTCGACGCCGATCTGGCGATACATTTCCATGGTGCGCGCGTTGATGCCGCGCGCCTTGGGAAGCGTCGCCGTTCCCGGATGACGTTCAACCAGCAGCGAGCGCACGCCGTGCTGGGACAGCAGCATGGAGGCGGTGAGTCCCACCGGGCCTCCGCCGACGATCAATACCGGCGTTTCGATCATGTTGCCTCCCATGGCGCGGCCAAATGACAGTTGCGAGTTTATCGCTCACCGGCCCAGCATCGACGACCGGTATTTGCGTGCACGCCGCGACGGCCACGCTCGGATTCCGGCCCATTCTTATGTCGGGTCGATTTAGTTCTCGCCCGCACGCCGTGTCAAGATTAAAAACGAATGGTTCGAAATATGTCGTTGCATTTCGTATTTTTTACTACAATATAGTCCTTTCATTGGTACCAATTAAATTTATTGGTACCAGTCTGCGGTCAGAGGACGCTGCACGTCGCAGAACGACGACAGGGTTGCGGGCGGGAGCGAAGAACCTCGCAAGCCTGGCTGTCGAAATCGCCGAAACGAAAGCGGACTGGAACAAACCATGGCTACGACGGCATCTGGGTTTACGCTGCTCAGCGCCTTCGCCGTACAGGCGGAGATCGAAGAACTGTTGCCCCGTTTCACGCGTCAACAAGGCTTCGACGTTGACGTAAACTACGACCTCAATCCAGCCGTCGCAAAGCGCGTCGTTGACGGCGAGGCCTTCGATGTCGGAATGACCAACCCGTGGTACGTCGATGAGATGATCTCTCTCGGGCGCATCGCTCCGGACGTCCACGTTCCGTTCGGTCGCATCCCGCTGGCGATAGGCGCGGCCGGGTCCCCACCTCAACAGATCATCAGCTCGCCCGAAGCTGTGCGCGCACTCCTGCAGCAGGCAAGCTCGATCGCCTATACGTCTACCGGGACAAGCGGCAAGCGCTTCCTGAAGGCCCTGGAAATCATGGGCATCCGGGATCTGATAGGCGATCGGCTGCATGCGATGGGCGCGGCCGAACCGCCGATCGCGGCGGCGGCAGGTCAGGTTCAGTATGCCATAGCTCCCCTGTCGAGGATTATCGCAGCCGCCGGCGTCGCACCGATCGCGATTTTCCCGCCGGAGCTCGGCTTAAGCATCGACATGTCGATGTTCATCCATGTTGGCACCAGGCATCCTGAAGCGGCCTTGCAGTTGATCCGGTTCTTTGCGGACCCCGCGCTGGACGCCTACCTTGGATCGCACGGCATATCGCGCTACGAGCCATGAGTGGCGAATGAGGCATGCGATTGCGATGAGTTACACGTTCTGCCAAACCAAGCGGTAGGGGAAGCGCACCGGCCATGGACAGCATAGCAGCCAACAATACGTCGATCGCTTTCAAACGCAGCGGCAACGGACCGCCCTTGCTGCTGCTGCACGGCGCCGAAGCCGATCATTCGATGTTCGATGCCTTCGGGGCGCAGCTCGCGCCATTCTTCACGGTGATCGCCTATGACCAGCGCGACTCCGGGGAAACCCGCAATCCGCCGTCGCCCTATGGCCTGGCCGAACTGGCCGACGACGCCGGCGCGCTGATCGCGGCGCTCGGCTACCGGCGCGTCCATGTCTTCGGGACGTCGCTCGGCGGCGCGATCGCCCAGTTGCTGGCCGCGCGTCATCCCGCCCGGATCGACCGCCTGGTGTTGTCGAGCACGTTTCGCCCGGGGGCAACCCTGTCGGCGATAAATCCGGAGGAGTTTCCGAAGATCGCGGCACTCCGCAGCCGCCTGCCGGAGTCGGCGCCCGAGTTCGCCCGGTATTTCTATACGCCCGATTACCTCACTGCCCATCCGGAAATCGTGAACCGCTTCGCCGGCACCAAGCGCAACGACGAACAGAAGCAGCGTCGCGCCGCGATCCTTACCCGGCCGGTCGAATACCAGCCCGGCGCGATCTCGGCGCCGACGCTGGTGCTGGCGGGCAACGAGGACCGCCTCATTCCAAAGGCACACACGCTGTCGCTCGCGCGCGAGATCGCGGGCGCAAAGACTTCGATCATCGCTGGCGTCGGTCATGTCGGGACCATTCAAGATCCGGCCGCGGTCGCGGCCGAGGTACGGGCATTCTTGCTGCAAGACCCGGCACGAGACGTTTCGTCAGGATCAAGATGAGGGACTTGCAAATGGTGGCGGCAAATGCGGCCTACGACGTAACCGAGATCGCGTTCGGCCAGGCCGGGGATGCACCGCTGATTGCCCGGCTTTATTCTCCCAAGGGCAAGCCGGCCTTTCCCGCGATCGTCGATGTGCATGGCGGCGCCTGGACGGGAGGCAGCCGGATGGACAACGCGTCAATGCACGCCGCGATGGCTGCATCCGGCATAATGGTGCTGGCGCTCGAATTCCGGCTCGCCCCGGCGACGCCTTATCCCGGTCCGGTCGCCGACATCAATCTGGGCATCCGCTGGCTAAAGGCCAATGCGGCAAGGCTCGGCGCCGATCCCGAACGTATCGGCGGACTTGGCACATCGAGCGGCGGTCATCAACTGCTTCTCAACGTCTTGCGGCCCGGCGATCCGCGCTATGCGGCTTGGTCGTTGGCGGACGCCGCCGACGCCGGTCTGGCCTATCTCGTGGTCTGCTGGCCGATCTCCGATCCGGTCGCGCGCTACCACATGGCGCAACAGACCGGCAACGACCGGCTGGTCAACAATCATCGGGCGTATTTCGGGACCGAGGCGGTGATGCTGGAAGCGAGTCCGCAGCACATCATCGATGGCGGTCCATCCCTCAAGTTGCCGCCGGCGCTGCTCATCCAGGGCACCAAGGACGCCAACGTCACACCCGACATGGCAGACCGCTTTGCGGCAGCCTATGCGAAGGCAGGCGGTCAAATGGTGTTAAAAAAATATGACGGGCAGCCGCACGCCTTCATTCCACAAAATCCGACCGCGCCAGCTTCGGTGGAAGCCTTGCGGCTGATCATCGATTTCATCCACCGGCAGGCGGCCTGAAAGGCCCACGGGAATCCCGGCCTGGGCCGGTGCCCAAGGTTCTCGTTTTCTGGGCCAGACAAAAACAAAAGGCCACGCGGGCGTGACGCCGCATGGCCTTTTGCGAGACTGTCCCCCTAGGCCCTCCAGAGATTCTGTCTCGGGGCGCATAGTGTGCGGGTGGCGGTGGCTGTCCAGGGTGCGATGCAGTTACCCACAGCCCGGACGCATGAACGGGTCTCCAGCCGGAGTCGTCGGCGTCAGACAGCGTCCTTGGCAACCTTCAGGGGTGAGGCCTTGACCGACTTGCTGGCCGGCTTGGCCGCGAACTGCATGGGTTCCTTGGTGAAGGGATTTACGCCGCTGCGGGCTTCGGTGGCAGGCTTGTTGACGACCGACATCTTGGCGAAGCCGGGAATGACGAACTCGCCGGATTCATTCAGTTCCTTGTAGCCCACCGTCACCATCTGATCGATCACGGCCTTTACGTCTCCTTTGGAAACCTGCGTTCCCTCTGCAATTGCGTCAATCAACTGATTCTTGGTCATCTTGGCCATGATGGATTCCCTTTGTGGTGGCTTGGAAAAATCTGGAGCGCATGAACGAAGCGGGGCGCGTCACTCAGGCTAAAGCGCGGCAAAAACCACGCGGTTCGCTTCTCGCTCATGCCTATGGACATGAAGTCAATCGGGCTTAAAACCCATCGAGGCCCAAAACGCAAGTGGCAGTTCGGCGCGAGTTGCTTGCCGGCTTCCGCGCACCCCGCGCCGCCATGCCTGCATCATTGCGGGCACTGAGATCAGCCTGCACCGGAAGCGGCCAGCGGTCTTGGCCGGTGCGGTGGCCGCAATGGTTCCACCTAGACACTGGTTTGCCCCGCGCCGGTCATGACTTGCCCAACATTCAAGGTCAAATGCTTGCATATGCAAGCTCCGGCCCGGCTGATGCCGACAATGAAAATCGCGCGGCCGCCCCCCAGCCCAAAGAAGGCTGCCTGGCAACCCACCATCCTCACCGACGTAAAAATCCGGCTTCCTGGAGAGATTCCGTTTCGACGGGATGCACGGCTCACTTGCCTGCGGCGCAGTTCATGACGGCAGACGGGCTAGACGGCAAGGATGTCTGATAAAGAGCTTCAAATAAATTTCGGTGCTGCCGCAACCCTGCGAAAATGGCCGTCGGTCAACAGCGAACGTGCCGGCACCTCGCCCGGCGCAGGGCCTTATCTGATCATTGACGGCACTCTCGACCAGTGCATCCAGAACTTCATTTCCCGACCCAGATCCCAGCAGCATCTGTATGAAATCCACACCGCTGCGCAATCTGATCTGGTCGGCGCCGTCCTGTCGGCGGAACATATTGTTGAAATCGCGCGGCTGAGGGATTTTCTCTAGCTGGCTCGCTTCGCCCGCGTCGGCATTGCGCGGCAAGCAACGGCTGGTGGCTTGCCCGACGTCGGCGCCTTTGGTCATCAGCCTCCAAGTTGACCGACGTGGAAGCCAAGCCGGTTTTCGACGTCTCCCGCACGATGGAAGCCACGTTCCATCAGCGCCTTGATCCGCATCTGGCTGGCCGGGCGCCCGAGCGCGGCCACGAACGCGCCCCACTCCGGCTTGATTTCCGCATCGGGCGGCAGGCTTGCGACATCGACCAGGCGCTTGGTATCCGCGATCGCCTGCCTGTCGAAAGAGGCGATCCGCATCGCCAGCGCATCGACAAAGCCGTCGAGTTCGGCGTCAGGAAGCGACCGGTTGACGTAACCGTAGCGTTCGGCAAGATCGCCATGTACGTCGTCGGCGCCGAGCAATACTTCCAGCGCCCGGCCCCTGCCCATCAGGCGCGGCAGCCGGGCCATCGGCCCGCCGCCCGGCACGAGACCCGCGCCGACTTCCCATTGTGACAGGATGGCCTTTTCGCGGCTCGCGAAACGCATGTCGCTCGCCAGCGCAAGCTCGCTGCCGACACCGGTCGCACGCCCCCTGATCGAGGCGATGGACACCACCGGAGCCCGGCTCAGACGCACCAGCATGTCCGGCAAGGCCTGCAAACCGGTCGGTCCGGGCGGTATCCTCGCCGACTCCTCAAGCGGCGCCAGGAAGTCGTAGTGGGTGAGGAAAAAACCGTCGACGGCACTGTCGAACACCACGACCTTCAGCTGCTCGTCGTTCTCGATCGCCGTAACGATCTCGGCCAGTCGCAGGGTCTGCTTCGGACCAAAGATATTGACCGGCGGAAGGTCGAAAGTAACCCGCCAGTACGACGGCAGGCGCCGTTCGAGACGAATTTCCGGATCCGCAAAACTTCTCTCGGTACGATTCATGATCAAGTCCCTGGGTTGCGCACCGTCGCGCCGACCGGCGCGTAACGGCTGTCTCAACGATTGACGCGCGTGCGGAAAGCTGCCCGCATCTGCTGCCGGACAGTCGTCCCGCTTCCGGGCCCCGAATTGGCTGCCCCGTCGAGCCTGTTGACGTACGAGGAGCGGCGTCGACCGGATGATGTCTGTCCGTTTCGTTCCGCACCATTCAACGTTGGGAAGATGCCGCTCATACCAACATATGAGTGATCGCCGGCAATGCATCAGTGCGCGCCGCGCGACCGGTCCGCCAAGAACAACGCCGCTGGCTTTCGCGGTGTCGGGCAGCAGGCCGCGATTGGTTCGGCGTTGCGACGTCCAGTCCGCAAAACCGCATAGCCAGCGCCATGCTTCCGGCGCTATAGAGGCACCGGGCCGTATGTTTCGCCGCGGAACGTGGCAACCACGGGGCCGGACTTGAACAAGGAGCCGGCAAGCGCCGCATCATGGAAACCAAACCGCCCGTTCCGCGCGCGATCCTGGTCGGCGTCCAGACCCCGGATGTCGACGATCTCGCCCATGCCGCGAGCCTCGAGGAGCTCGGCCGTCTGGTGAACACCCTGGGTTACGAGGTCGTCGGCACGCTATCGCAGAAGCGCGACGGGATCGACGGCGCCACGGTGCTGGGCAAGGGACGACTTGAAGAACTGGCGCGGATCACCGGCGGCACCGGCGTCGTCGGATCGATGGCGCCAGCGCGCAAGTCCAAGGCCCGCGAGCGCTTCGAGGGCGCCGACGGCGACAAGCCGGACCCGGCAGAGACCGCGCCCGATCCGGCGATGCCGGCGAAGCCGGAGTTCGTGATCGTCGACCATGAAATCTCGCCGGGCCAGGCGCGCAACCTCGAGCGCGCGACGGGAGCGCAGATCCTCGACCGGACCGGCGTGATCGTGGAGATTTTCCACCGCCATGCCCACAGCCGCGAGGCCAAGCTGCAGGTCGAGATCGCGCGGCTCAAATACGTGTCGCCGCGGCTGCGGGAATCGCCGGGCGGCGGACGCCAGCAGGGCTCCGGCGCGGGCGAGTCCGATCTCGAACTCGATCGCCGCAAGATCCGCGATCGCCTTGCGGAGCTGAAACAGCAGCTCGATGACATCCAGCGGGACAGCGACGAGCGCCGCTCCGCGCGCCGCGACCAGCTTCGGGTCGCGCTGGTCGGCTACACCAATGCCGGCAAGTCGTCGCTGATGCGGGCGCTCACCGCCAGCCAGGTGCTGGTCGCCGACAAGCTGTTCGCAACCCTCGATACCACGGTGCGCGCGCTGCAGCCCGAGACCCGGCCGCGGGTGCTGGTTTCGGACACGGTGGGATTCATCAGGAAGCTGCCGCACGATCTCGTCGCCTCGTTCCGCTCGACGCTCGCCGAGGCGCTCGAAGCCTCGCTGCTGTTGTTCGTCGTCGACGCCTCCGATCCGGCCCACGAGGCGCAGCTCGAGGTGAGCCGCGGCGTGCTGCGCGAGATCGGCGCCGACGTGGTGCCGTCGCGCCTGATCCTGAACAAGGTCGACCGCGTGAGCGAGGCGGATCGCGCCGCGCTGCGCGCCAGGCATCCCGACGCCATCCTGGCTTCCGCCAGGTCAGCCGAGGACGTCGCCGCGCTGCGCGAGACCATCATCGGGTTTTTCGAAGCCTCGATGGTCGAGGAGCAGCTGGTGCTGCCGTATTCCAAGCAGGGGCTGCTCAGCGACGTCTACGAGAATGCGCGCGTGCTCTCCGAGGATTACGACGCCACCGGCCGGATCATGCAGGTGCGCGGCCTGCCCGGTTCGATCGCGCGGCTGCGAAGAACCCTCGCCGCGTCCTGAACACGCCATATGGGGGCCGATCGCCAAGATCATGCGGGCGCGAAGCGCCACCGGCCGCTCCGTTTATGCGGATGCAGCGCCGCGCGGCTGAGCCGTCGGTGGGCCTGAACCGCGCTCGGCTGCCGGCGGCCACTTATTCCGCTCCTAGAACCGGCCCGCGCAACCCCCCTCGAATTCCTACGCGCTGGCGCTCACCTTCTGCCTGGCTTTCCGGTCCTGCCGCGGCCGTGGAGACAGAAGAAGCAGGCGTTCGCGCCATATGGAGATTGAGATGCCGGTCTATCATGCACATATCGTCGGGCTGCACAGCCGATCCATCCGGGTGGTTGAGATGGATTGCGCCGATGATGACTCCGCCATCACGTCCGCCGGTCGCCTGGTCGACGACCATGACGTGGAACTGTGGCAGACCGACCGGCCCGTTGCCAGGTTCGATGCGCATTCAAGACGGATACCCAAGGGATAGGCAAGGTACCGCCCCCGGTTCGAGCTGGTCGGGTGTTCGATCGCGCAGACCGCATCGGCCGGCGCCCGCATTGCGCAGGCGCCGCAACGGCAGTGATCCATCGTCGTCCCGGATTCGTACAACATGCGAGGGGACGACGAGGATTGCAATGAGGACACGCACGCGAGACTTCCCCGGCGCCGATCACGAGACGAGCGAACGCCTTGCGTTCGACGTCGCCGGCGATGAAAAAGCCATCATCGACGGACTGCTGGAACGGCGGCAGGAAAATCCGGTGAGCCTGGAGGCGATCGGCTTTCTGCTGGGAGCGGATCCCAGCCAGATTTCCCGCTACCTGAACGGCACTTCGAGCGTCACCCTCACCAACTACCTGCGAATAGCCCGCGCCCTGGGCTTTCGCTGCCGGATCGTGCTCGAAGCGGCCGATGCAGTTCCCGGCAGCACGCCGTTGTCGGACCTGAGGATCGGATCCCACAAGGTCTGCAGCGCCCGTCGCCGCAGGAGCGCATGACAGGCAATGGCCTTGCGGCACATGCCCGCAGCCGCAATGGGGGCGAGGTCCGGCCGCCTGCGGTAAATTCTTTCCCCTCCCGGTGATCCAATCGTCGTGCAGCCTCGTATTGACAGCATTGGGACGCAGCGCCGCCCGCTGCGCCCAGCAACATTGCCCCGGTCGACAAGCCCCCGCGACCGGGGCGCTTTGCGCAAGCGGCCCAATGAGAGGAAGATTGCGCTTGAACATCCCGATTCGTGACCTGTCCGGGCAATCCAGCGGAATGCCCTCACAGGAAGAAGCCGAGGCCGCATTTCGAACCATCATCCGGTGGGCCGGGGAAAACCCCGATCGCCCGGGATTGATCGAAACGCCTTCACGGGCCGCGCGGGCCTTCCGGGAATACTTCTCGGGATACGAAAAGGACCCGCTGGCGATCCTGAACAAGACCTTCGACGAAACCGGCGGTTACGAGGAAATGGTGGTGCTCCGCGGCATATCCTTCGAGAGCCATTGCGAGCATCATCTGGCTCCCATCGTCGGCCAGGCCTGGGTCGCCTACGTGCCCGACGGCCGGGTGGTCGGGCTATCGAAGCTCGCCCGCGTCGTCGACGCCTATGCAAGGCGTCTTCAGATCCAGGAGCGGATGACATCGGAAATCGCTTCCGCCGTCCATGAGGTCCTGCAGCCTCAAGGCGTCGGGGTGGTGATCAAGGCGATGCATCACTGCCTGTCCAGCCGGGGCATCCACAAGGTCGGAGCCGAAATGGTGACGAGCTGCATGCTCGGCTGCTTCCGCGACAACGCCGCGACACGCCAGGAATTCCTGGCAATGACCAAACAATGACAGCTCGCGGGACATGCTCGATCGGATCTGGATCGCAAGGGCGGGCAGACTGGACCGAGGCGTTCTCCGGTTCCACCGGCAATTGGACCCCAAGACGGATATTCGACATTGCATTTGTCGCGCGGTTCGCTGACCTTCCGCATGGAGCCGCGCCAGCACGGAGCAATCCCGGGAACGTTATGGTCGCGAAAAAAGGTCTGCAGGGTGAACCGCCGCCGAAGTCGTCGGAGTTCGCGGCATGCATTTCGCGGATCGCAAACGACCGGGACCAGCCGGCATTCGAATTCCTGTTTCGATATTTCGCGCCGCGAATCAAATCCTATTGCCTGAAGCTCGGCGCCGATGCCTCCGCCGCTGAAGAAATAACCCAGGAAGCGATGGTTTCGATCTGGCGCAATGCCGGGCAGTTCGACCCGTCGAAAGCGGCGCCCTCCACCTGGGTTTTCACCATCGCCCGGAATCTGGTGATCGACCGCTTTCGCAAGAACCGAAGGCCGCAATTCGATTTCAATGACCCGGCCTTGGTGCCCGACGACCAGCCGCCTCCCGATCGCCTGGTCGAGCAGGCCGAGCTGCAGGAAAACGTCCGGCAAATCATCGACTCGCTTTCTTCGAACGAGCGAAACGTGCTGACGCTTTCGTACTTTGAAAATCTTTCCCACTTCGAGATATCGAGGCGGCTGAGCCTGCCCGTCGGAACCGTCAAGTCCCGCATAAGACTGGCGTTCGGCAAGATACGCTCGATACTGGAAGCACAGGATGGCGCCGGCAAATGACCATCAGATTTCATGTCAGCGAGGATATCCTGTTGAAATATTCCGCCGGCACGCTGGACGAAGCTTCCAGCCTGCTGGTGGCCACCCACCTCGCGCTGTGTCCGCATTGCCGGTTGCGCAACGGCTCGGCCGACGCGCTCGGGGGCTTTCTGCTGGATTCCCTGGAAGCTGCGCCGGTGTCCCCATCGATGATGGAGGCCGTGCTTTCCCGGGTTCAAAACGAGACCCCGTCGCACGCGCCCGCGGCGCGCTCGCCCGCCTCGACCAGCCCGGTGCTTCCCGATCCGCTGCGCAGCTATCTCGGTGGCGACCTCGACAGCCTGCAATGGAAGCTGATGGCGCCTCGCGTCCATCAGGTGCCGATCGAGACCGCCGATCACCGCTCCAAGGCGCGATTGCTGCGGTTCCATAGCGGCTTGCGGGTTCCCTCCCATGGCCACAACGGCCGCGAGCTGACGCTCGTTCTCACCGGCGAGCTCTGCGATCGAGACACCGTGCTGCGCCGGGGCGACATCGCGGAGACCGATGAACGTACCGAACATCAGCCATATGCCGGTTCCGGCGAGGATTGCGTGTGCCTTGCCGTGACCGATGCTCCATTGCGGTTCAAGGGAATCTTCGCGCGGTTGCTGCAGCCCCTGTTCGGCATTTAGCGCTTTTCGTCAACACAGTCCGGGGGATCGAAATGCTGCAGTATGGCATCGCCTATCTGGCGACGGCGGGCGCCTTTCTCGGCGCCGACTACCTCTGGCTCAATCGCGCCATGGGTTTCTACAGAAATTCGCTGGGAGACCTGCTGGCAGAGAAGCCCAATCTCGCCGCCGCGGCGGCGCTCTACGTGATCTACTTCGTCGGCATCGTGGTGTTCGCGGTTCTGCCTGCGGCCAGGAGCGATGGATGGGTGGCGGCGGTGCTGCTTGGAGGCTTGCTCGGTCTGGTCGCATTCGCAACTTACGACCTGACCAATCTCGCAACGCTGCGCGGATGGCCTCTGCTCGTTGTGATCGTCGATTTATCCTGGGGAACTTTCGTCACGGCTCTGGCATCGTTGGCAGGATTCGTTGCGATCAGAACCGTGGGACCGGTCGCATGAGCCAACCTGATCGAGGCGACGGCATGCAGCTTGAACCGCAGCACCCCGTGGTTCGGGAAGACGCCATGACTGCGACCAAGGCGATCGAATCGCCATCAAGGCGGCTCGAACATCTATTGGCCTTGATTGCCGCCGACAGGGACCAGATCGCATTCGCGGAGCTCTACTCTGCAACACGGAGAAAGCTTTTCTCCACCGTGCTTCTGATCGTCCGCCGCCCGGCCATAGCCGAGGAAGTTCTTCAGGAAGTGTTCGTTCGCATCTGGTCCAATGCGGGCGCGTACCGATCGTCGCGGGGATCGGCGATGAGCTGGATGATCGCGATCACGCGAAACATCGCCATCGACCATGTCCGCAGGCCGACGCGGGAAGTACCCTCTGACGAAGCATTCCTGCTGCAGCTCCACAGCGAGGATCCGACCGCACTTGAGGCGATCGAAGCCGAGGAAGACCAGCAGACGACGATATGCCAGCAGCAGATAGCGTTGTCTGCCCTGCAGGCGCTCAATCCGGCGAGACGCGAGCTGGTCATCGCCGCCTATATCTACGGCGAAAGCCGCGAGCAGCTTGCCAAGGCCAAGGGCGTGCCGGTCAGTACCGTAAAGACCTGGATCAGGCGGGCCTTGCTGGAAGTCGAAGCTGCCGTCAAAAAGGCCGAGCTGCAGCGCGCTCCGGCAACGGCAACAGCGACGGCTGCCAGTACACCGGATGCCCGGCCGCCTGCCGGATTCATCTATGCACCGCCAGCGGCTGGCTCGGGACTCGGATCCCGTGCGCCGCGTCGCGAATTGGCGCAGGATCAGCGCACAAATATCCCTGGCTAGCTAGGCCGCGGCCTCGTTGAGGAACATCGCGAGGCGGTGCGACGCGCCTCATGACGATAACACCCATGCAGCAGATATGACCCGGTATGGACGCGACCGCCATCTTCGGGCAGAACAATATCCAACATCGATGGCGGACCGGCCTCGTACCGCCGCGGTGAAGCGCCACGGCGCATGCCGGCGCCTGGCGATTGCGGAGGAACGAGATGCTGATTGCGATGGCGGACGTGCCGCGCTGGTATGCCGAGCGCAAGCCAAAGGACACGATTGCGATCGTTCATGGCACGGATGCACTGACCTGGGATCAGCTCGAATGCGGCGCCAACCGGCGCGCCCGCGCCTTTGCCGCCAAGGGCGTCAAGCCCGGCGATTTCGTGGCCATCGGGCTGCCCAACGGCAACGCCTTTTTCGAGACCTCGTTCGCGATCTGGAAATGCGGGGCCACGCCGACCTCGCTGTCGTGGCGCCTGCCGCGCGGCGAAGCCGCTGCCGTGCTCGACATCCTCAAGCCGTCGCTGGTGGTCGGCGGGGAAGCCGACTGGAATGCACCTGTTTCGCTGCCGGTGGATTTCGTGCCGGAGGGATTTTCGGGCGAGCCGCTGACCGCACCGATCGCGCGCTACTGGAAGGCGATGACCTCCGGCGGATCGACCGGGCGGCCGAAGGTCATCCTCGATCATCAGCCGGCGGTGACCGACACCGCGGCCGAGCCCCCGCTCGGCATTCCCAAGGCGGCGTCGCTGCTCAATCCCGGCCCGCTCTATCACAACGCACCTTTCATCCTGTCCCACTTCGCCTTGTTCGCGGGCGGTCGCCTCACCGGCATGGCAAGGTTCGATGCGGAAGAAACGCTGCGGCTGATCGAAGCGCAGCGCGTGCAATGGGTCAATTTCGTCCCCACCATGATGCACCGGATCTGGTCGCTGCCGGAGTCCGTCCGCAACGCCTACGATCTCTCCAGCCTCCAGATCGTGTTCCACATGGCCGCGCCAATGCCGGCGTGGCTGAAGGAAAAATGGATCGCATGGCTGGGGCCGGAGAAGATCTACGAGCTTTATGGCGGGACCGAACGGCAAGGCCGCTGCGTCATATCCGGCGTCGAATGGCTGCAGCATAAGGGCTCCGTCGGCAAAATCGACGAGACCTGCAAGCTGCGCATCATCGGCGCGGACGGCAGAGACGTTTCACCGGGTGAGAGCGGCGAGATTTTCTTCCTGCCCGATGACGGAGCCGGCTCGACCTACCACTATCTCGGCGCCGAGCCGAAGCGCCGGCCGGATGGCTGGGAGTCGCTCGGCGATATCGGCCGGCTCGACGCCGACGGTTATCTCTATCTCGGCGATCGCCTCGCCGACATGGTGCTGCGCGGCGGCGCCAACATCTATCCGGCCGAGGTCGAGGCCGCGGTCACGGCCCATCCGGATGTACGCTCCTGTGTCGTGGTCGGGCTGCCCGACCCGGAATTCGGCCAGCGCGTGCATGCGATCCTCGAGCTCGACGCGGCGACCGACGCGCAGGCCGTCGCCGACAGCATGGCGGATTTTCTGGCCGACCGGCTGAGCCGCTACAAACATCCGGAAAGCTATGAAGCCCTGAGTGTCGGGCTGCGCGACGATTCCGGCAAGGTACGCCGCACCCTGCTGCGCGACGAACGGGCCGCATGGCTGAACGAAAACCGCGCATTCCGCCTGATGCCGTCGCGAACGCGGGCCGCGGCGGATTGAGCGGCGTCCCTGCGCTCAGGGGCAGGGATTTTCTCGTCGAAGCGCAATGCAAAATCGCCAGGAATTCCCGCACCGATGGCGTGGAAAACGCCATATGCGATAGCTCCGGGGTTCGAACCGGCCCGGATCACCGCTGGCTGAAGCGCATCCGGTCCCCCCTGGCATTGTGCAGGCGCGCAATCGCTGCTGTATTCCGCAAAGCCGGCTTCAAGCGGCTGACGGTCGATACAAAGCTTTTTTGCCCGACCCCTTGAATCTGATTTTCGAGGCTCCTAGGTCGTTGCCGCCCGGGGGCCGTTACGGCCCCCGGCCTTATGACATCGCTGAACTGCAATGGAGGATGTGCATGCATTTCCGCCCCTTGCACGACCGCGTGGTCGTGCGACGCATCGATGCCGAGGAAAAGACCGCCGGCGGCATCATCATTCCCGACACCGCGAAGGAGAAGCCGCAGGAGGGCGAGATCGTCGCCGTCGGACCCGGCGCACGCAACGAGCAGGGCGAACTGGTGCCGCTCGACGTCAAGCCCGGCGACCGGGTGCTGTTCGGCAAATGGTCAGGCACCGAGGTCAAGATCGAGGGGCAGGACCTCTTGATCATGAAAGAAAGCGATCTTCTGGGGGTGGTCGAAAAGACCGGCTCGCTGAAGAAGGCCGCTTGAGAAGCTGACAGTCATCGACGAGAAAGGAGATTGAGCTCATGGCTGCCAAGGACGTGAGATTTTCGACCGACGCCCGCGACCGCATGCTGCGCGGCGTCGATACGCTGGCAAACGCCGTCAAGGTCACCCTGGGTCCCAAGGGCCGCAACGTGGTGATCGAGAAATCGTTCGGCGCGCCGCGTATCACCAAGGACGGCGTCACCGTCGCCAAGGAGATCGAGCTTGAAGACAAGTTCGAGAACATGGGCGCCCAGATGGTGCGCGAGGTCGCTTCCAAGACCAATGACCTCGCCGGCGACGGCACGACCACCGCCACCGTGCTGGCGCAGGCCATCGTCAAGGAAGGCGCGAAATCGGTTGCCGCCGGCATGAATCCGATGGACCTCAAGCGCGGCATCGATCTGGCGGTGGACGCCATCGTGGCTGACCTCAAATCGCACGCCAAGAAGGTCACCTCGAACGACGAGATCGCCCAGGTCGGGACGATTTCGGCGAATGGCGATACCGAGATCGGCCGCTTCCTCGCCGAGGCGATGCAGAAGGTCGGCCATGAGGGTGTCATCACGGTGGAGGAGGCAAAGAGCCTCGACACCGAGCTGGAAGTGGTCGAAGGCATGCAGTTCGACCGCGGCTATGTCTCGCCCTATTTCGTCACCAACACGGAAAAGATGCGGGTCGAACTCGAGGATCCCTACATTTTGATCCACGAGAAGAAGCTGTCGGGGCTGCAGGCGATGCTGCCGCTGCTTGAATCGGTGGTGCAGTCGGGCAAGCCGCTGCTGATAATTGCCGAGGATGTCGAGGGCGAAGCGCTGGCGACGCTGGTGGTCAACAAGCTGCGCGGCGGCCTGAAGATCGCGGCGGTCAAGGCTCCCGGCTTCGGCGACCGGCGCAAGGCGATGCTGGAGGATATCGCGATTCTCACCGGCGGCACCGCGATCTCGGAGGATCTCGGCATCAAGCTCGAGAACGTCGCGCTCAACATGCTCGGGCGCGCCAGCAAGGTCGTGATCGACAAGGAGAACACCACCATCGTCAACGGCGCCGGGGCCAGGACGGAAATCGAGGCGCGCACCTCCCAGATCAAGGCGCAGATCGAGGACACGACTTCCGACTATGATCGCGAGAAGCTGCAGGAGCGCCTGGCCAAACTCGCCGGCGGCGTTGCCGTCATCCGGGTCGGCGGCGCCACGGAGGTCGAAGTCAAGGAGCGCAAGGATCGTGTCGATGACGCCCTGCATGCCACCCGCGCCGCGGTCGAGGAAGGCATCCTGCCCGGCGGAGGTGTGTCGCTGCTCCGCGCGCTCAAGGCGCTTGACGGCGTGGCCACGTCAAATCCGGACCAGAAGGCCGGCGTCGAGATCGTACGACGCGCCATCCAGGTGCCGGCGCGCCAGATCGTGCAGAACGCGGGCGAAGACGGTTCGCTGGTGGTTGGAAAGCTGCTGGAAAGCGGCGACTACAATTGGGGCTTCAATGCCGCGACCGGCGAGTACCAGGACCTGGTGCGGGCCGGCGTGATCGACCCGGCAAAGGTGGTTCGCGCCGCCCTGCAGGACGCCGCTTCGGTCGCCGCGCTGCTGATCACGACCGAAGCCCTGGTGGCCGAGCGGCCAAGGAAGGCGGACGCTCCGGCGGCACCGGCAGCGGACTTCTGAATGTGACCGGAGCCCGGCTTGAGCGGGCCGGGCTCCGTTTTCGCCAAACGGGTTTTCGAACGATTGGAGGATGAGATGATCACTGACCGATACATTGTCTCCCGTCGCGCGCAGACACGCGGAAAAGCTGTCGGACGGCGCGCCGTCCGGGGGATTCTCACGACCGCGATGGCCGCGCTGCTGACCCTGCCGTCGCTGGCCGCCTGGGGGCTGGACGGCCCGCGCAAGACGCCGCGATCGGCGAACGTGTTCGAGGCTATGGCGCTGCCGCCGATTCCGTACCTGGATTCGATGCCGTGGTTGAAATGGAATGCCGGCGTGACCGCCTCGAAAATCGAAGACCTGGCCCCGCCGCTTCCGGACAGATCGGGAATCGCGTTCGAACATGACCGAGTCGTCGACCAGCCTCCGGTTGCCGCCCGAGACGGACGGATTTGAACGGCTCGAACCGGGCGTTCGATCCTTCCTGCTGGAAAGCCAGCGCAGGGTCATCGAACATTGCAGGCGGCTGCTCGCGGCCGAGGATCTCGCGGCCGAACATCGGCACCGCCTGACCCGGCTGGCAGGCAACGTCGAAGCCGATTTGCCCTATCTGGCCGGCTGAGCGCTGCGCGCGGGCCGAGCCCGGGCATTGCCGCGGCGTTGAACGACGCCGCGGCTGGTCCGCGGCCTTGAGATTTTCGCTCCGACGCCTTCATCCAGCCAGTGGAGCGTGCCGGACACGGGGTAACCAGGCATTGGCCCCGGGACAAAAATCTAAGGCTTGCCTCTTGAACCCGACAACCGATTTGCTAATTCTTTGCCTGCCGCGCCAAGCGGTCCGGGCGCCCTGCAGGGGCCCGGTGGAGACGGGCGCCGGAGGTGTCCGACGCCTGCTCGTATCCATCTTGCTCTTTGGAGGATTTGGCTATGAGACCTTGCGACATGCCCCCTTGTGGCGGTCTGGTATCGTTGTCGACCCGGTCGAAGCGCCGCGGCACGCTGCCGGAGACGAGCTTTTCCCGCCCTGCAATCCCGAACGCCTGTCGATCGACCCGTGCCGGCCAAATTCGCTGAGCTGAACCGGAACGATCGATATGCCAAACATTGCAGCAATACCGGCTCCGTCCGTTGACGCCGGATTATCGAGATATCTGGCCGAAATCCGCAAATATCCCATCCTCGATCCAGAGGACGAACTCGCCTGCGCCAAACGCTGGCGCGAACACCGGGATCGCGAAGCCGCCTTCCGACTGGTCACCAGCCACCTCAGGCTGGTCGCCAAGATAGCGATGCGCTACCGGGGCTATGGCCTTCCGATCACGGATCTCGTCTCCGAAGGCAACATCGGCCTGATGCAGGCGGTGAAGCGGTTCGACCCGGATCGCGGGGTTCGGCTCGCCACCTATGCGATGTGGTGGATCAGGGCCACGATCCAGGAGTATGTCCTTCGATCCTGGTCGCTGGTGAAGATCGCCGCAAGCGCCAGCCAGAAGAAGCTGTTCTTCAAGCTGAGGAGGGCCAAGAGCGCGATCTCGGCGCTGCAGGACGGCGATCTGCGGCCCGAGCAGGTCAGGCTGATTGCCGAGCGTCTCGAGGTGGCCGAGCGGGAAGTCGTCGAAATGAACCGGCGGCTGCATGGCGACGTTTCCCTGAACCTGCCTGCGCGCGACGACGGCGATGCCGGACAGGTGCTGGACTGGCTTGCCGACCCGGCGGATAGCCAGGAAACCGCCTTCGCCGAGCGGCAGGAGGCAACCCACCTCCACCGGATACTGCATGATGCGATCGGCGCGCTTAACCCCCGGGAACGTCGCATCTTCACCGCGCGCCGGCTGACCGACGAGCCGGCGAGCCTCGAAGAGCTTGCCGCGGAGTATGGGGTATCCCGCGAACGCGTTCGTCAGATCGAGCAGCGGGCCTTCGAAAAGATCAAGGCTGCGATGCAGGCGCATGCGGACGGCTGCGGCACACCGCGTGGCCCCCGCCCCGGCGATCCGAAGCCGCATGGAGCGCGGCTCTAGGCCCCGAAAGATTCCATGTTTACGCCGTCCATTGTTGTGTTGATGATGATGAACACCGTCGCGGCGAGCGGCGCCGCTGTGGTCGCGCTTTTCGGGCTTTGCGGGCTTCCCGCATTGGAGGCCGTCAAGAGCCGGACCAGGCCTGCCGCTCCGGTTTCGGAGGATGACGGAATGAACCGCCGGGGATCGGGTCCGCATGAAAATGATTTCGAGCGGTCCTCTTGAAATCGGATTGGCTTTTTCCAATTTTCTGGCTGCCGCGCCACGCGGTCCGGGCGCCCTTCGGGGGCTCGGCGGAGACGGGCGCCGGGGGCGTCCGGCGTCTGCTCGTACCCATCTTGCTCAATGGAGGATTTGGCTATGAGGACCAGCTACGATTTTGCTCCGCTTTGGCGGTCGACCATCGGTTTTGATCGCCTGCTGGATCTGGTGAACGCTGCGCAGGGCAGCACGGAAGATAATTATCCACCCTGCAATGTCGAGCGCCTGGGCGAAGACCGCTACCAGATCTCGCTGGCGGTCGCCGGCTTCTCGCCCGACGAAATCGCCATCACGGCAGAACAAAGCGTGCTGACGGTGGAGGGCCGCAAAACCGAGAAGCAGCAGCGCGAATTCCTGTACCAGGGGATTTCATCGCGGCCCTTCAAGCGGCAGTTCAACCTGGCGGACTATGTCCAGGTCAAGGGAGCCGCGTTCGACAACGGCCTGCTGCGGATCGAACTGCTCCGCGAAGTCCCCGACGCCATCAAGCCGCGTCGCATTGCGATCGCCGGCTCGTCCGCGCCGAACGTCCGGCAGATCGACGGCAGGGCCGCCGCCTGACCTGCTCGCTGGACGTTCACATCAATGCACCCGGCTTCCGCGGCGGGACTGTCCGCGGCGGAAGCCGCTTGATCGAAGGAGAATACGATTATGGCCATCAAGGATCTGATTCCCTGGAACAACAGGGACCGCGAGGTCGGCATCCACCGGGCCGCCGACGTCAATCCGTTCCTGGCATTGCACCGCGAGATGAACCGGATGATCGACGATGTCTTTCGCGGGTTCGATACGGCGCCGTTCTGGTCCGCCCGGGGGCTGGAGGGGATGGGCTGGCCCCAGATCGACATTGACGAAACCGACAAGGAGGTGCGCATCACCGCTGAGCTGCCCGGCCTGGACGAGAAGGACGTCAGCCTGGAAATCGCCAACGGCGTTCTTTCGATCTCCGGCGAAAAGAGATCGGAATCGGAGGACAAGGCCCGTCGTTTCAGCGAGCGCTACTACGGCCGCTTCGAACGACGCATTCCGCTCGACGACGTCGATGAGGACAAGGCCACGGCCTCGTTCAGGAACGGCGTGCTGACCATCACGGCGCCAAAGTCCGCCGAAGCCAACAGCAGGGTCCGCCGCATCGCGATCAATCGCAATGGCTGACCCGCTTCCGCGGTTCGGGCGCTTGATCGGCAGGCGCCCGGACCAGGGATGCTGCGCCCGCGGAAAAAGCAATCACGCCATCGTCATGTTCAATTGTTCATGGGCAAACACAGGTAGGCGCCTCCCTCGGCTCGTCCTGCTTGGTGTCCTGATCGCCTGCTCGCCGGCGGCAGCCGAGCTGCCCGACATCAGGAACGGCCAAATTCCCACTTTGGCGCCGGTCGTCAGGGAAACCACCCCGTCGGTCGTCAACATCTCGGTGTACGCCCGGGTCAAGGAGGACAATCCGCTCTATCGCGATCCGGTGTTTCGCGAATTTTTCGATCTCCCCAGGCAGCTCGAAAAGGAGGTCCAGGCCACCGGCTCGGGGGTCATCGTCGATGCCGAACGTGGCTATGTCCTCACCGCCAATCACGTGGTCGCGCAGATCTCGAGCGCGCAGGTCACGACCAAGGACGGACGAAAGTTCGCCGCGAAACTGGTCGGGCGCGATCCCGCCACCGACATCGCCGTCCTGCAGCTGCAGGGAACAAAGGGCAACCTGAAGGCCATCGCGCTGGGAGACAGCGACAGGCTGGAAGTCGGCGATTTCGTGATCGCGATCGGAAACCCGTTTGGCCTGGGCCAGACGGTGACCTCGGGGATTGTCAGCGCGCTCGGCCGAACCGGCCTCGGCAAGCAGGGCTATGAAGACTTCATCCAGACCGATGCATCGATCAATCCGGGGAACTCGGGCGGCGCCCTGGTCAACCTCCGGGGACAGCTCGTCGGGATCAACACGGCGATCATTTCGCCGGCCGGCGGCAATGTCGGAATCGGGTTCGCCGTACCCATCAACATGGCCCGCCGCGTCATGGAGCAGCTCGTCCAGAATGGCGCGGTTCGGCGCGGACAGATTGGCGTTTCCATCCGTGACCTCGGTGCCGGCGAGGCGGCAAGGGAAAGTTATCAGGGCGCGGAAATCGCCGAGGTCGTCAGCGGTTCGCCGGCGGACAAGGCGGGACTGCAGAAGGGCGACATCGTGAAAGCCGTCGATGGCACATCTGTCAGAAGTGCGGCTCAACTTCGCAACCTGGTCGGCCTTACGCCGATCGGCAGCCGTCTCGAGCTCCGGTTTGAACGCGATGGTGCGGTTCACACCGCCATGGTCGAGGTGGGGCCGGCAAAGACCGCCGCCTCAAGACGCGCCAGCGATCAATAGGCAGCGCATGGGCAGGCAAAGGCGGTTTGCCTGCCTTGCGCGACACCGGGGTCATGGAGCTCCGGACGGAGCGATTCCGCCCGCGAACCGCCCTCGACGCCCAGCGCCGGACGCTGGACCTTCAAGGACGCATGAACATGAAGTCCGTCTCGGGATCGCAATTGTCGGCGACAAAACGGAGTTCCGACTGCACGTCGGAAACGCTTCGGCTTTCGAGATATTTGGCAACGACCAGGCCGAGCAGCGACCGGCAAACGCTCTCCTGACCGAGCCCGGCCGCTTCCGCTTCGGCAACCGCCGCGGAAAAATGAAGTTTTGCGATATCGGTTGCGGACATTCCAGCCTCGTTTTCCTCTTGGACATTATCTTCGCAGAAGTGCGGAGATGGTGCTCTGGATCAGGGCTCCCGAAGCCGGCTCCCCAGCCGTGTCTTCAATCCGAACTTTGTCGTCCGTATAGCCCGGAATCTCTGCTCGCTGTTTGCGGCAGCGCAAATCGGAGAACTTCCCGCTTTGGCAGTGCCGTCCGTTCCGGAATCAGGAAGGCCACCAGCCTGCGTCCGGCGAACCTGATGACGGCGGCGGGCCGAGGAGGCCGCGCGCGTCGCGAGGGGTAGCCGCGCTCCGGGGACGCTCGCAAATCGACAGGGAAATGCCTAGATAGCCGGTATGAAAAGCATCGGATTCCTGTCGTTCGGGCACTGGACGCCCACCTCGCAGTCGCAGACCCGTTCGGCGGGGGATGCGCTCCTGCAATCCATCGAGCTTGCCGTCGCGGCCGAGCAGCTGGGCGCCGACGGCGCCTATTTTCGCGTGCATCACTTCGCCCGCCAGCTCGCCTCGCCTTTCCCGTTGCTGGCGGCCGTCGGCGCGAAAACCAGCCGGATCGAAATCGGCACGGCGGTGATCGACATGCGCTACGAGAACCCGCTCTACATGGCCGAAGACGCCGGCGCGGCCGATCTGATCTCGGGAGGGCGCCTGCAACTTGGCCTCAGTCGAGGGTCCCCCGAGCAGGTCATCGAGGGATGGCGGTATTTCGGCTATCAGCCGGCCGAAGGCGAAACCGATGCCGATATGGGCCGGCGCCACGCCAGGGTCCTGCTCGACGTGCTGCAGGGCAAGGGCTTCGCCCAGCCCAATCCGCGTCCGATGTTTCCCAACCCGCCGGGATTGCTGCGTCCCGAACCCTACTCCGCGGGGCTGCGCGAGCGCATCTGGTGGGGAGCCGGCTCCAACGCCACGGCAATATGGGCGGCGAAGCTCGGCATGAACCTGCAGAGCTCGACGCTCAAGAACAACGAAACCAGCGAGCCTTTCCACCTGCAGCAGGCGGCCCAGATCAGGGCCTACCGCGCGGCCTGGAAGGAGGCGGGCCACGGGCGCGAGCCCCGGGTGTCCGTCAGCCGCAGCATCATCGCCATCACGGACGATCGAGATCGCAGCTACTTCGGCCGCGGAGGAGAAGACGACGACCAGATCGGTTTCATCGACCCGCAGACCCAGGCGATTTTCGGGCGCAGCTATGCCGCCGAGCCCGCCGTCCTGATCGAGCAGCTGAAAAGGGACGAGGCGATCCATGAGGCCGATACCTTGCTGCTGACCGTCCCCAACCAGCTCGGCGTTGCCTACAATGCCCGTGTCATCGAATCGATCTTGACGCAGGTGGCGCCGGCACTCGGATGGCGCTAGCCTGCCGGCATGTTTTCGCCTTGCACCGGCGATATATTTTGCCGCTTGCGCGCTTAAAAGGAGCCTGAGCTTGAGCGTCGCCTTCACCAAGGAAGACAGTGCCGAAACCGCGTCGGAAACTCTGTTGCCGGACCGGCCGGTTTCACCTCACCCGAACCTGGTGACGGAGACGGGATTGAAGGCGCTGGAGCTTCAGCTTCTCGGGGCGCGCGCGGCGTTGGAGGCGGCGCAAAAGATCGAGGACGTCAACGAACGACGGCGGCAGGCGGCCAACCCCTTGCGGGATGCGCGCTACTTTGCCGCGCGCGTTCGCTCGGCTCGGGTCATCGCCGCTCCGACGTCAACCGCGACGGTTGCCTTCGGCAGCACCGTGAGCTTCCGGCGCGACGATGGACGCGTGCAGAAATATCGCATCGTGGGAGAGGACGAGGCGGACCCCAAGGCCGGCACCATTTCCTTCGTATCTCCGGTGGCACGGGCGCTGATGGGCAAAGCCGTCGGGGATGTCGTCGAAAGCTCCGGCCAGGAATTCGAGATCCTTGCGATCTCGTAGCACGCCCCGTGGCGGCTACTTGACCAGAATGACGGTGAGGTATCTCAGCGCCACGAATGTCCGCTGGACGGCGAGCGTGGCGTCATCGACGAATTCGATATCCGCCCTGGCGACGTCGACCGGGGCGATCCACTTTTTGCCGGCGCTATCGAATATCCTGCCGATCGAACCGATGGTCATGTCGACTGGATCATGGGCGTGCAGCACGCGCGTCCCGGTAACGGGATCGTCAGCCACGATCCTGGCCTCGGTGAGCGCCACCGCAAGCAGCCAGCTGTCGTTGGCGCCGGCGAGAATGACCGGTCCATGCCCGAGCAACGCTCGCGATGCCGGTCTTGCCGTCCAGCGGCAGCGCGCTCGCGAAGTCTGGCTCCGAACCGCGTGGATCGCCGGAGAAAATCACCTTGCTCTGCAGCGGATTCTGCCAGCCGACGCCATGCCAACCGGTGCCCACGGCCGGATCGAAGAATTGGTCGATGGCCGCAGGTGTGACCGGAGGCGTGATCTCATGCGCCGCCGCGCGCGCAATGATGGTCAGGATGGTGGCAAGGCCAGCCTGGTCGACGTGATCGGGAAGCTTGTCGTCGGCATATTCCCGCCCTGCGAGGCGCGCCGGACGCTGATCGAAAACACGATATTTCTCAAAGTCCGCCGACTGGCTCGTTTTTCATTCGCTACCGGCAGGCGCGCCGCGGCACTTCCCGCCTAGGCGAACGTGACCGAGACCCGTCCAAGCAAACCAAAATCTGCAGCGCAGACGTCGCCGGGCTGGATCGGCAGCGGCGGATGACAGGTGCCTGTCGTCACCACCTCGCCGGCCCGCAGCGTCACGCCGAGCTGCCGCAATTCGTTGGCGAGCCACGTCAGGGCAATCCTGGGATCGCCGAGCACGTTGCCGCCGTGACCGACGAACTGCTTTCCCCGCATCGTGATGACAGGCTTCTCCTCGACGAGATCGAGCCCGCGCCAATCTGCGGTGGTCGATGCGCCCAGCACAAACAGATGCGCGCAGGCATTGTCCGCGATGATTTGCTCCTCCCCCGCGCTGGCAAAATCGGCGAAGCGTGAATCCGGAATCTCGATCGCCGGATGCAGCGTGCCGACCGCGTCCAGCACCTCCCATACGGCGTAAGGCCGTGCCCGCGGCGGCAAATCCGCCGCCATGCGAAAGGCGAATTCGGGCTCGGCAACGCGCATTTCGTTTCCCGCCATCGCAGCCGTGCCGCCATCGGGGATGACGGTTTCGGCCAGAATGCGCCCAGCCAGCGGGCCATCGACATTGATGTGCTTTTGCCCGGCTTCGCTGGTGGCCGCGATCTTCCAGCCGAACAGTTTTTGCTTCGAACAGGTTTCGATTTTTTGCTGGACGGCGTAGGCCTCGATCCGATCGCGCGGCCGCAACGCTTCCTGGAGGCCGGCGAGCTTGGTCCCGGCGCGCCAATGATCGCGCAGGATTCGTGACGCGGCGTCGATTCGAGATTCTGAATGCATGGTTCGCGCTCCCTGAACGTACGGATCAAGCCTGATCCGGGTTGTTTCATCAGATCGACCAGCAGCACGTCAAAAGCGCGCGGCCAAAGTCGAACCCGCGCAATGGCGCGGCGGAGGTGGTAAGGCCCCGCGCGGTCCGAAATCGGCGCTAAATCGCGCCATTTTCCCGCAGCGCGGCGATGGCTGCGGCATCGTAACCGAGCTCTCCCAGCACAAGTTCGGTGTGCTCGCCGAGCGTCGGCGGCCGGAGCGCGATTTCGCCCGGGGTCAGCGAAAGCTTCACCGCGGCGCGTGCAACCGGCGCGGGGCTCGGCAGGCCCGGATATTCCAGGCTGGTCATGAAGCCCGCGGCGCGAATGTGGGGGTGATCCAGCGCCTGCTGCGGGCTCAATACAGGTCCAGCAGGTATTTGCGCGGTTCCGAGGATATCGACGGCCTCCTGCGTGGTGCGCTCGGCGCACCACCGCGCCATCCGCTGGCTGATCAGCGGACCGTTCTCTCCGCGCTTGAGGTCATTGGAGAAGCGCGGATCCTTCAGCCAGCGATCTTCTTCGCCCATCAACCTGGCCCACCGAACGAACAGCGGGTGTCCGGTGACCTGGCAAAGCACCCAGCCGTCCTTGGTGCGGTAGATATCGGCAGGCGCCGCTGTCTGGCCGAGATTTCCGGTCGGAACGCGGTTGGCCGTGATCACCGACTGTTCGATCAGGGTCGCGTTGGTGAAGGAGAGGGCCGTCGCCAGCAGCGCGCCTTCCACGATCTGGCCGCGCCCCGACTTACCGCGCTCGATCAACGCGGCGAGCGTGCCGAAGGCGCAATGCAGCGCGGTACCGAAGTCGACCCAGTTCACCGCCGCGCGATACGGCGGATCGCCCGCGCCCGTCATGTAGACCGCACCCGACATGACTTGCCCGACCCCGTCGAAGCCGACCCGATCCGACCACGGGCCCGGCCAGCCGAAGGCGGTCGCTGTCGTGAGAATAATGTCGGACTTGATCGCCTTCAGCGATTCGTAGTCGAGTTTCATCGCCTGCAGCGTCTGCGGCGGCAGGTTGGCAACCACCACGTCCGACCTCGCGACCAGTCGCCGCAGCACCTCCTGGCCTTCCGCTTTCATCGGGTCGAGTGTGATGCACCTCTTGTTGCGATTGATCTGCAGGAAAAGCGCGCCTTCGCCGCCCGCGCCCACCGGCGCCACGAAACGGTCTTCGCTGCCGCCGCGCTTCTCCACCCGGATGACCTCCGCGCCGAATTCCGCAAGCAATGTCGCGCAATAGGGCCCCGCGATATACCGCCCGAAATCGAGCACCCGCACCCCCTCCAGAATTCCACCCATCGCCCTGTCCTTTTCTTCATTCAGCCGCGGCATCCTGCCCACGCGGCTTCGAACCCGCGCCGGAATCGACATTCTGCCGCTGGATGTCAACCCGTGACGGGCCGTGGCGGCTTCTTGAAGCAACACCGCCATGTCGACCGTCAGTGGCGCAGGGATATTGGCGTGCGGCAAGGCCTGGGAGATCGCGACCTTTGGCGCCGGATTATATCGAAATCACTGGAACGGTGGTCACGGGGGATTTCTGGCCGGCTCGACCTCCTGGCGCATCGCCAAGTTTCGAATGCCGCCGGTAAGGCGCCGGCGGGATCAGCCGCAATTCCAGACCGGTCCGATCGGCGTCCGCGTCCAGCAGGGGCCGAAGCTGCCGCCATTGTAGTGACCGCCGTAAAAGCCGGGCCGGCCGAAATAGTGCGATTCACCATCGTAGCCGTAATAACTCGGCGTTGGATCGATATACCAGGGGCGCCGGTTATAGCGCGCCAGGCGCGAAACCGCGTCTTTCTGGGCGTAGGCCGGAAGGCTGTTGTTCAGCGGCTGATGATAGCCGGGCAGGAAGCCGTACCCGTGCCAGCGTGGCGCCGGCCGGTTATGCGCCGGCGCAGCCGGTGCTACGACCGGCAGCAACGACAGGACCGCAGCAATCGACAGAAACATCAAGCGCGACATCAACCCACCCTAGACGACCGGTTGTCGGGAGGCGATTCAAATCTCAATGCAGCGACCAGCGCAACAGCTTTCGGTTCGTCTGCAAAACGGCCGCCCTGCGCCGCAAGGCGTCGATCAAGAGCCGTTTGCTGTCAAAGCCTTGCTTCAGTCGGCTTTGATGGGGACTTTGCCCACTTCCTGCCTGTCGCTGTTCAGGACGGCGACGTGCCGTCCGTTCGAGGCCGGGGCATCCAGCGCGATCTGGCGTGCGATAAGCACGGCGCGATCCCTGGCCTCCTTGTCATTGCGGCAATCGAGGCCAGCCGGGTCGACCAGGCGGTGGCCGTTCTTCACGTCAAAAAAGTAGCGGGACAATTCCGCCTCCACAGTGCCTGCCGAATAGGCAATGCGATGAACGAGCGTCCGTTCCAATCGGCACCGCGGAGCTTCTGACATCGCTTGGCGCAAAGGCGGCGGCCGCGAGGCGCCTGCGATCGTCCGCCCGCGCAAGAGCGGCCGTGGCCAGGAATCCGTCAGGTCGGCGCCGGAAAAAATCCGCATCGTCGCCCAACTGGCATGAACTTCGGCAGCGATGCGGCGTTGACCCGCAGATCAGGGGGTGGTGATGAATCAGCAAGTTGTTATGCGACCCAGGGCCGCGCTCACGGTCAGCAGCCAGCGCGTGCTGGAAGGCCGACCTTTTCCGCTGGGCGCGTCCTGGGATGGCCTGGGCGTGAACTTCGCCCTGTTTTCCGCCAACGCAACCAAGGTGGAACTATGCCTGTTCGACGCCAGCGGCTCGACTGAAGTCGAGCGGATCGAGCTGCCGGAATATACCGACGAGGTCTGGCACGGTTATCTGCCCGACGTCCGTCCCGGGCAGCTCTACGGATACAGGGTGCACGGGCCGTATGCTCCCAAGGAAGGCCACAGGTTCAATCCGAACAAGCTTCTGCTCGACCCCTACGCCAAGCAGATGATCGGCGAACTGAAATGGGACCACGCGCTGTTCGGCTATACCATCGGGGCGCCGGAGGGCGATCTGTCCTTCGACGAGCGGGACAGCGCCGCCTTCATGCCCAAGTGCCGGGTCATCGATCCGGCCTTCACCTGGGGAGAGGAGCGCCGGCCCAACGTTCCCTGGGAGAAGACGATTTTTTATGAAGCCCATGTGCGCGGCTTCACCATGCGCCATCCGGCCGTTCCCGAAGCCGACCGCGGCACCTTCGCCGGCCTGATGCACCATGAAATCGTCGACTACATCCGCAGCCTCGGGATCACCTCGGTCGAGCTGCTTCCCACCCATGCCTATGTCGACGACGACTATCTGGTCGCGAAAGGCCGCAAGAATTACTGGGGCTACAACACCATCGGCTTCTTCGCGCCGCAACCCCGGTATCTGTCGAGGCCCAACGTCAACGAGTTCAAGGAAATGGTGGCGCAGTATCATCGCGCCGGCATCGAAATCATCCAGGACGTGGTCTACAACCACACCGCGGAGGGCAACGAACTTGGCCCGACCCTATCCTTCAAGGGGATCGACAACGCCTCCTACTACCGCCTCGCGCCCGACCGCCGCTACTACATCAACGACACCGGCACCGGGAACACCGTCAACCTCAGCAATCAACGGGTCCTCCAGATGGTCGCGGACTCGCTGCGCTACTGGGTCCAGGAGATGCGGGTCGACGGCTTCCGCTTCGACCTGGCCACCATCCTGGCCCGCGAGCCGCACGGATTCGACGAGGGCGGCGGCTTTCTCGATGCCTGCCGCCAGGATCCGGTGCTCAGCCAGATCAAGCTGATCGCCGAGCCCTGGGATTGCGGGCCGGGTGGCTATCAGGTCGGCCGTTTCTCGCCGGGATGGGCCGAGTGGAACGATCGCTTCAGGGACACGGTGCGGGCGTACTGGAAGGGCGACGCCGGCAAGCTGGCGGATTTCGCCACCCGCATCTCGGCTTCGCCGGACCTGTTCGACAAACGCGGCCGCAAGCCGTGGGCTTCCGTGAACTTCATTACGGCCCATGACGGCTTCACGCTCAACGACCTGGTTTCCTACAACGACAAGCACAATGACGCGAACGGCGAAGACAACCGGGACGGTCATTCCAACAATATATCCTGGAATCACGGGGTCGAAGGACCAACCACGGACCCGGCCATAAGAAGTCTTCGGCTGCGCCAGATGCGAAACATGCTGGCCACCTTGCTGTTGGCCCGCGGAACACCGATGATCCTCGCCGGAGATGAGTTCGCCCGGACCCAGCACGGCAACAACAATGCCTACGCCCAGGACAACGAGATCAGCTGGGTCGACTGGGAGGCGATCGACGAAGAGGGCTGGCGGCTGCGCGATTTCACCCAGCGCCTGATCCATATCCGCCAGTCTCAGCCGCTGTTCCATCGCGGACGTTTCCTGACCGGCGCCTTCAACGAAGAGCTCGAGGTCAAGGATGTCACCTGGTTCGACCCGTCAGGCTCCGAAATGGAATCCGAGCAGTGGCAGGACGGCAATGCCAAATGTGTCCAGATGCTGCTCGACGGCCGGGCCCAGGCGACCGGAATCCGGAAGAGGGGATCCGACCTGACCCTCCTGCTGATGTTCAACGCCCATCACGAGCCCGTCGAATTCACCTTTCCTGAAGTCTCCGGACGGGTGTGGAAGCTGCTGGCAGAGACCAGCGACGTCGAGCGCGAGCACCCGCATCTCGAATTCGCCGCAACCCATCAGCTCGAGGGACGTTCGCTGGCGCTCTGGGAGATCAGGTCGCTGTCATGAAACGGGGCCGACGCGACCACGCGGCGCGTGACCTCCGGCACGCCGCGCAGCGGACGCCGGGCTAGGAGCTGACGGCCCTTTCCAGGGCTGCGGTCAGATCCTTTGCCGTGTAGGGCTTGGACAAATGGCCGAACTCAATCGATCGGTCCGCCGGCAGTTCGGCGTATCCCGTCGCCAGCACGATCGGAAGCCTTGGGTGGCTGCCCTTGATCCGTTGCGCCAGCTCGAATCCATTCATTCCCGGCATGGCATAGTCGGTCACCACGACGTCGAAACGCAGATCGGATTCCAACAGCTTCAAGGCGTGGGCGCCGGATTGCGCCTCCGTCACGCTGTGGCCGAGATCGAGCAGCATGTCGGCCGCGCCCATGCTGACCAGGATGTCGTCATCGACCAGCAACACGCGCAGACTTCTCGCCTCGATCGGCTGGACAGCCGGGGTCTCCAGGCCTGCCGCCGCCGGACCCTTTCTTGCACGCGGCAGCCACAACGCAACCGTGGTGCCCTTGCCCGGCTCGCTTCCGATCCGCATCGCACCGCCGGATTGCGCGGTAAAGCCCTGCACCATCGACAGGCCGAGGCCGGTGCCCTTGCCGATGCCCTTGGTGGTGAAGAACGGCTCCTGGGCCCGCGCCAATGTCGCTTCGCTCATGCCCTCGCCGGTGTCGGCGAGGGTGATGCAGACGAATGAATCCTGCGACAGCCCGACCTTCCTGCCGTCGTCCTCGTCGTGACAGGCAATCGTCAGCGTCCCGCCCTGCGGCATGGCATCGCGCGCATTCACCGCGAGATTGATCAGAGCCAGTTCCAGCTGGTTGGCATCGACCTCGACCGCGGATACGTCAGGCGCGATTTCGACGTGAATGGCGACGTTCGGGCCGACCGAGTGGCGCAGGAAATCGAGCATCTCGGGAATAAGCTTCTGCAGGGCGACGAATTCGACCTTCAGTTCCTGCCGCCGCGCAAAGGCGAGCAGCCGCGTCGTCAACGTCGCGCCGCGCTCGGCGCCCTGGATCGCACGATCCAGCAATCTGGATACCCGCGGACTGTCGGGCACCGCCTTTTTCAGCAGGCTCAGGCTGCCGAGAATGACGGCCAGCAGGTTATTGAAGTCGTGCGCCACGCCGCCGGTCAGTTGACCGATGCTTTCCATCTTCTGGGATTCGTGCAGCTGCTGCAGCGCGATCTCACGCTCCCGCGTGCGCTGCTCCACACGACTTTCCAGTTCCTCATTGCTCTTCTGAAGCGCGTCCCGGGCGTCGCGCAGGGCGGCATCGGCCTCCACCCGCTGCGTCACGTCGCGCCAGATCGTCGTCACGAAATTCCGCTGATCGGCCCGCCAATGCCCCAGCGAGACATCGAAGTAGCCCCACTCTCCATCCTTGTATCGGCCCATGACCGATATCGCGCTGTCGTCCCCGCTGTTGACCGAACCTTGCGCAAGCACAGGCAGCAGCGGGTTGTCGAGGTCCAGCAGGATATCCAGTTTCTGCCCCAGCAATTCGGAGTGGCGATAGCCGAAGACCTGGTCGACCGCGCCATTCACCCACTGGATGCTGCGATTGTCGTCGATCGTGATGATCGCGTCCGGCGCGGAATCGACGATCGCGTGATAGCGCGCGTTCTGGCGCTCCCGCAACACGCGCTCGCGCGTCACCGCCACCGTGACATCGGTGATCTGCAAAAGACAGTAATTCGCGTGCACGGACGATACCGGACGGACAACGACATTATGCAGCAGCGGCTCGCCGCTTTCGCCCTGCAACGGCAGCAACGCATTCAGGGTATGGGTCAGGATGCTGGAGCTGCCGGCACGAAATGAATCTTCGATGACGTCGGGCAGACGGGTATGACGCACCTCGGGGAAAACTTCGAGGAGCGTTTTGCCAAGCACGTCCCGGGCCGGCCGGCGCGAAACCCGGGCAATCCATTCGTTCCAGCCGACGATACAGCCCTGGCTATCGATCACGATGAGGCCGATGTCGACAGTGTCGAACACCGGCCCGTACAACACATCGGATGCGTTATGCAACATGGCCGGAGGGTTGGGTTTCGATACCATTGATGAAATCGTGCACAATTTCCTTCAGCGCGGCGATCGACGGCAGATCCATGAGCAGCGCGATGAAACCATGAACGTTGCGTTTCTTGATATTGAAATCAATATACAGGAACAGGACAAATTGCCCTCCCGGACTGGTCTCGTTGGCCGCGAACAGCTTCGCTCCATCGCCTCGAACGATGGAAGGCAGCGACATTCGCATGGTCCGGTGCAGCACATTGGCGATCGTCGCCAGACAGCCGTTCAGGATGATATTGCCGGTTTCAGCCAGCGCTTCCTGTTCCAGATCGATGACATCCTCCAGCGAATGCTGGTCGCCGACAATCGCGCGCACCAGTTCCAGGCTCTGGGCTTCCGGAAAGATCAACAGCGCCCGTCCGTCAAAGGGACCTTCGAAGGATTGCTGCACGGCGACAAGCTTTGTCGCATTGTCACGCTCCACCAGCTTCGATGCGGCCTGGCGCGTGACAATCTTGACGGCCGGCACCGAGAGCAGCACTTGCTCGCCGACCATCTGTCGCAGGCTGTTGGCGGCGCGGCTCACCCCCATATTGGCGATTTCCGCGAGCGCGTCCTGCTCGATGTCGGTGAGTTGTTCCGCATCCATGGTCATGGGGCCGCTCTCTTCAGGCGAAGCGTGGCGCCTGAAAGAAAGGCGGCAAGGGCCTCGTCCGTCAAGGGCTTGGCAATGAACCCGGCATTCAGCTCCCGGGCGCGCGCGATGATCTCGTTCTGGACGTTCGCGGAGACCAGCGCGATCGGCATGCCCGGATGACTCTTGCGGATGCCGGCGACCAGTTCCAGTCCGTCGGTGCCCGGCATGTTGAAATCGATCAGTGCGATGTCGGCCGTCGCCACGGCGGCCAGTGCCTCCTCGGCATTGGCGGTTTCCACCAGGGTCCATTCCGGACGAAGCCGCCGGAACGCGCTCGCCATCACCATGCGGGCAAGCTTGCTGTCGTCGACGACCAGGACCTTGTAAGACATCTCGGAGCTTCTCGTGGCTGGAAGACAGTCCGCTTGCGACGGACTGCAGGTTGGACGGCTCACCCGCCTAGCTCTAACGTTTTGTCGAAGGAGGGTAAATGGCTGTTTGCCGGACTTGTTCCATGCTCACGCGACTGCCGGCCCCGCTCCGCCGCCGGACCGTTTTGGGACAATTTCCGACCCCAGCCATTGGGCCACCCAGGCGTCGCCACAGGGTCCGATCGGAGCCCTGCCCGAAGCCAGGACAAGCTGCAGCACCGCGGTATGCAGCTGGCGGCACGGCCTCCAGTCGAGCTCCGCGGCCGGCGTGGTCTGCAACATCTGCAACAGCGGCTCGGCATCTTCGACCGGACAGACGCCGTCGAGCACGATCGAGCCGTTATCGCCGCGACGGACCGTCATGGCATGATCTCCTTCACGTCCAGCACCAGCAGGACCTTTCCATCGCCCAGCAAGGTCGTGCCGGCATAGCCGCGGGCGCTCGCAAGCAACCCCTGCATCGGTTTCAGGACGATATCCAGGCGGTCGCGGATGGCGTCGATTTCAAACGCCGCGATCCTGCCGGCAGCTTCCACGATGACCAGAAGTCTCGCCGCAGCGTCCGGCTTTGCCGGTTCCGGCAGCTTCATCAGTTCGGCCAGCGAAATGATCGGCACGATGCGCTCGCGCAGCACGAAACCGGGATTGTTCTTGATCCGGCTGATCCGCTCGGGCGTGACACGCACCGTCTCGGAGACCGCGTCCATCGAGATGCCGAACAACTGGCCCGCCGCCTCCACCACCATGATGCGGGACATCGCGATGGTCATCGGCATGTCGAGCCGCACCGTGGTCCCCGTCCCCAGCCGGCTTGCCAGTGAAACCCGGCCGCCGATCTGCTCGACCGCCGCGCGGACCACATCCATTCCGATGCCGCGGCCGGAAATATCCGAGACTTCGGCCGCGGTCGAAAACCCGGGAGCGAAGACCAGATCGACAACCTGTTCCTCGGTCAGCGTGGCGAGCTCATCGGCCGGCAGCAATCGCTTCTCGGAGGCCTTCCGCCGCACCACCGCCGGGTCGATGCCGCGGCCATCATCGGTGACCTCGATCAGGAACCGGTCTCCGACCCGCAATGCCTCGATCGAGATCGTCGCGGTCGCGGGTTTTCCGGCCGCCTGCCGCTGCCCGGGGCTTTCGATACCGTGATCCACGGCGTTGCGCACCAGATGCACCAGGGGTTCGAACAGGCGATCCACGATGGTCTTGTCGGCTTCCGCGGTTTCGCCGCGTGTCACCAGTTCGACGTTCTTGCCGAGCTTTCGCGACACATCGCGGACCAGCCGCGGGAACGAGCGAAACACCTGCGCCACCGGCACCATCCGCAACTGCAGGATGCTGCCATGGAGTTCGGCCACGAGGCGATCGATGGCGTCATGGTCGCGCCGGATCGACGCGGCAAGCTCGTGTCCGCCAAAATCCCGTTCGACGCGTCTTGCCGAATGCGCCAGGGCATTTTTCGCCACCACGAGTTCGCCCGCCAGATTGACCAGCGCCTCGATCTTGGCCTCGGCTACCCGAAGCACCCGCTCGGCGGGCCGTTCCGTGGTGCCGGCCGCGACGGCGCCCGGTGCCTCGGCATCCCCGGCGACCGCCATCGATGGCTCCTCGACGAGCGCCGCCAGGGCCTGTTCGAGCGCCTTCAGCAACGGCCCGGCGTCGCGCTGCGCCAAGGCCGTGGCGCCGACGCGCCGCACCGTGTCCGCCAGATCCGGATGACCGGCATGACGCAGCGCATTGCTCGCGACACGCGCCGCAGCGCCGACACATCCGTCGAAATCGTCGGTCCGGTCGGCAACGCGCAGCAGTTCGCACTGTGCTTCGATGACCGTGCGGATCAGGGCCTGGTCGGCGTCGTCCGCGGCCGGCGGTGTGGCCGCAAGCGCATCCGGCGCAATGCTGGTGATCTGCACCTGATCCGGCACCAGTCGAAAAATTCTCGCAATTTCGTCACGGTCAGCGGCCGAAATGGCCATCAGGCATAGATTGCAGGCATAGGGATCGATATCCGCCAAAGGCGCGAAAGCGTCGCGCGGCTCGATGCGAAATGCCAGCAGGTCCGGCACCTGCCGCATCAGCTGCAGGGGATCGTCGCCATTGAAGAAGCAGCCCGCGATCGGCTGGTAGGAAATCGCCGTCACGGCCGATGCACCCTTCGGCATTCGCGACGCCATCGCATCGCGCTCGGCCGCGATCAGGCGCGCGGCCCATTGCGGCAACCCGGCCGCGGACTTTTGGGCGGCCGCTTCCGGCTGCCGGCGGCCCGCCTCGGCCGGCAGCAACGAGCGCAGCCGTTCCGCCAGGACGCGTCCATCCTCGCCCGCCCGCGCCGGCAGCAAGCCAGCGGCCTCGAAATCGTCGACCCAGCGTGACACCTGATCCAGACACGACAAGGCGGCATCGATGATCTCGGGACCGCTGCCGAGCGCTCCCTGCCGCACGCTGGCGAGCAGATCTTCCGCCGCATGCAGCGCGATGCTCATGGCCGGCAGTTCGACCACGCCCGCGGAGCCCTTGAGCGTATGAAAGGCGCGGAATACCCGGTCGATCCGCTCGGGCGAAGCGCCGTCACGTTCCAGCACGATGAGGTCGTCCGCGGCCTGACGGATCAGTTCGCGGGCCTCGGTGACGAATTGTTCCTGCAGGGCGCTCACGGTGCGGCTCCGGTGAGAGCGCGGACATGCCGAACCAGGTCGGCCTCCGCGACCGGCTTTACCAGATAGAAATTGGCGCCGGCCGCACTCGCCGCGGCGATATCCTGCGTTTCCGCTTCGGTCGAAATCACCAGCGCCGGCAGCGTCGCGACATCGGCGGCGCGGCGCAGCGCGCGCAGGAAGGTGAAGCCGTCCATTCGCGGCATGTTGACATCGACGATCACCAGGTCGAATGGCTGCGACAGCGCTCTTTCCATCGCCTCGATGCCATTGATCGCCTGCTCGACCTCGAAACCGGCCTTCTCGAGCGCCGAGCGGTAATACAGCCGCACCAGCGACGAATCGTCGACCACCAGGACCCGTAATTTGGCGGCCGCCCCGACGTCAACCATGATCCGCCTCCGGCCTTTGATAGACGATCGCGTCGGGAAACCGGCATACGCTGAACAGCGGCGATATCCTACTCATGCTTTCCGAATGCCCGAGGCAAATGTAGCCACCGGGCCGAAGACAGTCATAGAGATTTTCCGCCGCCAGGCGCCGGGACGCGTCGTCAAAATAGATCAGGACGTTGCGGCAGAATACCAGGTCGAAATCGCGGTACCGCGCCATGTCCTGGGCATCGATCAGGTTGGCGCGGGTGAATTCGATGGAGCCCCGCAGCCCTTCGACGATCTGATGATTGCCGTCGGCGACGGGCCTGAAATAGCGCGCGACGATGTCGCGCGACAGCCGCATCAGCGCCCGTTCGCCGTAGATCCCCTCGGCGGCGGCCTTGAGCGCCTGGGTATCGATATCCGATCCGACGATCTCGATATTGTAGTCGTCGACCTCGGGCCAGTTTTCCATCAGCCAGAGCGCTATCGAATAGGGTTCTTCGCCGGTCGAGCACGGTATCGACCAGATCCGGATGGTGCTTCCCGGCGGCTTGAGGGCGGCGATGGCGCCGAGCAGGCTGGAGGTCATGCAGCGGAGCTGGTGGTCCTCACGGTAGAAATAGGTCTCGTTGACGGTGAAGGAATTGATCAGATGCTCGATTTCGTGATCGGCGTCGGCACGCAACAGCGAAAAATATTCCTGGAAAGATGTGGAGCCGGTCGCGGCGACGCGGTCCTCGAGACGGCGATCGATGAAATACCGCTTACCCTGCGTGTAGGACATGCCGGTGCGGCGGTAGAGAAATTCGCAGAATCGCTGGACTTCCTCCGGCGTGATATGAACGGATCGCGACTCCGAGCTTGCTGAGCCGCTCATTTCGCCTAGCCTTCCGCGCCCGACAGGCGCGCGATCGCCACCTGGATGGCGAACGGCAGAAACGGCGTCTGTGCAAATCGCACCGCGCATCTTTGCAGCGCCGGAATGGCCTCGGGCGTTCCGACTTCCATCAGCACGTCGATCGCCGCGGCACAGACATTGGGGTGCGGCTCCCGCTCGAGCAGCTCGCAGAGCAGGCCGGTGGCTTCCGACGCCGTCATGTTGCGTGCCAGTTCAGTCGCAAGCAGGCGCACATCCGAGTCGCGGTCGCCGAGCAACGGCGGCATGAAGGGCGCGATAGCCTCCGGCAGCGCCTGCAGGGATTCGATCGCAGCCGCACGCAGCCCGGCGTCCTGCGAGCGCAGGCAAGGCAGTATCGCCTCCACGCTGGCGGTGTCGCCAATCCGCATCAGCGCCGTAATGATGGCTTCGCGGACCCGCGGCACCGTCTCGCGGCCCAGCGCCGCGGCGAGCTCCGGCACGGATTGCGGATCGCCGGCAAGGCCGCGGGCGGCCGCCCACCGGCTATCGGCATCGGAACTGTCGAGCGCGGGCCGTTTCGGCGCAGGCTCGCCTCCGGCGCCCGAACTGCCGGTACCGCGTCTAACCAGCGGCATGGCAACCCACCATGTCGAGGATCGCCGCGGCGATATCCTCCAGCGGCCGCACCATTTCGGCGCCGCCATTCTTCACCAGTTCGCCCGGCATGCCCCAGACGATCGCGGTCGATTCCGCCTCGGCGATGGTGCGGCCGCCGCCCTGCCGCAGCCGCTTCATCGCCTCGGCGCCGTCGTTTCCCATTCCGGTCATCATCACGCCGATCATCTGAGGTGCAGCGAGATGTTCAAGTGCGCTGGCCACCATGCGTTCCACGCTCGGATGCCACGGATAGCGGGCATTCGCCGGTACCGGCATCGCGACGAGGCCGGCCGCCCGCGGCGCCACCATGACGTCGGCGTCGCCCTTGCCGATATAGACGGTACCTGGTCTCAGCGGCATCGGCCGGTCGACTTCGACCACGTTCAGATGACACTCCCGGTCCAGCCGCCTGGCGAACGCGCCGGTGAAGCTCGCCGGCAGATGCTGGGCGACCAGCACCGGCCACGGAAAGTCCGGCGGCAGTTGCGGCAGCACCACGTCGAGCGCGGCCGGACCGCCGGTCGAGGTGCCGATCAGCACCAGACCCGGCAGGGCGCCGTTGCCGCCCTTGACCGCGCCGGCGCCGAGCTTGGGCCGCCTGACGGCCGATGCGCCGACCGCACGGGCCCGCGTCGCCAGGCCGGCGCTGCGCATTTGGTGACGGACGCGCTCGGTCAGTCGCAACGTGCGCCGGATGCGGGCATTGGCCGCGGCGCGAACCTTTTCCACCAGCACGGGCCGCAACCGGTCGATCTCCAGCGAAACCGTGCCGCTGGGCTTGGCGACGAAGTCGACGGCGCCGAGCTCGATCGCCTCCAGGGTGGCCTCGGCGCCTTCCGCGGTCAGCGAAGAGATCATCACCACCGGACGCGGCGCCTCGATCATGATCTGGCCGAGACAGGTCAGGCCATCCATGCCGGGCATCTGGACATCGAGCGTCACCACCTGCGGGTCGAAAGACCGCACCAGTTCGAGCGCCTCCTGGCCATTGCGCGCCAGACGGATGTCGAAGTCACCCTCCTCCAGGAAGATGCCTTCGAGCAGCTTGCGCATGAGGGCCGAATCGTCGGCGATCAACAGCCTGATCACGGGAGCGTCACGGGCATGTCGAGCGCGGGGGGCCTGAATTTGGCGAGAACGTCGGCCTCGAACCGGTCAAGCAATTGCCCGGGATCGACGACCAGGACCATGGGCCCCCTGGCTTCCGGATTGTTCGCTTCCAGATTGATGACCCGGGAGATCATGCGCATCTGGTCCGGCGACAATTCGGGCGCCGGCTGGATTGCATCGATCTGCACCTTCATGATCCCGGATACGCTGTCGACGAGGAAACCCGCGACGACGGCGCCGATCGCCACCATGAGAATGCGCTGGGACCCCGCATGTTCCGTCGTTCCCAGATCGAAGCGGCGGCGCAGATCGACGATCGGCACCACGCTGCCGCGCAGATTCATCACGCCGTCGACGAAGGCGGGGGCCTTGGGCAGCCGCGTGACGTGATCGGGCCGCCGCGCAATTTCGCTGACCGCCGCGATCGGGATACCGTAGTCCTGATCACCCAGGCGAAAAATGATGAACTGCTCGTCTGCCATGACTTTTGTATCCGCTTGCGGTTCAGTATCGCCTGCGGCGGTCCGTTCGGCGAGAATACGACCAACCAGTTCCGGGCGGAAAAGCCGGTCCGGCGACAACAGCGCGACCAGCCGCTGCCCTTCGTCGAGCCGGCAGATCGAGGCGATTTCGGCGTCACCGTCGCCGCGGGTGAGCAAGGCCGGCGCCGGATCGATGATGGCGGGATCGACCCGGAGTATCTCCCGCGTCGCATCCACGACCACACCGACCGCGCCATCGCCCAGCGACACCACCACGACCTTGCCGTGCGGTCCGCGCCCGCCGTTCTCCGCCATTCCAAGCAAGGCGCGCAGCGACACCAGCGGCAGCAGGCGGTCCCGCAGCGTGATGACGCCCAGCACGGCGGTTTCCGGCCGGGGCAGCGCCGGGATATGCTCCGGTAGCGCAACGATCTCCCGCACACGATCGAGCGGAAGCGCATATTCCTGCTCGCCGAGGCGAAAGCCCAGCAGCGAGATCAGCGCCTGGGACGGCGCCGCGACCGAGCTGCCGGTGGCGACCGGCGACCTGGTCGCGCTGCCCGTCGCGGCGACGCCAAGCCGGCCGAACTGTCCGCTCAACAACTGCGGCGGATTCAATAGCTTGATCGTGCCGTGGCCTTCCGGGCCCTTGATGATGCCGTCGAGCATCGCCGGATCGGTCGTGCCGGCGCCGGCATCGTCCTGTTCCAGCCGGTGGGCGGCGAGCGCCAGCAGGCGTTCGACCCGATCGACGACAAAGCCGACTGCGGCGTCGCCGCGCAGGACGATCACCCGCGTCTGCTCGCTGGCCTCGAGGTCCGGCAACCGCAGCAGCGCCCGCAGGCTGATGACAGGCAAGACAATCCCGCGCAAATTGGCGAGGCCGAGCAGGCTCGGCGGCACCAGCGGCATATGGGCCAGATCCGGCAGCCGGATGATTTCGGCGACAGCGGCAAGCCGCAACGCGAAGGATTCTCCGGCAAGCCGGAAAATCAGCAGGCTCTCGGCGGCACGATCCGGCTCTCCCGCGACAAGGGGGTCGACGGCCGCCGCGAGATCGGCCGTCTTGCGGGGTTGCTGGCGTCTACTGGCCATCGCGCCGCTGAATGGTTTCCGCCAGCGAGGCGATCTCCTCGATCGCGGCGGCGAGATCCTCGGCACCCCGGGCCTGCTGCTTCGCCGCGGCCGCGGCCTGCGCCGATGCGCCGGCGGCTTCCTCGGCGACCGAAGCGACCTGCCTGGCGCTTTGAGCGACATCCTTCATCGAGGCAAGAATGGCTTCCGCGCCGGCGCCGATCTGATCGTTGACGGCGGCGATCTGGGCAACATCCTTTTGCACGACGTCGAAGCTTGCCAGCACCATGTCGGTCTTCTGGTTTTCGACCTCGGCGCCGGCGATCACCCGTTCCAGTTCGCGGCGGACCGCCGCGATCTGGCCCTGGATCGCGAGCACCGTGTCCTTGATGCGCGCAGCGTTCTCGCCGGAGTCACGGGCAAGGCTGCGGATATCCTTGGAGACGACGGCGAAGCCCTTGCCGAATTCGCCGGCGCGCGCCGCCTCGACCGAGCCGCTCACCGCCAGCATATTGGTCTGAATCGACACAATTCCGATCCCGTCGACGATCTTGTCGATGTTGCGGCTGACGTTTTCCAGGCCGGCGATCAAATCCAGGCTCTGGCGCGTCGTCTCTATCGACCGCGTCACGCCCTGCGACAGGCTGGCGATCTGCAACCGGCATTCGCCGAGCATCGCATCCATCCGCCTGGTCCGCTCCAGCGATTTCGCGGCACTCTGTCGGAACGATTGCGCTGTCTTCTCGACCTCGGTCATCGCCGCGCTGGCCTGCTGGGTGGCGGCGGCCTGCTGCTGGGCGCCGCGGCTGATCTGATCCAACGCACTCATGATCTGCGCGGCCGAGCCCGACATCTCCTGAACCGCGGTCGAAAGCTGCTCGGCGGCGGAGGCGAGCTGATCGGCGCTGGCATCGCTGGTCGAAGTCGACTTGAAGCCGGTGGCGAGCGCCGAGAGGGATCGGGATGCAGCCTGGCTTTCGTCCAGGACGCTGGCCTGCTGTTCTACGCTGCGAAGCGCTTCGGCCGCGGCGGCGGCCTGTTCCTCGGCCGCGGAGGAAATGATCTCGGCGCCCTTCTGCGCCTCGCGCGCGGCCGATTCGGCCTCCAGCGTGGCTTCCGCAATCGACTGGCTGCCCTCCGCCAGGACGCCAACCTCCTTGCGCAATTCACCGAGCGCGAGAACGACGGTCTGGCTTTTTTGGTCCTCGCTCGCGGCGGTCTCGGCGGCCGTCTTGACGATCGAGGAGACCGAACCGACCTGGGTCTCGATCTGTGCAGCGAGATTCTGTACGTCGCGCGCACTCTTTTCCGACGTCTCCGCCAGCGCCCGAACTTCATCGGCGACGACCGCAAAGCCACGGCCGTGATCGCCGGCACGAGCCGCCTCGATCGCCGCATTGAGCGCAAGCAGGTTGGTCTGGTCCGAGACATGGCTGACGGTCTTGGTGACATCGCCGATGCTGGCCGCCTGCTCGATCAGCTGGGCCATGATCTCGACGGTCCCGGCCTGCCGGTCGCCATTGTGCTTGATATTGCTGGCCCACATCCCGATCTGGTTCGAGGTCTCGATCAGCAGCGCCTCCAGCGCGTCGGTCCGGCGCCGCGCGCCCTCGGACCGGCCGCGCGCCTGCGCCAGCGTTGCTGCGGTGGTGGTGGCGACCGCGAGCGTCTCCTGAGCGGCGCTGGCAGCTTCCTCGGCGCCGCTGGCGATCTGTTCCATCGAACGGCGGAGTTCCTCGGCAGCCGACGCAGCCTCGGTGATCCCCGCCGAAAGTTGCTCGGTCGCCGCCGCAATACGTTCCTCGATTTTTTGCTGGCGGGCGCCGGAAATGTTGCCCGGCACGGGCTTGCGGCGCCGGATCGGAATCGACGCCGAAACTGGCGCTGGCGGAACGCCGGTACGGCGTTCGGCGGCCCGCCCCGCGCCGAGCGCAGTGGTTTTCATCAACGATTTCGGGCCGCTCGCGGCAAGCGTCTTCGAAGCGGGGGAACCCGTTGCATCGGGACCGCCCGGACCGTCTTGCCTCGGCTTTCCCGTTGCGCTCGATCGCCCCGGCCTTGGCGCAAGCCGTTCAGTCATGCCGGGCTTTTTCCGCATTGCAAAATCCATATTCTCAAAGATTGCCAGTGGCTTCGCGAATGGAAGTCCGTATTTGGCCTCAAACTACGCGGTCTGGGCAAGCCGATACAAGCGAAACAAGGGTTCCCATCGGACCTCGCCTGTATCAAACTGAAACGCACCGGCCGCCACGACCTGGCGCGACGAACGTCGTGCAGCCGGCACATCAAGCAGGAGCCCGGCAGACTCACAAGAGAGGACCGGAAGCCCATGACTTTCAAGCGGTTTGTGCCCTTGAGCGAGCTTGAGCGCGACGCCCTCGCCGAACTGTCGAATATTGCGATGGCCAAGGCGGCCAGCGCCCTGCGCAAGATGATCCAGCACGAGGTTCTGCTGGCCGTGCCTTCGGTCGACATCGTCACCAGCACGGAGGCGGCAAATCTGGTTGCGAAACCCGACAACCCCAAACTGGTCGCGGTACGCCAGGATTTCGCCGGTCCGTTCTCCGGCCGGGCGCTGCTTATCTTTCCGGAAACCAACAGTCTCGAACTGGTGCGCGCGGTGGTGGGTCGAGAGCTGGCGCTGGAAGACATCGTCGATCTGGAAGACGAGGCGCTGGCGGAGACGGGCAATATCATTCTCAACAGCTGGGTCGCCACGATCGCGAACCTCCTGAAGAGCTCGTTGAAGATGTCGCTTCCCATCGTCGTTCGCGGCGACGGGAGACGCGTGTTCGAGAGCGCAGCCTCGACCCTGGTGCTGTTCTTGCATATCAAGTTCGAGATCCATCAAAGGCAGATCGGCGGCTATGTCGCGCTGCTGATGGACATTCCGTCGATCGACGAGCTGCGATCGCTGATCGCGGGGTTTGTCGGATCTCTCACCGACAACGAAACCACCGACCGGCAATCAAGTTAGATGACTGATGTTGGGCGCGCCTTGCGCCAGGCCGCCATAGCCGGAGCCGGGGGGACGGGTTACCGGCTTGCCCCCAGCACGGAAATCGGACACATTTTTCGGGCATCCAGGCTTCCCGGGACATGAAGCGAGCCGGAGGTGGTCGGTTGACAATTGGCAACCCTGCGGACGGGCCCCTACCTGCGTTGCAGATTACATCCGCGGCGAGCCGCCGCCCATGGAGGGCGGCGGACAATGTGACGGCACCGCATCCTCTGACCCACCACGAAATTCTTCGCTTGATCGAGCCGTTCAGCCGTCGTGGCCGCCATGTCGACCTGACCGCCAGCAACCGCATCGAACGCCACCTCGTGTTCAGGCCGATCGTGCATGCCGGCGAAATGCCCGCATGCGCCGGCATGCGCGAAATCCTGGAGCTCGAGAACCCGCGAGTCGAAAGTTACCGGCTGGTCCGTACCCTGGTCCTGCCAGGCGGGGCCACGGCAAAGCTGTCAACCGACGGCCCGCATCCGGCAGACCTGTTGGCCCGCATCGAGGCGATTCCGCCGCATCGCCAGTTCGAGCCGGTTGCCGGCGTCCTGATTGTCCGCAGCTACCGGCTGGCAACGACCGCCGCCACGGCCGCCGATGCAACGCAGCCGATGCTGATGGTACTGACTTCAGCCGAAGCCCGGCTCAACGGCCTCACCCTGAATCTCAGGGCGGAAACCGGAAAAGGATATCCGGCCGAGATTGACCTGTTGCCGCAGCAAGATGCTGCGCTGGAACTGCCTGACGACCTGCTGGCGACGCTGGGTTGGGATTGGCGGGTGCTCCGCCGGCGCGGGACCGGTTGGACCGGCACCCTGCGCGTGCCGCGTAGCGAACCCGCCCGCAGCCGCCGCATCGAGATCGCGCTGGCGCAGACCGTGGCGCATCTTGCCCGGACGCTGGCCGAACCGCCGCGCAGCTTTCACGACAGGCTGGCGCGGGCACGCTGGGGCGTGGTTTTCCGGCGCACCATCCCGCTGTTGTCCTGCGCCGCCCTGATCGCCGCCACCGCGGCGCTGACGTTGGTGCATATCCCGCAGGACTCGATGATCCTGATGATGATTTTCAACTTTCCGCCGCTGCTGCTGCTCATGCTGTTCGGCATGCGCGAACTGCCGCGGTTCGAAATTCCGCCGCTGCCGCGTCCTTCCGCCGCGGCATCATGGTTGCCGCCGGCGCCTCGGCCTGAGGCCGCGCCGGCGGACGGCCGGCCCGTCTGAAGCGAGGCTTGATGCGCGGCAATCCCATGAACATCCCTCCGGTGTCGATCGCTGCCGCGAAAGCCGCCTTGATCGAGCAATATGCCGACCCGGTGCTGCGGCGTCGCGCCTCGATGCTTTGGGGAACCCGCGGCGTCGGAAAGTCGTCGATCGTTCGGCAAGTCGCGGCACATTTCGGAATTCCGCTGGTCGATTTGCGCCTCACCACGATCGAGCCGGTCGACATTCGCGGCGCTATCTACGCCGACGACGCGCTGGCGAAGACCGTCTGGTTCCCGCCTGAATTTCTGCCCTCGCCCGACGTGCATGACGGCATCCTGTTTCTCGACGAGTTGACCGCCGCGGATCAGCGGCTGCAGATATCGGCCTACTCCCTGATCCTCGATCGCCGGGTCGGCAATTACCGGCTGCCCGACGGCTGGCAAGTGATCGCCGCCGGCAATGCCAGCTTCCACGGCGCGGTCAGCCACGACATGGGCACCGCGCTGGCCGACCGCATGTTCCATTTCAACGTGCAGACGGTGATCGACGCCTTTCTGGACCACGCCACCGCGATGAATTTCGCGCCCGAGGTAATGGCCTATCTGAAGGTCCGCCCGGACAAGCTCGACGACACCCAGGCGCAGCTCGCGGGCGACCACCTGATCGGCGCGAGTCCGCGCGGCTGGGAAGACATTTCCAATGTACTGAAATCCGGCCTGTCGGAGGCGGCCAGGCGGGTTTTCGTGCAGGGGCGCATCGGAGCGGCCAACGCCGCCGAATTCTTCGGCGTGCTGCGCGAGATCCGGGCCGGCGCGGACGTGGTGCGCCTGCTGGCGGCGCGCCCCGGCGCGGAGACCGCCGCCCTGCTGCCGAGATCGCTCGATGCCCTGTACGGCATGATCTACGGTCTGTTGGCCGCGAGCATCGACGACAGGACGATGGCCCGCGCGACCGAAATCATCGAGCAGCTGCCCGATATCAGCGGTACCGTTCCGCTGCCACTCCGCGAGGCGCAGACCCTGGCGATGGAGCTATTGATGCAGCGCGCGCTCGCCGCGGGCCTCGAGGCCGCGATCCTGGACAGCGCGTCCTACCATCGCTATGCCGAGCGCCGTCGCCGGGATGGCGGCGATGCGTGAGACCGGCGCGCACCATGATCACCGCGGCACCCGTGCGATCCAGCGCATGGTCGAATTCGCGCCGTCCACCGGCGGTCTCGCGCTCTGGGTCCAACATCGGGATGTCGGCGACGATGACGCGCCGGCGGTCATGACCGATGGCAACACGGTATTCTACGGCGCCGCCTTCGACCGCCTCGGCCTGCTCGAACAAACCGGTGTGGTCGCGCACGAGGTGCTCCACATCGCGCTTCGTCACCCGCAGCGGGCGGTCGATCTGCGGCGACTGCTCGGCGATGTGGACCTGCGGCTTTTCAACATCTGTGCCGACGCCATCGTCAACAGCACGCTTGGCCATCTCAGCTGGCTGCAGCTGCCGCCCTCGTCGGTATTCCTCGACCAGTTGCTCGCGCATGCGCTGGACCTGAAGCCGGATGTCGAAACGGCCTTGCTCGAATGGGATGTCGAACGGCTTTATCGCAGCATCGACGACCGCCGGATCCGGGACCAGAAGGGGTCGCAGCGCGCCGGCCAAAGCGGCCAGACCGGCGCGACAAACGGTAGCTCGCGGTCCGAGGGTAGCCATTCGCCACAGCCCACAGGTGATCCGCGGCGGGCAGACGCGCGCGACGACGGACCTCGCGCGGCACGGGTGCGCGAACTCGGCGCCAAATCCGAGCCCGACCTGGTGCCGAGCCCCGACGCAGATTCGCCGGAAGCCGAGGCCGAACAGGCCCGCGAATGGAGCGAACGCATCCTGCGCGGCCATGCCGGTGACGGCGACTACTCGATGCTGCGAACCCTGCTTGCCGATTTGCCGCAAACCCGCATTCCATGGCAGCAGGTGCTGCGCACGCGGCTGGCGCGAGGGCTTTCGCGAAAGCCCGCGGTTTCGTGGTCGCGGCCGACCCGGTCCTATATCGCCAACCAGGGGCGCGGCGGCCCGAACCGGCGTCTGCCCTGGGAACCGGGATATGGCGCGAACAAGACCGAACCGCGCCTCGCCGTCATCATCGATGTGTCCGGGTCGATCGACAATGCCCTGATGCAGCGTTTCGCCATCGAGATCACCGCGATCGGCCGCCGCCAGGAGGCCGGCATGATCCTGGTGATCGGCGACGATCAGGTCCGCCGCGTCGAAATCTTCGCGCCGGGCCGGTTCGACCTCGGCGACGTCGATTTTATCGGCGCGGGCGGCACCGACTTCACGCCATTGCTCGAGCGTGCCGACCAGTATCGGCCGGACATTGCCGTGGTCCTGACCGACCTCGAAGGGCCGGCGCGCTTCCGGCCGGACTGGCCGGTGATCTGGGCCGTCCCGGAATCCCATTGCCTCGCCGTGCCGCCGTTCGGTCAGCGGCTGACGTTGAGCTGACGGGCGCCGGTTGGTCAGCAGCGGCGATCACGTCAGGGTTCGGCAGGGGCGCGGACCTTACCCACCCGTCACTTCGGTGAGATCATCGAGCGCATGAAGCGCCCCCGAAAAGTCGTCGTCCCGGAAGTAGGCGCTGCGCGAGATCAGGACCGGAATTCCGGCGAGTGACGCCGCCACCAGGCCGTTGCGTGAATCCTCGATGGCAACGCATTGCGACGCCGGCAGCCCGAGCCGCGACAGCACCTCGAGATAGACGTCCGGTGCCGGCTTCTTCCGCGGCACCTCGTCGCCGGCGACAATGGCTGCGAACAAATCCGCCCAATCCTTGCCCAATACGGCCGCAAGCAAAGCATCGATGTTGCCGCGCGAGGTGGTCGTCGCAATTGCCAGACGCTGGCCGCGCCTCCGCGCCGCGGCCAGCAGGTCTTCCACGCCCGGCCGCAGCGGACAGCCGCCATTTGCGATCAGCTCGGCATAGACCGCGGTTTTTGTACCGTGCAATTGCGCGATCTCGGCATCCGACAGCGGCGGGTTCACGCCGCGCTGGCCCTCGAAGGCGCGAATCCGTTCCTTGCCGCCTGCAATCTGCAGCAGTTCCTTGTAGGCGGCCCGGCTCCAGCACCAATCGAGCCCCGCCTTGGCGAAGGCGGCATTGAAGGCCTCGCGGTGAACCTCTTCGGTTTCGGCGAGCGTGCCATCGACATCGAAAATCAGGGCGCGGGCCTGGACGATCCGGTCCCTGGCCCGATTCAGAAGCTCGCCTTGGGATGTGAACACGTCGCCCATATCGCCTATGAAAGCCCGCCGAACGGCCGGTTCATTCGCACGATCGTCAAATTGAGAAAAGCCGCGAAGCTCACCCAAAGAAGATAGGGCAAAAGCAGCCAGCCCGCCAACGTCGAGAACCGGGCCACGGCCAGCATGAGCGCCACGATCGAAAGCCAGAGAAACGGCACTTCGATCAGGGCCCAGTCCGGCCGCTTCAGATTGAAGAAAAGCGGGCTCCAGAGCATGTGCAGGACAATGTTGATCCCGAAAAGCAGGAGAATCAGAAGCCGTCCGGAATAACCGGAGGCCTGCGTCCAGGCCAGTACGCCCGACCAGGCTGCAAGACCCAGGATCACCGTCCATGCCGGTCCAAAGATCCAGTTGGGCGGATTCCACGAAGGCTTGCGCAGATTTTCATACCAGGGTCCGACCGTGGTCATCCAGCCCCCGACACCGAGCACGAGGAGGGTTGTGAGGGTCGCAACGACAATGGGCAGCGTCAATTTTTGATCTCCGGGTAAGCCTGCAGGTCCACCGGCAGGCGCGACGCGTCGAAATGGCCGTGTTATATATATAGGCTTGCGGGACACGCTTTCAAAAACAAGCCGCGAAAACCATGGTCAGGACCCCTCCATAAGTTTTTAATATGGACGGGCGTAGTAACTGTTATTTTTCCAAATGCACTTGGGGTGCTATCCCATGGCCATGCCCGCCGGTGACCCAGCCCCAGACCCCCTCGCATGATGGACGACTCCCTTCGCCACATCGTCATCGTGGGTGGCGGCGCCGCCGGACTCGAACTGGCGACCAAGCTCGGCGACAGCCTCGGCCGCCGCAAGCGGGCGCGGATCACGCTGGTCGATCGCAGCCGCACGCACATCTGGAAGCCGCTGCTGCATTCGATTGCGGCCGGCAGCCTGCGTCGCTCCCAGCACGAACTGAACTACATGGCCCAGGGCCACTGGCACCATTTCCATTATCGCAACGGCGAAATGATCGGCCTCGATCGGGCGGCAAGGACCATCACGCTGGCCGCGACGGTGGACGACGAAGGGCGCGAGATCAGTCCGGAATCGCATCTCGGCTATGATACGCTGATCATCGCCGTCGGCAGCGTCACCAATGATTTTGGAACGCCCGGCGCCAAGCAGTTCGCGGTACCGCTGGAAACTCCGGAACAGGCCAGCCGCTTCAACCGCAGGCTGGTGAATGCCTGCGTGCGGGCGCAGAGCCAGGCCACGCCGGTTCGTCCCGGCCAGCTCTATGTCGCCATCATCGGGGCCGGCGCCACCGGCACGGAACTGGCGGCCGAACTGCACCACACGGCGCGCGCCATCATCGCCTATGGGCTCGACCGGATCGATCCCGAGCATGACCTGCGAATCGTCCTGATCGAAGCCGCCGATCGGATCCTGCCGGCCCTGCCGGAGCGGATCTCGGCTTCAACCAGGGACCTGCTGGTTAAATTGGGGGTGGAAGTGCGCACCAATGCCCGGGTCGCCGAAGTATTGGCGGATGGGGTCAGGCTCGCCGATGGAGAAATCATCCCTTCCGAACTGGTGGTCTGGTCCGCCGGCGTGCAGGCGCCCGCCTTTCTCGCCGACATCGCCGGGCTGGAAACCAACCGCATCAACCAGCTCGCGGTGCGATCCACCCTGCAGACGACCCGCGATGACAACATTTTTGCAATCGGGGACTGCGCGGCGTGTCCGCGTCCGGGCTTCCCGCAGAACGTTCCGCCGCGGGCCCAGGCCGCCCACCAGCAGTCGGATTTCATGGTCAGGCAAATGGGCCATCTGCTGGCCGGCCAGCCCCTGGAGGAGTTCCAATACCGCGACTTCGGTTCGCTGGTATCGCTTGGGAAATACAGCACCATCGGCAGCCTGATGGGCTCGCTGATCGGGCGCGGTTTCATGGTCGAGGGCTATTTTGCCCGCCTGATGTATCGCTCGCTCTACAAAATGCATGAAGCGGCGCTGCACGGCCGGGGGCGTACCTTGCTCGGCCTGTTCGCACGCGGCGCCCGGCCGGCGCCGACAGTAAAGTTGCACTGAGCGCCGGATGGATCCGGACCGGATCGGCGAAAGCGGGACGCGGATGGACGGCGACGAGCTTACCGACAAGGACGCCACGCGGATTGGCAAACTCGCCAGCCGGACCTTCCTCAGGATCGAAGTCTTCGCCTACCTGGTTCTCGGCCTGCTGCTTGCGCTCACCGCGTTGCTGGGGATCGGCAGTGCCGCCGTGTCGCTTTGGCAGGATGTACAGGAACACATCAACGCGACGTCGCTCGTGCTCACCATCGACCGGCTGCTGTTCGTGCTCATGGTGATCGAAATCCTGCATACCGTGCGGGTCTCGTTCCGGTCGGGCACGCTGGTGTGCGAACCGTTCCTGATCGTGGGGCTGATCGCCTCGATCCGGCGCGTCCTGGTGATCACGCTCGAATCGTCGCAGGTCAACCAGCCGGGCAAATGGACGCCGGAGACCCAGGCGCTGTTCAACTCCACCATGCTGGAACTGGGGGTATTGGGAGGCCTGATCCTGATCATGGTGATTTCGATCTGCCTGCTGCGATACAGCAACCACATCGCCCTGGGCCGATCATGAATCGGCGGCTGCTCGCGGAGGTCCGGCCCTCGACAATCGCCTCAAGGGCCTTTCACTGTCCGAACGACAGCTGCGAAGCGCGATTTTATGCTGTAGACGTCTGGTGCCTGCGAAGTCTCAAGCCAGCGAGTATCGATGATCCTGAAGTCCTGTCTGGTGCAAGCTGCGACGCGGCTCGGCAGCTATGCGTCCCATGACGAGCCCCTCACGGCAGCGGGCAACAAGGTTGCGCTGGTGCTGGCGGGCAATACGCCATTCTATCCCTTGTACGTGGTGGGCCTGGCCGGAAGCGAGGGCATGCCGGCGCTGCTGATGACGCTGTGCGCGTTTCCGTTTTTTGCGATGGTCCCCGCGATCTCGCGCCGTCACCCCCTGCTCGGCAGGGCAACGCTGTCCCTGGCCGGATCGGTCAATACGGTGTTCTGCACCTGGCTGCTTGGCGAAAGGTCGGGCACCGAGCTGTTTCTGATCCCCTGCATCACGCTCGCCAGCCTGCTGTTCGGCGCCGGCGAGCGCTTCTGGATGCTGCTGCTGGCGGCGCTGCCGCTGGCTGCCTACATCCTGCTGCATGGACATTATGCAAGCCCGCCCCATCCCTATCAGGATGACGCCTACGCCGCGCTGTTATCGATGAACGCGATCAGCGTCGGCACGCTGTCGATCTTTCTCGGAATCGTTTTCTCGGGGCTCTACGCCGGAGCGGCGAAGCGCGCGCGCTAGCAACCCGGCCAGCGATTGCGCCACTCTCGAAATGCGATGGGCCGGTCGGCGCGCCGCCTCAGCTTGGCACGATCCTCTCGTTCAGCCTCTGATCGACGGTCTGGACCGTGCGGTCGATGTCGGCATTGGGCATGCCGAGCTGGTGCGAAATCAATTTCACCAGCAGGTCGACCCGCTCGATGAAAGGCGCTCCATTGGCCACGGCGCGGGCCGCCGACGACGGTTTGAGCAGGCTTTCCGCCGCTTTGGCGTATTTCTCGAAAGGCACCTGATCCCTGGGGTCGGCCCCCAGACGCCGGGCGATAGCATCGACATGGTCATAGATCGATTGCGAGAGCTTCAGATCGCTGTGCACGGCGTCGCGGATCGATCGCGGCTCCTGCAGCGTGATGCAGCGGTAATTTCCGGTCAGCAGCATCGACCATTTGGCCAGCGGGACGAACAGCGAATCGAACACCTTGAGCTTGACCGGAACGTCCTGGCCCTCCAGCCTGACCGCGTCGATGTCCGCTTCCAGTTCGCGAAGCAGCCGGTTGTGCGCCTCGTCCGCGAATATCGCCGCCTTGAAGTTTGTCGCCAGGCCGACATGCAGAATATTCGCCGCCTCCTCCGGCGGACGGAAGGCCTGCGGATCGGGCGAGCACAGCGACACCAGGCCCGGCTCGAAACGTTCCCATACCTGGGCATTGGTATAGGCCTCCTCGAGGTCCATTTCCGCCAGCACGGAGATCCGCTTCAGATACGGCAAGGGCGGCATGTTCATGATCGAAAGACAGGGCAGCTTCGCCGCGGCGATCTTGATCATCAGGACGCGGATCGTATGGTTGGTATATTGCGGCTCCTGCATGGCAAGGCCGACCAGGTCGTAACGCGACAGGTCGACGTCGGCGGGCGAGGTCGCGTCCAGGATCCCCGGCAGACCGCGCGAGAAGATGGACCGGTGCGCCGGTTCGTCACGCAGCTTGATGCGAACTTCGGTGCCCTCACGATTGATGAGTTCGGCGGTCGCCTTCCGGCAAACCAGGGTCACGTTGTGACCCGCCATCAACAGCTTGGTCGCCAGCAACGAGCCATACGAGGCTCCAAGGATCAGAATGTTACGCGCCATGCCCTCTCCTCCACAGATTGTGCTCGAATTTTGCGACGCCGCCAATCCAAACCGAGCTGGAAACTTCCGTCCGGGATCCGCGGGGAGAGCCCGGCCGATCAGACGGAACAGCAATGGCTATGCGGATCTCGGCGTCGAAAGCAGCTTTTCAGGTATCGGGACAGCTCATGCCAGCTATGGCTCGTTCAGTCCAGCGGCTCGACCCTGACGATGGAGGCACCGTCGTTGCTGCCGACCCAGAAGCTCACCGGCGTCGTGGAGTTGTCGACGAAAACCCGCCGGATATTGGTCGGGCGCGGCAGCAGATAATCGACCATTTCACCGCTGGCGGTGTTCAGCCGCGTCACCTGGTCGGTTACCATCGAGCCGGTCCAAGCCTCGCCGTTGTTGTCGAGCACGACGTCATAGGGCGCCGACCATCGGGTATGAAGTTTCCATTCCTTGAAGGAACGGGTTTTGGTATCGAACATTCCGATCCGGTCCCCGCGATACTCGCCGAACCAGAGGCGATCCTGGGCATCCATATTGCCGCGGCGCGGGGCGGAATGCGGCGTCGGGGTCTGGAACAGCGAGATTTCCCCGGTTTTGGCATCGATGCGGCCGATCTGGCCCTGCCGAAAATCGGTGAAATAGGCATTGTTGCCGGAGTCCGGGATGACGTCGTAGATGTTGTGGGCCTGGCCTTTCGGGGCGCCCTTGAACGGTTGCCAGGTCTCGATCCTGCCGGTGGCGATGTCGAGGCGATGCACGCCGGCAAAGCCATTGTTCTGGGTCCAGACCTTGCCGTCGACATCCGATCGCTGCGGGCTCACCATATTGATCTGCGCGGCGTCGATATTCTGCTCGGCCGGCAGGGTCCAGAACTGAAACTTCTCGCTGCGCGGATCGAACTTGACGATGGTCGCCTGGTACATGTTGCCGAGCCAGAGATTGCCGGCGCCATCGGCGCGAAGGCCGAGGCTGCCGGTCGGAAACTCCTCCCGGTGTTTCGGATAGGCGAACTCCGTGACCTTGCCGGTCCCGGGATCGAGCCGGCCGAGCTTTTGCTCGCCGAAACCGGAAAACCAGACGATGCCGTCCTTGTCCACAATGACATCGTGCGGCGCCATTTCCGGCCGCGGCAGATCGTATTCGGTATAGACCACCCGCGTCGCCCGGCCGGTCGGGCGCGGCAGGGTCTTCAGCGGATATTTCCATGGCTCGGTGGCGGAGAGATTGATGGTGCTGAGATAATCGGCGACGGCGCGAAAGATTTCGATACGGTCCTCGCCACGCTCTTCCATCAGCCGCTCGGCCGGTCGCAACTGCGGATGGATCGGCAGGCTCTGCTGCACATAGCCCTGCATGCGCGGCAGGATCTGGGTGAGGAAACCGTCGGAATCATATTTCGAGCGCATGATGCGCTCGACCCGGTGGCAGCCCACGCAGTTGAGCAGCTGGTCCTTCTGCTGATCACTGCCGGGAATGCTTTCGAGCCATTCGGCGTTCGACAATTGCGCGGCGAGGTCCGTGGTCTTGCGGAGCCTGATATCGCGGGTCGTCGCTTCGGGCTGCGCAGCGTCGAGGGCCCTGACCTCGATGCTGTTTTCGCTGCCGGCGGGCTGCTCGAGTTCGTAGCCTACGGCGCGAATGGCGAGGCTGTACTGGCCCGGCCCCAACCGGTTGGCGGGAAAGCCGTAGCGTCCATCCGCGCCGCTGACGACGGTCACCGTGACGTTCGAGCCGGCCCTGGTGGCGCTGACCAGCACGCCTTCCATCGTCGCTTCGTCGGCCGAACTGACCAGCCCGGTCAGCGCCGCGACCGGTGCTTGCGGGAAGGCGGGACCCGGAAAGAACACCGAGCAGGCCAGGCTTGCGGCAGCGAGAAGCAGATGACGCATGGTTCCTCCCGGGACGTTTTTTGTGTTACGTCAGCATATTCTGTGCGGCGCGCTGCGAGCAAGCCTTGGTGGTGGGCACGATCTCCCGCTGTCGGCCGGTGATGAGAACGCGCCGATCGCAAGGGGTCGTCAGCTGTTCGGCTCGATCAGGATCAGTCGCGTCCCGGCCTGCACCGTCTGGCCGGCCATGCAGGCGACGTCCTTCACGGTTCCCTCGATGTCCGCTTCCAGGGAGATGAACAGCTTCATCGATTCGAGGACCGCGACGACCTGGCGCGCCTCGACGCGGTCGCCGACCGCGACCCTGACCTCGGCGACAATGCCGGGCATCGGGCTCAGGATCGCACCCGACTTCGAGCCCCCCGCCCTGGCGGCGGTCTTTTCGGTCTCGGTCGATACCGTGAACGAATAGCGTTCTTCACCGATCGCGATCGACAGGGTCGGGCCATCGACCTGGAATGTCGCCTGGGCGAGACGTCCATCCAGCACGATCTCGAGCAGGCTGCCCTCCGGCCTGACGTCGAGTTCAAGCGCCTTTCCCTGCCCGGTCGCGCGGTAGCGGCCGCGACCAAGCGCCTCGATGGCCAGCGGGTAATCCTGCTGCTCTTCCCGCACCACGACCCGGCTCGCCGCGAGGCCTCCGGCCGGGCCGAGGACGCGAAATCCGGCGAGCCGCCGCCACACCAACGGCGTGCCCGCCACGGAGGGCGCGGTGACGAACAGGATGGCCGCGGCGGCGCGGGCCAGCGCCGCGTCCTTGCGTTGCGGCGCCCAGCCGTCCGGAAAGGCATCTTCGATGAACCCCGTGGTGGCGCGCCCTTCGGCAAAGATCGGATGCTCGATCGCGGCGATCAGGAATGGAATGGTGGTGGCCGGACCGGAAATGATGAAATCCCGCAACCCCGCCGCCAGGCCGGCGCAGCTGTCGCTGCGCGTGTCGCCAAAGGCGATCGCCTTTGCCAATAGCGAATCGTAGAACAGCGTGACATCGCTGCCCTCGCCGATTCCGCTGTCGACTCGAATGGACAGCGGCTCGCGATAGCCGGTCACGCGGCCGTTGTCGGGACGAAAATCCTGGTCGGCGCGCTCGGCGGTGATCCGGGCCTCGATGGCGTGGCCGCGCGCGCGGATCTGATCCTGCGGGGCCGGCAGCGGCTCGCCCGCGGCAATCCTGATTTGCCACTCGACGAGATCGAATCCGGTGATGGCCTCGGTGACAGGATGCTCGACCTGCAAGCGCGTATTCATTTCCAGGAACCAGGGCTCCTGCTGGCCCTCTTCCAGGATGAACTCGACTGTGCCGAGATTGTCGTAGGCGATGGCCCGGCCGAGGGCGACCGCGCGCTCCAGCAGCATGGCGCGGATCGGGGCCGGAAGGTGGGGCGCCGGCGCTTCCTCGAGCAGCTTCTGGTTCTTGCGCTGCACCGAGCAATCGCGCTCGAACAGATGCACCACGTTGCCGTGCTTGTCGCCGGCGATCTGGACCTCCAGATGACGCGGCCGCAGCACCAGTCTTTCGATCAGCAGCGATGCATCGCCGAACGCCGCCTCGGCCTCCCGCCTGGCGATCTCAAGCGCCGGAGCGAGCTCGGCTTCGGAGAACACCCGGCGCATGCCGCGCCCGCCGCCTCCGGCCGAAGCCTTGACCATCAAGGGAAAACCGGTGCGCCTTGCCTCTTCAATCAACCGCGCATCGGACTGGTCGTCGCCGACATAGCCCGGCACGCTGGCAACGCCCGCGCGCGCGGCGATGATCTTGGATCCGATCTTCGGACCCATGGCAGCGATGCGGTCGGCGGACGGTCCGACGAACACGATGCCGGCTGCCTCGCACAGGCTCGGCAGTTCCGGCTTTTCCGACAGGAAGCCGTAGCCCGGATGCACGGCATCGGCGCCGGCGCGCCGGCAGGCCTCCAGGATGCGGTCGGCTCTCAGATAGCTGTCGCGGGCGGGCGAAGGTCCGATCCGGAACGCCTCGTCGGCGGCCCTGACATGCGGCGCATGGCGATCGGCATCCGAGTACACGGCGATCGAGCGGATGCCGAGCCGCCGACAGGTGCGGGCGATCCGAACGGCGATCTCGCCGCGATTTGCAATCAAAAGGGAGCGGATCACTCTGTCACATCCGGTAGACGGGGCGGTTGCCGGGAAGCTCGATTTCCTGCGCTGCGAGGCTGAGACAGAAACCCAGCACGTCACGGGTCTGATCGGGCTCGATGATGCCATCATCCCAAAGGCGCGAGGTGGCGTAATACGGTGTCGATTGCGCCTCGAACTGCGCGCGAGTCTCGCGATCGACCCTGCCGATTTCCTCCTCGTCCGCCACGCCGCGGGTGAGGCTGCCGCGGCGCAGATCCGTCACCACGTTGGCGGCCACCTCGGCGCTCATGGTCGCGATGCGTGCATTCGGCCATGCGAACAGAAACCGCGGCTGAAAACCGCGGCCGCACATGCCGTAATTGCCGGCGCCGTAGGATCCGCCGATGATCACGGTGTAACGCGGCACCCGCGCATTCGAAACCGCATAGACCAGCTTGGCCGAATGCTTGGCGATGCCCCCGCGCTCGGCGTCGGTTCCCACCATGAAGCCGGTGATGTTCTGCAGGAACAGGATCGGTGTGCGGCGCTGGTCGCAGAGCTCGATGAAATGCGCGCCCTTTACCGCCGACTCGGAGAACAGCACGCCGTTGTTGGCCAGGATGCCGACCGGCTCGCCGTGAACCGCCGCAAAGCCGCACACCAGCGATGAACCATAGGCCGGCTTGAACTCCTGGAACTGGCTGCCGTCGACGATGCGCGCGATGACCTGGCGGACGTCATAGGGCTGCTTGAGATCGGTTCCGACGATGCCCGGTATCTCGGCGGGGTCGTGCAGCGGAGCGCTGACCGGACGCTGCGAACGGGCCTCGCGCGGCCATTTCAGCGCGCCGACGATGTCGCGCAGCTTGGCGATCGCTTCAAGTTCGTTCTCGGCCAGATAGTCGGAGACGCCCGAAACCGTCGAATGCATTTCCGCGCCGCCGAGGGTTTCGCCATCGACCACTTCCCTGATCGCGGCCTTGACGATCGGCGGGCCGCCGAGATGGATCCGGCCGGTGCCCCGCACCATCACGACTTCGTCCGACAGCGCCGGGATATAGGCGCCGCCCGCCGTGCATCCGCCGAACACGGCCGAGATCTGCGGCAGGCCCGCGGCGGACATCCGGCACTGCCGGAAGAACGTGCCGCCGAAATGATCGCGGTCGGGAAACACCCGGTCCTGCTCGGGCAGGAAGGCGCCGCCGCAGTCGACCAGATAGATGCAGGGCAGCCTGTTCTCCTCGGCGATTTCCTGGGCCCGAAGATGCTTCTTGACCGTCTCATGAAAGAACGAGCCGCCTTTCACGGTGGCATCGTTGGCGATGATCATGCACGGCAGCCCGGTGACGATGCCGATCCCGGTGACGATGCCGGCGGACGGCACCTCGTTGCCGTACTGCCCCCAGGCGGCGAGCGCCGAAAGTTCCAGGAACGGCGACAGCGGATCGACAAGATGGTCGATGCGCTCGCGGACCGGAATCTTGCCGCGCTCGATATGCCGCGCGCGGAGCTTTTCGCCTCCGCCGGCAAGCACCCGGCCGTGATGATCCCGCAGCACTTTCAGCAGCGCCGAGAATTCGGAGGCCTTTCGGTCGAACTCGGATCCGGCCCGTATGGTATTTTCAATCGGCGGCACGTTTTTCCTCTTCAGGCGCCCGCGAAGCGTCGGTCAGTGAACCCGCGGACGATTGCCTTCCTGCAGCGGACGAACGGCTCCCTGCGCGGGAAACTCCCTCGTGGTCGGACCCTCCCGTCGCGGCGGTCCCGGCTTGCTGCGGCCTTTGCGATCCGCTATACCTACCAACCGTTAGGGAGCGAGACAAGGATTTATTGCATGGCGTTAGCCGGACGGTCGTACGGGGAGGTTTGCGCGAGCTTTTCCTGGTCCATGCCAGCTCGCTTCAACATTGCGGAGGCGATATGCGATCGCCACGCCGGGGCAGGCCGAACCGCCCTGATCCACGAAACGATCGAGGGACGCTCCACCGAGTTCACGTTCGACCATCTCCAGGAGCGCTCGCGGCGGCTTGCCAATGCGCTTTCCGCCAACGGCATTGCGCGTGGCGACCGCATCGGCATCCTGCTGCCGCAATGTCCCGAGGCGCTGATCGTCCATCTCGCGGCGTATCGGCTCGGCGCGGTCGCCTTGCCGCTGTTCACGCTGTTCGGGCCCGACGCCATCGAATACCGCCTCAACGACAGCGGCGCCAGGGCCGTCATTTCGAACGCGGAGGGCATCGAGAAATTGCTGATGCTGCGCGACCGTCTGGTGGCCGAGCCGCTGCTGATCGGCACCGAGGATCGCTCCGACGGCGCGGTGCTGGGATTTTCCGCGCTGATCGACAACGCGGCGTCCGACCATGTTTGCGTCGAGACGGCGGCCGAGGAACCGGCCATCATCGTCTATACCTCGGGCACGACCGGCAATCCCAAGGGGGTGTTGTATGCCCACCGCACTTTGCTCGGCCACCTGCCGGGCGTCGAATTTCCCCACGACTTCTTTCCGCAGCCCGGCGATCGCATGTGGACGCCCGCCGACTGGGCCTGGGCCGGCGGCCTCATGGACGTGCTGCTGCCGTCGCTGTTCCACGGCATCCCGGTGGTGGCAAAACGGCTGAGGAAATTCGATCCCGAGGAAGCCTTCGCGCTGATCGGGCGGCATGGAATTCGCAACGCCTTCATGCCGCCGACCGCGCTGAAGATGATGCGTCAGGTCGCACGGCCGCAGACCCGTTTCAGCCATGCCATGCGCTCGATCGCCAGCGGCGGCGAAAGACTGGGCGAAGAGATGCTGGACTGGGGACGGGATGTATTAGGCCTGACCATGAACGAGTTTTATGGCCAGACCGAAGCCAACCTCACCGTCGGCAACTGCGCCTCCGTCATGCCGCTCAGGCAGGGATCGATGGGCAGGGCCATTCCCGGCCACCGCCTCGAGGTCGTCGACGAGGAGGGCCATCCAGTCAGGCCCGGCGAAACCGGCACCATTGCCGTGAAGGCGCCGGACCCGGTGTTCTTCCTGCGCTACTGGAACAAGCCGGAGGCGACGGAAGAAAAATTCCGCAACGGCTGGCTGCTGACCGGCGACACCGGGCATCGCGACGAGGAGGGATATTTCTGGTTCCACGGCCGCAACGACGACGTCATCATATCCGGCGGCTACCGCATCGGCCCCACCGAAATCGAAGACTGCCTGATGCAGCACCCCGCGGTCGCCATGGTGGCGGTGATCGGCGTGCCCGACAGCGTCCGCGGCGAAGTCGTCAAGGCCTTCATCGTGCCGCGCGAGGGAACGGCGGTCGACGCCGCGCTGGAGGCCTCGGTGCAGAACTTCGTCAAGGCGCGGCTGTCGGCCCACGAATATCCGCGCCAGATCGAATTTCGCGAGGCGTTGCCGATGACCATTACGGGAAAAATCCGCCGCAAGGACCTCCGCGACGAAGCGAGCGGGAAAACATCGTGACCTACACCACCCTCGTCTCCGATAAGCCCGCTCCCGGCGTCACCCGGCTGCGCATGAGCCGGCCGCAGGAAATGAACACGCTCAGCCTGGAATTCCTCGACGAATTCGACCGCGCGCTCGACGCCGCGCTCGCGGCGCGAAGCCGCGTCCTGGTGGTGACCGGCACCGGCCGCGCATTCTGCGCCGGCGCACATCTGAAATATTTTGCCGGCGAGGACCGGATCTTCACCGAGCGCTTCGATGCCCGCGACCGCTATTTCGAGCGCATCGCCCGGCTGTTCGACAGGATCGAGGCGATCGGCATCCCGGTGATCGCGGCCGTCAACGGCTACGCGATGGGCGGCGGCTTCGAGCTTGCGCTGGCCTGCGACTTCCGCATCCTTGCCACCACCGCCAAGGTCGGCCTGCCCGAGGTGAAGCTCGGCGCCACGCCCGGCGCCGGCGGAGTCCAGAAGCTCGCCCGCCATATCGGTCGCGGCAAGGCGCTGGAATGGATCATGCTGGCGCGCCATATCGACGCCGCCGAAGCCGATGCCGCGGGTCTTGCCACCCGCGTGGTGGCGCCGGAGGCGCTCGAGGCCGCGACCCTCGAACTCGCGCGCGAGTTGATGAGCCTCAGCGGACAGGCGCTCGCCCAGTGCAAGATGTCGATCCATCTCAGCGGCGACGTCGACCTGCGCAGCGCCCGGCGTTTCGGCGTCGAAGCGCTGTCTTCCCTGGTCGGCAGCGCCGACTGGCTCGAAGGCATGAGCGCCTTTGTCGAGAAGCGCGCGCCGGACTTCGGTCCGCATGAAGGGAAGCCCTGATGGGACGGCTGTTCGGGGAGTTCAAGTCGGGGCAGCGCTTCGAAACGCCGGGGCGAACCATCACCGAGGCCGACATTGCGAATTTCGCCGGCATCACCGGCGACTACAATCCGGTCCACACCGACGAAACCTTCGCCAGGGCGACCGGTTTCGGCAGCCGCATCGCCCACGGCCCGATGGGAATCGGCATCGCCTTTGGATTGGCGTCGCGTCTCGACCTCATCGATGGGACGGTGGTCGCCTTGCTCGGAGTCTCCTGGGATTTCCGCGCGCCGATGCGGCCGGGCGACACCATCCGCGCGCTGATCGAGGTGGTGGAAACGCGCGACGTCAAACAGCCCGAGCATGGCTTGTTGGGATTGCGCTTTATCATCGTCAACGAAACCGGTAAGACCTTGCAGGAGGGTTCGGCGCGGCTTCTGATGCGCCGAAAACAGCATGAAAAAGCCAGATGGGGCCTTGTTGAAAGCACAGACAGCCCAGCCTGCTGACCCCCCGGCCGGGCGCCGCGCCAAACCCGCGGTTGGACGGAAAAACATCGAGCAGCCTGGTGGGGCGCGGCAGATTCTGGATGCGGCCGCGTGGCTTTTGCGGCATCGGGGCTATGAAGCAACCACCACCCGCGCCATCGCCGGGAAGGTCGGGATCAAGGCGGGAAGCATCTATCATCATTTTTCGTCCAAGGATGCGATCGTCGAGCAGGTCATCAACGAGGGCGTCCGCGTCGTTCACCAGGCCGTCACGGCCGCGCTCGACGCACTGCCCGCCAGGGCCGATCCGCGCAGCCGCCTCCGGGCCGCGATTACCGCACATCTGCGATCATCGCTCGAACACAGCGACTATACGTCCGCGTCGATTCGCGCGTTTGCGTTCCTGCCGGCCGAACTTCGCAAGACCTGCCGGCTGGAACGGCGCCGCTACGAGGACATCTGGCGCGACATCGTCGTCGACGCGGCGAAAGCCGGCTATATCCCCGAAGGGATCGACCTCGACGCGGCGCGATTGATGCTGCTCGGCGCCGTCAACTGGGCCGGCGAATGGTATCGCCCGAACCGCGTGCCCATCGAGCGGATTTCGGCCAGCTTTGCCGAGCTGACGTTCGGTCCCGATCGTGGCTCGCAACCGGGATCGACCAGGAGCCCCCCCGCCCGGGGTCAGGCCGCCTCTCCGCGATCGGCGGCCGCCGCGCGGAAGCGGACGTAACGGCAGTATCAATTTTCCTCAATCGGTCCTGCCGAAAGCCGGCCAGCGAAGCGCGATCGGCCGGATGTTGCCGCTTGCAGGCTTGACCTTGCTCAATACGGCGACGGAGCCGGCGTGATTTATTGCCCGCATGTCAGGATATATCAGGTCGTTCCTCGAAATCGGACTGAACGACGTCGCGCTGGTCGGTGGCAAGACCGCGTCGCTCGGCGAACTGTATTCCGCGCTGTCGTCCGAAGGGGTCGCCGTCCCCAATGGTTTTGCCATTACGGCCGACGCCTATCGCGATGCGCTGTTGCAGCCCGGCGTCGCCGACGAGTTGCACCAGCTTCTCGACGGTCTCGACAAGCGCAAGATCAAGCGGCTGGCGACCATCGCCGCCAAGGCCCGCAAGATCATCTATCGGGCAATGGATATCGAATCGCTGCGCGAACAGATCGTGGAAGCGTATCGGCAGCTCGAGCGCGAGGCCGGCCCCGGCGTCGCGGTCGCGGTGCGAAGCTCTGCGACCGCAGAGGATCTGCCGACCGCGAGCTTTGCCGGCCAGCATGACAGTTTTCTCAATGTGCGCGGGCCGAAGGATCTGTTCGAGGCCTGCCGGCAATGTTTTGCCTCGATCTTCACCGATCGCGCGATTTCCTACCGCATCGACAACGGCTTCGATCACTTCAAGGTCGCTCTCTCCGTCGCCGTCATGAAGATGGTGCGCTCGGATATCGCAGCCAGCGGCGTCCTCTTCACGCTCGACACCGAATCCGGATTTCGCGACGTGGTGTTCGTCACCGGCTGCTACGGGCTCGGCGAAACCATTGTCCAGGGAGAGGTCGATCCCGACGAGTTCTATGTTCACAAGCCGACCCTGGCCCAGGGCTTTCGCTGCGTGCTGCGCCGCCGGCTCGGCGGCAAGCAGATACGAATGATCTACGGCAAGCGCGGCGGCAGCCATGCGACGCTGACCCGGAACGTGCCCGATGCCGAGCGGCGCAAATTCTGCATTTCGGACGCGGAGGTGCTTACTCTGGCGGACTTTGCGGTGCGGATCGAGGCGCATTATTCCCGGCATGCCGGCGTTGCCATGCCGATGGACATCGAATGGGCCAAGGACGGCTCCGACGGCAAGCTCTATATTATCCAGGCCCGGCCCGAGACGGTGGCCTCGCAGCGTTCGGCCGACGTCTACGAGACCTACGCCCTCAAGGGCAGCGGGCCCGTGATCGTGAGCGGCCGCGCCGTCGGGGAGAAGATCGCATCCGGGCGCACCCGCCGCATTGCAAGCGCGCGAGACCTCGGATCGTTCAAGGCGGGCGAAATCCTGGTGGCGTCCGCCACCAGTCCGGACTGGGAGCCGGTCATGAAGATTGCCGCCGGCATCATCACCGACAAGGGCGGCCGGACCTGCCATGCGGCCATCGTGGCCCGGGAACTGGGCATTCCCGCCGTGGTCGGCGCGACGCACGCGACCGAGAAGCTCAGGACCGGGACCAATGTCACCATCTGCTGCGCCGAAGGCGATGTCGGCAACGTCTACCAGGGAACGGTCGCCTTCGACGTGACGCGGACGCCGGTCAGCGAGCTGAAGCAGCCGCGCACGGCGATCATGGTCAATGTCGGCACTCCCGAAATGGCCTTCCGCACGGCGATGCAGCCGCAATCCGGCGTCGGGCTCGCCCGCATGGAGTTCATCATCAGCGAGCATATCGGCGTGCATCCGATGGCGCTGCTCAAGCCGGACAGGATCACATCGTCCAGGGAGCGAACCGCGATCGCCCGCCTGGTCGAAGGCTACAAGACGCCGGCGGATTTCTTTGTTCAGAAGCTCTCGGAAGGCGTCGGCACCATCGCCGCGGCGTTCTATCCCAAGCCGGTCATCGTCCGGCTCTCCGACTTCAAGACCAACGAATATGCCAGCCTGCTCGGCGGCGAGGCCTTCGAGCCCAAGGAGGACAATCCGATGCTGGGATTCCGGGGGGCTTCCCGTTACAGCCACCCGGCCTATGCCGACGGCTTCGCGCTGGAGTGCGCCGCGCTCCGCCGGGTGCGCGAGCAGATGGGACTTTCCAACCTGCGCATCATGGTGCCGTTCTGCCGAACCGTCGAGGAAGGGCGGCGCGTGATTGCGACGATGGCGGCCAACGGGCTCAAGCGCGGCGAAGCCGGGCTCGAACTCTATGTGATGTGCGAAATCCCCAACAATGTCATTCAGATCGACGCGTTCGCGGAGCTGTTCGACGGTTTTTCGATCGGCTCCAACGATCTCACCCAGTTGACGCTGGGCGTCGACCGGGATTCCGATATCGTCGCCTTCGATTTCGATGAATGCGATCCCGGAATGCTGGAGATGTTCAGGCAGGCCGTGGTCGGTGCCAGGCGCAACGGCCGTCACGTCGGGATCTGCGGCGAAGCCCCCGCCAATTATCCCGAGATAGCGCGCTACCTGACCGGGCTTGGCATCGATTCGATCAGCGTCAATCCGTCGAGCGTGTTTCGCACCATGGCCGTGGTTCTCGAGGCCGAAACCAATCCGGTAAGGATCAAGCTATGACGACGGCCGATCGGCCGTGGCGGCCTTGGCGTGAATTTGCTCCGCCGCGGCATTGACCCTGGTCATCGTTTCCGTCAGTTCCGCATAGACCTCGTCCTCGATCGTCACCGTGCCGAAATTGGAATTTTCGCCGTCAAAGCGTCCCTCTGCCGGCTGATCGGCGTGCTCGAACCAGTGATAGCCGACCACGGCCGGCTTTTTCAGGGCCGCGGCCACGTATCGTTCGAAGCATCGGGCACGCTCGGCCTGGCTTGCCACCCGCGGTCCGCCGCCCCGGCTATTGGGCAGGCCCGAATCATCGCTGCGGAAGGAAAATTCGGAAATCAGGCACGGTTTCCCGCTTGCCGCATAGGCATCGATCACCGGACCAGGGTCGAAGTCGTAGCAATTGAACGAGACCACGTCGAGGTAACGGCCGGCCGCGGCGATCACCGCTGGATGCGGCGGATACCCGAACCGCGAGCCGAGCACCAGATGATTGGGGTCGGCGGCCCTGATGGCCGAGACGCACAGCTCGAAATATTGGTCGGCCACCACCGCAACAAAGGCATCGCAATCGGCTAGAAACGCCGCGCGCGCGGGACTGCCAGGCTCGGGCGCCGGCGCGGGCGCTTCGCGCGGCTTTCTGAAGAACGGCGCCTCGACATGTCCGATGGCGCCGAATTCCTCCCATGATCGCGCCGGCGTGCTCCAGACCGCGTTGAATTGCGAAAATTCCCGGTAACGCTCTTGCAGCCTTGCGATGGCGGCGAGGCGGCCGGGACGGTGAGACGGCAAGTTCAGAAACAGCGTCAGCAGTTCGTCGGTCCCTCGCCAATCCGGTGACCAGTAAAGTTCGTTGTCGATGAACCTGCCGAGCAATCCGACGTCGTTGCGCCGCTTCATGCAAAGATTCTCTGCGCTGGCGCGGACGTGACTTGAAAATACCGGATCAAACACATCGGGAAAGCTCTCGTCGCGCCGATGCAGCCGGAAAGAGGCGCCAAGGTCAATCGTGGGCGCCGTCGCAAGCCGCGACAACCCTGCGCCGGCGACAAGTTCATCGGACCAGCAGCCCAGCGTGTTGAATTTCCAGCCCGCCAGCCGGTTGGCCGCTGCCACGCGCCAGATGTGCTGGCTGCCGTATTTTTCCCGGCAGGTGTCGGCATAGGGCACCCGGCCGGCAATTCCGACATGGTCCTGATCGAAGCGGACCGTGTTGACGCCCTTGGAAAGAAACCGGCCGCCATCGGGATCGACCAGCCAGAACACGCCATCGCGCTCGTCGACGCGAAAAAAGCCGCTGGCGCGGAAGCAATTATCGGCGGTTCCACCCCATTTGGTTGTTTGCAAGCTGGCACTCCGGCGGCCGAATAAGGAAAATGCAATCTATCGCGCCAGCCCGCGGCAACTCTTGATATGCCTCAAGATCGTTCCGATACCGCCGGCACTAATGATGACGCGCTTTGCACTTTGCTCGAGCGTGATGGTGAACAGTGAATTCGAACGCAAACGCGGCGGACGATCAGGGAGGTGATGTGAAGCCGGCATCGGAGCTTCCTTCCATCGCCAGCCTGCGCCCGGATTTCGTCTGGGGCGTCTCCACCTCGAGCTTCCAGATCGAAGGCGCGACCCGGGAAGCCGGCCGGGGACCCAGTATCTGGGATGTCTACTGCGCGAGCGGAGCGATTCAAAACCACGACACCGGGGATGTTGCCTGCGACCACTATCATCGCTACCGGGAAGACGTCGCGCTGATGAAACGGCTCGGCGTCCAGGCCTATCGGTTCTCGGTCGCCTGGCCGCGCGTGCTGCCGCAGGGGCGAGGATCGGCAAATGAACCCGGGCTGGCGTTCTACGACCGGCTGATCGACGAACTGCAGGCAGCCGGCATCGAACCCTGGCTCTGCCTGTTCCATTGGGATCTGCCGCAGGCTCTGGAGGAGCTGGGCGGATGGATGAACCGGGAGTCGGTGCAATGGTTTGCCGACTACACCGACTTGATCGCGACGCGCTACCGCGATCGCGTCAGGCGTTTCGCCACCGTCAACGAACCGTCGGTCTTCAGCCTGTTCAGCCGCTCGCTTGGCCCGCGCGATCGCAGCAGCGAAGACGGCCTGCACCGCATGATCCACCACATCAATCTTGCCCATGGCGCGGCCGTCGATGTGCTGCGCGCGAAGGTGCCCGGCGCCTCGATCGGATGTATTCACAACTATCAGCCCTGCCGGCCCGGCAGCGGAAGCGACGCCGATGCGGCGGCGGCCGCGCGCCTCGGCACCTATTGGAACCAGGCATTCCCCGATCCGCAATGTCGGGGCGAGTATCCGTACCCGATGCGGCCGGCCGTCGAGCCGCACATGCAGCCGGGCGACCTGGCGCGAATCTGCCGTCCGGTCGACTGGTTCGGACTCAATCACTACAGCCCCGTCTACGTGAAAGCGCAGCCGGATGCGATGCTGGGCTTCGCCTTCGGCGACAACCCGGCCGGTGTGCCCGTGACGGCGATCGGATGGCCGATCGAGCCCGAAGCCTTCGGCGCGACGCTGCTGGCCGTCCATCAAGACTATCGTTTGCCGATCTACGTTCTCGAAAACGGATATGGCGGTTTCGATCAGCCCGACGAGTCGGGTGCCGTGAACGACTTGGACCGGATCGATTTCCTGCGCGGCTATATCGGGGCGATGAATTCAGCCGCGGCCGGGGGCGCCGATGTCCGCGGCTATTTCATCTGGTCGCTGCTGGACAATTTCGAATGGGAGCAGGGCTTTAGCCATCGCTTCGGCCTGACCTATGTCGACTATTCCTCGCTGCGGCGCATTCCCAAGGCATCGTTCCGCTGGTATGCGGATCTGATCAGCACGGCGCATCGGCGATGAACCCGGATTTCCCGAAACGAAAAGTGCTGCTCGCGGACATCGGCGGCACCAACGCACGTTTCGCGCTGCTGGCCGACGGAACAGTCGGCAACATCGCCCATCTGGCGGTCAGCGACTTCGGCAGCTTTGGCGAGGCTCTCGACCGATATCTCGGCGGTTTGCCGCAGGCCGGCGTCATCGGCGCGGCAATTCTTGCTGTTTCCGGCGCGGTCGAGGACGGCCGCTGTGCCCTTACCAACAATCCCTGGGTCATCGATGCCGCCGAACTGTGCGCGGCCCACGGATTTTCCATGGTCCGTCTGATCAATGATTTTGAAGCGGTCGCCTGGGCGCTGCCCCGCCTGTCGCCCGGACAATTGCTGCGGGTAGGCGGCCGTCAACCGGTCGAGGGGGCGCCTCTCGTGGCGCTTGGCCCCGGTACGGGGCTCGGGGTCGCGGCCAGCATCCCGCATGCCGATGGCCACCTCGTGCTTCCGAGCGAGGGTGGCCATTCGACAATGGCCGGCAGCTCGCCGCGGGAGGACGCCGTCATCGCGCATCTGCGGCGGCGGCTTGGCCATGTCTCGGCGGAACGGGTTCTTTCGGGCAACGGGCTGGAAAACCTTCACGACGCCCTCGCCGCGCTGGACGACATCACGCTGCCAAGGCGCAGCGCCGCCGAGATTACCCGGGCCGGAATCGAGGGCAGCTGTCCGACCAGCCGCGCGGCCATCGACATGTTTTGCGCGATGCTCGGGACTGTCGCCGGCAACCTCGCGCTCACGTTCGGTGCCAAGGGCGGCATATTCATTGCCGGCGGCGTTCTGCGTCACATGCCGGAATATTTTGCCGGCTCGCAATTTCGCGCGCGTTTTGAGGAAAAAGGCCGGTTCCGCAGCTATCTCGAGCCGATTCCAACCTATCTCATTCTCGACGACGATGCCGCATTCGACGGCCTGCGTCACCTGGCGGAGGTCGACCACATTGGCTGAAGTCCGGGCGGCCCAAATCGTCACCCTCACCATAAACCCGGCGGTCGACGTCTCGACGTCGGTGAAAAGGATGGTGCCTTTCGCCAAAATGCGCTGCGCGCAGGCCCAGCGCGATCCGGGCGGAGGCGGCATCAACGTCGCCCGGGTTCTCAAACGGCTCGGCATCGACGCTGTCGCCATCTACCCGGCTGGCGGCGGCACCGGACAGCTGCTGGCCGGGCTCGTCGGCCGCGAGGCCGTGCGAAGCGTCGTGATCCCCACGGCGAACGAAACGCGGGAGGATCTTACGATCTTTGACGAGGCGACCGGCGAGCAATTTCGCCTTGTGTTCCCGGGCGCCCCGCTCAGCGACGGCGAATGGCAGGCATGTCTGGCGGCGCTCGAGCGGATCGCGCCGCCGCCCGCGTTTGTCATTGCCAGCGGCAGCCTGCCGCCCGGCGTGCCGCCGGATTTTTACCGCAGGGTCGTGCAGGCAGCGAAAGCGCAAAGCAAGGTGATCGTGGACACGGCCGGTCCTTTCCTGACGGCAGCCCTGGAGGCCGGCGTCTATCTCATCAAGCCGAACCTGCACGAGTTTCAGGAGCTGGCCGGGATTGGATCGGCCGACGAAGCGGCGCTGCTCGAAGCAGGACGGCGTCTGTTCGAAAATTATCGCGTCGAGGTCATTGCCCTCTCGATGGGGCCCGATGGCGCCCTTCTTCTGACGCGCGATATGGCGATGCGGGCGACCGGTCTGCCGGTCAGGGCGGTCAGCGTGTCCGGTGCCGGCGACAGCTTTCTGGCGGCAATGCTATGGAGTCTCGTGAGCGGTGGCAGCCTCGAGACCGCCCTGCGCTACGGGGTTGCCGGCGGTTCTGCCGCCCTGCTCAATCCCGGGACAGAACTTTGCTCGGCCGAGGACGTCTACCGGCTTGCCTCCGAGGTGACCGTCACGCCGATTGCTCGCAACCCTCGCCAGTTCAGGGTCTCCTGAGGTTCGAATCAACGATGCGTGGCAACGACCATCAACAAAAATTGTCGTTCCGGGGTGCGCCGTTGCGCGAGCCCGGAATGACGGTCGGGTTCATCCGGACCGCATTGTCACATCGATCGATCTAGCTTGCGGTTTTCCGCGCCGCCTTGCCGCGGACGGCGGCACCGAGCAGCATCTCGATGCGGCCATTGCCCCAAAGAGGAAGCAGGAGCCGGGCGTAGCCGCCGGCATCTCCGTTGTGGGAATAATAGGTGGGAGCACGGCCCTCGACGGTCGCCCTGCATTGCAGGGTCAGCGCATCGAACGGGGCGTGAAGATCGATTTCGTCAAGAAAGCTGTCGCCGATCGTTCCGCCGTACCAGCCGATCAGGTCCGCTCCGGCGAGATCGAACCGGAATCGAAGCGGATTTTCGAAGACGTCGATCAGCATCGATTCCTGCCCGACCCGCGACCGCAACGAAAGCTTGACGTCGTCCCAGAAAGGAATGTCGTTTGCGCCTCGTTTCAGGCCATTCCAGTATGACAGAACCCGAATGAGATCTGGTTCGAGCGCATCGGGAAGGGAATAGTCCTGGAGATCTCCTGTCATCGATCGAGCCTTCTTTGAGCATGGGATATTGGATATTGCGGATCTCGCGAGTCTATGACGAACGAGATCGGCCGATATTGATCGAAATCATCCTCGTCATCGACGGATTGGCCATACAAGAGCTCCAGCCATTCGCGCCGGCCGCTGGACGCCGCCTTGGCGGCGCCGCGCATGGCCTGCGGATCGGCCTCGGCGCCGGCCCCGCGTGATGGCAAGTATGCCCGCCCTTCTTGGCCGGGATGGTCGATGCTATGCAGGCAGTGGCCGCAGGAGCACATGATGGGGGGGCGGTTCACGCATGTCGCAGGGATGGGACCCGGAAAGTGGCCGCCGAAGCCTGCTCCTTCGGTTCCTGTCCAGCGCAGCCGGCTTCTGGAAAGGCAGGTCCGGCCGCCTGAGCTGGCCCTTGAGCATAGCGCTGGTCGCGATCGTGATCGCGCAACTTGCCATGCAATACCTGCTGAATTACTGGAATCGCGACTTCTTCAACGCCCTGGAGCGCCACGACGGGGCTTCGCTGTGGAACCAAGCCCTCATTTTCATGCCGCTTGCCTGCGGCAGCATTGTACTCGCTGTCGCGTCGGTGTGGGCGCGCATGACGATGCAGCGCAAATGGCGCCAATGGCTGACCAACGATATCATCCGCTTCTGGCTCACCAAGGACCGATACCGGCGGCTCAAATTCGTCAGCGGAGAATACCAGAACGCCGAATACCGCATTTCGTTCGACGCGCGCATTGCGACCGATGCGCCCATCGACCTGGCAGCCGGGTTGCTGTCGTCCGCCCTGACGGCGATCGTGTTCATCGATGTTCTCTGGTCGGTGGGCGGCAGCCTCGCTCTCGATGTTTCCGGATACGAAGTGACCGTGCCGGCCTACCTCGTGGTCGGTGTCGTCGCATACTCCACGGCGTTCACGGCCGCAATGATTGCGGTCGGCCGCAATTTGACTTCAGTGATCCAGGCGGAAAACCAGGCCGAGGCCGAGCTGCGGGCGGCCGCCAACCATATCCGCGAGATCGGCGAAGCAACGCCGTCGGCCGCGGCCAATTCGGACGACGACCGCAGCCTCGGCCTCGCCCTGCGTGAGGTGCTGCTGCGCTGGCGCCAGTTGTGCCGGCAGCTGATGGGAACGACGATGGTGTCGCAGACCGATGTCTTGCTGGCGCCGGTATTTGCGTGGATACTCTGCGCGCCGAAGTTTCTTGCCGGAAGCTTGACGCTCGGCGAACTCACGCAAGCGGCGGCGGCCTTCGTGATGGTGCAGGGCGCATTCAACTGGGTGGTCGACAACTACCAGCGGCTGGCCGACTGGCGCTCCTCGGCCTATCGGGTCGCGACCCTGCTGCAGGCTCTCGACGATGTCGACCGGATCGGATCCGCGTCGCCGCAACACGCCGCGGCGGCAATGGATGTTCAGGCCTCGCAAGTGCCGGGAGATCAGCCGTGAAGGTAAGGGACTTTATGACGTGCGAGGTCGTGACGGTCACGCCGGAGACCTCGATCCTGGACGCAGCCCGGCTGATGCTGGACCACAACATCAGCGGTCTGCCGGTCGTCACCGACGGCGACCGGGTCGTCGGCATCATCAGCGAACACGATCTGCTGCGCGGCGGAAACGGCCACGCGCCGTTGGAACAGTCGCATTGGCTCCGCATGATGATAGGGCGGGTGAACTGGACAGACCAGTCCGCGCGATTCCAGCAGCGCAAGGTCCGCGACGTGATGACCCCCAATCCCGTGACCGTCAGCGAGACAGCTCCGCTCGAGGAAGCCGGGCGTCTGATCGGAGAAAACGATATCAAGAGGCTGCCTGTCATGCGCGGCAACAAGCTGGTCGGCATTATCGCCCGCGCCGATATCGTCCGGGCGATTATTCCCGCCGCTCGCAAGCTCACGGATGCGGCCAGGCGCGATGAAATGACCGATGCGCGGCTGCTTGAATTGGAACGGCAATCGTTCCTGCACCGCGCGCGTTTGCCGACCTAGCGATCCGGCGCTTTCCTCCTGAAAAGCTGGTTTCGCGCCACAAAGCAGCGCTCCAGGCCCGTTCGACGTCAGCAATACTTCGGCAAACTCGCTGCTGCAGGCGACCGTGGCGGCGTCGCGGCGTGGCAGGACCATCAGTCTGTTCATGTTCGTCACGCGCAGCGGAATGCGGGACCTCGCGTCGCCTTGATCTATTCCACGCATCGCGCCGGATTGCAGTCTATCAGGAAGTCTCGCGCTGCGGCCCGCGTACCGGGTAGATCATGAGGGAGTCAATGCAATTCTGCCCGAGCCGGCGGCGTGCTTGGTTCGGAAATGTCCGGATACGATTTATTGCGCTGCTGGCTGGCTGCGTACTGCTCACAGGTTCGGCGATTGATCGCGCGTGCGCAAGCGTCGCCGTCCGGATCCGGCTTTCGCAGCAGGTCATGCAGGTCGTTGTCGACGGCAATGATTTTGCGACCTGACCGGTACCGACGGCGAACATTCGGCGGCCTGGTCGAACATGGCAGCGATTTCCGCATTCTGCACGGGCATGTCGCAAAATGTCGCACGACCCGACCAGCCGGAATTGATTCAGATCAGGGCGAGCTTTTCAGGGGGCCCGAAGAGTAAAGTCGGCGCAGACGCTCCTACGGAGCGCCTTTCTCAAATCGCAACGCCACGGGTCC
>Ga0302279_10000051_pt1 | contig 159630 bp, 121 predicted proteins | sample III_Bog_N3_3_FD_194541 | JGI IMG/M metagenome (GOLD analysis project Ga0302279, IMG submission 194541) | Peat permafrost microbial communities from Stordalen Mire near Abisko, Sweden - III_Bog_N3_3 | ecosystem: Environmental > Terrestrial > Soil > Wetlands > Peat | place: Sweden: Abisko... | reverse complement strand
GGGCGCTCCCCACGGGAAGTGGACCGGTAAGGGCAGGGAGTCGACGAGTACGGGCAGGGAGTCGACGAGTACGGGCAGGGAGTCGACGAGTACGGGCAGGGAGTCGACGAGCTCCCTATGGGAAGTCGACGAGTACGGGCAGGAAGTCGACGAGTACGGGCAGGGAGTCGACGAGCTCCCTATGGGGAGTCGACGAGTACGGGCAGGAAGTCGACGAGTACGGGCAGGAAGTCGACGAGTACGGGTAGGGAGTCGACGAGCTCCCTATGGGAAGTCGACGAGTACGGGCAGGAAGTCGACGAGTAAGGGCAGGGAGTCGACGAGTACGGGCAGGGAGTCGAGGCGTTCCCATGGGAAGTCGTTCCCTCCTCACCCGCCGAGGCGACTACCCTCCGGGCGGCGATGACCTCCCGCGGCACAGACACCGACTCCCGTCGCGCAGAGGTCGCGGTCGCGGCGGTCGTGACGTGCGTCGCCATGGTCGTCTACGCGCTCACCGCGTACCGCACGGTCCCCGGAGGGGATAGCGGCGAGCTCATCGGGGCGGTCGCGTCGGGAGGCGTGATCCATCCGCCCGGATACCCGCTCTACGCGCTCCTCGGGTCGGTCTTCCTGCACCTCCCGCTGGGGAGCGTCGCGTTCCGGCTCAACCTGCTGTCGGCCACGTGCGACGCGCTCGCGGCAGGGGTGCTCACGTTCGCGGTCGCTCGCGGCGGGCGCTCGCTCCCGGGCGGCGCCGTCGCGGGGGTCCTGTTCGCGTTCGCTCCCGGCGTCTGGCGGTATGCGATCGCCGCGGAGGTGTTCGCGCTGAACAACCTCGCCATCGCGGTGCTGCTCTGTCTCGCGCTCCTCTACGCAGAGACGCGCCAGCTCCGCTTTGCCCTGGGGAGCGTCTTCGTCCTCGGCCTCGGGCTCGCGAACCACCAGACGATCCTCTTCACGGGCATCCCGGTGATCGTGTGGGCGCTGCTCTCGTTCCCGGACCTCCGTCGGCCGCGCGTCCTCGGGAGCCTCGTCCTCGCCGGCGCCGCGGGGCTGCTCCCTTATCTCTATCTGCCGCTCGCGGCCTCTCACCAGGCGTTCGTCTCGTGGGGCGCGGCCGACACGTGGGAGGGGTTCTGGACGCACGTGCTGCGCCGCGAATACGGGACGTTCCGCCTGTCGCCCGTCGGCGTCGGCGCGGACGTGTTCGCCGGGGACGTGCTCGCCGCGTGGTGGGAGCACACGCGCGCGCAGATGGGGGCGTGGGCGCTGATGCTCGCGGCGCTCGGCGCGGGGTTCTGCCTCCTGGGCGGGTGGCGGAAGCCGCGTGGAATGGATCTCGTCTTCCTCGCAGCGCCGGGGGTCTCCGTCCTTGTGATGATGGAGCTGGGGAACCTCCCGATCGCGTCGGAGCTGTTTCGAGGGATCCTCGCGCGCTTCTGGCAGCAACCGGACCTCTACGTCGCAGCGTTCGCAGGGATCGGGTTCGCGGGCATCTTCGCGGGGCTGCGCCCGTCCGTCCCGCTCGTCACGGCGCTGCTCGGACCCTTGCTTGCCGTCGCCATCGGCGCCGCGCAGATCTCGTCGCACTATGCCGAGCTCGATCATCACGCGAACACGCTCGTCGAGCAGTACGGCGCCGAGATGCTCCGCGTGGCCCCGCCGGGCGCGCTCATGCTCACGAAGGGGGACCTCATCACCAACAGCGTGCGCTACCTCCAGCTCGCGGAGCACGTGCGGCCGGACGTGCGCGTCGTGGATCAGGAGCTGCTCGCGACGGACTGGGGCCGCCCGCTCTTCGCGATCCACGCGCCGGGCGTCGTCTTCCCCGGCCCGCGGCTCTCTCTCAACCCGGCCGCGGGCTTCCAGCTGAAGCAGCTCTTCGACGCCAACCGCGCCTCGCCCATCATGGTGTGCGGAGGGCTCGCGCCGAACGATCACACCGCCGACGCGACCTACGGTCTGTGGCCGTCGGGGTTCTGCGACGAGGTGCACTCGGGGAGCGAGCCGGTCTCGCTCGAGGAGTGGATCGCGCGGACCGAGACGACCGCGCCTCGCATCGACTTCACCGGCCAGGGGCACCCCGACGGCTCATGGGAAGCGATCGTGTGGTCCGACACGTGGGAGGTGCGCCAAGGGAGGGCGGCGCACATCATCTCGGTCGTCGGCGCGAACCCGGCGAGGAGGCAGTTCCTCTCGACCGCGGTCGACATTCTCCAGCGCATCGTCGACGAGAACCCGGACGTCCCGTCGCACGTCCACAAGAACCTCGCGATCGCCATCGGGCGCGTCGGCATCACCACGCCCGAGCAAAAGGCTCAGGCGATCCGCGCGTGGGAAGGGTACCTGCGAGGCGCCCCCGCGAACGACCCGCAGCTGCCGGCCATCCGCGTGGAGCTCGCGCGCCTGAAGAAGTGAGGCGGAAGACTCGATCTACTGTGCCGCGAGGAGCGCGCCCTTCATGCGCGTCACGAGGGCGTCGACCGCAGGCCTGTAGCCGAAGAGCGGGTCGTTGCCGCTCGCGTTGTCGACCGTGTGGATCGGGCAGAGCGACGCGACGACCGCCTGGATGCCGAGCATCTCCGCGAGCGTGAGCTCACGGATCGTCGGGTACGCCTTGGCATAGGTCTGCACGGTGTAGTCGTTCACCGCGGAGGTGATGGTCGTCCCGTCCGTGGAGGTCATCGAGCAGAGCGGCGGGATCTGGTCGGGCGTGTTGCCGGTCGCGCCGGGGGCACCGCCGGTCTGCCACTGGCCGCCGGGAATGCAGTCGCACGAGTTCCCCTCGATGGTGCTCGCGCTCAGCGCCGCGCAATCGCGCTGCATGGCGACGGGGAGCTGGAAGATGCACGCGTACTCGCGGTCGACCGGGAGGCTGTGGACGCCCATGTTCGTCGTCCACTCGCGCCCGTTGATCGGGTCGGGGCGGACGGGGTCGGTGCCGGTGCCGAGCAGGGGCCCGGAGAGCGAGGTCACCGGCGGGTTGCTGACGGGGGCGGGGAAGCTGTTCGGGAGGCCGCTCTGGTTGCGCGGCGTCATCGACTCGATCATGTGCGGGTCGATGCCGGTGTAGTCGTGCGTCGCGGGGTTGTTGCCGAGGATCTTGGTCCAGTCCGCGCCGCTGAGCACGGGCTTCTGGGGGCAGTCGGCGGCGGGCGTGCTCGCAGGGCAGGTGCCGTCGCCGGGGCTCGATTGCAGCAGCTGGTGAGGGACGCCGCCGATGTGCGCGAAGAAGACGTTCGACGGGCCGCGTGACCCGACGGGCAGGTTGCAGAGGCTGGTGCCGATCTCCGCGGGCGTCATCGCCGAGGCGTCCGGCACGTCGGAGGCTTCCGGGAGCGCCGCTGCGAAGAGAGGATTGGTGCAAGTATACGCAGGGCCGGTCGTGCCGGGCGTCGCGTTGTACGCGCTCGACGGCGTCGGGTACTCCTCCAGCCGGTTCGGCACCGTCACGCCCGTGAGGCCGTTGAGGTAGCGCGAGAGCGGGAACTGCGGGTCGAGGCCGTACTTCTGCATCATGTGGACGTGGCGGAGGTTCAGGTTGAAGCCCCAGTCATTGCCGTCCGTCGAGTCGTACACGCCACCGTTCGTCTGGCAGCTCGGGTCCGTCGAGCCCGCCGCGCATGTCTCGCAGCTCGCGCTGTTCGGATTCGTCGCGCAAGCGCTCGTCGCGCGCGGGGGGCTGTAGGTATTGCTCAGGAAGAGGTAGCCCGACCCCTGGTACGAGCGCACGTCGATCTCCGAGTCGTTCTCGTCGCTGAGGACGACGACTGCGACCGTCGAGTCGGGGCGCAGGAAGTCGTGGCGCTGCTGCAGGATGGTGGTGTCCACGCCGCTCCAGGCGGCCTTGCCGGCGATGCTCACGAGCAACGCGTAGGGGTCGGGCTGGATGAGGAAGCGGTACCAGCTCTCGAGCTGCGACTCGATGCCGCAGCCTGACTCGCCCGCGCCGCCGACGATCTCGGTGAAGTCGCCGATGAGCGTGTCGCCGCTGAGAACGCCGGGGGCGCCGGCCTGGGTGATCGCCGTCGCGCCGCCGCTCGGGCTCTTTCCGGCATTCGCAGGCACCGCGGGGAACCAGTTGAGGAAGTCGGAGGGGCTCGCCTCGGGTAGCGCAGGCTGCGACCCGTACGCGCCGGTGCGGTTGATGAGATGCCCCTGATCGTCGTTGTAGGCGCTCGTGGTCGCTCCCGCCGTCGACGTGACCATGAAGCTGGGGTCGCAGATGTACGAGACGGGCGGGCCGTTGGCGGCCACGCCGAGGCGCGGGCCGAGCGACGAGGTGACGACGCCGATGTGCAGGTCGCTGACCGGCTGGAACTCCGGCGTGCCGCTCGCGCAGGTCCCCGTCACGGTCGCGTTGGTGCCGGTCGGTGCGCCGCTGGAGTCGACGCAGCGCGGGGTCACGAGGCGCGTGATCATCTCGGGGATCGCCAGGACGAGGAACGTCTGCTTGTCCCCCATGGACGCCGAGTTATCGATGTCGAACAGGATGTCGACCTTGCCGAACTGGGCGAGCGGCGCGGAGCCGTCGGGTCTCGTCGCGACGGTGCTCGTGGTGGTGGTGCTGATGGTGCTTCCCCCGGTGCTGGTGACGGTATGGGTCACCGTTGCGGTCACCGTTGCGCTGCCGCTGCTCGTGCTCGAGGTCCCGGCGGCTGTCTTGCCACTGCAGCCGGGAAGGACGGCGAGGCTCGCCGCGCAGCCGACCACGGCCAGATAAGGAAGGAGAGTGACGGAAGAAACTTTCATGCCCGCGAGAATACTCTCGTCGAGGCGCGTTGTCCGCTCAGCGGTGCGGGAGCTTGGCGACCCACGGAGCGAGCGCCCTCGCATCGGCCGGGCTCTCGCTCGCAGCCGCCCAGGACTTCCGCGCGTCGTCGTAGCGGTGGTCGAGGAACGCGAGCATCCCCCGGTCGACCTCGCTCGCCGCGTTCAGCTCCACCGCTCGCGCGCAGTCGGCGCGCGCGGCCTTGAAGTCCCCCACGCCGACCAGCGCGAAGCATCGGGTCCCGCGGTTTGCTGCGGAGTCGGCGTCGAGAGAGACCGCTCGGTCCGCGTGCTCCCGTGCCGCGGCGTAGTCTCCGAGCTGGATCTCCACCCAGGCCAGGTTGTTCCATCCAGCCTCGGACTTCGGTTCGAGGTCCACGAGCGCCAGGTAGTCCGCGCGGCTCGTCGCCAGGTCACCCTGCTTCTCGCTCATGAGCGCACGCTCGAAGAGCACCGACGTGTCCTGGGGGGCGACCGCAAGCGCGCGGTCGAGTCGGGCGCGCGCCGCGGCGGTGTCCCCTCTCTGGCGCGCGATGGCCGCGCACGCGGTGAGGATGGTCTTGCCAGGCTCCGCCTGCTTCAGGAGCAGCGCGCAGTCGGCCTCGGAGGCGTCGTAGTTCTCCTCTACATAGTGCGTCCGCAAGCGCACGCGCAGCGCGAGATCGTTCGTCGGATCGATCTTCAGCGCCGCGTCCGCGTCGGCGAGCGCCAGCTCCGACAGCTTCTGGTCGTCGTGGACCGACGCCCGCCACGCGAGCATGTCCGCGTTCTTAGGGTCCAGCGCGAGCGCCTCCGTGCACCAGCGGTTCGCCTTGTCGAGCTCGGCCGCGGATTTCGCGGAGCGTGCGCTCGCGTCGCAGAGAAGGCCGCTCGTCCGCGCCGTCGGCTCGAGCGTGTTCGCCTCCTGGAAGTCCGTCAGCGCGGCAGGGAGCTCGCCACTCCACAGGTGGGCGAGGCCGCGGTTCGAGATCCAGCCGGCGTTCCTGTCGAGCGCGATGGCCTGCGAGTAGAGGTCGATCGCCTGCGGTAGCTCCCGCGCGTGGAGGTGCTTGTACGCTTCGTCCGCGAGGCGGTCGGCCGCGATCTCCGGCACGGCGTGCAGCCGTCGATGCACGGGAACGGTGAGGGCGAGCAGGCCGAGCGCCATCGCTGCCGCCGCCGCCACCCGGCGCCCCACCTGCGTCGCGGGCCTCGCGAGGTCACGCCCGAGCAGCGCTCCGGCCATCATCCCCGTCACGAGCCCTCCGCCGTGCGCAGACAGATCGATGTTGGGGACCGACAGGCTGAAGACGACGTTGTACGCGAGGAAGCCGAGCAAGCTGTTGCGCTGCTTCTGGAGGAACGTGTCGGGGAAGACCCCCCGGTGCAGGAGCACGAACGAGAGCAGCGCCCCGTAGACGCCGAAGATCGCGCCCGACGCGCCGACGCAGACCGTGAGCGGGTGCACCGCGAGGGAGGCGATGGCGCCGCCGAAGCCGCTGAGCGCGTAGATGACGAGGAACGGGAGGTTGCCGAAGACCCGCTCGGTGAACTTCCCGATGTTCCAGAACGCCCACAGGTTGAAGCCGATGTGGATGAGCCCCGCATGCAGGAAGAGCGACGTGCCCATCCGCCACCACTCGCCCGAGTCGACCGACGGGCCGAAGTTGCCGCCCGCCTTGAGCAGCTGGAGGGCCGTGGGCGCCATGGGCGACGCCCCGAGGCCGATCTCGACGAGGAAGCCGACGACGATCAGGCCGGCGATCGTCGGCGTCACCCACGCGTGCGGGGTGATCTTCTCGAGGTAGGCCGCGATGGTGATCCTCGACGGCGGCGCGTCGGGCTGCGCGGCGGGCGCGGGGGGCTCGGGTGCAGCGGTCGGGTCCATGCTCGGCCGCTAGCCGATCTTCGTCCCGCCGACGGTGATCGCGCTGATCTTGATCGTGGGACAGCCGACCCCCACGGGGACGCTCTGGCCGTCCTTGCCGCACGTCCAGATGCCGTCGCTGATCTCGACGTCGTTGCCGAGCATCACGACCTTGCGGAGCACGTCCGGCCCGTTGCCGATCAGGTTCACCCCCTTGAGCGGCGCCGTGATCTTGCCGTCCTCGATGAGGTAGCTCTCGGTGAGCGAGAAGACGAAGTCGCCGTTCGAGATGTCGACCTGCCCACCTCCGAACTTCTTCGCGTAGACGCCGCGCTTCACGCCGCGGATGATCTCCTCGGGGGAGTGCGGACCGGCCGTGAGGATGGTGTTCGTCATGCGCGGCATCGGCGCCGACGCGAAGCTCTCGCGCCGCCCGTTGCCGCTGGGCTCGCGCTTGAAGTGCTTCGCGCTGTGCTGGTCGTGCATGTAGTCGGTGAGGCGACCGTTCTCGATGAGGACCGCGCGCCGCGGCTCGTTCCCCTCGTCGTCGACGTTGATGGAGCCTCGCGACTGCAGCAGCGTCGCGTCGTCGATCACGGTGCACAGATCGCTCGCCACGACCTCGCCGATCTTGCCGGTGTAGTTGCTCGTCCCCTTGCGGTTGAAGTCCGCCTCGAGCCCGTGCCCGACCGCCTCGTGCAGCAGGATGCCGCTGTCGCCGGGGGCGAGCACGACCTCCATCGTCCCGGCCGGCGCCTCCTGCGCGTCGAGCATGATGATCGCCTGATCGACCGCGGCCTTCGCGTGCCACTCGGGGCTCTTGCCCTCGAAGTAGCCCATCGTGGTCCTCCCGCCGCCGCCCGAGCTCCCCTCCTGTCGCTTCCCGTCCTGCTCGGCGATGACGCGGATTCCGAAGCGCATCAGCGGCTGAACGTCGCGCGCCAGCCGGCCGTCGCTCGTGGCGACCATGATCTCGCGGATCTCCTCGGAGAGGCTCGCTTCGACCTTGATGACCCGCGGGTCCGCCGCATGGGCGGCCTTCGCGGCTCGCTCGAGGAGGGCTCGCTTCTCGACCCCGGGAACGTCGAGAGTCACGGTGTCGACCTCGTAGCGACGCGGCAGCGAGGGCTCCTTCATGCCCACGGGCACGGCGCCTCCTCCTCCGGTCGCGATCTGGGCCGCCGTCCTGGCCGCGCGCTCCATCGCCTCCCAGTCGAGCTGCTCGACATAGGCGTAGCCGGTCGCGTCCCCCTTCTGCACGCGCACGCCGAGCCCCATCGACACGCCTCGCGAGGCGCTCTTCAGGATGCCCTCGTCGAACACGAAGCCGCCCGCCGCCCGGTACTCGAAGAAGACGTCGGCGTAGTCGCCGCCGTTCGACAGCGCGACCGTGAGCAGACGGCGTGCGATGGCCTCGTCGATGGCGTTGGGGCCACCGGGGGCGAACGGAGCCTTGTAGAGCGCAGATTGAGTGGCCATGTGCCCACGAACCTAAGCGTCGCCCGGCCCTGCGTCGAGGGCTCGTTGGCGTTGGTGCGTCGCGAGCCGCGGCTCCCGGGTCTACTTGGGCGTCGACGCGGCGGGCTGCGAGCAGTAGCCGCCGATGCACTCGTAGCCTGCGGCGGCGTTGCAGCAGTCTGCGCTCGTCGCGCACTTCTCGTACTCGTTGGAGCAGACGCCGACCGGCTCGGCGACGCAGGTGGTCGACCCCGACCCACGGCAGAACCCGGTGCAGCACTCGTCGCCCGAGGCGCACCCCGACCCGCTCGCCTTGCACGGGGGGAGCACCCAGAAGCCGCGCAGGTTGTCCGCGCCCGACTCCTGGCCGTCGAGATAGAACGCGGGATGGCTCGAGTCCTGGCCTGGCGTGTCGGTCAGGTTGAGCGCGGCGACCCAGAGCTTGCCGTTCTGATCCCCGTTGTCCTGTGTCGGGAGGATGTTGCCGTAGGACCGATGGCTCGTGAAGACGACCCAGAAGTAGCCGCCGACCGCCTCGGGAAGGACGGTGGGAGCGAAGTTCAAGTCGGGGTCGTTCGCAGGCAGGTACGTGCCGCCGCTCGGCGTGTAGCCGTCGAGCGCGTCGAGGCGGGTCGACTTCTTCGTGCCGATGTCGACCTGGTACACGTTGCCGGTCGCGCCGTCGTCCGTCTCGAAGCTCTGGTTCGAGCCCGAGTGGTAGACGATCGTCTGGATGTCGGGCGTGAAGGCGGGCCACCCGATCGTGTTCACGGGGTCGTTCGCCATCTGCCGCAGGTTCGAGAAGGCGTGGCCCGAGAGGGAGAAATCCATCATCGCGAGCGAGTGACCGGCGCCCTGGTCGAGGTCCTCGTCGATGAACGCGAGGTGCTTGCCGTCGGGCGAGAAGACGGTGGTGCCGGCGTTCGTGATCGTCCAGCCGGTCGCCGGGATGTTGGCGCCGGTCTTCGTGTCGTAGAGGAGCGACGGCGCGTTGAACCACGTGCGGTAGTTGGTGGCCGACATGACGAAGCTGCCGTCCGGGTAGAGACCGCCGTAGGTGAAGATCTCGCTCGGGGCCGAGTAGATCGTCGAGGCAGCGCTCTTGAGGTCGTAGCTCGAGCTGCTGAAGCCGAGGGCGACGTTGGCGACGAGCGTGGAGCCGTCGGCGCTCGCGGTGTGGCAGACGTTGCCGCAGCCGGACTTGAGGACGGTGGGGGCCGTGGCGCCCGGCGCGATGCTCATGATGCCGACCGAGTCGGGGCCGCCGGCGAGGGTCGAGCCGTAGGTCTCGTAGTAGATCTGCCCGCGCATGCTCCCCTGGGCGATGACCCAGTGCTCGGTCGCGGGGCCGATGGGCTTGCCGCCCACGAGCTGCGTCACGCTGACCTGGACGAGATCCGTCGCCCACGCGCCTTCGGTGATCGCGGCCCACGACGCCGCGGGTAGCTGAGCCTGGGCGGTCACGGCGCCGCCGAAGTAGCCGATGTAGTCCATCGACGAGTAGGTGATGTGGACCATCACCGCCTCGGGGCTGCCGCCGCCCGTGAGCTGGAGCGTCGGCGAGATGAGGCCGCGAGGGAAGACGGTCTGATCGTACGGGTAGACCCACTTGAACGCGGGCGTGGCGACGGCGGCCGCGGCGAGCTGCTGCTGAGCTCCGGCGGTCACGGCTCCGGGGTTCTCGCGGATGACGCAGACCATGTTCGTGCAGTGACCGCCGGCCGCTGCGCAGGTCGGGTCACAGCCGTGAGGGACGCCTGGACCCGCGAGGGTCGCGGATCCGCTGCCCGTGCCCGTCCCCGCGCCCGTGCCCGTTCCCGTTCCCGTCGCGAGCACGATGCCCGAGCCCGAGCTCGACGCAAGCGACCGCGCGGTCGCGTCGCCCCCCACCGTGCCACCGCCGTCGAGGCTGAGCGGGAAGCCACTGCTCCCCGAGCCGCCGCATGCCGCCGCGACCACGCCCGAGACGACCACGACACTGGCCAGCACCCACGTCGTCTTCATTGCCCGACCTCCGCCCGCTCGCTCGCACGATGCCACAACACGACGGCTGCCGCACCCCGCGCCGGGCGGTGGCCGCGAGAAGTGACGGCTTCCCGTGGGACGAGCCTCCGACGGGACGTCGAACCCGCGAACCCCCGGAGGACGAACACCCGACGGGAAGTCGTACAGCCGACAGACGCGCGAGGCGTCGAGGCGGCGCCGATCCACGTGGCCCGCGCCCACGGGAAGAACGTGCCACGGGAGCCCTGAGCGGCGAGCGAGGCCCTCGGCGCGGCGCGCGGCCGTGGGATGAGCGTGACACGGGATGCAGTGATGCCGGGCGACCGTGGGACGGGCGTCCCGAGGGCTGTCGGCACACCGAGGGCGGCTCCTGGCGCGGCGAGCGCCCGTGGGGTGAACGTGCGACGGGACGCCTTGATGCCAGGCGCCCGTGGGAGGAGCGTCCCCAGGGCCGTCGGAACGGCGAGCGCGCCCCTCGGCGTGGCGAGCGCCCGCGGGATGAGCGTCTCCGGGGAAGCCTTCACACCGAGCGCCCGTGGGCCGAGCGGACGGCGGGAAGTACGATCTCCCTGGCTCACGAGAGGCAAAACGACAGCGAATTCGCGGCCTGGCCCCGATCCCGATAGGATGCCGGGGCCATGCTCCCCTTCATCGCGCTGCACGTGATGGCCAACCTGGTCTGGATCGGCTCGATCGTCACCGTCGGGTGGCTGCTGTCGGCAGCCTCGAAGGCGCCCGGCGCGTCGGAAGGGAAGGCGATCGCGGAGGCTTCTGCCGCGATCTACCGACGCATCGCCACCCCCGCGTTCGTGGCGAGCTTCGTCTTCGGCGTGCTCGTCGTGGCGTTCAACGCCGGCTACTACATGAAACAGCACTGGTTTCACGGGAAGCTGACGTTCGCCCTGGTCGTCATCGCCCTCCACCACGTGATCGGCGCAAAATCGAAGCGCGCCGCGTCGGGGGGAGTGCAAGGGGGAGGAAGCGGAGGTATCCTCACGGCCGCCTTGCTCGTGTCTGCCTTCGCCACCGTCGCCTTCGCCATCCTCAAGACGGCGCTCGTCCCGTAGCCCTCGCGTCCCGGTCTTCGCGTCGCGTCGCTTCCGTCGCCCCTTCCCCAACAAGCCCCCCAAGAAACTCCAGGAGTTCAGCGCATTCGTGGCGATCGATCGCGAAAAGATACAAGCGGCCGCGCAGAAATTTGTCGATAAGAAGAAGTACGACAAGGCGATCGCCGAGCTCCTGAAGATCATTCAGGAGGACCCGAACGACGCGCGAACGCTGCTGAAAGTGGGCGATCTTTACTCGAAGATCCCCGACTTCCCGAACGCCATCGCGACGTACGAGCGCGTGGGGAAGTTCTACGCCCACCAGGGCTTCGCGCTGAAGGCGATCGCGGTCTACAAGCAGATCCGCGAGATGCTGATGAAGCACGCTCCTCAGCTCGAGGATCGTTACGCGCACATCACCCCGCTCCTCGCGGATCTCTTCCAGCAGCTCGGGCTCACGAGCGACGCGCTCGCCGCGCTCGACGAGATCGCCAGCCGCCTCCAGCGTCAGCAGAAGGACGCCGAGGCGCTCGACGTCCTCCGCCGCATCGTCGACCTCGATCCGACCAACCCGCTCCCGCACCTCCGCCTGGCCGAAGCGCTGTCGCGGATGAAGGACGCGGAGGCCGCGGTCCAGGAGTTCGGGGACGCGGCGTCGCTGCTCGTCAAGCTCGGGCGAAGGGACGACGCCATCAAGGTGTTCGAGCGGCTGCTCCACCTGAAGCCGGACGTGAAGTTCGCGCACCAGGCCGCAGAGCTCTACCTCGACCGCGGCATGGGTCAGGACGGGATGCTCGCGCTCGCGAAGCTCCAGCTCTGCTTCCAGGCGGACCCGAAGAACCTCGACACCCTGGCTCTCCTCGCCCGCGCGTTCGGCGCGATCGGGCAGGCGAACAAGGGCATCGAGGTGCAGAAGGAGATGGCCCGCCTCGCGAAGGAGCAGGGTCAGTTCGATCTGTTCCGCCAGCTGATCGACAAGCTGCTGCGGGTCGCGCCGAACGACGAGCAGGTCCGCGCGCTCTCGATGGCGAGCACGCGCATGGCGTCGGTGTCGGCCCCGCCACCGAGCTCGGCAGCCCCCGCCTCGGTCGCCCCTGTCGTGCGTGAGTCGTCGGTGGGCGCGCGGCCGCAGCGCGACGAGCCGTCGTACGCGGCGGTCGACAGCATCGACTTCGTGGACGACGCCGAGATCGAGGAGGTGGAGGACTCCATCCCCGGTCGACGCGCGAGCCAGCAGATGGCCGCCGTCCGCATGCCCGAGGAGCCGCATCCGGCCGAGCACAACGAGACGACGCGCTACGTTCCGGCGCAGGCGCGCGCGGACATCCTCCAGGGCGACACGACCGCCATCGCTCGCCCGATGCCTGCGGCGGCCAGCTTCTCGGACACGACGGCCATCGGCCGACCGAAGCTCCAGCCGGTGGATCCACCCTCCGAGCCACGGCTCGAAGTCGAAGAGGAGGCCCTCGAGCTCGACGACGGCGGGACGTCGGACGACGACGCGGAGATCCGCGAAGCCGTCGCGCAGGCGCTCGCGGACGCGGCGTCGTTCCGGCGCGTGAGACTGTTCGCGAAGGCGCTCGAGTCGCTGCAGACGGGCCTCGAGCTCGACCCGATGTCGCGCGAAGTGCACGAGTCGCTCCGCGACATCCTCGTCGAGACGGGCAACTACGACGACGCGGCGGGCCACGTCGTGATCATCGCCGGGATGCAGCTCGAGGCCGGCGAGGTCGAGGCCGCGGTCCACGGCCTTTATGACGCTCTGTCTCTCCAGCCGGGGATGAAGCAGGCCGAGGAGATGCTCGAGTCTCTCGGCTACGAGCTCCCGGTCTACGAGCAGCAGCAAGTCGTCCAGGGCCCCGCCACCGCCGTTCCCCAGGCGCGCACTAGCCGCCCCCCGCCGGTCGAGCGGTTTCCGACCGAGCCGCCGCTCCCGGCGTACCCGCTCGACGACGACATGCCACCGGCGACGATCCCGCCGGGCTCCCTCGCGGCAGTCGCCGCCGACCACGGACGGACGCTCGACGAGCCGTTCGGCGAAGGCGAAGCCCCGCTCCCGAGCTTTCCGATGGCGGGCGAGAGCGAGCCTGCGTTCGACCCGGTCATGGCGCGTACCAGCCGGCCGCCGGCGCTCGACGAAGAGAACGCCGAGAGCAGCGTCCCTACCGCCGAGCTCGAAGAGGTGCTCGAAGAGGCCGACTTCTTTGCTTCGCGAGGGCTGTTCGACGACGCGCGCACCATCCTGACGGAGCAGCTCGCCCTCCACCCCCGCCACGTGCTCCTTCACGAGCGCCTGGCAGAGCTCGACGCGCAGCAGCAGGTGGCTCGCGACGCGTCGGGTCCGCCCGAAGCTCCGCGAGCCGCCGCCACCCTCGATCGCAGCTTCGACATCGCCGCTTCGCTCGACGCGATCGAGAACCTCGACACGACGGGGGCGATGGCCACCGGCTCGTTCGACGACGCGAGCCAGCAGATCGACGTCGAAGAGGTCTTCGCCGCCTTCAAGGAGGGGGTGAAGAAGCAGGTCTCCGAGGACGACGGCCAGTCGCACTACGACCTCGGCGTCGCCTACAAGGAGATGGGCCTCATCGAGGACGCGATCCGCGAGTTCGAGGTCGCGGCGCGCGACGAGAAGCGCGCGTGCGTCTGCCGCTCGATGGTCGGGATGATCCAGATGGAGCGCGGGAAGGTGCCCGAGGCGATCGAGGCGTTCCAGAAGGGGCTCTCGTCGCCGGAGAAGACCGCCGAGCAAGAGATGGTTCTCTGCTTCGAGATCGGCGCCGGGTACGAGTCGATGAACCGCACGAAGGACGCGCTCGCGTACTTCCAGCGTGTCGCCAAGGCGGACCCGACGTATCGCGAGGTGTCCGATCGCATCCGTCGCCTGAGCGGCAAGGGTGCGGCGAAGTCGGCCGTGGTCGCGGCGGCGTCGTCCGACGACGAGTTCGACCGCGCGTTCGACGACATGCTCGACGACACGAAGACCGGCTCCAACAACTAAAGCTGGCGAGTCGCGTCAGCCTCTCGGGGCGGTGTCGGAGACGGCGTCGGTCGATCGCGCATCGTCCATGTGCGCGTCGTCCGCGCGAGCGTCCTTCGTCTGGGCATCCTCGACGTGAGCGTCGCTCGCGTCGGCCGCGCGGGCGTCTCTCGGAGCGGGCGCGTCGACGAGGCCGTCGGTCTTCGCGTCGGCGCGCACCATGACGTCCGGGGCGCTGCCTTCGACGCTCGCGTCGAGCGTGGCGTCGAAGCTCGCTGCGTCGACGGCGCCGACGTCGGCGCCCGCATCGCTATCGCTGACGAGGTCCGCCGCGTCGACCACGGTGCAGCAGGTGTAGCCGGCGCTGCATGTCTCGGAGAGAAAGGACCCGCACGAGACTTCGCTGATCGTGATGACGCAGACGCCGCCCGCGGCGACGCATGGCTGCGCGGGCGCGGCGGGCGAAGGTGAGGAGCAGGCGCCGGGCGCGAGCAAGCCGAGGGCGAGAACGAAGAGGCTGATGCCCATCGGTATGGCTCGCGATCGCATCGGCGTCCTGGCCATGTCTACTGGCCTTTCAGGTACGCCACGAGCGCTTGCATGTCGGTCGCGGAGAGCTCGGTCGGCACGTCCCGGCCCATGGGATCGTTGCCCACGCCCTTGAGCATCGCGAGAACGGCGTCCTCGATGGTCAACGCGCTGCCGTCATGGAGGTACGGCGCCGAATCGGACAGGCCGCGCAGGGTCGGCGTGTCGAAGAGGCAGGCCGCGCGCGGCTGGCCGTCGATCGTGAAGTGCGACACGTCCGCGAACGGTGTCGTCGCGCACGTGCCGACGTCATGAAGGAGGACGCCGCCCGTCGTGATGCGGCTCACCACGGGGCCTGCGAGATCGAGCGGCACGTTCCCCTCGCCGGAGTCCGTCATCCACGCACCCGAGTGGCAGTTTCCGCAGTGTGCGCTCTGGAACACGGCCTCACCGGCAGCGCGGAGAGCGAGCGTGGCGCTGTCTGCGGTCGGCGGGACGGGCAGAGGGATGGCCTCGTTGACGTAGTGCATGAGAGCCGCGAGCAACGGCACCTGCGCCGACGCGTCCGCGCTGAAGTCGCCGCCTTGCTCGAGGTTGATGGTCTGCCAGTAGTTCATCACGCTGTTGCGGTCGGCCGTGCGGAAGAGGAACCCCGTGTGGCTCACGCCCCCCGCGTTCGACGGCGTGTCGCGCGGGCCTTCGAGGAAGCGCCACGTGACCGCGTCGCTGTGCCCCTCGATGTGGCAGGTCGTACACGACGCCCAGTGGTTCGACGTCAGCGGGTATTCGTCGCTGTTGGCGGAGTTGAAGAGGTGCTGGCCGAGACGCAGGTTCGCCGGCATCGGGTCGTTCGTGAGCTTGCCGATGACCGAAGGCTCGACGGTCGCGCTGACGCCGAACGCCCCCTCCGTCACGTCCACGATCGCGATGTCCTCCGTGTTTCGCTCGACGACGTAAAGCTTGCCCGAGAGGCCCCAGACCGCCCCTTCGGGCTGATGGCCGGGGAGTGGGCGCACGAGGGTTGCCTCCACGTGCTGCGTGGCGTCGATCACGAGAACATCCTCGCTTCCGGTGTCGACGACGAACGCGAACAGCCCGTCCGGCGAGAAGGTGATCGCTCGAGGGCTCGACACGATGTCCGAGAACGCCGCGCCGTCGCCCGGCGACGTGGAGACCGTCAGGCGCGCGACCGCCGTCCCCGACGTCGCGTCGAGGATCGAGACGGCGGGGAACACCGTGTTCTGGAAGTTGAGCTCAGGTTCGGAGGTGTCCGTCCCGAGCATCACATGCAGCACCCAGAGCTCCTGGCTCCCCGGGCGGACCATCGCGTCGTACACGCCACGCACCGGCCCGTGCGGCACGGTCGACATCGTCCCTGGCGGGCCGTCGCCGATCGACCACGTGCCGAGCATCGAGAGCGGCGCCGAGGAGAAGGCCGTCACGCCTGGCGACGACTGTCCGGAGCTGGGCGGGTGCGCGCTCGCGGCATCGCCCCACGTGAGCAGGTGCGTGCTGAGCAAGGTCTTCCCGTCGGCCGCCCACGCGAGCGCCCACGGCTTGTGTGGCGCGGAGACCATCGCGACCTGGGAGAGGCCATTGGCGCTGAGCTCGACGATGCTGTCGTCCTGGGAGCACGCGATGAAGACGTTCGCGCCTGCCGTATCCAGCAGCACGCCGATCGGCTCCGCGCAGACAGCGACATCGGCGCGCTTCGCCCCGCTGCTCGTGTCGAACGCGTACGCGTGGCCCGAGCGCTGCCCTGTGACGAACAGCGTCTTCCCGTCGGGAGCCAGCGCGAGCGCGCGCGGACCGACGGCCGGCGTGTAGCTGTTGTTCGCGTCGACGGCGGGAGCGCTCGCGTCGAGGCCGGCAGCCGTGTCGAGGTTGATGGTGAGCGTGGTGGCGCCGGTCGCGGTGTCGACGACCGTGACGAGATCGGCGTCGGGATGGACGACGAAGAGCCGGCTGCCGTCACTCGAGATCGCGAGCGGACCGGAGTGCGTCGCGTGCGGAAGCGTCGCGGCCGGCGACGGCGATGTCACGGGCGCTGCCTGGCTGCACGCGCTGATCGCGACGAGCGCGACGGTCGCGCGGAGAAGGCGGACCATCGCGCTCACTGGCTGTACGGGCTCAGCGTGAACGTGATGGAGCTCGCGAGACCGGCGGGCAACCCGACCGCGGAGACCTCCGGCACGCAGTTGGTCTGGCGGTCGGTCGTGACGATCCGCGGCACGCCCGGCATCGGAACGTCCGCGATCGAGCCGATCTCCCCCGTCAGCGTCCGCTCCGCCATCTGCAGGCCGCCCATCACGAGCGTGTTCCCGTTGCCGAGCTCGGAGACCGGAACCTCCGACCCGGGGCCCGTGTAGTTCGTGACGTAGCGCACGCACTCCTGCGGCCACTCGACCTCTTCGTCCTGGTCGCGGTCGTCCCAGCCGTCGAGCACCAGCTTGTTCAGGCGCGCCACGCGATCGAGGAGCTGCGCGCCGAGCGCCGAGTAGCCCGTGTTCACGCCGACGAGCTCGTACATGTCGCGGAGCGCGCCCTGGAGGAGGCCGAAACGAAGAGGCGTGAACGTCACGCTCTTGGGCGTCCCCCCCGCGGTCTCCTGATAGACGCGCCCCGGCGCGAAGTAGAACTCCGAGTCGAGCCGCTGGTACACGAGCTGGGCGCGCTCGCGGTACTTCACGTTCCCGGTCGCCAGGTATGCGACGAGGAGCCCGCGGATCGCCGCGGTGTGGGCATCCAGATTGGTGCCGCTGTCCGTGGGCTTGCCGGTCGACACGTCCCAGCCGAGGTAGGCCGTGCCGTTCGCCGACGTGAGCGAGTCGTAGAAGACGCCGGCGAGCGAATCGATGAGGCTGTCGAGCTCGGCGCTGAACGGTCGCCCTGCGATCGCAGGGAGCGAATCCATCAGGCACGGCGCGCCCTCGAGGTCGGGCGTCGTGTTGGAGTACAGCGTGAGCTCCGAGTCGACGGCCCGGCGCGCCGTGCGCAGCGACAGCAGCGCGTACGCCGCCACATCGGCGGAGATCGTCGTTCCACGCTGGACGGTGCCGCCAGCCATCGACACGTCGTCGACGAGGAGGCCGGTCGTCGGGTCGCGATGGAGCCGCTCGATGTTGACGACGAGCACGCGGAGGATGGAGAGCATGCGGTCGTGCGTCGTCGGCTGACCGTTCGCGATCTGGTCGTCGGCCGCGAAGGGGGAACCGTCGAAATAGGCCATCGCGGGCTGCGAGCCGCCCGTGTTCAGGTTCTGCGTGTCGGTGAGGGCGTAGAGGCTCGAGTACGCGCCGACCATGCCGGCAAGATCGAGGAGGTGGCTGTCGGGAGACACGATCGTGAAGCGTGTCGGCCGCGGGAAACCGCTGGCGTCCGCCGACTCGGTGACCTTGAGGCTGCCGGGGAACCACCGCAGCGGGCTCGACGTGTTGTACGCGAGCGCGTCGTTCTCGCTCGCGAAGCCGCCGAGCGTCGAGCCGTCCGTCGTGGTCAGGGTCGTCAGCCACTCCATGACCTGGTCATTGGCCATCTGGATGAACATCGCGGCCTGGAACCCCTCGATGTCGCTCGATCCGAGGAATACGCCGGGCACACTTGGATTCCCGGGACCCGCGCTCCCGAGGATCGTGTTCGCCGGCGTGCCCACGAGCGCGAGCTGGTCGCTCGGCACGGTGTCGATCGGGTTCTCCTGCGAGTCGTGCATGACCTGCAGGTAGTTCAGCACCCACAGCATCGCCTTCCACGAGTGCCAGCCGCTCGAGCCGGGGTCGACCGTGCCCGACGTCTGCGCGCTGCGATCCGGGAGGTGGAGGCCGGTGTAGTCGCACTCGTAGTTGTCGCTGGCGATGGCGCCGGTCGCGCCAGGGTCGTCGTCCGAGGTGATCGAGCACGCGCCGTTGGCGTTCGTCGGAGCGATGTGCGGGTCGAACGACGTGAACGGCAGCATGATCGGCCAGATCCCCGGCCAACCGAGCGGGTTGTTTCCCGCAGGCCCAGTCGCCGTCCAGCTCGTCGCGGCGTGGATGTAGTGGCTCGTCCCGTTGCTCTGTGACCCGAAGCCCTGCACGTTGGCGCGGAGGAGCGCGAGGGCCGCTGCTCCCGTCGCGCCGCTCGGGTTGGTCACAGGGCCGAACGCCGACGACAGCCCGGCCCCAGATTCGAGCCCGACGTTGTTCAGCATCTGCTTCGAGTACTCGTACGACTCGACCGCGGTGGAGAAGCCGACGAGGTCGACGCGACCGCCGCCGCCTGGAATCGTGGGATCGAAGTAGATGTTCGTGGGGAGGTGATCGCGGCTGAAGTCCGCGAGCACGCGCCCCATGGTCTCCGCGAACGGCTCGCCCGAGAGCTGCATCTCGACGCCGCAGCGGAGGTTGTTCGCGACGTCGAACGTCGTGTCGACGCCCGCAGCCGCGACGTTCAGCTGGAAGGTCTGGAGCCGCGACGCCCACTCCGCTTGCTGGCTGGTCCCCGCGTCGGGTGCCGGTGGCGTCGCGTCGCCGGCGCTGCAGGCAAGCGCCGCGGCCCCGGCTACGACGAAGAGACCGAGGGCCCGCATCCCGCTATTGAACACCACTTTCATTATCCTGCAAGGAGTTCAGTTGAGTGGTTGCGCACCGTCACCCGCACCAGGTGCAGACGCCTGTGCTCGAAAGGCGCTTCGGGTGGTGCTTGGGGGCTACCGGGTGGTTCGCGACCGTTCGAGCGCCTCGAGGAGCCGAGCCACGTACGGATCTGCACGCTCCACTCGCACCATCGCTTCCGCGCGCGTGCCGGAGCCCAGAAACAGCACGCGGAACGCCGCCAGCAAGGCCTCGATCGACGGTTCCGGCACGCCTCGTCTGCGCAGGCCCACGACGTTCAGCGCCCTGACCTTCGCGCGGTCGCCCTGCACGATGACGAACGGTGGAACCTCGCGCTCGCACATCGCACCGGCCGCCACGAACGCGCTCTCGCCGACGCGGACGAACTGGGCGACGCCTGAGAGGCCGCCGAAGGTCGCATGGTCCTCGACGACCGTGTGGCCGGCGAGCTGGGTTCCGTTGGCGAGGGTAACGTGTGAGCCGACGAGAGTGTCGTGGGCGACGTGCGAGGCCACCATGAAGAGGTTGTCGTCGCCGATGCGGGTCCCTCCGCCCTCGGTGCCCCGATGGAGCGTCGCGTGCTCGCGGATGACGTTGCGGTCGCCGATACGGAGGGTGGCGCGGCGGTCATCGCGGTTCTTCTGCTGCGGCGCGCCTCCGACGACGGCGAACGAGTGCACCACGTTGCCGGCACCGAGGACCGTCGGGCCCTCCACGATCGCGTGCGGATGAAGGACCGTCCCGTCCCCCAGCTCCACGTCCGGGCCCACGATCGCGAACGCCCCCACCGTGACGTCACGGCCGAGACGCGCACCTTCCGCGACGACCGCGGTCGCATGAACCTGCGCAGACATTCAGCCGCTGCGCGGTACGACGCTCGCGAGGAGCTCGCCCTGGGCGCACAGACTGCCGTCGACGCTCGCCTCGCCCCGCAGCTTCCATACGTTGGTCCGGTGGTGAATGACCGTCACCTCGAGGTCGAGACGATCGCCGGGCGTCACGACACGACGGAACTTCGCCTTGTCGATCCCCAGGAAGTACATGAGCGAGCTCGACGCGTCGAACGGGTCGCTCGCATAGGCGAGGATGCCGCCGAGCTGCGTCAAGGCTTCGAGGATCAAGACCCCGGGCATGATGGGCCGCCCCGGGAAGTGCCCCTGGAACCACAGCTCGCCCATCGACACGCACTTGTGCCCGCGGATGCGCTCGTTCTCGACGATCTCCGTCACCCGGTCGACGAGCACGAACGGCCAGCGGTGAGGGAGAATCTGGAGGATTCGCTCGATGTCGACGACGGAGGCGGAGGCCATGGGCGAGGGGAGTTTGCCAGAAATTCAGGGGTCTTCGCTCGATTCGTTCACCCCGAGCTGGCGGTAGAGGTGTGCGAGCGCACGCAACCATCGCCCGCGCGGCACGGCCGGGTAACCCGCGAAGACGGCGCCTGCCGGGATGTCGCCGATGACGCCGCTCTTCGCTGCGATGCGCGCCCCGTCTCCGACGGTCACGTGGTCGGCGATGCCGACTTGCCCGCCCACGAGCACCCGCCGACCGATCCTCACGGAGCCAGCGAACCCGCTCTGCGCGGCCACGACCGTGCCCTCGCCGATCTCGCAGTTGTGACCGACGTGTACGTGCGCATCGAGACGGACGCCTCGACGGATGATCGTCGGCCCGAGCGTGCCTGCGTCGATCGTCACGAGCGGACCTATCCACGCGTCGTCCTCGATCACGACCCCTCCGAGCTGCGGCACGTGCATGCTCTCGCCGTCGGGCCCCGTCGCCCATCCGAAGCCCGGGCTGCCGATCACGCTGGAGGCGCCGATCGTCACGCGATCTCCGATGACCACACGCGGCGCCAGGGTCGCGTGCGGCCCGAGCACGACACCCACGCCGAGCTGCGGCTCGGGCTCGGCGCTCAGTGCATGGGATACGAGGACCTTCGCCATCGCCCAGCCGGCGTGCGAGTGCAGCCACACGCTCGTGGTCGTCGTCGCCACCGCGAGCATCGCGAGAATGTCTGCCTCCAGCTGCGCGTCGACCAGCAGGGTGGCACCGCGCGCGATCGCCGCTTCCGCTTCCGCGCGAAGCCCACGTCGCAGGAACGGCGCGAGATCACCGCGGCGCGCCCGCTCGAGCGAGACGAAGCGACCTGGCTCCACGTCGGAGACACCCAGAACGTGCCCGCCCAAGCCGGAGGCGAGCGACCCGAGCGAGATGCCGCGGAGACGTACGGCCTGAATCAGTGTCCGGGCGCGGCAGGAGCCGGTGCGGGTGCGGGTGCCGGTGCCGGTGCCGGCGCGGGCGCCTGAACCGATGCGCCGCCGCTGTTGTAGATCTGGATGCACTTGTCGGTCAGGTCGAGGTCGCCGCGGACGTAGGGGGTCGTGTTCTTGTCGACGACCACGTCGTAGTTCTCGGTCGTGGCCAGACGCTTCACGATCATCAGGACCTTCTCGACGATCGGGTCCGTGATCTCCTGGCGCTTCTTGTCGATCTCCTTGTTGGCCTCCATGTAGATGGCCTGAAGCTCCGTCATCTGCTTCTGCCAGTCGTCCACTCGCTTCGCGAGCGCCTCCTTCGAGAGCACCTTCGACTGCTTCTCGATTTCCTCCTTCTGCTTCGTCAGCTCGGCCTCCTTGCGGTGGAGCTCCTGCTGGCGATTGTCGAAGAGCTTCTTGAGGTTGGCGGCGGCGCGGAGGCCGTCTTCGGTCTGCATCACTGCGCGCTGCAGGTCGATGACCGCGATGCGCGTGTCTGCGTGGGCGGCGCCGGCTCCGAGGAGCGACGCCATGACAGCGAGGGTGGCGAGGCCGTGTCGAAGGCGGATCTTCATAGCCCGCTGCACCTAGTCAATGAGCGACGACGGGTCAAGCAGGCTCAAGAGCCGCTCCCTCGCCGGGGCGTCACGCCCGACCCTGCCGTGCGTGATGGGACGGCCGATCCATAAACAATCGTTCACACCCTGACCGGCACGCCGCGCTCACGGTTCCCGACGCGACCGGCGATTCAGGGGTGGTCGTCCCCTGAATTCCGGCTAAAGATTGGTTACCGGTTCGACGCGTGGGTGTGGCACGGGGCTTGGATACCGGGAGACATCGCCTGGTCGTGGCGAGTCTGTTGGAGGCGACGATGAACTTCGCATGGTTTTCCGCAACGAGCCGTTTCGCAGCCGTGTCGCTCGCCGTGAGCATGGTCGGGGCCACCGTCTGGACGGGCTGCGGCAGCTCGAGCGCGACGGTGTGCGACGACGCAGGGCTGAACTGCCAGGTGTGTGACGGCTACGGCTGTTCGTCCGTACAGAGCACGCCGACCATCGACAGCGGGTTCATCAACCTACCCGACGCGCGCTCCGACGCGGGCAAGCCGGTCACCAAGCCGGACGCGAAGGCCGACGCCGGCAGCAAGCCCGACGCAGCAGAGAAGCCGGATGCGAAGCCCGACGTCTTCGTGAGGGCCGCCTGCGGCACGGCAAACGGCGGTCCGTGCGCCTGCACGACGAGCGCGACCTGCGCGTCCGGGCAGGAGTGCGTCGCAGGGGCATGCACGCTCTCGGCCGACGTGTGCGACTACTCGAGCCAGTGCGGCGCGGGCACGGTCTGCGCGAACAACCAGTGCGTGGCGGCCTGCAGCTCGTCGACGCCGTGCGCGACCGGGTTCACCTGCACGAACTCGGTCTGCGAGCCCACCCCGTCGAGCTCGACGTGCACCTCGAGCGACACCTGTCCCGCCGCCACGCCGTTCTGCGTCTCCGGGAGCTGCGTCGCCGCTTGCTCCACCGACTCCCAGTGCGCCACGGGCGATTACTGCGACCAGGGGGCGTGCGTGCTCGACACGCGGCCTTCCCCGGACTGCACGACGAACGCCAACTGCCTGTCGACCCAGGTCTGCCAGAGCGGCTTCTGCCTCTACACCTGCACGACCGCGATGGACTGCGAGCTCACCGACACGCGCATCCCGGTCTGCGCCGACGGCGTCTGCCGGTCGACAGCAGAAGCCAACCCGGCTTGTACCACGCAGGCGCAGTGCAACTCCGCGCAGGACTGCATCGGCAACATCTGCCAGTAATCGTCTCTCCCACCGACGGAGCGAGGGCGAACGCTACTTCGTCGGGTACGCGAGGTTGAGGACGGGGAAGCCCGCACCTGTGAGGAGGGTCTCCAGGTGCGGCGACGTCGGACGCTGACGAGGGGCGTTTTGCGGAATCGCGCGACGCTCCATCGCGGTCTGAAGGCGGGCGCGCGCTTCGTGGAGGCGCCAGGCGATGGTCCCGCGCGAGCACTTCTGGACGACCGCGGCCTCCCCGTTCGACAGCCCCTGGAGCGCCACTAGCACGACTGTGGTGCACATCTCGGCGGGGAGGGCGTCCAGGGCTTGAAGAATGAGGGCATAGGTCTGTCGCAGCTCGGCCGCCCGCCGAGGGTCGCCACCGGAGTCGACCTGAATCGCCCGCTCGAGGCGTGGGTCGTCGTGCTCGATCGATGACTCGCTGCGGCGGGTACGGGCCCTTCGCGCATCGAGTGAGCGGTTGACCGTCAGCCGGTACACCCACGTGAAGAACTCGCTCCGTCCCTCGAACTCGTCCAGGCGGCGATACGCCTGGAGGAAGACGTCCTGGGTGATGTCGTCCGCATCGCTCTCCGAGCTGGAGAGGTGCAGCGCGAGGGCGAAAATGCGGCCGCGGTAGCGTCGCACGAGCACGTCGAACGCTCTCGGATCCCCGGCCTTGGCGCCCGCCACCAGGAGCGTGGCGGTCGCCGCTTCGCGTTGTGCGTTCGTCATGTGCTGGGGTTTAGACGTCCGGGCGAACCGTTAGGTTTGAGAATTCTTGGGCGACGAGTTTCCGCCAACCTTTCACGCGTTCGGTGCGTCTGAAGCACCATGAAGCTCCAGCCGAAGACATGCCAGGCCACTCGAACGGGTGCACGCCGTGAAGAGAGCGTGATGTTCTCGCTCTCCGCGCTGCAGGACCTGCGCGCCGTCGAGCCACTTCCCGTGCGAGCAGAGACGACCTCGGACTCGGGGCTCATCGACATCGCGCGGCTCGCACGCGCGATGGCGAGCAAGCCGATCGCGCGCGACTCGTCTGACGAGATCGCGGCTCTCGGGAGCGACGGACTCTTCACCGTCGTCGCTCCCGACCTCGCGAGCGCCCGCGAGCTCACGCCGACGATGCGATTCGGCCGGAGGGCGTGGCCTGCGCTCGCGGGAGCGGTCGGAGCCCTCGCCGTCGCGGCGCTTTCGGTGCTGCTGGTGAAGAGAGAGGCGGCGCCGCGACTTGCGAGCCCCGGGCTCGCGCCGACGGTCGACCCGCCGTTCGTCGCGATGCCGATTCCCGCGCCAGCGACGGGCGTCGAAGCGAGCGGGTCTCCGCTGCCGTCGGTCGAGACCGTTCGAACGACCGCTGCGCCGAAGCGGCCGACCCAGAGCGTCACCGCCGTCATCCCGACCGCTGCAGCCACGTCTCGCGCAGCGGCCCCCGAGACCACGGCCGTGTGCTGCGCCGGTGAGACCGCGACGCTCTGCGAGATGCGCCGCGCCGTCGGAGCCGCCTGCGTCCAACCGGTGACGGAGTCGGTGTCGGCGTTCGACAGTCGTGAAGCGTCTCGCGCGCTGTCGGCTGTCGACGTTCACCGGTGCGGGAAGGTCGACGCTGGCCACGCACGCATCACGTTCCAGCCGAACGGAACCGTGTCGGCGGTCGTCGTCGACACCCCGGAGCTCGCGGGCACGACGACGGAGCGATGCGTCGCGGACGCCTACCGCCGCGCGAAGGTCCACGTGTTCTCGGGCGAAGCACTCACCGTGGGAAAGCGCTTCGCAGTCGCCGGCCCGTAGGAACCGTCACACGACCCCGCCGTCAGCCTACGGTGCAGAATCCTTCGTAGTCGATGTAGCGCGTGATGGTCGGGTTCTTCCCGCACACCGGGCAGTCGACGTCGCGTCGAAGCCTCAGCTCGCGGAACTTCATTGCGAGGCTGTCGTACGTCAGCAGGCGGCCGACGAGCGGCGACCCACGGCCGAGGAGGACCTTGATGGCCTCGGTCGCCTGCACGACGCCGATGATGCCGGGGAGGATGCCGAGCACTCCGGCCTCCTGGCAGCTCGGCGCGAGATGGGCCGGCGGAGGCTCGGGGTAGAGGCACCGGTAGCAAGGGCCCGCCGCGATCCCGAGCTTCGCCGCCGCCTTGTCCGAGACGAACGTCGTCGCCTGACCGTCGAAGCGGAAGACCGATCCGTGGACGACCGGCTTGCCCATGAAGACGCTCGCGTCGTTGACGAGATAGCGAGTCGCGAAGTTGTCGGTTCCGTCGACGACGAGCTCGTAGTCCGCGAAGAGGCGCTCCACGTTCTCGCTGGTGAGTCGCTCGCGGTGACCGATGGCCTTCACGTCGGGGTTCAGATCGGCGATGGCCTTCGCGGCGCTCTCGACCTTGGGCATGCCGAGGCGGCTCGTCGCGTGGAGGATCTGGCGCTGGAGGTTCGAGGCGTCGACCGTGTCGAGGTCGACGAGCCCGAGCGTCCCGACGCCTGCCGCGGCCAGGTAGAGCGCCGCGGGAGAGCCGAGACCGCCCGCGCCGAGCAGAAGCACCCTGCTCCGGAGAAGCTTCGCCTGGCCCGTCTCGCCAACCTCGGGAAGCAGGATGTGGCGCGAGTAGCGGTCGCGCTGCGCGTCCGTGAGCTGAGCGGGGAGGTCGACCGGGTACCCGAGGTCCTTCCAGCGGGTGAAGCCGGGGTTGGCCGTCTCGACGTGCGTGTACCCGAGCTCTGTCAGCGTCTTCGCCGCGAGGGCGGAGCGCGTGCCGCCGGCGCAGTAGGCGACGATCGTCGCGTCCTTGTCGGGCAGCTTCCCCTCGACCTGCATCTCGAGGAACCCGCGCGGGATCGAGATCGCGCCCGGGATGTACCCTGCGCGGAACTCTTCCTTTTCGCGAACGTCGAGCAGGACGAGCTGCTCTTTCGCGTCGAGCCGCTTCTTGAGCGCGTCGAGCGAGACCTCCCGCGTGGACTTGCGGACGTCGGCGAGGAGGTCGGCGTAGGTGGTCGGCATGGTCACCGTTTTGATGGCCGCGCAGCCTACCGCGTCGCGTCCACGGCTCCTACGGACTCAGCCGCGAGATCCCGCTTCATCCGCGAGCCAGGTCACGAGCGCAGCGCCGTCGGCCGGCCTGCCTTCGCTCGGCCCGACGCATGTCGCCGCGAGCGCTCTCCACCTCGGCCCCACGTGCTCGCCCATCGCTGCAATCACGTCCTCGAGCACCCGCCCGAAGCCGTACACGTCGTCGCGCGGGTCGCTCGCCCTCCCCGCGAGCCGCTCGGGCGACACGTATCCCATGCTCCCTGGAGGGCTCGGCGCTCCCCTTCGTCGCGCCGATCCGAAGTCCCCCAGCCACGGAACGGGCCGCTCCACTCCGTCACTGTCTGCATCGATGGACATGAGGACGTTCGCCGGCTTCACGTCGTGATGCACCCAGCCGGCGGCATGCACGCGCGCGATGGCCTCGGCGAGCTGCACGAGCCACGAGTCGACCGGGTGGAGCAGGGTGATGCCCCGCAGGTCGTCAGAGCTTCCGCGCCCGACAGTCGGCGACGCAGCCAGCTCGGGCAAGGCGTGGCTCTGGCGGAGGAGATCGCGGAGCGCGCCGAGTGATGCCCACTCGAGCGCGAGCCAGCCCTCGTTTGGCTCGACGTCGAACACACGGACGATGCCGGGGCCTTCGAGCGCGGCCGCGACACGCCCTTCGTCGAGCAGCTGGGCTCGGTCGCGCTCGGGCTGATGGTAGACCTTGAGCGCGACGACCCGCCCGAGCTCGCGGTCCTTCGCGGCGAAGACCACCCCCGCGCCACCGCGCGCCACCTCTCGTTCGAGGTCGAACGGAGCACGCGCGCGCGGACTGGCGATGGTCATCGTCGCTGGGTCGACCCGCACCGCGCTCGCGCCGAGGCCGAGCCGCTCACGCCATGCGATCCGTCGCTCGCGCGCTCCGGGGACATCGAGATCGCGCACGAGCACGCGCTCGATGGCCGCGATCGCCCCCGCGAAGTCTCCGTCCTCGGCGAGCAGGTCTGCGCGGACGACGAGCGCGCTCATCCCGGAGGTCACCTCGAGCAGCGCGCTTGCCGACGTGCGATCCCCGCGATCGAGCAGCGCAGAAGCCACCGCCAGCGCGAGCCGCTCCGGGAGTGGGCGCTGTCGACTCCTCCGCACGAGGGCGTCGAGCGCGAGCCCTTCGTCAGGGGTCCGGCGGGCGTCGCGGAGCAGCGCGAGCGCCTCCTCCTCCGTCGGAGGTGAATGACGGGCGTCCTTGCCGGGCTCTTCGCCGAACGAGACGAGACGCGCGATCGCAGGAGCGAGCGGCGTGTCTCTCTCGTCGGATCGCTCCGACGCGAGGTCGGTCGCGCTCATGCCCTCGATCGGTTCTGGCGCCGCCACAGGCTCACCGTCGCCGTCGGCCTCGACCTTCGGCTCCGGGTGCGTCGCGCGGCGGAAGGACGACCAGAAGCCCATGCGGGACAGGGTACCAAGAAAGGGAAGTCGCCGCAGGTAGCGCTGGCCGTCGTGCAGCACGCTGCCGTACCGTCGATGGCCAGATGGATTACTCGGCCTGGCGGTCCGGCGGTCACCTCGTGCCCTTCGGGGCGCATCGCGCGTTCGTCCGGGAGACGGGCGAGGGAGCGCCCATCGTCTTTCTGCATGGCTTCCCGACGAGCAGCTACGACTACGACGAGGTGGTCGCCCTGCTGCGACCGCATCACCGATGCGTCACGTTCGACTTTCTCGGCTTCGGCGCGTCATCGAAGCCGTTTCCGTACCGTTATCGATACGACGAGCAGGTCGAGCTGACCCTCGCCGTGTTCCGCGAGGCGCGCCTGTCGTCCGCCGTGATCGTCGCCCACGACTACGGAGTCACCGTCGCGCAGGAGCTCCTCGCGCGTGCTGCGGAGGGGAAGCTCGAGCTCGACATCAAGGCGGTCGTGCTGCTCAACGGAGGTGTCTGCGCGCGGCTGCATCGACCGATCCTCGTCCAGCGACTCATGGCGAGCCGCGTCGGCGCCCACCTCGGGCGTCTCCTCGTCAAGCGAAAGACCTTCGAGCGCTCGCTGTCGCGCGTCCTCGCCTCGCGCGACTTGCCGCCCGGGTTCTTCGACGAGCAGTGGAAGGGGGTGTCGGCGAGCGACGGCGCCCGCGTGATGCCGCTCCTCTTGCACTACATCGCCGAGCGTCGCGCTCGCAGCGCGCGCTGGGAAGCCGCGCTCCGTGACACCCGCATCGCGCTCTCGCTCGTGTGGGGGATGGCCGACCCTGTCTCGGGACGGACGATGCTGGATTGGCTCACGACCACCGTACCCGGCGCGCGCGCGACACCGCTGGAGAGAGTCGGCCACTATCCGCAGGTGGAGTCGCCGCGTGAGGTCGCCGCCGTGATACGCGCCGCGGCCTCGGCGACGTAGCGACACTAAGGCACGGGCGCTTCGGCGGCCTTCGCCGCGGGGAAATGCTTGAAGCCGTCCGAGTCGAACCAGAGGAGTCGGTCGAGCACCTGCGCAGCATCGAGCGGCACCTCCACGTGCGCCGCGGCGCACGTGGAGAGACCGTCCCAGTGCTCCTCGACGGCTTCGCCGAACCAGCTCGCCATCGCGACGAACGCATCGGGACCTTCCGGCGCGCTCTCGCCGAGCACGAAGGCGACCGCGAGCGGCGGCATGAGCGGGATCGAATGCGGCACCAGGAGCGCCAGCACCTTGCTCGCGGCTTCGACGAGGGTCGGCTCCTTCCCGAGCGCCGTCACGAGTCTGCCGAGAGCCTCTGCGGTCTCGCCGTCGAGCGGGCCGAGGCGCGGAGGGTCGAAGAGGTCGAGGATCGCGAGCAGAATCTGCCGCTCCGGCTCGAGCGCCCAGCGCCGAAAGACGATCGACTGCGCAGGGCTGTTCACCAGCCAGCTCCCTGGCAACGCGAGTGGCACACGCGCCTCGTTCGAGAGCCCCTTCGCCTTCGCCACTCGAAGCGCGTCGGCCGAGAGGTCGTAGACGCGGGCTCCTGGAAGCCGCGCCCGCTGAGAGAGCTTGCGGTTGACGTCAGAGAGCTCCCACACCTTCCCCGACGGGGTCCGCACCAGCATCGGGCGAGCATACATGCCGCCGCCGGCCGCCCCGTGGACGAGTTCTCTTCTAAGGCCAGAGAGAGACCTGGAGCTCCTTGGCGCGCACGAGGTACTCGACGACCGCGACACGCATCGCTTGAAGGCTGCTCCGGAGGCCGGGGTCCCTCACGTTCGGCAGGAGCTGCTCATCGAGGAGATCGAGGATGTCCTGCTGCGCGACAACCTGGCCGACGATGTACTCGCTATCGAAACGCGCGCCGGCTCGCGCGGCGAGCGCCCTCTCCCGGACTCGCTCGTCCTTCGCGAGCTTCCGGGCAACTGCCGAATCCGTGAACAGGATCCCCTTGGTCTGGGACACGTCGAAGAGCTCCTGCTCGACGCGCGAGTAGGTGTCAGCGATCTGCTCGGCGAGCTGTCGCACGCGTGGGTTCCGCGCCCGCGGAGCGGCGCCCTTGGCGGCCTGGATCACGCTCGCGTCGAGGTCCGCCAGGATCCGAGCGATCTGGCCATCGTCGAGAGACTGTCGCGCGCCGGCGACGGGCGCCGTGGCGGTCAGCGCGACCCCCGGAAGCACCGCGGCGGGGAGCGCCGGGAGCGCCACGGCCGCGGAGGTGACCTCGAGCGAGGCAGGCGCCACAGGCTGCCGCGCAGCGCATCCGCAGCAGCCCGTCCAGGCGATGGTTGCGCATGACGTGGCTCCTGCGAGGCGCAGCAGAGCGCGAGCGAATGAGCTCATTGCGTTCACCTGTCCGGTGCGGGCGGGGTCAGTGCAGCCCGTGACGACGACTGGAGCAAGCCGCGCGCCATCGCACGACCGCGCGCGCAGCGGCACTGCGCGACATCCCACCGTCGGCTTCGGACGTCGTCGTCACAGCTCCAGACACACGTGCGACAGCCCGCGACAGGTGGCCGTGTCACTCATGCACGCGATGAGGAGCAAATGCTCGGCCGCAATGAGCTTCACGATCGAAGTGGATAAAGGATGAATCGGTGGGTTGAGCTCGAGCCGCGACGGGGAAAGGGAAGAACTCGATCCTCTCGGCTTCCTGCGACCACGGGAGAGGCTCTCGGCGGTGGGTCAAAGCTTCTGCCGCTCGCCGGATGGGCTCCGACGTGAGCGGGATAGCTACCGGCGATTAGCTTCAGGCGCGAGCGGGATAGCTGTTGAACCGAGCGTCATAGGTTCAGGCCCTCGTGGGATAGCGTCTGAACCGCGCGTCCGTGCGTCATCACCTCGCGCGAGTACCTCTGATCGGCCTCCCATGGCTTCATGCGCCGGAGGAAGAGCGGATCGAAGACCGGTCAGCGCGTCTGCGCCGGCGACCACTGCGGTTCGAACCGGGTCTCGGGCTCTGACGCTGCGTCGAGAGCGTGGTCGATCGCATTCTATGATTCTGATGCGAAGGTCATCGATCGTGTTGCCGCGGTCACTCGAAGAAGATGAGCCCAGCGACGTCGGAATCGTGGGGCTCGCTTTCAGAAGTGGAGAGTCGCGGTCCCCAGCGCGGTCCGCGGCGGCGCCGCAACGATGTGCACCGCGGTCGACGCCGGCTGCTGCCCCGGCCTGAAGCTCCAGTTCGACACGTAATACTGCTCGTCGTCCGCGTACTTGAGCCCCAAGACGTTGTACATGTCGAAGCCGACCTCGAGCTCGCGGTACCGGACCGACGCGAGCGCGTTGAGGACGTTGTTCGGAGCCGCGACGATCGTATCGCTCACGTGGCGACCGCCGAGCAGGGTGTAGCCGACACCCACGCGTCCGGTGAGAGGCACCCCCTTGATGCGTCGGAGCTCGCCGTGGGCGTTCACGTCGGTTCGCCAGAGCACGGCAGGGACGTTCGGAACGTAGTGCGAGCTCCCCGGGACGAGGGTGTCGAACGTCGCGCTCTGGACGGAGAGCGCCGTCGACGCGAGCAGCCAAGTCGTCGGCCTCGCGAGGAATGACCCGACCATCCCCCTGCGTGTGCTCGCGCTCTCCGTCGTGAGCCCGCCGGAGGCCACCTCGAACACCAGCTCGTTCGCCACGTTTGCCTGGAAGACGGTGAGCGTCGTCGTGAAGCGGCCCTTGCCCACGTCGGACTTGAAGCCCCCCTCGAAGCTCGTGACCTGCGAGTAGGGCGACCCCGGCGAACATGGAAGAACCTGGGAGCCAGTCGCGCCCGTCGTCCTGGTCGCGGGGGCGTTGCAGAGTGTGAGGCTACCGGCGTCGAGCGAGCGAAAGCCCTCGCCCGCGGAGACGACGGGGGTGAGCTCGGGCAAGAGCTCGTAAGCCACCGTCGCCCGCGGTCCTGGCGCCACTCCCGCGACGCTCGTGGTCGCTCCCTGAAGCGCGCCGTTCGCGATCGGTGGCACGACGCCGGCGACGTTGTCGTCGATGGAGACGTCGAGGAAGTCCGCGCGGACGCCACCGGAGATCCGAAGTTTCTTCCAGAGCCGGAGATCCACGTCGACGTAGCCGGCGAGGTCGACGGTATCGAGCGCGTAGTTCTGCCGGTAATCCCACGGCGCGAGATCTGCCGGGTTCACGAGGCTCTTCGCTTGGTCGGTGTGACCGGCGCGCAGCGACACGCCAGGCTCCAGGATGACTTCGAGAACGCTGCCGACATGAACCGGAGCGGCACGAAAGCTCACCGTGACGCCGCCGGCCGTCTCGAGGTTGGTGAGCTGCCAGAGGTCGCCGAGGCTCGCGAGCTGGGGCTGGAGGTTCGAGCTGTCGAGATTGCCCGTGTAGTTCTGGCGCGAGAGGAAGTTCGTCCACATGAACCACGGCGCGAGATCGACGTGTGCCCCGCTCCCCGTCGTGTGATCGAGCTCCGCACCGAGGAGGACGCGTGCCGCCTGGACCCCTTGCGCGGGCTGCGCGCAGGAGGCGGTGCTGCAGTTCGCGGGGAGGGTCGAGTTGAAGTACGGATAAGCGTCGTAGTAGGCAATGCGGCCGGCGTTCACGTCGTCCTGCCGCACGACCCCGGGGAGAGCCGAGCTCGCCGCATAGGCCGTGGCAAGGAGACGCACGTGATCTCCGTCGCCGAGATCGACGCCGTACTGAGTGTTGATCGACGCCGACTTCGACGCGCGGTCCTGCCCGAACCCTTGTGTCTCGCGGAGGGAGAACGCGGCGAACGTTTCGTCGTCGGCGTCCCTCGGAGCCGCGATGCCGACGATCCTGGCCTGGCCGAACGAGCCGTAGGTCGTCTTGACCTGGTAGCCGCGGTCGAGCACGCCCAGGTCGAAGAGCGCGCTCCCGACGATCGCCGAGTCTCCCTGACGCGGGTCGTACGGGCCTTCGAGGACGCGGATGCTCCGGACGACCTCGGGAATGATGAAGTTGACGTCTGCATACCCCTGACCGTGAATGTGGAGAGGGACATTGATGGGTATGCCCCCCACCTTCATCTCGATTCCGGATCCATTGTCGAGATCGAAGCCGCGAAGATAGACGTCGTTGCCGAGCCCCTCGCCGTCCTCGTGGTCGACGAAGAACCCAGGCGCGGCGGAGAGCATCTCGCTCGTCTGCTGGCGCGGGGAAGCGGTGAGCGCCTCCCGGTCGATGCGAATGTCGCCGAGCCCGCGCGGGGAGGACCACGAGATCCCTCGCACGCGTACAGCGTCGGTCGAGGTCGAGGTCGAGGTCGAGGTCGAGGTCGAGGTCGGGGTCGAGGTCGAGGTCGGGGTCGGGGTCGGGGTCGGGGTCGGGGTCGGGGTCGGGGTCGGGGTCGGGGTCGGGGTCGAGGTCGAGGTCGCCTGGAACACGACGACGTATTCGATCCGGCTTCGAATCGGGTGACCGTCACGCGTCGACGGCGCGAAGCGCGCAGCCTTCACCGCGCTCGCGGCAGCCCGCACGAGCGCATCGGGGGCGTCGCGCGGCAGACGGGAGAGCTCGACGGCCGAATCGACGTGCCCCGCCGCATCGATCACGACCTGGAGCGTGACCTGGCTCTCGACGTGTGGGACGTTCGGCGGAAACTGCCCAACGATCGAAGAGATCGGCTCACCCTGCACGAGCTGCGCCGATGCGATCCTCGCGAGGAGCATCACGGCACCGAGCGCGAGCGACGGGATCCCCCGCCTCACATCAGCGACCACTGACCGTCGTTCAGCGCCTTGACCGAGCTGTCGCCAGGGTCGTTGGAGGTGAAGGGGTAGATGAGGCTATCGGGTGTCGGCGTGTCGAACGTGATGGTCGCGCTCGTGCCGGGCGCGATCGGGGCGATGATCGAGCTCGGTGGGAAGCACGCAGACGTCGAGCAGCCCGCGGGAAGGTCGGGGTAGCTGGAGAGCACGTCGACGCAACCGACCTTGAACCCGTGCGGCTTCGTCCCCGTGTTCGTGAGCGTCAGCGTCACCAGCGAGTCGTTCTGCGTCGAGAGGAGGTCTTTCGTGCCGGCATCCGCGGCGCCGGCGTAGAACCCCACGTCGTTGACGACCAGGTCGATGGTGTAGTCGCCGCCGGTGAGCCCGTCGCTGTCGGGGTAACAGTCGTCGGAGCCGGGAGCTGAGGTGCCGGGGGCGCCGCTGCCGCAGTCGAGCACGGTCGCGCTGACGACGATCGCGGCTCCGAACGCCATCCGACGGGCCCGACTCATGGTGGTGAAAGTATATGACGACGCTCCGCGCCGGTGTCGGGCAACTGTCGGGTGGTCGCGGCGCCGACCCTATAGGTGCGATTCCTCGATCAATTCATCGACGTCGGCACATCCCGGATCCGGAGGGTGGGCATGTCCGAGCAAGGCAACGCGAACGTCACGCTGGAGATCGAGGCGATCGACATCGTCGAGGAGCGCGCGGCCATCGGGCAGTCGACGTTCCCGCTCGTCATCGACACGATGCCGCAGATCTCGAGCCTGATCGGGCTCGATCGCTATCCCACGGTACGAATCCTGGTCCGCCGTGCACAGAACGAGCGGCTCCGCGCCATCGTCGGGACGACCCTTGGTGCCTGCGTGACGATTGTCGCGGTCGCCGCCGCATGTGGCTCTCGCGGAGAGCCGGCTGCGACGCGCGTCGCGGCCAGCACCAGCTCGTTGCCCACGCCTCCCGAGCCGCCGGCACCCGCGCGAGCCTCGGTCGACTCCACCCCGTGGGTCACGGTGTCTCCCGGTCCATTCGCGAGCTTCGGCACTGTCGAGGTCGCGGCAGGAGTCACGTGGCCGACGCTGGATACGAAGCGTCTGAGCGCACGAAGCACCGTCGTCGTCTGCGGGCCGCACCAGCTGCGCTTTGGGCGGTCCGCCCCTCGCAATGTGGTCGTCCCCTGTGGTGGCACGCTCGAGGTCGCGCGCGGCGGTGCCGTTGCCGTGCGCTGATGGGCTGCTCCAGCCACGGCAGAAACGTTCATGCTGGCTGGTATCGACACAGGACCGTCACTTTCTCGCGATCAATCGGTAACGCCGTCAACATCGCTCGGTCAGATGAACAAGCTGTCTTCGCGGTTGGTGGTCGTCGAGGTTGCGCTCCTGCTCGCTGGAGGAGTCGCCGGATGGTCAGCGGGATGCGCGGCCGGTAGCTCCGACATCCTCGGCGGTGACGGAGGGGTGGTCGGGCCTGGGGTCGGCGACGCGTCGACGCCCGTCATCGTCGGAGGAGGCGGCGTGTCCACGGTTCCGGCCTGTACTGGATGCCTTACCAACGCAGATTGCGGCGGCGGTATCTGCGCGCAGATCCAGGGAGACACGTTCTGCACGTCCTCGTGCTCGGGCGGAGAGGGGCTCACCACGTGCCCGTCCGGCACGACGTGCTCGATCGAGTCTGCGGCGAACGGGGAGCAGGTGAGCATCTGCGCGCCGACCGCCGCATGCCCCGGTGGGATGATGCCGGTCGGCAACGGTTCGGGCACGGGGACGTCCGACGCCGGCTTCTTCGGAGGCGACTCGGGCTTCTCGAGCCCGCCCACCTGCACGCCCGCCTCGAGCAACTGCGACGGCTACGATTCACCCGACACCCCGTCCACGTGCAACTCCTGCAGCGCGACGTCTTCGTCTTGCTCCGCGAACGGCTGCTACGGCGGCTGGTATTGCGATAGCACGACGAGCAAGTGCCATGCACCACCGTCCGGATGTTCGGCGGGAGGAACGATCTGTACAGGGTCGGGATCGGGGACGAGCACGAGTACCGGCACGGGCAGCAGCTCGGGCTCCGGTTCAGGGTCGTCGCCGACCTCGATCACTGGGACGGTCACCGCGTCGGGCGGCTCTGTCTCGAGTCTGCTCTTCGCGATCGCGGGCGACACCCGCCCGGCGAACGTCGACGACACCTCTGGCTATCCGACGACGATCATCGAGACCATCTTCTCCAGCATCACGTCTCGCTCACCCCAGCCGTCGTTCGTCGTGTCGACCGGCGATTACCAGTACTCCACCGCCCCGCCGGCGTCGGGTCAGACGTCGACTTCGGCTCCTCAGCTCGCGCTCTTCATGCAGGCACGCGCCAAGTTCCCGGGCCCCTGGTTCCCGGCGATGGGGAATCACGAGTGCAACGGCTACACGGCGTCGAACTGCGGCTCGGGCGCCACCGACGGCCTCACGGCGAACTACTCGAACTTCATCAGCACGATGCTCGGCCCGATCAGCCAGACGAATCCGTACTACGCGATCAAGATCAACGCGTCGGACAGCTCGTGGACGAGCAAGTTCGTGTTCATCGCCGCCAACGCGTGGGACAGCACACAGTCGAGCTGGCTCGAAACGACGCTCGCGGAGGCCACGACCTACACCTTCGTGCTCCGGCACGAGGCGAACGAAGCAAACACTGCTCCCGGGACGACGCCGTCCGAGGCAATAGTCACGAAGTACCCGCTCACCCTCGAGATCTGCGGGCACACCCACGACGTATCGAAGTCCGGCAACCGTGTCGTCTTCGGCAACGGCGGCGCACCGCTGACCGGCGGTGGCGACTACGGGTACGGGCTCGTGACGCAGCGCTCCGACGGCAACATCATTGTAGACTCGATCGACTACCAGACGGGAGCCGCAGACTCGAGCTTCCACTTCGTGGTCACGCCGACGGGGACAATCACCAACTGAGCCGACTCGCGATCACACGTCGCGCTGGGCTTGTCACTCGGACACGGCGCGGTGTAGTGATGCGCAGGTGTTCCCGGTGCTCCGGGCGGTCTTCAAGGCACTCACGACATGCGATTCTCAACTGGTGATTCAGCGAGCTCTGCCGGCACGGACGTCGTCGTTTCGGTGAAAGGTCGACGGTCTCTCTCGCGGCCGAGCCTCGCGGTGACCATGTGCGCTGCCCTCACGGTCGGGTGTGCGAGCAAGGCGACGACCACGACGACATCGACCTGCGCGGATCCGACGCTCAAGCTCGTTTTCTCGCCGATGTACTCCGCCGTGATCCCCGGCGACGACACGCACAGCTTCCAGCTCCCGGTCGTCGTGGAGGGAGTCAGCGGGAGCGCGCTGACCTGGCGAGCGTCCGACCTCTCCGCCGTGAGCATCACTCCCGACTCGCTCACCGGCGGGGTGCTCCTCACGATGCTCGGCACCGCGAAGAGCCCAGGCACGCCCGTGACCATCACCGCAAACACGTCGACCGCGTGTGGCACCGCGACGCTCGACATCACGTCTGCGACGACGGACGACTGGACGACGGGAGAGGCGCGCTACAACGACCGTGTCAGCGTCGAGGCGGGGACGCGCGCAGCGTGCAGTGACTGTCACGCCCCGCACGCCGACGCCGGTCGCGGCTTCAACGACATCGCGCACACGCCCGAGCAGACCGGCGGGTTCAGCGACCAGCAGCTCGTCAACATCGTGCAGAACGGGGTCGTGCCCGACGGTGGCTACTTCGACAAGACGATCGTGAGCTACTCGCAATGGCAGGCGTTCCACCAGTGGAACCTGACCTCCAGTGAGCAGGTCGGCATCGTCGTGTATCTTCGGTCGCTGGTCCCGACGGCGCAGATGGGGACTGCGAACTTCGGCGGCGTCGATGCCGCATCGAAGAGCGGCCACTGACGCGACGTTCTACGGCCTGAGGCTCCCCGCCTCGTCCAGGAAGCGGTGCACGAAGACGACGTCGAGCCAGCGACCGAACTTGTGTCCGACCTCGCGGAACGTGCCGGACTGCACGAAGCCAAGGCGCTCGTGGAACCGAATCGATGCCTGGTTGCTCGCGTCGATGCCGCCGATCATGACGTGCTTGCCAAGCGCGCTCGCGAGCGGAAAGAGCGACTCGACGAGCGCGCGACCGGTCCCTTGACCGCGTTCACCGGCGCGGATGTGCACCGAGTGCTCGACGGTGTAGCGATAGCCTGGCCACGCACGCCAGTCGCCGAACGACGCGAACCCGAGGACCTTCGCGCCGAGCGCCGCGACGAGCACGGGGTAACCGAGCTGCGCCCGCGCCGCCATCCACTCACGTCGATCGTCGACCGACACCGGGTCCTGCGAATAGACGGCCGTCGAGGTCGCGATGACCTCGTTGTAGATCTCGACGATTCCCGGCAGGTCGTCCGTCTCAGCATTGCGAATCTTCATCGGTCTCCTCCGGCTCGACGGTACCCACTCGCGACCATCGCTGGGAAGAGCCGTCCGCTCGCGCTGTTCAACGCTCAGCGGATGTTTCTTCGCGCATGTGAGCCCCGGCGTCGAGAGCTCCGGGATTCTCTCGCGCGGAGGGAGGGAGTCGCCTGTCGATGCGGTGACATCGACCTACGGTCGTGCGAGTGTTCGCTCGACCGCCGTCGGAAAATCTGGCGTGCGTCCGAGAGGTGCGGAAGCTCGATGAGGTTCGGACTGCGCGCCATCGTCGCGACGCTGACGGTAACTCGACTCGTCGCTGGCGAGACGCCGCCACGCGCGATTGAGCCGCGACCGAGCCCACCTCCGGTGTCCACCCACGACCCGACTCTCGTGCGGCCCGTGCTGCTGTCGGACCCGTTCGTCGCCCCCCCGATCGGAATGACACAGGACGTCTCCGTCGAGCTCGTCGTCAACATCGGCGCAGACGGGAGTGTCGTCTCCGCCGTCCCGGTGGAGGCGCACGAGCCGTTCTCGACGCTGGCGAGCGCCGCCATGATGACCTGGCGGTTCAAGCCGGCGACGCGACGCGAGCGCGCCGTCCCGTCGAGAATTCACTTCGAGGTCATCTTCCACGCGCCCGTCTTGCGACCCGTCGGACCCGCGCCGGCGCCGCCGCTCGTCGCGACCGCGCCGACGAAGGCCGCGAAAGGCAGCAACGAGGTCGAAGAGGTGACCGTGCGTGGCGTGCACGGCGACCCTTCACGTACGGCTTCGCTGTCGCGCGCAGAGGTGCGCGAGATCCCGGGCACGTTCGGCGACCCATTCCGTGCGATCGAGATCCTGCCCGGCGTGACTCCCATCATCTCCGGGCTGCCGTTCTTCTTCATCCGCGGCGCGCCGCCGGGCGACGTGGGGTATTTCCTCGATGGCATACGGGTTCCGTACCTCTTCCACGTAGGCGCCGGCCCGTCGGTCGTGCACCCCGGAATCATCGACACCGTAGATCTCTATCCAGGCGGCTATCCCGCGCAGTATGGCCGTTACGCTGGCGGCATCGTCTCGGGCGAGACCGTCGCGCCACGTACCGACACCGCGCGCGGCGAGTACAACCTGCGCGTGTTCGATGTCGGCGCGCTCGCGGAGACGCCTTTCGCCGACGGTCGCGGCACCGCGCTGCTCGGCGGGCGGTACTCTTACACGGCGCTGCTTCTGAGCATCTTCGCCCCCAACACCTCGCTCGCGTACTGGGATTACCAGGCGCGCCTCTCCTACGATCTCACTCCGCGCGATCGAGTGAGCGTCTTCGGCTTCGGAGCGTACGACTACCTCGGCCAGAACACGGCGAGCGGTCCCGAGACTCTCTTCGGCACGACCTTTCACCGGCTCGATCTCCGCTACGACCACAAGATCGACGCCGACAGCACGCTGCGGACGGCCGTGACCGGCGGTATCGACACCACTGACATCGGAGACGGGCAGTCGGTCCGCGACAGATCGGTCGCGGCTCGCACCGAGATCAAGTACGTCGTCTCGTCTCGCGCGGTCGTCCGCACAGGCACCGATCTGCTCGTCGATCGCTACGATGTCGTGCTCAACGGGGAGCTGAGCCCGGCGCTGGAGAGCGTCGCGAACTTCTTCCCGTCGCGGACCGACCTGTCCCTCGGCGTCCACGCGGACGTCGTCCTCAAGGTGAGCCCCATCCTCGAGGTCACGCCCGGGGTGCGCTTCGATTACTTCACGTCCGAGGGATCGAGCGCGATCGCCGTCGATCCTCGCCTCTCCTTGCGCACCGTCGTGACCGAGAGGGTTCGGCTCCTCTCCGCGTTCGGCATCGCGCATCAGCCACCGGCCTTCGTGATCCCGGTCCCAGGCGTGGCGCCAGGTGGGCTCGACGGAGGCTTGCAGACAGCCGTCCAGGAGAGCGCTGGCGTCGAGGTGGACCTCGGTCAGCAGACCATCGCGACGGCGACGGTGTTTCACAATGGCTTCTTCAACATGAGCGACGCCCTCAGCGTGACGCAGCCGACCGTCAGCGGCTGCGCGCCTGGCACGTTCCCGATGGACTCGCTCGCGGGAGACCGAGGCTCGCAGCCGATGGGCAACGCGAGCTGCGGTCCACGCTTCTCGCAGGGAACGGTCGGCCCCGACCACAGCGCCGGCGGAGGCCAGGCTGCCCAGAGCAATGGAGACGTGCAGACGGCGCAAGCCTTCGAGACACGGTCGAACGGAACGGCGTACGGCCTCGAACTCTTCGTGAAGCGGAAGCTCACCAAGCGGCTCGGCGGCATCTTCTCGTACACCCTGTCGCGCTCGACCCGGACGGCGAACAACCAGGACTTCGTCGCCTCGTTCGACCGGACGCACGTCGTGAACGCCGCGGTGGCGTACGACCTCGGACGCAACTGGCGTGCGGGGACGCGAGTCACGTTCTACACGGGCTTGCCGGCGGCGCCGAACCCGAGCGATCCCGGCCAGACACGGCTGTCCCCCTTCTTTCGACTCGATCTGCGGCTCGAGAAGCGGTGGCAGCTGAGCAAGCGCTGGTGGATCTCGTTCGTGGCCGAGTGGATGAACGTCACCCTCAGCAAGGAGGCGGTCGGCACGAACTGCACGCTCTCGGGCTGCACGGAAGTGACGATTGGCCCGGTGACTATCCCGAGCATCGGTGTGGAGGGAGGTTTCTGATGGCAGAGTCCGTGAGGCAAGCTGGCATTCGTGCGACCGCGTGGGGTGTGAGGTTCACCATTCGGCGCTTGGCGCGCTTCGCTGCGGTGAGCGGCGCGCTGCTCGGCTGCGGCGGGGCAGGCAGCAGCGCTCCGACGACCCCGCCGTGCGATGACGTCTGCATGGATGACGTCGCGATCACGGGCTTCCGCGAGACGCTCAAGCTCGCGTTCAACTTGACGTTGCAGGGGAAGCCGGTCGGCTTTCAGGACGCGACCGCCGCGTGCCCGCTCGGTGGCAGCGTCCACATCTCGGGCACGGCAACGTCGAACGCCGATCAGGGCACGACGGAGGTGAACCTGACGTACGTCCTCGACGCGTGCGCTTACTCGCAAATCGACACCGATCCGACAGAGAGCTACTCGCTGACCGTGACCGGTACGGCGATCGAGATGGGCACGCTCTCGGCGCAACCCTCGTCGACGACCGCGCTCACGATCGACAGCTCGTCGATGACCCTGAGTGGAACGGTCTATTCGCCCGCGCTGACCTATCAAGCGACGGGCTGCGCGATCACGCTGGGGCAGAACGGGAACGACCTGGCCGGGACGCTGTGCGGCCGCACGGTTGGAGCTACGCTGTGACCAGCCTCGGCCCGCGAGGGTAGATGGCCTCAAGGTCGAGCGCCCGGAGCCGCTCCGTGATCGATCGCGATCGAGCCACGGGCAAGTGTTGCCGCCGAGCGCATCGCGATTTGCGTGAGTCCGAGTATCCTAGGTGTCGTGGCTGCCCCCGATCCGCTTTCGCAGGAAGAACGCACTCGAGAGCTGGCTCGCGCGCGACCGCGCCGAGACCTGCCAATTGCGCCGCACGCCGCGCCGGCGCTGCGGAGCCTCCCGCTCCTCGACGACATCCGCCAGTCCGACCGCGAGGCCCGTCCGATCTACGCGGTCTGGGAGATCACCCTTGCCTGCGATCTGGCGTGCCGACACTGCGGCTCTCGCGCGGGGCATGAACGCCCGGACGAGCTGACGACCGCCGAGAGCCTCGATCTCGTCGACCAGATGGCCGAGATCGGAGTGAAGGAGGTCACGCTCATCGGCGGCGAAGCGTACCTGCGCGCCGACTGGATCGACATCATCCGCCGGCTGAAGCATCACGGTATTCCGACCACGACGACCACGGGTGGGCGTGGGATCACGTCTGCGATGGTGGCCGAGGCGAAGCAGGCAGGGCTCGCCGGGGCGAGCGTTTCGCTCGACGGAGACGAGGAGACGCACGATCGGCTGCGTGGCGTGAAGGGGTCGTACCGGTCGGCGCTCGAGGCGATGAAGGCGTTTAAGGAGCACGGGCTCAGGCTCTCCTGCAACACGCAGATCAACCGGCTCTCGATGCCGCACCTCGGTCACGTCCTCGAGACGTTCGCGGCTCTCGGCGGGCGCAGCTGGCAGATCCAGCTCACCGTGCCGATGGGGCGCGCCGCCGACGAGCCCGAGGTGCTCCTCCAGCCGTACGATCTGCTCGACCTCTTCCCGGAGCTCGCCCGGCTCAAGGAGCACTGCGACGAGCTCGGTGTCCGCCTGTGGCCGGGCAACAACATCGGCTACTTCGGGCCGTACGAGTCCATCCTCCGCGGATACCACTATCGCGGTCACGGCGGATCCTGCGGAGCGGGGATCGCGACGCTCGGCATCGAGGCGGACGGCGCGATCAAAGGGTGCCCCTCGCTCCCGACCGCGCGGTGGACAGGCGGCAACATCCGGGACAACAAGCTCGTCGACATCTGGGAGCGCAGCGAGCCGCTCCGTTACATGCGGGAGCGCACCACGCGTGACCTGTGGGGCTTCTGCGCCAGCTGTTATTACGCGCCGGAGTGCAAGAGCGGCTGTACGTGGACGAGCTTCGTCACCCTCGGAAAGCCAGGGAACAACCCGTTCTGCCACCACCGCGCTCTCGAGCTCGCCCGGGACGGCAAGCGCGAGCGGCTGGTGCAGGCGACGCTGGCCCCTGGTGCGCCGTTCGACCACGGGACGTTCGACATCGTCGTCGAACCGCTCCCGCCGACCGTCGCTCCCTAGAACCGTACGGAATTCCGGCGCGACCCGTGTGTTGTCCCCTCGATGCGTCGCCTCTCGATCCCGCTTGTCCTTGTCGTGGTGGCGCTCGCAGCGTTTGCGTGGACGCGACGTGCGAGCGACGAGGACCAGATCCGCGGGCAGCTCACTCGGCTCGGCGCCGCGCTCCATGTGAGCGAGGGCTCGAACCCGCTCTTTCGAGCGCCGCGCGTCCGTAGCGAGTTCGAAGCGATCTTCGACGACCCGACTCACGCGAGCGTCCCCGAGCTGCCGCTGGCGCTGCCTGGCGGACGCGCGGCGCTCGCAGACAAGGCGACGGAGCTCACGTCGTACTACCAGACCCTCGACGTCAGCTTCACCGACGTCGAGATCAAGCTCGACTCCGTGAAGCTCATCGCGCACGTGGCCGCGACCGCGAAGCTGTCGACGTCGGGAGAGAACGCCACGCGCGACACCCGACCCGTGGACTTCCTGTTCTACAAGAAGGACGGGACTTGGCGCGTCACTTCGGTCACGGTCTGGGAGCCGCGGTCGTAGCGGACTCACTCCTCGATGCGCAGCACGACCTCACCGCTTCGCTCGCAGGCGAACGCATCTCCACGGAGCAGCGTTACGCGCGCGACGAGCGCCATGTCGGCCGCGAACGGCGACGTGCCACCATCGCTGACGAGCTCCACCCACCCGTCGGTGGCCGACGCGAGGCGCCAGCTCGCGACTCCGAGCGGCGCGTCGCCCGCATCGCGGAGCAACGCGACGTAGCGGGTCCCGCCGACCTCGATCATGAGCGCATCGGGCAGCTCGGCGCATGGCGCAAGCGTCACGGGGACCTCGCCGCCGAGCGTGATCGTGACTCCATCTCCCACCTCCAGCGCGTGGCCGACGTTCAGTCCGCGCAGCTGAGTGCCGTTCCTGCTGCCGAGGTCCTTCACGACGAAGCGGCCGTCCGTGCGCCCGATCGCGACATGCTTTCGGCTGAGCGAGCTCGACGCGACCGTGATCGCCCCTTCGGTGCGGCCGATGACGACCTCGCGCGCGAGGACGAGCACCATTCGCTGGCCTCGCAGCGTGATGTGCACGATGGGCCCGAGGATGCGAGCGCCGCGGAGCCGAGCGACGCGAGCTCGCGCCTGCGGGTCGTCAGGCGACGCCTCTGCGAGTGCGAGCGCGTCGCGTCGCTGGCCTGCGAGGATCAGCGCGTCGACCTCGACGTGGGCTTCCTTCGTGCGTCGTGCGAGCGTGGCTCGGCTCTGGTCGTTCGAGAGGAGCGCCTCGAGGCGGTCGATGTCTCCCGCCTGCGTCAGCGCGCGCGCTTCGCCTTCCGTGTCACCCGCGAGCGCGTAAGCCTCCGCCGCCGCGGCAGCCTCGCCTGCGTCGACGAGCTCTGCGGCCGCCTCGATCACGTCGCGTCGGAGCGCGGTCGAGAGGGAGCCGCCTTCTGCGAGCGACACGGTCAGCCGAGCTTTCTTCACCCGCGCGACCGTGTGCTCCGGGCTCCCGACGGTCGCTGTCGCAGCTGCCTGTGTGTAGTGCTGGAGCCGCATCTTCGGATCCGGCTCGGCGTCACCGCGGAGGACCATGACCCGCGCGGCCTCGTCGACGTCGCCGCTCGACATCCACAGCTGGATGGCGTCTACGAGGTTTCCTGCCAGCTCTGCCCGCTCGGCTGCCTCGCCCCCTGAGACTCGCTTCCAGAGACGGTCGATGAAGCCCACGTGTGCGCTCTCGACGACATACTACCGCATCACGTAGCCCCAACGGACGACTCGACGCGGGTGGAGGCCCCGTTGCATGGTTCGGCCCCATGCTTTGCTCGCTGCGCACGTGGGTGCGTCGTTGCAGGGCGGACCCTCGAGCCTCGCTCATTCGTACACCTTCACTCGTTTCGGTCGCCGCACTCCTCCCTGTGTTGCTGGCGTGCGGCTCTTCAGGGGTCGGGAGCTCCCCCCGCCTCCGCATCTACGAACCTTGCGGCATGCTGCGCTTCGGCGGGCGCACAGCAGGGGCTGTGTGTCGCGACTGTCGCCAGTTCCGAGACAGCGTAATCCCAACGGACGACTCGACTCGGCGGGGAACCCGCGGCATGCTGCGGCTGATGTCTTGGCGCGCCGTGTCGCGTGCCGGAACCTTGAAGGAACCTACATGATCCGCACACTTACACTCGCTTCGGTTACGGCGCTCCTCGGTATCTTGGTGGCGTGTGGCTCCACGGGGGTTGGCGGCTCCACCGCCGCCCCCGCCTGTACGACCCTGGCGGCCTGCTGCGCGGCCGCGGGGGCAGAGCAAGGGTTGTGCGTCGCCATCGTCACGTCGAACGTCCCAACGAGCTGCAGCTCCGAGCTGGTGTCGCTCCAAACGAGCGGAACCTGCGCGACCGCGCCCGGCACGGGCACCGGGACAGGGACTGCGACGAACCCTGGCTCGGGGTGTACCGCCCTCGCGGCCTGCTGCGAGCTCATGACCGGCGCCGCCGCGACGGCGTGCATCACGGTCGTGGGTGAGGCGGTACCAGCGGCCTGCACTACGGAGCTCACGTCGTACGAGAAGGCGGGGGCGTGTGGAAAGACGGGCACCGGGCCAGGCACCGGTACCGGAACGGGGTCAGACACTGCGTGCACGCTGCTGGCCGAATGCTGCGCGCAGATGCCGCCGGGCTCGAGCGCGACGGCGTGCGAGGAGGTCGTGGCCATGGGGCTGAGCTCGAGCTGTTCCTCCGAGCTCAGCGCCTACGAATCGACCGATGCGTGCGGCGGAATCGGGCCTGGCACCGGGACTGGCACCGGGACCGGCAACCACACTGGGACGACAACGCAGACGGGTACCAACACGGGGACGATCTCGAGCTCGACCAGCACCGGGCCCGTATGCACGCCCCATGCGTTGCCGACGAATTTCCAGTTCCGATCCATCGGCCTCGAAAGCGGGGCGTGCACGTCGGTGCAGGACGAAGGCATCAACACCTGTCTGTCGATGGGAACGAGCTGCTCGACCTACGACACCGGGACCTGCGGCACCTGCGTGTTCAACTCGTTCACGAACAACTCGTGGGGCCCCTTCGCCTTCATCACCGCGAGCGGTGCGGGCGCCGTGCAGCTACCGTTCTACAACACGGCCGGCTGCGTCCTTAAGGTCAACCCGACCGCGACGGCGTGCGCGACTGCGATCAACCAGGCGTTCGAGTGCGAGATCGAGGCCTGCCTTGCGTACTGCCCGGTCGCCAGCTCGACGGACACGACCGGCGAAGACGCCCTGCTCGGCACGAGCACGACGACCGGCTGTCTCGGGGACGCTGATACGGGGGTGTGCGCGAGCTATATCAGCGCGGAGAACACGGAGTGTGCGGCGTTCCAGACCGACGCTGGCGCAGAGGGCCGCTGCGACGCTCTGATGGGCGCGACCGATGTCGGGCCCTACATCGCACTCTTCTGCGGCGGCGAAGACGCGGGAATCTGACGCGACGATCCGCGCGCGCGGTTCCGGCGTATCGTCGCACCGATGACGCCGACCCCCACCCCGAAGAAGGCCGACCGTCGGGACGAGACCATGACGCCCGAGCAGGCGCTCGCGTTCGCCGACGCGTTCGATCGCGCGACGACGCACGCGAAGACGACGGGGCCGACTCGCGTCGTGGTGCTCGGAGGTGGCTTTGCGGGTGTGTATACGGCGAAGTACCTCACCGAGCAGCTCGGCAGGCGTCAGGACGTGCACGTCGAGCTACTGAGCGAGGAGAACTACTTCGTCTTCCAGCCGCTCTTGCCGGAGGTTGCTGCTGGCGGCATCGCCGCGCAGCACGCCGTGAACCCGATCCGCGAGCTCGTCCCGAAGGCCCGCTTCCGCAGTTGCAAGGTGCGCAACGTCGACTTCGCGCGCCGATGCGTCCTTGTCTCGCAGGGGGAGGGGCTCAATCTCGTCAGCGTCCCGTACGATCACCTCGTCTTCTGCCTCGGCAAGGTGTCCAACTTCTCCTCGATGCCAGGCGTCGCCGAGCACGCGCTCGCGATGAAGGACCTTGGAGATGCGTTTCGGCTGCGCAGTCACGTGCTCAGGTGCCTCGAGCTCGCCGATATCGATCCGGATCCGGCGCAAAAAGCCGCGCGGCTCACCTTTGTCGTGGCAGGCGGCGGCTTCAGCGGAGTCGAGACCATCGGTGAGCTGCAGGAGATGGTGAGCCGATCGCTCAAGTACTTCCGGAACATCGCCCCGAGTGAGGTTCGCTTCAAGCTCGTCCACTCGGGCCAGATCATCCTCCCGGAGATGCCGGAGAAGCTCGGGCTCGCGGCGCAACGGATGCTGGAGAAGCGTGGTGTCGAGATGGTGCTCGGTGCACGCGTCCGGGCGGCGTCCCCGTGGAACGTCTACCTGACGCCGACGGCCGCGATCGCGACACGCACCTTCATCTGCACCGTGGGTAACGCGCCGAACCCGATCGCGAAGCACGCGATCCGCGCCGGCGGCTTCACGGAGGCGCAGCTCAACGGTCGTGGCATCGGCGGCTTCGCGACGGACGCGATGCTGCAGTGCACCGGGCACCTCGGATACTGGGCGGTCGGTGACTGCGCCGGTGTCCCGAGCCCCGACGGCAAGGGGCTCTGCCCCCCGACCGCGCAGTTTGCCATCCGAGAAGCGCGGACGTGCGCGCGCAACATCCTCGCGACGATCGACAAGCGCCCCCTCGTTTCCTTCAAGTTCAAGGCGCTGGGCATGCTGGCGTCGCTCGGCGGTCGCGGCGCTGTCGCCGAGATGCTCGGAGTGCGTTTCAGCGGCTTCCTCGCCTGGTTCGCGTGGCGCACCGTATACCTCATGAAGCTCCCCAGCTGGGTGCGTCGCATCCGCGTCGCGCTCGACTGGACCCTCGATCTCTTCTTCCCGCGCGACATCACGCAGCTGCAGGTCTTCCAGACCGAGCGCCTCAACGTCCAGCACTACGAGCCGGGTGAGATCATCATCCACGAGGGGCACATCGGGCGCGAGTTCTACATGATCGCTTCAGGCGAGGTGGAAGTGCTGTCGGCGTCGGCGAAGGCCGGAGGCCGCGGCCCTGAGGTCATCGCAACACTGGGCGCGAGGGAGGTCTTCGGCGAGCGTGCTCTGCTGGAGGACACGAAGCGCACGGCGTCCGTCCGCGCCCGCACCCAGGTGGACCTGCTCGTCATGTCGCGAGGGGATTTTCGCTCGATGGTCGACCAGTTCCCCGTGCTCGACGACCACTTCACCCGCCTCCTCAAGGAGCGGTACCCGAAGGAGCTCGAAGGACAGGACATGCACAAGCTCGGCGACGAAACGGCAGACACCTGGCAGGAGTTCACGGGCCTGTTCGACTGAGGCCACTCACGCCGCGTACGGAACCGAGAACCAGAAGACCGCGCCGTGGCCTGGCTCCGACCGCACGCCAGCATGTCCACCGTGGGCCTCCGCGAGATGACGAACGGTCGCGAGGCCTAGCCCGATTCCCGGCCCCGCCGCCCCAGGGCCACGCACGAACGGATCGAACATCCGCTGTTGATCCGATGGCGGAACGCCGGGTCCGGTGTCTTCCACCTCGACACGGATCTCGTTGCCCAGATCGCGCGTTCGAACGACGACGCGCCGCACCTCGCTGTCCGCGACGTACTTGATGGCGTTCTGGACGAGGTTCGAAAGGAGGCTCGTGAGCACCCCCGGGCTGCAGCGTACGTCGCAGCTGGGGACCTCCTCGATGCACAGGTCCACGTTGGCGTTGTGCGCGATCGGCTCGAACTCCGCGGCGACCTCGCGCACGACCTCGTCGACTTGCGTGTGCACGCCGGGCGGGGGCTTTGCCCCTGCGCGCGCGAATTCCAGCAGGTCGGATACGAAGCCGCGGACGCGTTGCAGTGTGGATGACGCGCGTGAAAGGGCCGCGCGCGTGCCCGCGTCGAGTGCGCCGTCCCGACGATGTGCGAGATCGATGCCGAGGCCGACGGTCATCAGAGGGCTGAGCAGGTCGTGCGCCACACGGCCCGCGAAGGCTTCGAGCTCGTCCGTCTTGTGCTCGAGCGCAACTCGGCTGAGGTCCGCGAGCGCATCGGCGCGGTGTACGGCCCGGTACGTCAGCGCAATCGTCACCGCCGCCGCCGCGACACTCAAGACCTCCAGGACAACGGCCCACGGCAGCAGTGTGCGGGACACCCGGAGCGTTTCGCCAGCCGCGGCCTCTGCCTGGTCGGCGCTGAAGTCCGTCGCACGGACCAGAGCGTTGCCGGCCTCTCCGACGGCGGCGTCGACCTCATACATGACGCCCGAGGCGTTCGCACCGGCTCCAGGAGGCTGAGCGCGCGCCCGGTCGAGCAAGGATTCGAAGCGGGTGAGCGAGCTCTCCAAAGCTCTTCGGATCGGCCGATCGCCACGTTCCCGCGGTTGCGCGAGGTAGGCGTGCCGATTCACCGTGAGCTCACGCGCCAGGGCATCCATCTTCGCTGCCCGCACCGCAGGATCCCCGGGCGCTCCGAGGACCCATTCGTCGACCAGCGCGTGTTGCTGCTGGACATCGGCCCTCATCGTCTGGAGCGCGACGATGCTGGGAACCGAGCCGTTCGCGATCGCATCGTCGGCCGACGCGAGCTCTATTGCCGCTCGCGAGAGCAACACGACGAGCGTCGCAGTCCCGGCGAACAGCACCACAACCGCAACGACGAGCCAACGCAAGGGGCCGCGGCTCATGGGGCACCTGCGATCGGGCGGTCGGCCTGCGGCTCGGGAGCTACCTTCTCCGCCAGAGCTCGGTCGACGATCCGCAGAAGCCAGTCGAGCTCACAAGGCTTGGGCGCCGAGTACGGGGTGCCGATGCGCTTCGCGACAGCGCGTAGATCGAGGAACCCGGAGACGAGGAGGATCGGAATTCTCTCCCGGCCGCAGTCCCGCACGAACATCTGGTTTGCCATTCCGGGCCCGTCGAGCTCCGGCATCTCGATATCGAGGAGCACGAGATCGGGGAAGCGCTCGTCCAGCGCCGCCAGACCAGCCCAGCCATCGCATGCGATCCGTACGACGTGGCCGAGGTCGCGCAGCACGTCCGCGAGGGTCGCTGCGAGATCCTGGTCGTCGTCCACGAGGAGAATGTCAGGCATTCACCCCAGTGATGCGTGCATAGAGCACGCCAACTCCACTGTCGCCGGATGTGCCAGCATGATTGTGACGCTGCGGCACGGCGGCCGACGAGTAAGCCGCGCGACGGAGGCATGCATCGAAGCCTTCTGTACGAGAGTGGAAACCCTCCGTGCGCGCCCTTCACCGCTTGCGAGCCACCACGAGCACGCCATCGTGCGGGCCGATGGTGATGTTCTGCCGCGCCGGCTTCGACGGTTTCTCATTGGCCGGCGAGAACCTCAGCACCCGCACGATCGTGGCGAGCGCGATCTTCATCTCGTAGATCGCGAACGCTGCGCCGAGGCAGCGACGCGCGCCGCCGCCGAACGGCGTGTACTCGAAAGGGGAGGGTTTCTTGTCCAGCCAACGCTCGGGTGCGAAGCGGTGCGGGTCGGGGTACAGCCTCGGGTCCGTGTGGAGTAGCGCGGTGCCGACAGCGACCGCCGCACGGGCCGGGATCGTCCACGAACCGAGCGTGAACGGTCGCACGACCTCGCGCGATACGTCGGGGAGGATCGGGAAGACACGCAGCACCTCGTTGCAGAATGCGTCGAGGTAGGTCGCGGCGGAGATGGCCTCGGGCGAGGGCGAATCGCCGAGAGCGTCCACCTCCGTCTGCAGGCGATCGCGCACCGCGGGCAACCTGGATAGCCAGTCGATCGACCACGCGAGCGACGTGCCTGTAGTCTCGTGGCCGGCGACGACGAGCGTGATCAGCTGATCGCGGACCTCCTCGTCCGCCATCGCGCTCCCGTCGTCGTAGCGCGCGGAGAGAATGAGCCCGAGGATGTCCTCGCCTTCGCGCGCGTCCCGCCGACGCTCCCGAATCTCGTCGAAGAGCATCGCGTCGAAGCGGGCGCGCGCGGCCAGATGGCGAGCCCACGGCCCGAAGCCGCCGAGCGGGCGACGGAGCTGCGGGATGAAGATGAGGGCTGGCGTGACCGCCCGGACGTCGTCGAGGATTGTCCGTCGCCACGCCTCGGTGCGCACGGGGTCGTGGACGCCGAAGACGGCGCGCAGGATCACGTCGAGAGAGATGGCCTGCATCATCGGTTGGACCGGCGTCACGCGACCGATCGGGAGCGTGGCGACGTGCGCGCGGGTCGCCTCGGCGATCAGCGCTCCGTAGGCGCGCATGCGGCCGCCGTGGAAGGGCGGGGTGAGGAGCTTCCTGTCGCGACGGTGCCGCTCGCCGTGGGAGAGCAGGAGAGACTTCTCACCGAGAAACGGCCCGAGGACGTCGGCCGGGTAGACGCGGAAAGTGTCCGGAGGCGCGGCAAACACTTCGCGCACGAGCGCCGGATCAGCGGTGACGACGAACGGCCCCTTCGTCGTGCGCAGCGTGAACGTGTCTCCGTACCGTCTGCGAAGCGCCCCGAGGAACCTGTAAGGGTTCTGCGCGTACGCCATCGAGCTGACGAACCCAGGGAAGCGTGGGCCCGGTGGGAGCGTCGTGGGACGGCCGAACGGAAGTGGACGAAGTCGTGCGAAGTCCATGCGGGCCTAGGGAGTGCCTGCCGATGGTTGCCACGAAGTGAACATCGATTGGTCGCGCGACCTGCTCAGTATGCGGAAGCGAGACGTGCGCAGCGCGCGCCGAACTTGCCGTACTGGCCCGTCGCATACCAGGCGCCCGCTCCGCCGCGCCCGTACTGGTGGCCCTCCCACGAGTTTCCGATGAGTCCAACTCGCGGAATGTTGGTGTAGTGAATGCCGATATCGCCGGCGCGCCCGCTGCGCGTACAGGTCTGCGGGGCTCCTGTTCCGTCGATCGAGAAGTCGCAGAAGTCGTCGCCCTGCATCGTGAAATCGCCCGTGTATTCGACGAGGTTGGCGTTGAGGTCGTGCCAGCTCTGACCGGCGCTCTTGAGCGCGGTCGCGTCCTCGGGGAACCTCCCGGGGGCCGCGATGAACGGGTAGTTCTCGAGGGACAGGTCGTTGTCGGTCGGGAAGATGTAGAAGGTGCCTGGCTGACCGTTGACGTCGAAGAGGGGGCTGAGCCCCCCGATCGGGCAGCCGAGCGAGCCAACGTTGTGGATTCCATCGCACTCGCAGGTGAAGCCGCCGCCGGCTCCGTAGGGCCCGTTGCACCAGTTGTAGTTGGGCCGATAGATGTCTGTCGCACCCCAGGGAAACGACGACGGCCAGGCGTCCCAGTCGTCGGCCAGGACGGCGAGCTCTCCACCGTCCCATGCACAGAACGCCGCGAACATCATCGGCATCGCGCAGTTCAACGACTTCTCGTCGGCGTCCGCCTGCGGCAGCACGCGCGGCGGCGATCCGTAGGCAGCCTCGTGCGTGGCGTCTTGCCAGTACGTGTTCGCCCCGTAGCTCCCCTCGGACTGGTAGCAGCCGCGAATACCGTTGTAGTCGTCGATATCGAACGACAGATGGGCGGTGAGGTTCATGTCCGAGACGGCGCCGGTCACCGGATCGAAGATGTCCGCAGCCGGGTAGAGACTCATGAGCGTCGCCTTGTTCAGATTGACGAAAGCGGCGAGCTGCGACGTCGGCTTCGCGGCGACGTAATTCGTCACGAAGCTGCGGATGTTCGGCCCGGCTGCCGTGATGAACGTGCGGTAGCGGCCGGCGGTGATCTCGTACTTGTCGAGCCGCCGCGTCGTTCGGGTCGGCAGGACGAGTGAGGTGCAGCAGCTGTCGTGGACCGCGGCAGGGTCGCCGGTCTCTCCGGTCCCGCAGGAGGTGATGCCCGCGGGGGACGCCGTCGCGCACGAGGGCAGGGTGCAGATGCCTTCGTTCGTGGCACCCCCTGGCGGAGTGCAGCCGTTCGCGCTGCAGTCCGATGCGAGGAGGCAAGCCTTCCCGTACGCGCAGAGCGGTGCGCCATCCCCTCCGGGCGGGGCGCCGCCGCCGCAGTCGACGTCGGTCTCGCCACCGTTCTGGACACCGTCGGTCGGTATCGGCGCCTGGCACGTGCACGACTTGCCGGCCGGGCAACCGATGGGGCTTCCGTTGGTGCTCTTCGTCGCCGCGGTGATGGGCCCCGTGAAACAGACGAGTGAGGCGCAGTCGTTCCCGACTACGCAGGCTTCGCCGGTGGCGCATGCCGGGGCGCCGTCGGAGGCTTCGTTGGCGGCGCCGTTTGCGCTCAGGGCGCCGCCGCAGTCGACGTCGGTCTCGCTGTCGTTCTTGACGAGATCGTTCGGCGCAGGCAACTGGCAGGTGCAGACCTCGCCGGCCGCGCAGTCGAGCGGGATAGGCAAGTCGAACGGACCCATCGCCGTGTTCGAGTTGCAGACCGACGAGTCGCAGTCGGAGCCGAGGAGACAGTGCTGGCTCGTCTTCGACTGACAGAGCGGCGCATGGTCCGTGCTCGGGTTCGCACTTCCGTCGGCGAGGAGCGCGCCGCCGCAGTCGACGTCGGTCTCGCTGTCGTTCTGCACGCCGTCCGTAGGGAGAGGCGTCTGGCACGTGCACGTCTGGCCCGCGGGGCAGTCGATCGCGCTGCCATCGGGGCTTGGCGTGGTCACGGGCCCGACAGCGCAGACACGGTCCACGCAGTCGTTGCCCAGAACGCACGCCTTGCCATCCGCGCACGCGGGAGCGCCGTCGGAGCTCGCGTTCGCGGTGCCGTCGACGAGGAGGGCGCCGCCGCAGTCAACGTCGGTCTCGCTGTCGTTCTTGACGCCGTCAGTCGCCATCGGCGCCTGGCAAACCCCGGCTGTACACACCAGGCTCGCGCAATCGGTCGTGAGCACGCACGCGCCTCCGGCCTTGCACGCGGGGGCACCGTCGGAGCTCGGGTTGACCGCGCCGCTCGCGAGCAGCGCACCGCCGCAGTCGACGTCCGTTTCGCTCGCGTTCTTCACACCGTCGAACGGCGTTGAACCCTGGCAGACGCGCTGACCTGCGCCGCCGTCGACGGCAGCATCGCCGACCGATCCCTCGAGCCCCGCGTCCAGGTTGTCCACGAAGACGGGCCCCGCGGCACAAACGCCGTCGACGCAGTCGAGGCCGATGAGACACATCTTCCCCACGGCGCACACCGGAGCGCCGTCCGACGCGGGGTTGGGCGCGCCGCCAGCGAGGTGCGCACCGCCACAGTCGACGTCGGTCTCGCTGTCGTTCTTGACGTGGTCCGTATCGGTGGGCGCCGCACAGTGGCCATTCGTGCAGATGCCGTTCAGGCAGTCCGTCATTGCGAGGCAAGCGTCGCCGGTCGGGCACGCCACGCAGCTCGGGCCTCCGCAGTCGACGTCGGTCTCCTGACCGTCCTTCACCTTGTCGGTGCACGTCGGCGGCACGCACTTGCCAGCCTGGCAGGTCGTGCTCGTGCAGTCCGCGCCGGCCTTGCAGGTCTTTCCGTCGGCACACGCGGGAGCGCCGTCACTCGAGGGCGAGCCAACGCCCCCGCAGTCGACGTCCGTCTCGCTGTCGTTCTTGACCCCGTCCGTCGGTGACGGCGCCTGGCACGCGCCTGCCTTGCACACGCCGCTCGCGCACTCGGAGCCTGCGCTGCACGTTCCGCCCGTGCTCTCGCATGATCCGCGAGCCGCACACGCATCCGTGTTGCCGTTAACCCCACCATCGGTGGACGTGTGGTTGGCTGCGCTGGAACAGCTCGCCACCCACAACGCGGAGAGAATCATCCCGAGAGGCCAGCGCCAAGCGGATCGCATGCTTTCGTCCCGTCCTCGCCGCGGGGGAAGCCTCCGGGCGTAACCTGGAGGGTACGGGATCGAAGCGAGGATGTCCTTGGCGTTCTCCTCCTCAGCAACCGATCGCAAGATCCCTCGGGGATCTCGGCGGGTCGGTGCACTGCCCGCAGGATCTCGACACCGGAGGGCAGGGAGGCCGCGACCCGCCCTTGACGCCGCGCCCGCCATCATCGACCCTCTCTACGCTGAGGGGCGTGATCACGCCCTCGCACCAAGGAGAACCTGGCGGCATGGCAAACACGAACCGGCTCGGCGAGCTACTCGTCCGCGAAAAGCTCATCTCCCTCTCGCAGCTCCGCACGGCGCAGGAGGAGCAGCAGAAGGGCGGCGGCAACCTCGGCTTCGCGCTGGCGAAGCTCGGGTACATCTCAGACGACGAGATCACCAACTTCCTCTCGCAGCAGTACCGGGTCCCGACGATCGATCTGACGGACTACGAGATCGAAGCGGACATCGTGAAGCTCGTGTCGAAGGAGCAGTGCGAGAAGCACCGCGTCGTCCCGGTCTCGCGTACGGGCAACTCCCTCATCGTCGCGATGGCCGACCCGACGAACCTCCACGCGATCGACGACCTCAAGTTCCTCACGAGCTACAACATCGAGCCCGTCATCGCGAGCGAGACGGCGATCCTCGCGACCATAGAGAAGTACTACAACGCGGGCCCCTCGTACGACGAGGTCATGTCCGGCTTCGACGAAGGCGAGATCGACTTCACGGGCGAAGAGGAGGACATGAATCTCCTCGAGCTCGAGAAGGCGAGCGAGGACGCGCCGGTCGTGCGGCTCGTGAACATGATCCTCTTGAACGCAATCAAGAAGGGGGCGAGCGACATCCACATCGAGCCCTACGAGAAGAAGCTGCGCGTGCGCCTGCGCGTCGACGGCGTCCTGCTCGAGGAGATGACCCCGCCGCTGAAGCTGAAGAACGCGATCGTCAGCCGCCTCAAGATCATGAGCCAGCTCGACATCGCCGAGCGCCGGCTCCCGCAGGATGGACGCATCAAGCTGAAGCTCGGCAAGGGGCGCGAGATGGACTTCCGCGTCAGCGTGCTCCCGACGATCTGGGGCGAGAAGATCGTCATGCGTCTCCTCGACAAGGGGAACCTGCAGGTCGACATGACGAAGCTCGGCTTCGACGGCGGCCCGCTCAAGGACTTCATGTGGGCGATCACCCAGCCCTGGGGCATGGTGCTCGTCACAGGGCCCACGGGGTCGGGGAAGACGACGACCCTGTACTCGGCCCTCAGCGAGCTCAACAAGCCGGGCACGAACGTCAGCACCGCGGAAGATCCCGTCGAGTACAACTTGATGGGCATCAACCAGGTCCAGATGCACGACGAGATCGGGCTCAACTTCGCGATGGCCCTTCGCGCCTTCCTCCGGCAGGACCCGGACGTCTTGATGGTCGGCGAGATTCGAGACTTCGAGACGGGTGAAATCGCGGTCAAGGCGGCGCTCACGGGCCACTTGGTGCTCTCGACGCTCCACACGAACGACGCGCCCGCGACGATCTCGCGTCTGCTGAACATGGGCGTCGAGCCGTTCCTCATCACGGCCAGCGTCAACCTCGTGCTCGCCCAGCGCCTCTCGCGCCGTGTGTGCGGGGACTGCAAGCAGCCATTCCAGATGGACCCGCAGGTGCTGATGGAGATGGGCTTCACCGCCGAGAACGTCGCGCGCGCGAAGCTGATGAAGGGGGCGGGTTGCCGCACCTGCAACGGCACCGGCTACAAGGGGCGCGTGGCGCTCTACGAAGTCATGCGGTTCACTGACGCGCTGAAGGAGATGGTCCTCCAGGGCTCGAGCACCGCGGAGCTCAAGGCCGCCGCCATCAAGGGGGGCATGATCACGCTGCGAATGAGCGGGATCTTGAAGGTCATGGAGGGCATGACCACGACGGAGGAAGTCCTCCGCGTCACGATGGCGGACTGAAGAGCAGCCCTTCACGCGTCATCAGTTTCCCTAGGTCCACGGAGCCAAACCACCAGTGCAACCCCCGCCGCCAGTCAACGTCACCCTCCACCAGCTGCTCAAGGCGATGACGGAGAAGGGGGCGAGCGACCTTCACATCACGACTGGGGCGCCGCCGATGCTGCGCATCGACGGCAGCGTCGTCCCGCTCAAGCTCCCGCCGCTCGGAGCGGTCGAGAGCAAGGCGCTCTGCTATTCGGTGCTCAGCGAGGAGCAGAAGGTCGCGTTCGAGAAGACGAGCGAGCTCGATCTGGCGTTCGGCGTGAAAGGGCTCTCGCGCTTTCGCGCGAACATCTACGTGCAGCGCGGCGCCGTCGCCGGAGCGTTTCGTACGGTGCCGTTCAAGATCTTGAGCTTCGAGGAGCTCGCGCTCCCGCCGGTCCTCGCCGAACTGACGAAGAAGCCGAGCGGGCTCGTCCTCGTGACGGGGCCGACGGGGTCGGGCAAGACGACGACGCTGGCCGCCCTGATCGACAAGATCAACAACGACCAGCGCTGCCACATCCTGACCGTCGAAGACCCGATCGAGTTCGTTCATCCGAACAAGCTCTCGGTCATCAACCAGCGTGAGCTGGGCAGCGACACGGAGAGCTACACGGCGGCGCTCCGTTCAGCGCTGCGACAGGACCCGGACGTCGTCCTCGTCGGCGAGATGCGCGACCTCGAGACGATCGAGGCAGCGCTCACGATGGGCGAGACGGGTCACCTCGTCTTCTCGACGCTCCACACCAACACCGCGGTCTCGACCATCAACCGCATCATCGACGTGTTCCCGCCTCACCAGCAGGAGCAAGTCCGCTCGAAGCTGTCGATGGTGCTCCAGGCGGTCGTCACGCAGCAGCTCCTTCCGAAGGCGAGCGGCAGCGGCCGGGCGATGGCAATGGAGATCCTCGTCCCGAACGCCGCGATTCGCAACCTGATGCGCGAGGGGAAGGTTCACCAGATCTACAGCCAGATGCAGGTCGGGCAGGGGAAGAACGGGATGCAGACGCTGAACCAGGCGCTCTTCTCACTCGTGCAGCGACGTGTGGTCACTGCAGAAGAAGCGCAGGGCCGCAGCACGGAGCCCGACGAGTTCCAGATGATGCTCGACGGGCGCAGCGGCCAAGCACGCGCGTAGAAGCCGGGCGTTTTTCGCCGATCCCTTCGCGATGGCGTCGTCGGGAATCGTCGCGGTACAGGAGTACCGGTCCTCATCCGCTCCTAGCCCTCGCTCGGTCTCGACGAAAACCGCCCCTTCTACAGCTCACTTCAGTAGAGCGAGCACGATCATCACAAGCGCGGCCGCGGCTCCGAGGGCGGCTGCGATCATCACGGTCTTGCCCATCTTCACGGCCTCCGCGTCGTAGGTTCGCAGCGCGGCTTCGTGGAGCAGGAGATCCTTCCGTGGCCCAGCCGCCGCGGCTTGAAGGCGGAGAATCGCTTGCCTGAACGCCTTGAACTCGGCGAAGTTCGTCGTGTCGTCGAGCACGAAGAGCGCAAACGCCTTCGTCACCTTCTGGAACTCGGTCCTCGCCTTCTTCGCCGCGGGGCTGAAACCGTAGGTGAGCGAGTCGAGCTTCTCCGCGACGATCGCGCGCGCTTCGACGCCGAGCTTGAGCTTCGTCCTCGCGTCGTCGACGCGCTTTCGCGCGGTCGGCGGCGTGGGATCGCCAGCCTTTCGCTGCTCGGCCGTCGCCGCCTCGAGCTCCTTCTCCAACTCCGCCATGCGCTGATCGGCTGCTTGGAGCTCCTGAGTGAGCGCGTCCGTCTCCGCCGCGCGCTCGCCTTCGAGCGCACGAAGCTCCGCCTCCGTCGCGCGGAGCTTCTCGATCGTCTTCGCGTACGGGGCGCGTGCGTTGCGGGAGAAACCGTCGGCCGCCGCGGCGGCCCGGAGCGCCAGCGCGTCGAGCTGCGATTGCAGCGCGGCCTCGGTCTTCGCCGACCGTTCGCGATGGCTCGCCGTGATCTGTTCGAGCTCTGGCAGTCGCTTGCGCACCTGGAGCGCGTAGCTCGGCATCTCCCACCAGTGGTCGGGAGGAAGACCGAACTTCCCGGTGACCCTCGCTTCGACAGGATCCACCTTCGGCGGAGGAGCATCGACGTCGAACGCTGGGCCGATGGGGATGACGCGCGCTACGCCGTCGCGCCCTGCGCCGCTCATGGGTCCTGGAAGCACGACGTCGAGCTCGAGCGACGGTCCGTCGTCCGGCGCTTCGAAGACGACCTGCTTCGAGCCCTGCGCTGCGCCGGAGACGGACTTCCCGCACTTGGGGCACCCGAGCAACTCGCCGATGTCGGCGCCGCAGTGGCTACATGACGCCATCGCGCAACGATATCAGCGGCGAGGCTGCCCCTCAACGGTGCACGCCGTCGCGCGCGTCAAGTCAGCGCGCCGCGCGACGCCTGCGCGTGCGCCCGAGGGCCAGCAGACCTCCGAGGCCGAGCACCAGCGCGAGCGTCGTCTCGCGGAACGTGCGCGGCGGTGTGGTGCTGCATCCGCCCGTGCCCGTCGTCGCGGTGCCGCTGGCCGCCTGACTTCGCGGGACGGTGCCGGTCTCTGCGCACTGGTCGTCGTAGACGGGGCACTGCGGTTCGCCGATCTGGAGCTGCGGGTAGTGGATATTGGTGAGCTCCGCTTGATCGGCGGACGCACCGAGGATCATGTCGACCGAGAGCGCGGACTGGGCGACATCGCTCCGCATCCGCGTGATGCGCACGTTGGGCTGCTGGAGGCCAGTGAAGAGGACTGCGAGGTCTGTGTTCGCGGCGCTCGTGTCGGCTCCTCCTCCGACGTCCACGCCGCCATCGGCGCCGGCGTCGTCCGTGAAGCCTCCGTCGGACGCACCCGCGTCGCCGCCGACCCCTCCGTCAGCCGAGGACGCGGCCGTGAGGTACCCGCCGGTCGCGTCATACTCCAGGCTCTGCACGAGAGACTGCTGGATTGTGTACTGAGCCAGCTCGAGCGAGCTCTCGATCTGCCACCCGCGCCCGCCGAACGTCGCTTCCTTCGCGAGGCGCAGCGTCTCGTAGTTGCTCGCGTTCGTCGCCCAGTCCCACGCGATCTCGGAGTCTGCGATCGTGAACGTCGGAAAGTTGCTCGGCTCCCATCGGCCATCCGCGACGACCCAGATCGTGATGCCGGTCGTGGGCCCCGTCCCGACCGCGACCATGTGGAGAGGAAGCGTCGGCGCGGCGCCTTGCGACGTCACGCGCACCGGCTGCATGGCCTGGACCCCCGCGCCTGGAACGAGCTTCAGCGCGAGGAAGTCGAATCCCTGCGTGACGTACGCATCGATGACGACCTGCGTGCTCGCCGGGATCTGGTACCCGTGCGCCGTGAGCCAGTCGTTCAGGGCGCTCCCGTCCGTCGAGTGCAGCTGCACCGTCTCGTACGGTCCGACCTGCGCCTGCGAGGTCACTGTGACCCCCTCCCCCCCGCCCGACCCCGTGTCGTCGTCGGACGTCCCGCTGTCATCGGTCTCGCCATCGAACGTGCACTGTGGCGCAGGAGGGCAGTTGCTCGCGGGCTCCTCCACCTCGGTCGTGGTCGCCTGATTGATGACCTGGAAGAGGACGTCGGCGCTGAGCCCGACGGTCACGGTCCCCTTGATCGGGAGCACCCACGCGAACGAAGACGGCGATCCGCTGTAGCTGATCTGGTCGTAGAGCGTCGTCTGGGTCATCGAGATCGCGAGGATCATCTTCTCGTCGGTGATGACGGACTCTGACTCCATCGGCGGCGGAGGCGGAGTGAAGCATCCCCCACAAGCGCGCGCGTCGCGCTGCTCGACCAGCAACACCGCGGCACTGGCGAACAGCACACTCATCCACCGCATTCGTCGCATGGGACCGTCCTGTGAAATGGGCATGACGCAGCGACACCCGCGCGAAGGCACGCGCCGGGATGCGCCGAGAAGATGCACGTCTACCATCCAGTCCGAGCGGTCGCTCACGACAACCGCCTGGGAGGACGCAACGCCGTCCACTGCCGCCGCGACGTCGACGAGCCGGGATCCGGTCATGTTCGAGTCGCGCAGCGCGACGGCGACGACCGCGATACTCTGCGACGCCAATGCAACCGCTCGCGACACGCCTCACGCTCCGCCGTACCTGGATTGTCGTGCTCGGCGTCCTCGGTGGAGCCGTTCTGCTCCCACGGGCGAGCCCTGCGCAGGCACCGAACGCTTCAGCGTCGAGCTGTGCGGTAGGTCAGGCCGTCACGATCGATACCGCCGGCCATTGCTGCTGGCGAGATCAAGCGTGGTCGACCACCCGCGGACAGTGCGTCGGCGTGCCCGCGTGTCCCGCCGGCTCCGAGGCGACCGCCGAGCGGTGCGTACCTCGTGCGCGAGTCGACCCGCTCCACGGGAGCTTCTCGCTCGCCGAGGCTACGGGCGGCATCCCGGGTACGGGCCCGCTGATCGCGTCGATCGACACGTCGCTGGGGATGCTTTCGTGTCGGCTCTTCGACGACAAGGCGCCGGTCACCGTCGCCAACTTCATTGGCCTGGCCACCGGAAAACGCACCTGGCTCGACTCCGTGACGGGGTCATGGACGAACCGGCCCGCATACGACGGCACGACCTTCCACCGCATCATCCAGGGCTTCATGATCCAGGGCGGCGACGCGAAGGGGAACGGAACGGGCGAGCCCGGCTACACGTTCTCCGACGAAATGTGGCCCGGCGGGACGCACGATCGCGCAGGGCTGCTCTGCACCGCCAACAGGGGACGGAACACGAACGGCGCGCAGTTCTTCATCACGGAGTCGGATGGCCCCGCCGTGAAAGCGCTCGACGGATACGGCACGTATACGATCTTCGGCGACTGCTCGCCGCTCGCGGTGATCCACGCGATCGCCGCGGTCCCCACCGGACCACGTGATCGACCGATCACGCCGGTCACCATCAACTCGGTGAGGATTCGCCGCTCCTCTCCTCGAAGCGTGCAACAGGAGTAGCGACGTCAGGGTTTCGTGGCTCGAAGCCCGTGAAAATGATCGACGACGGTGACCTTCGTCGGGGGCTCGAAGGCGACCGAGTCGCCGAACCAGGAGACTGTCCCGAGCGGAACCCCGTCGCGAGTCCGAAGCGCGACCGTCGCCTCCATCGCGATCGTCGGGAGCGTGATCCTCGAGGTGTCCGGATCTGGCTCGAGCGGGTCGCTTCCGCCGTCCCCCCCTCTGTGCTCGAGGTATGCCCGCAGCGCGTCCGCGTAGAGCTGGTCTCTCTTCCGCTTGTCTTCGATCATGGCTTCGTCCCTTGCAACCTTACCCCGAACCGCAGGTGCGAGCGAGGCGACCGCCTCGCTGCCGATGCGCGATACGCGCAGCGGAGGTGCGTGAACGCGACGATTCTATCGAGCCGCGTACACCGTGCAACGAGGTAGGTGGCTCCAGCCAAGTGAACCCCGCGTTGACGAGGTTGACCTCCATGATAGTGAATCTAATGGTGGAGGAGGCGTGACGAACGTGGCCAGCTCTGCCGGAACGGCGGACCCGCCCCTCGATCCGCTCGAGGCCGCACACGCGCGCGTGGGGTCGCTGCTGGATGCGAAGTGGCAGCTCGACGGATTGCTCGGGCGCGGCGGCATGGCGACGGTGTACGCGGCCACGAACCGCTCCACGAAGGCGAGGGTCGCCATCAAGGTGCTCCTCGCGGAGTTCGCCCAGGATCTCGACGTGCGGGAGCGATTCGTCCGCGAGGCACGGATCGCGAACAGCATCGACCACCCGGCGTGCGTCGCCGTGCTGGACGAAGGGCTGAGCGATCGTGGCGAGATCTTCCTCGTGATGGAGTTGCTCGAGGGGACGACGCTCGACGCCTACGTCCGGAGCAAGGGGCCGAAGCTGTCGTTCGAGCAGAAGCTCGCGTTCTTCGAGCCGGTGCTCGAGGTGCTGGGCGAGTGCCACGCTGCGGGGATCATCCATCGCGACATCAAGCCCGCGAACATCTTCCTCACGAGCAAGGGCCAGGTGAAGGTCCTCGACTTCGGGATCGCGCGTCTCCGGGAGACCAAGAGCGCCATCGAGGCGACCAAGCAGGGGACCGTGCTGGGCACGCCCGCGTACATGTCACCGGAGCAGGCGCTCGGCCTAGGCGACCTCGTCGACGGCCGATCCGACCTCTGGTCCGTGGGCGCCTGCATCTACACGCTCATCAGCGGGCGCCGCGTGCACCACGCGCGGAGCGAGAACGAGTCGATGGTCATGGCCGCGACGAGGTCGGCGGGGTCGCTCGCGATCGTCGCTCCGGAGATGCCTGTCGAGGTCGTGACGTTCGTCGACAAGGCGCTCGCGCATGACAAGGCGCACCGGTTCGCCGACGCCCGCGCCATGCGCGGGGCTTTAGGCGCGCTCCTCGCGGCCATCCGGTCCGGCCTGACGACGGGGCCGAAGCGCACCACCGGAGACGCCGTCGTCGTGCGAACCGACGTCACGCGCGATCTCGAGGCCGAGCAGTCGGCGGAGGTGCGCGCGCAGACGCTGGAGCTGCTCAGGTCGATCTGGAAGCACCTCGCGCATTTTCTCTCGGCGAGCGGGCAGTATGGACCGCAGCACTCGCTGGCGATCCAGCCGATGCGGGTCGCGCTCGAAGAGATCGGGGCCGCGCTCGCGCAAAGGCCCGACTGTCTCGTGTGGGACGTCGGGCCGTTCTCGTTCGGGTACGCCAAGACTCCGCTGTGGGATGCGGAAAAGCTCGCGATGGAGCGGGCGTCCTTTCGCGTGTTCTCGCACGGCATGCGCAAGATGCAGTTCAAGGCCGGGGTGACCGAGAACGAGATCCGGCGCTTCCTGGCGATCATCACTCGCGACAAGGCGGCCGGCATCACGCTGACCGACGACCCCGTCGCCGATCTCTGGGCACAGCGATTCGATCACATCGGGCACGTCGCCATCGACGTCTTCGCCAACGGGACGGCGGAAGACATCGAGGGCTTCGAGACCGAGATGGAAGCGATCACGGGGCAGGCGCAGGAAGTATCGATGGTCGCCAAGGGCTGGGATGACGGTGGCAACGACCCGGTCGAGGCGCAGGCGCTCCAGGCGAACCTGCTCGACGGGCTGAACGCGGCCGTCGCCGTCGCGTCGTCCATCGCGCTCGACGCCCAGACGCGGATGCTCGGAGGCCAGGTGGTGCTCACGGAGGAGCGCTGGGAGGAGCGCTTCGTCGACGTCCTCGCCGCCGCCGTTCTCGAGGGGACGGTCAGCGGCGACGCAGACGCGGTGCTCGGCGCGCTCGGGTCGTGGACCAGCGCTGCGATCGCGCGCGGCCAGCTCGTCGCCGCCTTCGATCGGTTCGCGCGGCTTGCGACGACGTGCGCCCGCGCCGCTCCGGAGGCTGCGAGGGAGGCGGAGCAGCTCGTCGCGCGCACGATGTTCGACCCGAGCCGGCTCGGCGACGTGCTCAACAAAGTGCGCGACATCGTGACGAAGCCGGCCCCACGCGGAGAGGAAGGTCCGGATTCGCGTGCCGCTCCGCCCGGCGCCGACCCCTCCGTCGTGTCTGGTGTCGAGCGCGTCCTCGCGCTCCTGGACGACGCGTCGGTCTTCGAGTCGGCCGTGCTCCACTGGGTGACGAACCCCGACGCGCGCGTCTCGGCCGCGCTCTTCACGTACGTCAGCCGCTGGGCCAAGGGTCGAGAGGCGAAGCTCGGGCCGATCGTGGAGCGAGAAGCCCCGCGCTTCGCGCTCGCGGCGCTGGAGTTACTCAAGGCGGGTGACGCCAAGGAAGCGGACGCAGCCATCGCGAGCGGTCTCCGGAGCTCTCACCCCGAGGTCCGGCGCGCCGCGCTCCGGAGCTTGCGCGGCGAGGAGGGGGGAGGCGACCTCCTGCGGCTCCTGAGCGATCCGGAGCTTGACCTGCGCTGCGAGGTGCTCGGCATCATCGCGAAGCTGCGCGTTCGCACGGCAGGTCCAGCCGTCGTGAGGCGCATCCAGGACCCGTCGTTCCAGGCGCTCGAGAGCCGCGAGAAGCGGGAATGGCTCGCGTGCCTTCAGGTCTTGAACCCGACTCGGGCGGAGGAGATCGTGATCGAGATGCTCGCACGAGCTCCGATGATCGCCAGCGAGGTCAACGATCGCAACCGCGTCATTGCCGCCCAGGTGCTCGCCGGCGCGGACACCGAGACGGCGCTCGCAGCCGCGAAGACCGCGGCGCGCGCCTTCTGGTGGAACAGCGCGCCCGTGCGTGAAGCCGCGGCGGCGGCCGTCGCCGCGATCTCTGCGCGGCGCGACGCGAAGGGGCAAAAGTGAGCGCCGATCCGCAGCCGACGGCGCCGACGGACGTGAGCACGAGCCGGCTCGACCTCCCGCCGCTCGCGGTGATCGATCTCCTGTCGTCGCTCCACCGCCTGCTCAAGGTCGCGCGGATGTACGACAAGAACAACAAGGCGCTCACGACCAGCGCCGACGCTGTCATCACGGCGACCGGGGAGTACTGCGCGATCCGGTCGAGCGACTCGGCCGACCTCATGTTCGCGAACGACACGGTCTTCGCGAACGGCCAGATGCTCCAGATGCCCCGCGACGTGTACGAGCGCGTGATGGAGCTCGGGACGCTGCTCGAGAAGTGCGATGTCGCGAACGTCAACATCGCGCGGACCGCGACCGCTGCCGACCTCGTCTCGTTCGTGCACACGCTGGGGAACGTGCTGAGAGAGCCGAGCCTCCGGGCCGAGCTGACCGCTCCGAAGTACGGAGGAGTGCGCGCCCGCCCTCTGCGGTGGCGCGCCGGTCTCGAGGGGGACACGCAGAAGCCTGTCGTCGCTCGCACGCTCCGGACGTACGCGTCGGCGGTCGTCATCCTCCGCCGCTTCTACGCCGACGTGCGGTTCGACGGTGCGGGTACGTCGAAAGTACCGCTCGCGCTTCGCCGGCTCGCTCAGCGCATCGTGTCGCACGCCGAACAGGAGCCAGCGTTGCTCGTCGCGCTCGCTGCCGCGCGCAACCTCGGCACCGACGAGGCAGCTCGCGCGGTGACCGCGTCGCTCGTCGCCGTGCTCATGGGACGCCAGCTCACGACCGATCGCAACGCCCTCACCGACCTCGCGCAGGCGGCGCTGCTTCACGACCTAGGCCTACGGCGACTGATCGCGCGCGATGTCCGCGATGAGAGCGACGCGGCGTTCGGCTCCGCCACGCGCCCGCTCAGCGAGGACGAGAAGGCGCGGCTCGCCGCCAGCGATGCACTTGCCGCCATCGGCCTCGAGGGCATCGGCTCCGCCAGTATCCCTCACACCGTGATCTCCTTCGAGGCACACTGGTACCAGCGGATCGCCGCGGGGGGCGCGACGCCACTCTATGACGGAAAGAGACCCGCCTCTGTTCTCGGCCGCATCCTCGCGGTGGCGCGCTCGTTTGCCGACATGATGGCGCCGGGACCCCACTCGGGGACGCTCGGGCCGGACGACGCGATCCAGTACCTCGCGTCGCGTGCGACCGACGATACCCAGCGGCTCTACATCCGGCTGCTGACGGGAGGGCTCGGTATCTTCCCGGCAGGAACGTCGGTCGAGCTGAGCACGGGCGAGATCGCTGTCGTTACGTGCGTTCCGGAGGACGCCGTCGACTTCGCGCGACCGCCCGTTCGCATCATGTACGACGCGTCGGGCGACGCCATCAAGGAGCCGTTCGACGTCGACCTCGCGGATACACGCGATCCCGGCGGTGTGCGGAGGTTCATCCGTCGTGCGCTGGACACCGACGCGCAGCAGACGCAGGCGATGCGCGCTTTCGTGCTCTCGGTCTCGCGCGGCAGCACATCGAAGAGGGAACGCCCGCCCCCGCCGCCGGACGCGGCGAGTGGCAAGCGCGCGGCTCCCGCGGCGATCGACCTGTCGCCGCCTCCTCCGATTCGCCCCGAGGCCTTCGAGGAGAGGACGCTCGATCGCCCCGTGATCCCGCTGGTCCCGATCGCGTCGACGCCGGCAGAGAGCGCGAGCCCGCATCGCGAGGTGCCGCCACACCGTGAAGCTCCCGCGCCGCGCGAGTCTCGCCCGAGGATCTTCGACTCGCGCTCCGAGGAAGGGTCTGAGCCGATTCGCGCCGTCGACATCGTCGCGCCGCGCGTTCGCACGAAGCCGCCGATCGACGCGCTCTCTCCACGCGAGCGGACGCTCCCGCCCGTCGACGTGGTGTCTCAGCGCGTGCGCACGAAGCCGCCGATCGAAGAGGCGTCTCCGCGCGAGCGGACGCTCCCACCGGTCGACGTGGTGTCTCAGCGCGTGCGCACGAAGCCGCCGATCGACGAGGTGTCTCCGCGTGAGCGGACGCTTCCACCCGTCGACATGGCGGCGCTGCAAGCCCGGACGAAGGCCACCATCGAGGGGGTCGCGCCGCGGGTCCGGACGCTCCCCCCGATGGAGACGGCGTCGCCGCGCATTCGGACGAAGCCGCCGATCGACGAAGCTGCCTCGCCGGAGGGAAGCCCCTCCGCCCCGCGCGTGCGCACGCGCCCGCCCATCGATGATCTCCCGCCGCGGGAGCCGACGCGCCCTCCGGTCGAGGTCATCGGTCCACTCGGCAGGCCGATCACGAACCCGATGGGCTTTCGTCCCGCGAGTGGCATGCCGCCCGGACGACCGCGGACGGACCCAGGGGCCTCGGCACGACCGCGAACGGACCCGGGCGTCCGCCACGAACGGTCGGCCGTCCGTGACCCGCGCAGCGAGCCGGACGAGATCCCGGCGCCGATCGCTCCCGTCCGCCCGATGGCCGAGCCAGCGCGGGCGCCGGTCGCGGCGAGCGAGAGGACGACCAGGGAGATTCCGGCGACGAAAGCTGCGAACACCGTCGCAAGCGCCGCCCCGACGATCGCGCGAAGCTGGGCGGAGTTCCAGGCAAAGGAGGAGACTCCCACGGCACCACCGCCGCCATTGCAGCCGAAGCCGCGGCCGACCGCACCGTCGAACAACGCGCCCACCGTGGCGCGGAGCTGGGGCAGCTTCGAGGCTGAAGCCGTGATCGGAGCGACCGAGGAGGACGAGGGAGACGAGTACGAGTCGAATCCCGCGACCCGCAAGGCAGACTGGGGCTACGACAAGAACGTCGAAGAGTCCTCCCCGTCGAACGCGCCGCGTCCCACGCGTCGCCTGGACAAGGCGGCGATCGAGAGCGAGCTGAAGACGCCCAAGGAGCCGAAGTAGCCCGACGGGAGGCTACTTCTTCGGCTTCGGTTTGACCGCAGGCTTCGCGACCGTCTTGATGCCGATCGACGCGGCGGCCGCGAGCAGGTCGGGGTCGGCGCTCCCCGCCGCGAGCAACCCCTTTATCGCGGGCTCTGCGCGCTTCTTGTCCTTCATCGCGGCGAGCGAGACGGCAGCGACGATGCGCAGCGGAAGCGGCGACAGCGGGGGCGGGAAGTCCAGCTGGGCAGTCCTTCCGCGCGCCTCATCGAGCTTTCCGGTCGACGCAAGCGCGTAGGCGCTCAGCCAGGACGACGCCGGTCCCAGCACGAGCGGGTAGCGGGCCAGGAGCGGGCCGACCTCGGGTGCGCGGTTCTTCGCGACGAGCAGCATCACGCGCTCGATCAGCACGCGCGGCGTCACGGTGGCCGTGTCCACCGCCACCTTGCTGAGGTGATCGGCGTCGTCGAGGCGGTTCTCGTAGCGCGCAAGGCGGCTCAGACGCACCGCCTTGAGCGGCTTCTCCTCGGTCCCCTTCCAGTCCGCGAGGATCTTGTCGGCGACGTCGGTGAGCCCGAGATCGAGCGCCACGTCCATCGCGATGAGGTCGCTCCAGGGAGCCTCGTCGCTGCTCATCTCGCTGAGCTTCGTCTGCGCGTCAGCCGCGGGCCAGGTCTCGGTCTCGTGGCCGAGAAGCGCGTCGGACGCGAGGTTGAGCGCGCTGAAGCTCGGTAGCTTCTTCGCGTCCGCCGAGGTCGCCTCGAGGGCTCGCCCGACGCCGTCGGCATCCGCTCGCTCGTACGCCGCAGCGGCTCGTACGATGGCGACGTCCGGCGAGGTCGGGTCGAGGTCCTCCGTCGCCTTGAGCGCCTCGTCGAGCCGGCCTCCCAGGAGCGCGATGCGCGCCGCGAGCACCCGCGCGGGGGCGTAGACGGCCGAAAACGTGACCGCCAGCAGCGCGGCCTTCCGTACGAGCGGCTCGTCGTGCGTCTCGAGCGCGATCGACCCGAGCCAGGTGGCGACCCCGGGGTCGTCCGCGACCGCGAGCCCCTTCTCGATCTCCGCCTTCGCGTCGGGATAGGCGTGCTTGTCTGCAGCCAGGATCGCGGCGAGCGCGTGCGGGACCGCGAGCAGCGGGAGCGGGAGATCCTTGGTGTGCGCGATAGTGTCGGCGACCTCTGGCGGCGGTTGCTCGCCGCGCGCAGGATCGCGCCCCCAGGCAAGCGCGACGAGCGCGCTCCCCTCCGGACGGTCGGGGTACTTTGCCTTGAACTGCTTCGCCAGATCCGCGGCCTTCGTCGGGTCGCCGTCGATCGCGGTCGCGCGCCCGAGCAAGATGTCGGCGAGGACGAGGTTCGGTGCAAGCTTCGCGGCGGCCTGATACCGCTCGCCTGCGTGTGGATCGCCCGCGTGCTCGAGCGTGGCGCCCGTGATCAGCTGGTAGAGCGGCTGGCTCGCGGCGGGAGTGTCCCACTTCGGCATGAGGCCGGCCGCCCCGCCCGTATCCCCCTGAAACAGGAACGCCGCCACGCGCGCGTAAGCGACCTGTTCCTCGGGCACCTTCACCTCCAATGCCCGCGTCACGGCGTCCTCGAACGCGAGATCCGCGCCGCCCGAGAGGAGCCCCTTCACCGCCCGCTCCTCGAGCCAGTCCGCCGCCGCGCGCGGGGAGCGAGAGTCGAGCTCGAACGCGCGCCCGATCGACTGCTCGATGCCCGGCAGGAGCGATGGCTTGCTCGCGTTGAGATCGGCCTCGACCTTCGCGAGCACGGTCTCCGCCTCGTCGTGAGCCAGCGCACGCCGCCGGTGGATCTCCTCGAAAACACCGACCGATCCGAGCATGAAGACGACCAGGCCGACGCCCAGCCCGATGGCGGTGCGTCGCCTCGCCTTCTCGTTCGGACGATCCCACACGATCGGACCCGAGATCGCTTCGCGCGCCTCGAACACGCCCGCGAACGCCAGCGCGTCGAGGACCTCCTTCGCGGTCGGAATCGCAGCGGGAACGCTGTTCACGAGGTCCGCGACGGGCGCGGCTTCCTGGGCGGGCGCACGCGGGACGAACGCGTCCGGCTGCTCGCTGATCTCGGTGCGTTCGTCGGTGAACGTCGGCATCGGGTCGCGCCCCGCGCCCAGCTCGTCATCCGTGCGGCCGACGGCGATCGCCACGTCGCGCGGAGGCGGCGGGGCGGCGCGCGCGACGGCCGGCGCTTCCGTCGGCGAGGCCCCATCGCTGCTCAGCTTCGGCCCCGTCGGGCGCTGCATGAAGCCGTCCGGCACGTCGAGCGGAGCGTCGGCCGGCACGTCTCGCGGGAAGCTGAGGACGCCGCGGGGGACCGTGGCCTCCGTCTGGATCGTGAGCGGCTTCTTCGGCGGCGGTGGCTTCTTCGCCGCGCTCGGCGCCGGCACGGTCTCGTCGCCGAACAGCGCGCCGACCTCCGCAGGCAGCGCGCCGCGGATCACCGTGACGCCGTCCTGGTCGATGGACTCTACGCGCGGGCGTGCGCGGGGGAGCAGGTCAGGGTGTGGTGTGACCGGGTGTACCGAGGTGTTCTTCACCTCGATGGCGACCGCGCGAGCCCCCGCCTTCGCCTGGACCGGCTTGAACACCTTCGCGCGATCGAGCCACATGCTGGTCTCTGCGTCGCTGGCGCCGAGCTGCTTGGCTCGCTGCAACACCTTCTCGGCGCGCTCGGCGTCGCCCCGGCGCAGCAGGACCTCCCCGAGCATCCGGAACACGTGCGCGTCGCGCGGCGCCACGCGGCCCGCAGACACGAGCAAGCCCTGGGCGTCGCTCAGCCGATCGACCGCGGCGTAGAGCCGCGCGACGGCGAGGAGGACCGACCCGTTTTCCGCGTGCTTCGCCGCCGCCAGCTTGCCGATCTCGTCGACCAGGCTCGTCCACGCGGCCGGCGACGAGTTGCGCAGGGTGTCGCAGAGGTAGACCGCACCGGAGGCGTCCGGCTGCGCTTTCCACCGTCGCGCAAGGTCATCGATCGAGTCGGGCATACGAGGGAGGTTCGTGGAGGCGCGACACACGACAGAGATGCGCGCCGGTGACCGCCCGCAGTCTAGATTGGGTCGGCGGAAGTTTCGCGCGGAATCGTAGTCACGACGGGCGAGAGCAGCGGCCTGATCTTCTCGAGCACCGCGACGTCGGCCGCAGGAAATCGCGCCGGATCGAGCCCTGCGGCGTCCGCCCACTCGAATGCGGCGACGTCGAGCGCGCGCGGGTCGTCCGAACCGGCAGCGCGCGAGGCGAGGAAAAAGAGGAGGAGGACCGTCGGCGCCGCAGGCTCCGGATACCGGTGGAACACGACGTCGAGGATGTCTCCGACGACGACGTCGATGCCCAGCTCCTCCCGGAGCTCACGCCGCAGCGCGTCGCGCGGATCCTCTCCTGGCTCGACCTTCCCACCCGGAAGCTCCCACGCCCCGGCGAGGTGGGCGCCCCGCTTGCGCTGCGAGAGGAGCACCCGTCCACTTTCGACGACGACGCCGGCGGCGACGAGGATGGTGCGCTCACTGGTCATTCCGTTCGGCCGCTCGCGTCGACTTTCGCACGACCTCTGCCCTGACCAACAGCTGCCTCGCGCGCGCGGTTTGAGCTATGGTCCGCGGCCGCGAGGCGCGAGGAATCATGGCCGAGATGGATGATTACGCTGCGGATGGAAACTTCAAGCGTGGGGCGGTCAAACCGCTGGCCGTCGTCGTCGGCGTCGCGCTCGTCGCGGGTGCCGCAGGGCTCCTCTACACGGGGGTGAAGAGCGACGCCGCCAAGATGACGGTCGACCAGATCGGCAAAGAGAGGAAGGCCATCCAGCACCTCTCGAAGGCCGACCAGCTCCCGAAATGGCGCGAGTGGGCGAAGCGCGAGGATGCGCCGGCGCTGCGCCAGGACGCGTTCGCGGAGCTCGCGTGGGCGAAGGACACGACCGCGCTGCCGTGGATCATCGCCGGGCTCGGGTCCGACGATCACCGCATCCGCGGCACCGCGGCGCAGGCGCTGCTCGAGTTCCCCGCGGCCGACGAGGGTGCCGCGAAGGCGCCGCTCGTGAAGGCGATGGCGGAGGCGGACGAGAGCGACAAGCCGCAGATCGCGTGGGCGCTCGCGCACGTCGGCGCGACCGAGGCCTTCGAGCCGGTCATGGCCGAGTACCGCGCGGGTCACCTCTCGAAGGTGCAGACGCTCGAGCAGAGCCCGGCGTTCGACCCGGAGCTGCTCGCCGCGATGGTCTCGATCGACAAGCTGGCGGCGCTCGCGGGCGACCCGAGCGACAGCGTCCGTCAGCTCGTGGCGACGGAGCTCTCGGCGGCCGCGGACCCGAAGTGGACCGACGTGCTCGTGAAGCTCGTGCAGGACAAGGACATCGAGGTCGCGCGCGAGGCCGCTGTCGGGCTCGGCAAGATCGGCAACGAGGCGGCGATGGGGCCGCTGCTCGCGGCGCTCGGCAAGGCCGACAAGGACTCGCGCGGGAAGTTCCTCGAGGCGCTCCGCGACGGCATCGGCGCGCAGGGCCTCGTCCTCGCGATCAAGAGCGTGTCGCACGCGAGCTTCGAGAGCGAGAAGAACCAGACGCAGCAGCTCTTCGAGATGATGAAGGAGATCGAGGACCCGCGCGGCGGCGACTTCCTCGCGCAGTACCTCGCGACCAACCCGAAGCCGCACTGGAAGACGGAGGCGGGGCTCCGCCTGGCCGAGATCGGCGATCTGCGCGCGGTGCCGGTCCTCGCGTGGCGCATGCGGGAAGATCCGCTCAAGCTCTACAACAACATCGACGAGCCCGAGCTCCGCCGCGACGACAACGAGCGGCGCGTGTCCGCCCGCATGCTCGCGGACCTGGCCGTGATGTACCCCGACAAGCTCGCGGACATCCGGAAGCAGGCCGAGGACGGCGTGTACTTCTGGCTCACCGACCGGCCGCAGCCGCAGGCGAACGGGCTGCGCTTCCTCGCTGCCTCGGGCTCGACCGACAAGCTCCCGCAGATGCGCAAGTGGTCCGACCCGCCGGGCTTCCCCGGACCGGGCGCGCTCAAGTTCCCCGACGAGTGGGCGACGGCCGAGAGCGCGCTCCGCTACCTCGGCTGGATGAAGGACCCGGGGAGCTGGGCGCTGCTCGAGCGTCAGCTCAATCGACGTCCGTCGAACATCGACGCGACGATGGATTCGCTGATGCAGGGCGGCCTCGCCGTCATGGGGATGACCCTGCGCGCGGTCGCCGTCGGCGCGGCGGACGGCTTCGCCCAGTGGGGCGATCCGAAGGCGTTCGCGCCGATGGTCAAGGCGATCGAGGACCAGCAGGGCAACGAGCAGTCACGCCTCGAGACCTGCTTCGCGCTCTCGTGGGTCGCGACCGACGACCAGCTCAAGGAGGTCGCGAAGAAGGTCCACCAGTTCAACAAGCCCGACCCGAAGAGCGCCTTCATCACGAAGTGCTACCTCGAGACGCTCATCCACAAGCCCGCGCCCGTCGCGACCGCGGGCCTCCTCGATCTGCTCAAGCCCGACGTCGACATGGAATCGCGCCACCAGGCCGCGCGCGCCATCGGCTTCGGAGGCCTGTCTGCGGGGGTCGTGGCCGTCCTCGACAAGCAGCTCGCAGACACCAACACGCGCGCAGACGCGGCGCTCGCGCTCCTCGTCGGAGGGACGCCGGAAGACGCCGCGCGCGCGCTCCAGTCGTACGAGGACGCTCCGCCCGAGGCGGTCGAGGAGCTGAAGGTCATCTACAACAGCACCTTCGGTTACTGGAGCGATCACAACTACGAGGTCGGCGACGTCGCGCGCTGGATCGTGAACGCCGAGGCGTGCCGCCGCGTGAAGGTCCACGGCGCGCTGCAGGACTGGCCGTCGCTCATCCTCGGTCGCGCCGTGCAGGGCATCGAGTACGACAACGGCCCGCACTCGCTCACGCGCGTGCAGTTCCGCCACCGCCTGATGACGGACGCGCTCGGCTCCAACGACGTGAAGCGCGCGCAGGCGATCGACATCCTCAAGTTCATGAAGGAGAAGGGGGTGCTGATGGCGCTCCGCAACGAGAAGGGCCCGGTCGGGCCGCTCGCGAAGCAGGCGTTCTTCGAGGTGATGAACCCGAAGCTCACGGCCGAGACGCTGCCCGAGGTGGCGAAGAAGGCGGACGACAAGGCGAAGCCTCCGGCTCCGTAGCGTCGAGAGCTCTTCGACCGGGGCGACCGTCGGCAGCGACGTCTCCCCGCACCTCCTGCCTCTCCTCGCACCTCCTGCAGCTCCCTACGCATCTTCCGCGTTGCTCGCCCCTGGTTGAGGGCCATGAGCGACCTCCGGCGCAGTGCCGGACCCGACCATGGCTCCCCCGGTGCTCCATGGCTCGTTCAATCGCGGTCCTCAAGCTGTCGTCCAAGGTCAAGAACGTCATCGCCTTCGCGCAAAGCGTCGCGAACGCCCTGACGGGCAATCCTTCCTTGCCAACCCCGACCCCGCCTCTCGCCAAGCTGCAGAGCGACATCGCCGCCCTCGCGCAGGCGGAGACCGCGACGCTCTCGCGCATGAAGGGGGCGTTCGAGGTGCGAAACGCCAGGCTCGCGGTCGTCCGCTCCGACCTCGAGAGCGTCCGCAGCTACGTCCAGTCGGTCGTCGACACCGCCGCGCCGGCCGACGCTCTCGCGCTGATAGAGGGGGCAGGCCTCGCGGTGCGGGAGGCGAGCCTCCATGACAAGCCGGCGCTCGCGGCGAAGCGGGGATCGCTCTCCGGTACGGTGACGCTGGTGGCCAAGGCTGCCGCGTCGAGGGCCGCGTACTTCTGGGAGTGCTCGACGGATCAGAAGACCTGGACCGAGATGCGCTCGACGACGCAGGCGAAGACCGTCGCCTCCGGCCTCCTGCCGGGAGCGGTCTACTTCTTCCGCGTGCAAGCGCTGACGAAGAGCGGAGAGGGGGACTTCAGTCAGGTGGTGTCGCTTCTCGTGACGTGAGGGAGCGCCCCGCACAATGAAGCGCGCCTCTCGAAACACCGAGACGACGGCTTGGAGCAGCGAGGCGACGCCTCGGAGCGACGAGGCGACGGCTCGGAGCGACGAGGCGACGGCCTGGAGCAGCGAGTCGACGGCCTGGAGCAGCGAGGCGACGGCTTGGAGCGACGAGGCGACGGCCTGGAGCAGCGAGGCGACGGCCTGGAGCAGCGAGGCGACGGCCTGGAGCAGCGAGGCGACGGCTTGGAGCCACGAGGCGACGGCCTGGAGCCACGAGGCGACGACCCGGAGCGGCGAAGCGACGGCTTGGAGCAGGGAGGCGACGGCCTGGAGCAGCGAGGCGACGGCCTGGAGCAGGGAGGCGACGGCGTGGAACGACGAGGCGACGGCGTGGAGCGACGAGGCGACGGCGTGGAGCGACGAGGCGACGGCGTGGAGCGACGAGGCGACGGCGTGGAGCGACGAGGCGACGGCGTGGAGCGACGAGGCGACGGCGTGGACCGACGAGACGCCGGCTGCGTCAGCCGAGCTGTCGCCGGCTCTTCGCGCACGGCTCGTCGAGGAGCTCGGCCGCCTCGCACTCACTCACCCCCAGCGCGACGAGGTGGCTCGCGGAGTCCGGGTCGCCGTTCGCGATGCTCGCGCGCACGGCCTCCGGGAGGGACATGTCGGCGGTCAGCAGGGTGCGCATCGAGAAGGCCATGACAGTGCGATGCCACCGCGTTGCGGCGCGTTGCTGCGAAGCATCGCGACGACGCCGGGAAGAGTTCGAGGCGGCGGACGGTTCCCCCGGCAGCATCGGAGGAGTACAGCTCCCACCCAGCCTTGCCGCGCCCCACCTTCTCGTCCACCGCCTTCTCCTGCGCCACCGCTGCCGCGCTCGCCCTGGTCGCGTGCGGCCACGCTCCGCCTGCGCCGCAGATCGAGGCGAAGCACATCGGCACCCCCGGCGGCATCTGGTTCGACGAGGCGTGCACGCCGACGGGACCCGAGGTGTGCGGCAACGCGATCGACGACAACTGCAACGGCGTCATCGACGAAGGGTGCGGCATCATGGTCGGGAAGGTGCAGTTCGAGGTCGCGTGGGGCGAGAGCACCGCGGTCGTCGAGCTGTCGGTGTCGGACCCGCAAGGCGACAAGGTCGACACGAACCACCCCGCGACGCGCTCGGGGCTCCGGCTCGACCGCAAGTGCCCGCAGGACGGGTGCCACGGCCAGAACGTGGACAACATCGTCTTCGTGGGGGAGACCCCGATGCCCGGGCAGTACACCGTCGACGTGCGGCTCGTCGACCCGGGGAAGGCTCCGCTGCCGGTGAAGATGCACTTCGGCTGGCGCGTGGGCGAGCGCGTGTCCGGCTCGACGTTCACGCTGGGGGCGGTGGACGAGAAGAAGGAGTTCTCGTTCGAGCTTTGAGGCAGCCTGTCTGCGGAGTCATCCTCGCTGCGGCGTGCGCTGCGCTCACCGCGTGCACGCCGGAGCGCGCCGTGTCGCCCGCGGCGACGCCCGCGAGCTGGGACGAGTGCGCAGGCGAGAGCGCCGTCGACGTCGTGGACCACAGCGTCGAGCTCACCGTGAGCCTCGCGCCGCGGTCGCTGTCGGGGGTCGGGGACGTACGCGTGCGCGCGACCCGGGCGACCGGAGTGGCGGTGCTCGACGCGCGCGACCTGCAGATCTCGGACGCACGGGCCGTCGGCAAACCTGCGGCGTTCCACCTGACCGATGGCCGCGTCTGCGTACGGCTGCCGCGCTCGCTCGCGAGCGGTGAAGAGAGCGTCCTTCACTTCGTCTGGACCACGCCGACGGACCACGATGTCCCGCACTTCTCCGCCACCGACGTCTGGGCTGGCTACACGACGTCGGCCTGGATGCCGACCCGCCTCGACTCCGCCCAGCGCGCGACGCTTCACCTGCGCATCCACGCGCCGCCCTCGCTCACGGTCGTCGGCAGCGGTCGTCGGATTCTCGACAGGGAAAACGCGCGGAGCGACTCGTTCGTCGTCGACGTTCCCTCGCCGCCGTTCCTCTTCGCGTTCGCCGCCGGACGCTTCGACGAGACCACGCTCGACACGCCTCATCTGAGGCTTCGCGCGCTCGTGCCGCCGGGTGTCGACCCGGGCGAGGTGCATGACGCGCTCGTCGTCACGGCGCAGAGCCTCGCCTTCCTCGAGCGGAGCACCGGGACGCTGCTGCCGCTCCAGGAGTACACGCAGGTGTTCGTCTCGGGAGAGGCCGCGCAGGAGGCGGTCGGGATGGCGGTGCTGTCGGTGGACGCGCTCGCGGACCTCCGGAAGGACCCGAAGGAGGACTGGGTCTTCACGCACGAGCTCGCCCACCAGTGGTTCGGCGTCTGGATTCCCTGCGACGACTTCCACGACTTCTGGCTGAACGAGGGCTTCGCGACGTTCCTGACCGGGGCCGCGAAGGAGCGACGCTGGGGGAGCACGGCGTACGACCACGAGCTCGTTCTCTGGAGACAGCGCTCGGCACGCGTCCACGAGCAGGCCAACGACGCCCCGCTCGCGCTTTCGCTCCCTGCTCCGCTGCCGTCGCACGACGCCGGGCTGGCTCGCGGCGCCGGGTCGACGTCGGTCGACGCAAAGCTCCAGCCTCGCGGCGTCACCTACTCGCGAGGTGCGCTCGTCCTCGCGAAGCTGCGCGCGGAGCTCGGCGACGAGGCGTTCTGGTCGGGGATCCAGACGTACGCGCACGACCGTCGACTGAAGGGGGCGAGGACCTCGGACGTGCGGGTCGCGCTCGAGGCTGCGAGCGGTCGCGACCTCGCCCCGTTCTTCGCGAAGTGGGTCTACGCTGCGGCGTACGAGCTGTAGCGATTGCGCCCCGGGAGCGACGTTGCGTGCGGCGCTGTCCCGCGCTTCAATGAGCGGATGACGACGCACGCCCTGCTGTCCCGTGCCGCGTGCGCGACGCTCGTCCTCGCGGCGTTCGTCGCGTGCTCGAGCGGCCCGTCGCCGGGCTCGAACCTGGGGAGCACCGCGGGGGCGCTGAGCCCGTCCTCTGGCTGGACGGGCTGCAGCGGGACGTTCGACGCGCACGCGAGCCCCACGGGCGCCTACTTCGTGACCGATTTCGGCTGCTCCTCGTCCCCCGCGTTCACCGACTCTGCCGACAACTGCTGCCCCTCCGGCGTCGTCCAGGCGGCTGCCGCCGGGCTCTGCAAGTCCGGGGTCACCACCGCGGGCTGCACGTCCGACGTCGGCACGAGCAGCGCGATCGCGTGCGAGCGCGCGGTGAACTGGTTCTCCACGGGCGGCACCGCGTTCGGCCTCGGCACCCGCCTGAGGCTCACGCGCCCGGACACCGGCACGTCCGTCGTCGTCTTCGTGATCGACAACGGGCCGGCCTGCTCGCGCGAGGAGCAGTTCGGTGGGTACGCCCTCGACATCTCGTACCCCGCCATCAAGGCGCTGTACGGCGAGGAGGAAGGCGTCTCGGATCGCGCGGTCGTCCAGGTGACGGTCGTGCCGTCGAGCACGGCGCTCGGGGTGGGAACCGCGTCCGCCACAATCGCCAGCGACGCCGGCCACGACGCCAAGAAGGACGCCGGAACCGTCACGCCGAGAGTCGACGCCGCGACCGTCGTGGACGCAGCGCGAACGATCGATGCGAGCGACGGTGGCGTCGTGTCGTCGAGCGATGCGGGAACGGACGCGAGCGCGCACGGGGCGGCGTGCAGCAGCGACGGCGACTGCAATCCAGGCGCGGACGGTGCCGGCCAGTACTGCGACAGCGGGTTCTGCGTGGACGGATGCGACGCGGACTGGGAGTGCCCCGGCAACACGAGCTGCGTGTCCGGAGCTTGCCAGTAGCGCGCGAGCGACGTGCCACGCTGTGCCAGCGATGGCGCCGCGGAGGGACGCGCGAACGTCGATTCTCCGCGCGCGCCGCTGATGCAGCGCGATTTCGTGCTGGCACCGCACGTGCACCGCGCCCGAGGATGAAGACCTACCGCATCTCGTGGCTGGCGTGGCTCGCCCTGGCCTGCTGTGGCTCGACGCAAAGCTCCGGCCCGACCGGCCAGCCCGACGCCGCGTCGCACCACGACGCAGCCTCGCACGACGATGCGGCGGCCCCGGAGGCAGGCGCCATCGTCGGCGCGTGCGGGGCCGGCGTGGCCTGTCCGTCAGGATCGACCTGCTTCTTCCCGATCGGCAGCTGCGCGGCGAAGGGGGCGTGCATCGAGAATCCGAGCCCGGGAACCCCCGAATGCAAGGCGCTGGAGTCGCTCTGCGGGTGTGACGGGACACCGGTCACCGCCGGCTGTGGCTTTCCCGAGGGGTACGCCTCGGGCCCGACGACGGGCGGTGCGGGGATGTCCTGCTCCGGCGCCGACGCAGGTCACGCGAACGACGGCGGCGCGACGGCCTGCCCGGCCGCGCAGCCGACCCCCGGCGCGACCTGCTACGTGGCGTTCGACTGCGAGTACGGGAGCGACCCCGACGTCGATTGCGACACCGTCGTCTCGTGCATTGGCGGCCACTGGACCGTCACGACGACTCCGGCGACGACGGGGTGCGGGACGACGAACCCGCCCGCATGCCCGGCAACCTACGCGACGCTCGGCACGTCGTGCGTTTCGGGCGAGAGCTGCAGCTACCCGGAAGCGCGCTGCGACTGCTCGTCGCAGTGCGGGATGGCCGGCCACATCGGTCCGGACGGTGGCCCGGAGGCGGAGTGGTGCTGCCCCGATGCCCCCGAGAGCGGCGGACAGTGTCCGTCGCCGCGCCCGCGCCTGGGGACCGAGTGCTCGACCACCGCGCAGGAGTGCGACTACGGCGGTTGCTCGGGGAACGTCACGCTGCAATGTACGGACGGGGTGTGGGTGCGTGACACCGAGTTCGGCTGCCCCGCGTGAACGAGAGACGCCGATCAACGACCGGCTTCGAGGTCAGGACGCGCTCGCGCGGGGCTGCGTCGCGAGCAGGAGCGCGCCGACGGCGGTGACGGGGAACCACTGCACCGCCCGGTAGACGATCGCGAACGCCATCGCAGTGTCGCGCGGCGTCCCGAGTGTGATGAGCGCGAGCGCGGCGCCCGCCTCCATCGCACCCAGGTTCCCCGGTGTCGAGGGGAGCGCGATGGCGAGGTTGACCGCGGCGAACACCGTGACGCTCGGGACGAGGCCTGCAGGGAGACCGACGCCGCGCAGACATACGGCGATGATCGCGATCTCCACCGCGTCCGCGACGAGGGACCATGCGCCCGAAGCCGCGAGCCGTCCGAGGTCGACGTGCCCGTAGCGTCGCGCAGCCCAGGTCACGAGGAACGCGGTCAGCGCGATCGCTGCGGCGACGACGATCGTCGGCCTCCGTATCCCGACATCGCAGGCGAGGGCGGGCATCGCCCAGAGCATGAGGGTCGCGGCCTCGACCACTTTCTCGACGACCTGCGCGGTCGCGACCGGCGCGAGAGGGAGGCCGGTGGCCATGGTCGCGCGCGTCCGGAGCAGCTCGCCCGCGCGGAGAGGCAACAGGTTATTTCCGGCGCCGCTCACCATCACCGCCGACCAGAGATCACGAAAGCGAGGGTGCCCGTTGTCTCTCGGGAGGAGCGCGCGGTAGCGGCCGGTTCTCAGGACGGACCCCGCGGCGAGGAGCGGCAGGCAGGCGGCGACGATGCCTCGCCCGTCGACCGACGCGAGGGCGCCCGTCAACCGAGCTTCGGAGGTCCCACGGAGCGCCAGCCAGAGAGCGACGCCGACGCATGCGACCGCGATCGTCCGGAGCGCGACGCGCCTCAGGCGATCCAGCGGCATATCACTGGCCCCAGCGTCTCCGCGACGTTCGCCGGGAGGTGCGACCACACCTTGACCACGTTGCGGGCGAGAGCGCCGTCGACGGGGGCGAGCTCCGGCGCGGGGCCGCGGCGCGCGTACACGTACGACCCGATCGGCTCGATCCGCGGGCACCAGGACTCCTTGAACCGGAGCCCGCTCGAGTCGCGCATCGACGAGCCGAAGTCGAGCGTCGAGAGGCCGAGCGAGAGCGCGCGGCGCGCGAGCTCCCAGTAGAGCAGGTTGTTCGGACGCAGGTGGAACGACGACGGGCGTGACGAGACGAACGGAACGAGCATCGTCCCGTTGAACCATGCGATGAGCGCCCCGGTGACGACGCGGTCCCCTTGCCGCAAAACCACGACGTCGGCCCGGTCGCCGAGCGCGTCCAGCAGCTCGCGCATGAACCGCCGCCCGTAGATCGGAGAGCCCTTGCGGAGCATGTTCTCGGAGAGGACGTCGTAGAAGTCATCGGTCCACTGCCGGCCATAGTCCACGACGAGACCTGCGCGCTGCGCTTGCCGGACCTTGGTGCGCATCGGCGAGCGGAGCCGCTTCCAGAGCGCGTCCGGGTCATCGCCCAGCGAGAGGAGCGCCGTCACCCACACGTCGCGACGCTCGAGCGCGGTGTGCTCGGGTGCGTCGCCGAGCAACTTGAGGTGCAGGAAGCTTGCGTGCCCGCGGTCGACCATTCTCTTGGCCTCGCCGAGAAGAGCGCGGGAGTACTGCGCGTCGTCCGCGAGGAGAGGCCCGTAAGAGCCGAAGATGCCGGTCGTCAGATACGCGGCGAACGGTCGAGGGACTCGAACGAGCGGCAGCACGCCGCGAATCGGGCCGCCCGCGGTGTCACGCGCGACGAGAAACGGCGCGTGCATTCCGTACACGCGCTCCGCGACGGTCTTCCACGCATGGAGGTGGTACATCGTGGCGCGCGGGTGATGAGCGACGTACTCGTCCCAGTCGGCCGCGGAGTCGGCGAGCTCGACGCGCGGCGCGTGCGTGAGCGGTCTGGCAGAGACGAGGACCGGCAGATTGGACGTGAGACTCGTAGTCATGAGCACCTCTGGTCACGCACACTTTTCCAGCGCGTTCTGGCTCGCAGGGAGCGCTGCGGACGTCCCGCCACGCCCCGCCGACACGCGAGCCGCAGAGATCACCTCGATGCCGACGATCGCGTCGCGCGTGTCGCTCGACACCCAGTAACGGCGCTCGATCGCGGCCGCGAAGTCGCGCAGCACCCCCTCGAACCACGGGCCGTGCCCGGCGTCTCTCCAGTCCGACGGGTTCTCGCTCTTCGCGGAGCGGAGCTCGCCGTCCGGCGCGCGAATGACGAGATCGATGTCGTCGTCCTCGATGCGGATCGCGCCGCGATCCCCGTGGAGAGTGTAGATGATGCGGCGGAAGCCGGCATTCCACGAGAGGTGCGCGAGCGCGAGCCCGCCAGGGAAGACCATCGTGAAGGTGGCCTCGTCCTCGACCGCGTCGCCCTGGATCGAGCGTGCCCACGCGCTGACGCTCGTCGGGTATCCGCGCATCCATTCGAAGGCGAGGTAGGCAGTGTGCGGGCCGTGATCCATGAGGATGCCGGCGCCCGAGTACCGCGGGTCGCGGCGCCAGTCGGGGCGCCACTCCTTCACCCCGCGCGCGTGCGTGGTGCGGAACGTGTCGAGCGTCACCATGCGCGGCTGGCCGATGACGTCCCGGACGAGCAGCTCGCGCACCGCGCGCACGACGGGGGCGTGCCGGTAGCTGTGTGACGGATAGAGAACTCGCTGCGCTCGCACGGCCACGCTCGACATGAGCCTCGCCTCGCGCGGAGTCATCGCGAGCGGCTTCTCGCAGAGGACGTGCAGCCCGCGCGCGAACGCCGCGAGCGAACAGTGCATGTGCTCGCAGGGCGGCGCGCAGATGTCGACGAAGTCGAGCCGCTCGCGATCGAGCAGGTCGCCGACCTGCGCGTAGATCCTCGCGTTCGGCAGAGCCGCGCGGACGGCCGCGTGGCGTGCCGCGCACGGCTCCGCGACGGCGACGATCTCTAGCGGTGCGGTGCGCGAGGCATACGCGGGGGCGTGACCGCGCTCCGCGATGAACCCGAACCCTATCAACGCTCCGCGAAGGACTTCCATCGTGCCTCGAATGGTTCGGGCGGACGACAGCCCGAGCTCGCGCACCCCGCGACCGAGAGACCTCGCTAGGGCGCGTCGAGACTGGCTTCACCGTGCGTTGAAGCAAGAGAGCGGCCAACGGTCGCCCCCGCCGCTTCGCGGCGGTGACCGCTCATGGTCGCGCCGACGACGTGGCCAACCGCCACATGCGCTCTTTCGCCGCGGGCGCGGGCGCGGCGAGGACTTCGTACGACGCGCGGGCTACGCGCTCTTCGCGTGCACCCGCGTCCGTGCGATGCTGACGGCGCCCGCGAGCACGAGGTCGACCACAGTCTCGCAGAAGGCAGCGTCCGGCGGCTCCTCGCCGCGCATGACTCGGCCGACGACGGTCGCGGTGATGACCTCGATGACGAGGAGCGGCGACGTCTCCGACGGCAGCTCGCCGCGCGCCATGCCCCGCGCGATGATCTTCACCCAGTCGGCCTCGAACTTGTGCTTGAGCCCGTGCGCGATGGCCTGCACCTCGGGATGGCTCAGCTCCGCCATCATCACGCGCACCATCGGTGTTCGCCCGCGCCGCGCGAAGCGACGGAGCATCACGAGGAGATCCTCGCGCACCGACCCCGTGTCCGGAACCTCTTCACCCCCACACTCCGCCTGGCGCAGCGCAGCGGAGACGAGATCGGCCTTCGTCGGCCAGCGTCGGTAGATGGTCGTCTTGTTGACCCCCGCGTGCTGCGCGACATCTTCGACGCGGAGCGCCAGGTAGCCGACGCGACCAAGCTCCTCGGCGGTTGCCCGGAGAACCTCCGCCACGACACGCGCGCTCCGGCCGCCCGAACGCGCCCCGACGTCCGATGCAGCAGGCGACGGCTCGATGCTCTTCACGCTTCTTAACGTGCGTCACGTCGATTGCTAACGCAACCCATCGTTGCGTAACGTGCCTCATCCTCCGGCGTTTCTCTCATCCGGTGCGCCTCCCCCTAGCCGCAGCGGGCGAAGCGCCCTAAATCAGCACGCAACGCCGACCGTCCGCCCTGCATCTATCCCTATCGCAACTTCCGGTTGCGACCGTAGTCCCGGTGACCATGCTCTCCCTTCGTACGCTCTCCCTCGTCCGGTCTCGCACCGTCAGACGCTCTCTCGCGCTCGCGGGCGTCGTCCCGCTCGTCCTCCTGTCGGCCGCTCCCGCGCGTGCTCTCCAGCCGCTGAAGGAGTTCATCGATCACGCGAGCACGTGGAACCCGGACAACCGCGCGGCGCACGCGACGGTCGACCAGCGCGAAGCGGAGGTCGGCGTCTCGAACGGCAACCTGCAGCCGAACCTCCAGTTCAACGCTCTCTACACGCACAACCAGTACGAGGTCACGACGGGGAGCCTCTTCTCGATTCCGGCCTCCGCGATCGCGATGAACCCGTCCCTCGCCGGGTTTGCCTCCTTGATCCCGAACGAGACCATCCAGCCTCACAACCAGATGGACGGCAACATCATCCTCACGGTGCCGATCATCAACATCGCGAACTGGGACCGCCGCAGCGTCTCCAAGGCGACGCTCGCCGGCGCGAAGGCCGACGAGGCGAACGCGGCGATCAACGTCCAGAAGAACGTGACGCGCGACTACTACCAGATCCTCGGCTACGAGGCCGTGCTCCAGTCCGCGACGAAGAACCTCGACGTCGCGCAGCACAACGTGAAGCTCGCGCGCGACAAGAAGGAGAGCGGGACAGGCTCGGAGCTCGACGTGCAGCGAGCGCTCGCCGACGCCGCCCGTGCAGAGCAGCAGGTGACCGGGGCGCAGCTCAACGTGATCAACTCGCGGCGGGATCTCTATTCGCTCACGGGGATGGCGCCTGAGCCGGCGTCGACGTTCCCCGACGACGACCTCCACCCGGAGGCTCCGCTCGAAGGCTGGATGGCCGGCGCTGACAAGGTGCCCTCGGTGAAGAGCGCCGAGGCGAGCCGCATCTCGGCGGAAGAGGCGTCCCACGCGGCGAGGACGGGCTGGCTCCCGACGTTGAACGGCGTCGCCGAGGAGAAGTTCACCAACGCGACGGCGTTCTCGGGCGGGTACGGGGCGTTCTATCTCCTCCAGCTCGCGGCGAACTGGAAGCTCGACAACACCGTGCTCCCGCAGATTCACCAGCAGAACGCCATCGCCGCGGCCGCGCGCGCGAACGAGGACAAGGTGCGGCAGGCGGCCGCCGACAGCGTCTACAAGGACTGGCAGCAGGTCCGGGCCGACATCGATGTCTCACGGTCGGCGCGTGCCCAGGTGGCGGCCACGAAGCTTGCGGCGTCGCTCGCGGAGGACCGCTACGCGAACGGCGTCGCCACGCAGCTCGACGTGCTCCAGGCGCGTCAGGACGCGTTCGCTGCAGACGTCGCGCGCATCCAGGCCGACTCGGATCTGGCGTACGCGCGGACGGCATTGCGCATCGACTCGGGGCGGGTCAACGGTTCGGAGGCCTCGCGATGAAGGTTCACGGAAGGAAAGAGCGAGACACTTCGCCGACGAGCGCCGCGAGAGCGCCGTCGCTGGAGGCCTCGTGGCGAGGGCTCGCGCTGCTGTGCGCGGCGGGCGCGCTCGCCGCCGCCGGCGCGGGCTGCCATCACGCCGACGCCGCGCAAGAGCAGGCCGCCGTCGCGACGCCGAAGGTGCATGTCGAGACCGCCCCGGTCACCGAGCAAGTGGTCCCGAAGCTCCTCACGATCACGGGCGTGCTCGAGGCGAACATGCGGACCGACCTCTCTGCGAACGCGCAGGGGCGGGTCGTGCGCACGTTCGTCGAGCGCGGCGATCATGTGAAAGCCGGGCAGCTGCTCGCGCAGCTCGACGCACGCGCGGCGGTGCTCACGCAGGCGGAGGCCGTCGCGAACGCCCAGAGCGTGAGCGACACGCTGAAGAACCTGCGCGCCGACTGCGAGCGCTACAAGAAGCTGCTCGAGCGGGGCGCGATCACGCAGCAGGAGTTCGACAAGCAGACGACGAGCTGCGCCACGCAGAGCTCGTCCGAGGAGGCGGCGCGCACCCGTGCCGCGGAGGCCGCGCAGACGCTCAACGACGCGGCCATCCGCGCGCCGTTCACAGGCGTGATCGGCGAGCGCTTCGTCAGCGTGGGAGACTATGTCCATGCCGACACGCGCGTCGCGACCGTCCTCGTCGACGATCCGCTGCGCCTCCAGCTCACCGTGCCGGAGCCGTCGATCGGCTTCGTGAAAGAGGGGCTGTCAGTATCGTTCGAGACGGTGAGCCGCCCGGGCAAGACGTTCGTGGCCACGGTGAAGTATCTCGGTCGCGAGGTCCGCCAGAACACGCGCGACCTGGTCGTCGAGGCCGTGTGCGACAACGCAGACCATGCGCTCCTCCCCGGGATGTTCGTCACCGCTCACCTGCGCGTCGGCGAGGAGACTGTCCCCGTCGTCCCGAAGAAGGCCATCGTCCGTGTCGACACGAGCGACACCGTCTTCGTCGTAGTGGCAGGTCGTCTCGAGCAGCGAGTCATCCAGTCGGGGCAGGCGGTCGGCGACTTCGTCGCTGCACTCGACGGCGTGAAGAAGGACGAGAAGGTAGTGGTCAATCCCTCGGCACAGACGGTCGACGGCGCGGAGACCGAGTAGCGGGTTCTCGGGACGAACATCATGCAATGGCTCGCATCACTCTGCATCCGTCAGCCCGTCTTCACGTGGGTGCTGATGTTGCTCTTCGTCGTCGTCGGCGCGTTCGGCTACAAGTCGCTCGGCGTCGACCAGTTCCCGAAGGTGGAGATCCCCACGATCCTCATCACGTCGACGCTCAACGGGTCGGCGCCGGAGGAGATCGAGACCGACGTCACCGACAAGATCGAGGGGACGATCAACACGATCAGCGGCGTCGACGAGCTCCGGTCGACGTCGAGCGACGGCGTCTCGCTCGTCATCGTCACCTTCGACATGAGCAAGGACATCGACGTCGCGGCGCAGGAGGTGCGTGACCACATCAACAACATCACCCCCGATCTGCCGAAGGGAATGGACCCGCCCGTCGTGCAGAAGGTCGATCCTGACGCGTCCCCGATCCTGTTCGTCACGCTCTCGTCTCCCGGCGACCTGCGTGACGTGACGGAGCTCGCGGACAAGCGCGTGCGGCGTCAGATCGAGAGCATCAACGGCGTCGGGCAGCTCAAGATCCTCGGCGGTCACAAGCGGCAGATCAACGTGTGGCTCGACCCGGTGAAGCTCCAGGCCGCGGACCTGACCGCGATCGACGTCGAGCGCGCGCTCGCGCAGCAGAATTTGACGGTCCCTGGCGGGCTCATCGAGACGGGGCCGCGCACCATCGCGCTGCGGGTCGAGGGGCGCGTCGATTCGGTCGAGAAGCTCGGTCGCATCGTGGTGCGCGACACCAAGGACCACCCGACCCGGATCGAGGATGTCGCGCGCGTCGAAGACGGCTCCGAGGAGCCGACCACTGCGGCCTCGGAGGACGGTGTCGCGAGCGTCGTGCTGTCGATCCGGAAGCAGTCCGGCCAGAACACGGTCGCGGTCGTCGATGCGGTGCGCTCGCGCCTAGCTCGCGTCGAGAAGAGCCTGCCGCCCGGCTCGTCGCTCCGCGTCGTGCGCGATGAATCCGGGTCCATCCGCACGAGCGTCGACGCCGTGAAGGAGCACCTCGTCCTCGGCGCCGTGTTCGCCGCGCTCGTCGTCCTCATCTTCCTCGGGAACGTGCGGAGCACGCTCATCGCCGCGCTCGCGATCCCGATCTCGATCATCGGGACGTTCGCGCTGATGTGGTTCATGGGGTTCACCCTGAACATCATCACCCTCCTGGCTCTCGCGCTCGCGGTCGGGATCGTCATCGACGACGCCATCGTCGTCCTCGAGAACATCGTCCGGTTCATCGAGGTGAAGGGGGAGAAGCCGTTCGTGGCCGCGGCGCTGGCCACGCAGGACATCGGCCTCGCGGTTCTGGCGACCACGCTGTCGCTGATGGCGGTGTTCCTCCCCGTCGCGTTCATGAGCGGGATCATCGGGCAGTTCTTGAAGAGCTTCGGGCTCACGATGGCGTTCGCGATCTTCGTCTCGCTCATCGTGAGCTTCTCGCTCACGCCGATGCTGTCCGCGCGGCTGCTCAAGCCTTCGACGAGGCCGCGCGGAACGAACCTCCGGTCCGAGCCGTTTCGCGACGCTCACCTCGGCGGCAGGGGAGGGGAGCACGTCGACGCGGTTCAGGCGAAACCGCTCCTCGAGCGGATGGTCGACGCGTTCTACGGGCCCATCGAGCGGTCATACATGGTGCTCCTCCGCTTCTCGATGCGGCACCGCTGGGTGATCGTGGTGCTCGCGTGCAGCACCCTTGGCTCGTGCGTCCCGCTCTTCGCGGTCGTGCCGAAGGGGTTCACGCCGCCGAACGACGTCGCGGAGTTCGACGTCAACATGCGCGCGCCCGAGGGGACGAGTCTCCTCGAGACGCACCTGATCGCGGAGCGGCTCGCCGCCGAGATCCGCACCGTCCCGGGCGTCGCGCATACCCTCGTCACGATCGGAAACGACGCGCAGGTGACGCGAAACCTGGCCAACATCTTCGTAGCCTTGGTCGACCCGAGGCAGCGGAAGGAAGACCAGTTCGAGATCATGGACCGGGTGCGCAAGGAGCTCATCCCCAAGCAGCCGAAGAGCCTGCGCATCGACGTCTCGCAGACCGCGCAGATCGGCGGCGGCGCCTCGCAGGCGACTGTGCAGTACACGATCGCCGGCCCGGACCTGAACCAGCTGACGCGCTACACGAAGACGATCCTCGAGCGGCTCAAGGCGGCGCACGGTGCCGTCGACGTGGACTCGAACCTCATCGTCGGTAACCCCGAAATCAAGGTTTCAGTCGACCGGGAGCGGGCCGCCAACCTCGGCGTGGACGTCATCGACGTCGCGAACGCCCTGCAGTTGCTCGTCGGCGGTCTGAAGGTGTCGACGTTCGAGGAGGCGGGGAACGATTACGACATTCGCGCGCGCGCCGATCTCGCTTATCGCGCCGACCTGAGCGGGATCGCGGTGATGACGGTACGCACGAAGAGCGGCCAGACCGTCCCGCTCTCGTCGGTGATCAAGCTCCGGGAGACCACGGGCCCGTCGCTCATCAACCGCCTCGCCCGTCAGCGCCAGGTGACGATCACGTCGAACGTCGCCCCGGGCGTCGGCACGAGCCTCGTGTCGGACGCGCTCGTGAAGATCATCGACGACCTGCACATGCCACCCTCGTACAACGCCATCCCGGCCGGGCTCACCAAGGAGCAGGGGAAGGCGATGATGGGGTTCGTCACGGCGATCGCGCTGTCTGCAATCTTCATGTACCTCATCCTCGCGGCGCAGTTCGGGTCGTGGCTTCACCCGATCACGATCATGCTCTCGCTTCCGCTGACCATCCCGTTCGCGCTGCTGTCGCTCCTCATCTTCCACCAGGAGATCTCGATCCTCTCGATGCTCGGGATCATCGTCCTCTTCGGCGTCGTGAAGAAGAACGCGATCCTTCAGGTCGACCATACGAACCATCTACGCGCCGAGGGGATGGAGAGACACCAGGCGATTCTCGAGGCGAACCGTGACCGGCTGCGCCCGATCTTGATGACGACGCTGGCGTTCGTCGCCGGGATGATCCCGCTCATCCTCTCGCGCGGCGTTGGCGCCGGGATGAACCGAGCGACGGCCGGGGTCGTCGTCGGGGGGCAGGTGATGTCGCTCGTGCTCACGCTGCTCGTGACCCCCGTCGCCTATTCGATGTTCGACGACGTCACCGTCTGGGCGAAGAGAACGTTCTCGCGCGGGCAGAAGATCGACCGTGGCGAGGCTGACCTCGAGGCGCTCGACCGGAGCAAGGCCGACTCCGTGAGCGTCACTTCCTGAGGAAGCCGACTTCGCCGACGGAGTAGAAACCGTCCCCCTTGTCCGGTCGAACGCGGATCGCAGCGCAAGACGCGAGCTCGTTCGTGAATAAGAAGCCCGTTCCCATGCCGACGGGAACCCCTGCCAGCACGCGACCGAGGACGCGCCGTGTCCCTGCGTCGTCGACACAGTCGACCGCGTAGGTGTCGCTTCCGTCGGCGGAGAGAAAGACGCCATTGAGCTCTCCTGCACTGACCGGCACGGCGACCTCGACGCTGCTCGCCTTGTCGACGAGCACGATCGACAGCGCCGAGTCCCACCGCGTCCCCTCGGCGGGCACGATGCCGTCCACGGCGCGGGCGGGGTCGCCGCGGACCCCGGTCGCCCTCACGAGCGTGACGGCTCCGGCCACACGGTGCTCGTGCAGGTAGCCCGGGTCGCCGACCAGGGCGCACGTCTCGGGCACGGTGGCGATGAGTCGCAGGTCCGGACGAGCCTCGGACAGCTTGCAGAACTCGCGATCACCGATGAGTAGCGTGACGTGTCCCGGCTCGCTGGCCGCGAGCTCGTGACCCATCATGAACAGCCAGGACGGTTCGACGAAGATCGGGACGTCGTGCTTTACGAGGTCGAGGACGACGGCGGCGGCGGTCGGCCAGACGTCGTGTGAGACGATGCGCACGACGGGGCGATCGATGGGCTCGGATACGACGTGGCGCTCTACCTCGTGCGCCAGCCGCTCGGCCCCTTCGTCCGGCTCGCGAAAGCTCTTCGCGCGGAGGCTCTCTGCTCGCACCGATGCGGCCGTCAACGCCAGCGCGGCGATGCCCGTCGCGAGAGCGGCCCGCATGTGGAACGTCCGTCTCAGCCAGGGGACGAGCCACGCGAGCAGCGCGGCGCAGCCGACCCACCCGACCATCGAGATCCATTCGACGAGGTACGGGTGAACCTCGCCGCGCACCGCGCGCACGGCGAAGCACGCTGCGCCCATCTCGCCCAGCGCGAGGCTCGAGAGCGCGAGCAGCACACGGTCTCGCTGCGTGACGCCGGCGACCACCGCGCCGGAGACGCCGACGGCGAGCCCCGCCCCGACCCCTCGCGCGACCGCCCCGCTCGCGTGCACGGAGGGCGCGAAGACGCGGACGAGAGCCAGAGGCGCGACAGTGAGCTGAACGGCGACCGTGTCGATCACCGTCCGCCACGGGTGCTCGGGGGCGTGCGGGGCGGTGAAGAAGCGCTCGAGGAGCGTGAGGTTCCCAGGATCGTGCGCCACGTTCTCGACCACGGGCGGCATCCAGAGCAGAGCGAGGACGAGCGCGCTCACGATCACCAGTGATAGCCGTCGCGCACGCGGCATCGAGGGGCGCGCGGCGACGTGGAGCGCCGAGGCGAGGAGCACGACGACGACCACGACGGGGGTGAAGCCGACGTGCGTCTGGACGATTGCAGACGCGAGGAAGGCGATGAAGGGGAGGGGGCCGAGCATGCCCTGGGCTAGGCGCGCACAGAGTAAGGAGAGCAACCCCAGCGGCAGAATGGGCACGACGGGATTCCACTCCCCCGATAGCTGGAAGTCGGCGCCCGCGCCCTCGTATGCCGCCAGCAGGGCAGTCACCGCGAGCGCGAAGAGGTCGCCGCGGAGCCGGCGAGCAGTGAGCGCCAGAGCGATCGCGCACGTGAGGTTCGAGAGCAAGACGAACAGGTTGAGCGCGGGCCCGTGGCGGTGGAACGCCTCGTAGAGCGGGAGCGCCAGGTAGAAGAACGCGGGCCCTGGATGGCTCCACTCGAAGCGCGAGTACGGCCCGAGGAGCTGCGTCCCGTGCGCGGCGTGCAGGACCCGAAGCTCCAGGGTGGCACCGTCTCCAGTGAAGAGAACGTCAGGCACACCGCGCCGCATGAACTGCCACGCGGAGGAAATGAACGGCGCCGACGCCGCGAGGACGACCACGGTTCGGCCGTGGCGCACCACGGATCGAAAGGAAGGAGCGCTCGTAGTCTGCGTGGGCGCCACGCCGGAGACGCTATCTCAGGAGGCGCGGCGAAGCTCAGCGAACGGGCATCGATGGCGGGCCGAGCGTCGGGTACCGCAGGAGGCCGAATACGGTGACTGCCTGTGCCTTGCCGCGGAGGCTCACGGGCGGAAGCTCGCGAAGCGTACGCGTGCTCGGCAGGAACGACGCGGTGTCCGCCGATACGATGACCGGGCTGCCGCTCGTCTTGGTCTGCCCCTCGAGGCGCGAGACCGTGTTCACCGTATCGCCGATGACGGTGAACTCGAGCCGCTTCCCCGGGATGCCCAAGTTGCCGGCGATCACCGGCCCGGTGTGGACCCCGATGCCCATCGCGAGCGGAGGTGCGCCGCCCCGCGCCCGGTCCTCGTTGTGGATGGCAAGGGCATCGAGCATCGCGCCAGCGCAGGCGACTGCGGAGACGGCCGCCGCCTCGACCGGGCCTGTAAGCCCGAACACGACGAGCGTGCCGTCGCCGATGAACTTGTCGATGGCTCCGCCGTGCCGCTCGATGACGTCGATCATCGCCCCGTGGTACGCGTTCAGCTGGCTCATGACTTCCCCGGGCGAGACGTCCTCGCTCATTGCCGTGAACCCGCGCAGGTCGGCCGCGAGCAGCGTCACGGTCACAAGCCGCCCGCCCGGCGCGAGGGCCGAGTCCGGATCTTCGCGCATCACGCGCAGCACGGCCTCAGGAGGCAAGTAGCGACGAAGGAGCTGAAGGCGAGCGAAGTTGTCGAGGTTCTTTCTGGCCTGGATCGCCGAAGCGGCGCCGATCAAGCCCGCGAGGATGAGGATCGCGCACACCGACAGCTGGGCCGGGTGAAACCCCGCGAGAGCGATCACCGTGGGGAAGTAGAACAGGACCGCCACGCCGCCGCCGATCACTGCTCGAGGGATGCTGTTCCTGAGCGTGTTGACGAGCAGCGTGAGCACGAGGATTGGCCCCACGATGTTCGTGGCGAAGATCGCGCCGTTCTTGTCGATGTCGGGTGGGCCGAAGATCCGCGCGAGTACGAACGTGGACACAGGCACGAGCAGGTCAAGGACGAGCGCGATGCTCGCCAGGGCAGGCGGATTTCCGACGCGCGTGACGTACGCGAGCATGACGAGCGCGTAGACGATCGCCCCTGCGAACGACACGGTCGGCATCCAGGTGGGGACGCGGTCGAGCACATGGGTGACCACCGTGCACACGAGGGCGACCGCGAACACGGCGACGCGATACCGCGCGATTTCCCGCTCCACCCTGTCGCGCGCGAGCCGCAGCGTCTGGTCGATCTCCAGGCTGGCGTGGGTGCTGGCAGGCATCCTACCACTCTACCTGCTGCGGAGACGCGGGCGTAGAGCGTGTCAGGGGCGCTGCGATCGAGTGTTTCCGAGCGAAGCGATCTCCGCAGCTAATCGTCGTCGTCATCTTTTCGGGAGACGTCTCGCTCGCTCGACCGCTCGATGTAGGCGCTCATCGCCTGCGCCGTCGCCGTGACGAGCGGTACGACCTTCGGGTAATCCATTCGCGTGGGCCCGATGACCCCCACCGTGCCCGCCGTGCGCCCATGGTCAGTGTATGTGGCTCCGACGATCGACAGCTGTCCGCCGCCGAGAGCGCCGGCCTCGCTGCCGACGACCACGGTCGTCCCCCTCGCCTCCATTGTCGCGTCGAGGAGCTCGACCAGGCGCTGGCGTTCGTCGAGCGCCGTTACGACCTGCATGACGCCCGCAGCGTCGGCGAACTCCGGCTGCTCGAGGAGCTTCGCTTGCCCCTCGATCACGACGCTCGCCGCCTGGTAGGACGCGTCGGTCACGGCCGCCTCGCCGAGCTGGAACGCCTGCCGCCGCAGGTCGTCATTCTGGACGCGCTCGCTCGCGAGTCGTCGCGCGAAGAGGTCGCGGAGCTCACCGAGCGTTCGCCCTTCGGTCACGTCATCCATCACGTTGTGGATGCGCTGGAGGTCCGCCTCGGTCGCGCGACCGGTGAGGAAGCGGTTCTGCACGCTCCCGTTCGACATGACGAGGACGGCGAGCAGCTCGTCGGGGTTGGTGCGGATGAAGCGCAGGTGCTTCAGCGAGAGGCTCTCGGCGCGCGGAGCCACGACGACCGCGGCCGTGCCTGTGAGGGCCGAGAGCAGCTTGCCCGTCTCTCGCATGACGTCGGCACCGGGCTCGATCGCGTCGAACCCCGTGCGGATGCGCTCGGCGTCGTCGGCCGACGGCTCGCGTCGCTCCATCAGAGTATCGATGTAGAGTCGGAACGCCTTGTCGGTCGGAGCGCGCCCGGCGCTCGCGTGTGGCTGTATCAAATACCCCGCTTCCTCGAGGTCCGCGAGGACGTTGCGGATGCTCGCAGGCGAGAGGTCGAGCCCGGCCTTCTTCGACAGCGTTCGAGACCCGACCGGCTGTCCGGTCTCGACGAACTCGGTCACGGCGGCATAGAGGATCTGCCGCGCGCGAGAGGACAGCTCGAAGGTATTGGGCCGCGACATGCTGGGCACGGGAAGCGCTACTGTAGAGGGGGAGCAGAGATCTCGGTCAGGTCGAGCCCCGCCGGATACTGGTAACTGGTATATGCGCCATACCCGATGACCTGGACGCCGACGTTGTTCGTCGCGCCGAGGACGTGGGCGCCGGCGCCGCCGGTCACGAGCGGGATGCGGGTGACCGACCAGGAGCTGTTGATGACCTTCGGAGCGATCGTGACGTTCTTGCTGTCGAGCGTGATCAGGGTGCCGGGCGGACCCACGACGTCGATGAAGCTCTGGTCGTAGTCGGTGGGCGCGAGGAAGATGTAGCTCTGAAGGTACTGCTCCGTGGCGACCATCGGGCTCATCGACGGGTCGCCGTCGGGTGTCATTTCGCCAGTGTACTCTTCGATCAGGGACCCCCCGAGCTGGAAGGAGCTGACCGCAAACTCGTGCGTGCCGATGACCTCGAACGGCACGTTCACGACGTTCGAGCACGTCGTCACCTGGCCCGCATTCAGGCTCGTGGGGCAGCCCGCTGGTCGACTCGGCGAATAGGTGAGGCTCGTTGCGTCGACGTTCCCGTAGAACCGCACGACGTGGCCGACGACGGTCGTGCCCGGGCTCGTCGGTGGCGCGACGACATAGTCGGACCCGAGCGTCTCGGCGGGAAGCATGCTCGACTCGAGGTGGTCGCACGCCGGGTAATCCGCGCCGGGCTGGTTGGCGCACTGGACGCCGGCGATCACCTGAACCGGCTGGTCCGCATGGACGAGCGAGCCGCTCAAATCGGAGCTGTCGGAGGCCATGTCGCTCATCAGCTCGACGACGTCGCCGCTGTTCATGGTGAGGCTGACGGTGCCGCCGACTGGCGTTGCCATGACGGTCCCGCCGCCGACGACGCTGCCCGTCGACGACAACGTCACGGTGACGTGTGTTGCGTCCGAGATGGCCGTGATCGCGAAGTAGCTGCCCTCCAGGTCCTTCGCGGCGTGCTCTCCAGCGACACGGTAGTTTCCGGTCATCGCGGTGCTGGGTATCAGGAGGGACGCGTCGTTCGTGTAGGAGAAGCACCCGGAGTGATAAGGAGGGCCGCCGCCAGCCGCGTCGGGAGGCGTGCAGAGCAGTGCGCTGCCGGGGCACTCGCTCCAGTCCTTCCCGGGCGGTCCGCCTTTGCCCTGATACTCGAGCGCGTTGAACTGGTAGACGGTCACCGGTACCGAGCTGACGAGGTGATAGGCCGACGCAGGGGCCGTGATGGACTCGGATACGACGGGTACCTGCCCGCACTGGTCGCAGTCGGGCCCCTTCAGGGCCGGCACCCATGGAAGGTAGATCTTCGCGATGGCCCCTGGCGCCACGCTGATCAGCTGGTTCACGTTGTTCGGGCCGGTGACGGTCACGCTTGCAGCGACGGTCTGCGCATTCGCAACCACGGCGGTGAAGTCGAAGATCGACCAGACCGGGTTCGTCGTGACCGTGGGCCAGTAGTCGCAGCCGATGTATGACCGTGTCATCGCCGCCTGAGCGCACGTCGTGGGGCCACCGTAGCCGGACGAGGTCAGGATGAGGGTCGCGTCGCCCGCATCGATACCACTCCCGTCCCAGCCGCTTGCGTCGGGAAAATCGTAGGCCGAGAACTGCGAGTTGTCCGTGCCGCAGCCGCTGGCCGTCACGGACGCGAGCGCCGCGACGAGAACCACGGGGCCGCGGGCCGGGAGAGCCATGCGGTGAGAGTAGCCCGTTTTCCCTCCCCCTGCTGCCTCTGACGCGCGCTACCTCTACCGCGCCTTACTGCCGCCGTGGTAATCGCCGAGCATGAGCGCTCACGCCGCGTCTGCTCGCCCGGACACGATCGACGAACCGCAGCTCCCGATGCCTGTCGAGACGCTCACCGTGCGCTCCGTCGTCGCGGGCGGAGTGCTCGCCATCGTGCTGTGCTTCATGAACTCGTATCTGACTCTGTCGTTCGGCGTGATCGAAGAAGGGCCGACGATCGCGGCGCTCTTCTTCTTCGCAGTGTTCTTCATGTCGAAGGTTCTCATCACCTCGACCGAAATGGTGATCGTCGCGAGCATGGGCTCCGCGGGCGGGAGCCTCGGCTTCATCAGCAACTTCTTTGCTGCGAAGGCGATGATCGGCGTCCCGTATACCCGGCTCGAGATGACGGCGTTCGGCGTGATCTCGAGCCTCGTGGGGCTCGTGATGGTCGTGCCGTTGCGCCAGATGCTCGTCGTGCGAGAGCAGCTGCCGTGGCCGGGAGCGAAGGCGACAGCGGGAGTCATCAAGGCGCTCGTCGAGGAGGGAGACCCACGGCAGCCGAAGATCCTGCTCGTGACCACATTGTCGATGATGGCAGTCGTGATCCTGAACACCGACGGGGGCTACGGTGTGTTGCCCGACGAGACCCGGCTTCCTCTCATCGGAGCGGTCGGCGGCGCAATCGCCTGGTCGCCGTTCGCGACGGCCGGGTCGTACCTGATGGGGATGCGGACGTGCGTCGGGTTCCTGTTTGGCGCGTGCGCACTGATGCTGATGGCGCGGCTGGGGTGGGTGCCCGACCCGACGGCGCCGCATAAATTCTTCTGGCCCGGGCTCGGGTTCCTCGTCGCCGCGGGCCTCGTAGGCATCGCCGCGAACTGGCGATCTTTCGTCGACTCCTTTCGATCGATCGCGGCGCTCGGGGAGAAGACGGATGACGACGACCCCGTGATGTCGGGCCGTACTTTGACCATCGCGGCGATCGTGGCGTTCGTCATCTGCGCGGCCGTGATGAAGATCTACTTCCACGTCTCGGTGTTCCTGTGTGTCGTCCTGATTGCGGTGGGCGGCTTCGTCCAGAACGTGATCTCGACGCGGGCGGCCGCGATCACGGCGTTCAATCCCGCAAGGGTGATGGGGATCTTGATCCAGGGGGTGACTGCTGCGTTCGGTGGGCGCAGCGCCGACATCAACCTGACGGGCGCCGGCTTCGTGGCGGGGTCGGGGGCCCAGGCCGGCACCTTGACCCAGGACTTTGCGTACGGTCGATGGTTTCGCGTCCCTGCACGCTGGCAGTTCTGGCTGCAGGCGGTGACTGTCCTCCCGTGCTCTCTCGTCGCGGCCTATAGCTTCGAGAAGATCGCTGCCACGCACGCGATGACTCTGACCAGCAAGCTCCCGGCTCCGGTCGCCAAGATGTGGGCTGCGTCCGCGCAGATCTTCGACGGTACGTACCCGCTTCCGCCGAACGCGATGAAGGCTCTGCTGATTGGCGGCGCGGTCGGTGTCGTTTACGTGCTCCTCGAGACGAGAAAGGGCCTTGGCGCGTGGATGCCGGAGAGCACCGGGGTGGGCCTGGGGCTGGTGCTGTCGGTCTCCTATGGCCTGACGTTCTTCGTCGGTGGCTTCGTCATGTGGATCGTCCTCGGCCGCTGGCTCAAGGTTCGCGAGGTGACGCTCACCACCCTCGCGGTCGGATGCATCGTCGCCGAGGGGATCGGCGGTGTGCTGAAGCCGCTCATGACGATGGCCGGGCTGATACCGACGGGCGGGTGAATCGGAAGCTTCTCAACGTGGTGGCCGCGCTTCGCAAGCAGCTCACATGGGCGCAGCAGCCGTGAGCGCCTCGTCGAGGGGAGCCGACGGAGGCTCCGCATCGGTGATCAGCCTTCGCAAGTACGGGCTGAGCAGGACGAGCCCCACGCCGACCACGACGCTCCCGAGGCCCAGCTCGGCAAACAAAGTCAGGTAGGCGTGGTTCGTCAAGAGCGCCCCCCCCTCCGCGCTCGGTTCGGGGACCATACCGGAGAAGTCTCCCGCAAAGAGCGATGCGAGGCCCGTGACCAGCATCCACGACCCCATCATCACGCCCTGGTACTTCTGCGGCGCCAGCTTCCCGATCATCGCGTATCCGACCGGTGAGATGAGCAGCTCGCCGACGCTCTGCAGGACGTAGCTCACGAAGAGCCAGGAGAACGCGACCATCCCCTTCGAGTCCGCAAGCATGATGCCGACAGGGAGGGCGAGGAACCCGAAGCCCATGAGGATGAGCGAAGCCGAGAACTGCTTCGGGACATCGATGTTCCACCCGCGCGCGCGGAGCCTCACGAATAGCGCGGACATGAGCGGCCCGCCGACGACGATGACGACCGTGTTGATGTTCTGGATCCACTGCGGCGCGATCACGATGCCCCAGATGTTGCGGTCGACGTTGTTGACCGCGAAGAGCTGGAGGCCGCTCGGGGCCATCTGGTAGAGGGCCCAGAAGACGAGCGAGCCAAGGGTGAGGATCAGGTACGCCCACATGTTGTTCTTCTCGCGCACGTCGGGGTGGTGGGCGGCAAGCCACACCAGCGACGCGGCGACGACCGCGCAGATCCCCTTGACGAGCGTCTCTGTGCTCGACGGGTGCTGGAGCAGGATCCACACGAGCGGCACGACGCCCACGAGGATGCCCACGCCTGCGCCGAAGCGAGCTCTGAACTGGCGAGGCGGCGCCTCGAGCAGCGGCGTGCTGCGGTCCGCGAGCGTCTTCCAGTACAGGGCGGCGATGATGATCGAGACGAGATTCCCGACGGTCGCGAAGATGAACAACCCGGAGTAGTTCTCGGTGAGCTGGTAGTGACCCGCAGCAGTAAAGCCGACGAAGAACCCGACGTTCATCCCCGCGTAGTTCCAGAGGAAGGCCCCCTCCCTCCGGATGTCGTCCGGCTTGAAGCGCTGCGTGAGCATCATGTTGATGCAGGTGACGTTGAGCCCGCTTCCCGTCAGAAACAGCGCGAGGCCGAGGTAGAGGAGCGCCACGGATCCGCCCGCGATGCAGCCGCAGCCGAACACCTGGAGCAGCATCCCGCCGACGAACAGGTTGCGGTTGCTGAGGAAGCGCCCACCGAGGTAGCCACCGAACAGGTGAAGCCCGTAGTTGAAGGCGCCGAACACGCCCATGATCGTCGTCGCCTCCTTTGCCGGGAAGTGCAGGTGCTGGGTCGCGTACAGGACGAGCGTCGAGTAGAGGACCGCGAACCCGAGGGTCGCGAAGATCTGGATGAAGAAGAGCACGCCAGCGCCTTCGGGGATGTCTGCGAGCCTGCTCTTGAAGGATGCCATCGTGGTCTCCGAAGTGGGACGTGCGGTCAGGCGGAACGACGATACGTGCGCACGCGAGGCACCATCACCGGTGCAGCATCGCATAGGCTGCGAACGCGACCGCGCAGAGGAAGATCCCGCCGACGCTGAGCGTGATGGGCAGGGGAATCGTCGTGTTCGCAGGCGTTTTCATCGACATCATGAGTGACGTGGCCGCGAGGACGATGGCGTCGAGCCGCTTCTTGGCGCGCTCTCCCTTCGCTGGGTCGTCCTTCAGCGCGCGATAGCGGCCGGCCAGATCCGGCAGCTTCTCTGCCGTGACGGAATATTCGAGGATCGCCCCGTGAATCTTGTCCTCGTCCCAGCTGCTCAGCACCTTCGTCCACATCGCCTCGAAGAGCGGGTCATCGGTCGGCTCGGGTGCCGGGACGTCGCTCTCTGCAGGCGGGACCGAGGTCGCCTCTGGCGTTGTCCTCGCGGGCGCATCGCGGTCGGCGGGAGGGGTGGCCTCCGTCTGCGTCACAGGCTCCGTCGCAGGCGCCGCACTGGTCTCCGGGTCGGTCACGCGCCCATTATCACTCCATCAGGACGAGCGAGGCGAGATCGCGCTGTCTAGAAAGATGGTCACCGGTCCGTCGTTGACGCTCGTCACCTTCATGTCGGCTCCGAATCGTCCCGTGGCGACGGTGACGAGCCCGGACGCCTCCCTCACGAACGTATCGAACACCGCCCGCGCGTCCGTGGAGGGCATGGCGTCGTCGAAGCTCGGGCGCGCGCCGCGTCGGACGTCGCCGTAAAGCGTGAACTGGCTCACGAGGAGCACGGAACCGGCGATGTCGAGGACGCTCCGCATCATCTTGCCGGTCGCGTCCGGGAAGATGCGCAGTGCGACGATCTTCCGGAGCAGGTACGCGCGATCGTCGTCTTTGTCGGCCCGGCCGACTCCGAGATAGACGAGCAGACCACGGCCGATCTCCCCTGTGAGCTCCTCGTCGACGACGACGCGCGCCGAGGAGACTCGCTGCACTACCGCGCGCACCGCCTCAGAGCCCGAGCTCGCGCGTGAGCTTCTCCACCTCGGCGAAGTAGGTCGCCCGGTCGTAGGGCTGGTTCAGAATGTGAAAGTCCTTCTTGTGGAGCCCGACGCAGCCGAAACAGTACGTGCATCCGACGCACGCGATGCTCCGCACGACATACGCGCACCCCGTGCAGCGCTGCGAAGCGACGCAGTGGGTGGACGAGAGAAGGCCGACGCATCCCGTGAGATGCGAAGAGTCGACGCAATCGTCACACCGCACGCAGTAGTGACAGCGCGCCACCCCCTTGCAATCGGTGCAGAACGTCGAGTCGGTCGAGCGCTCGCAGCGCTCGCACGCCAGGCAGCCAGTGTTCGTGGAACGCGCCCCAACGGCGGCGACGAGCTTCTTCAGCTCAGCTTCGAATTCGATGCGGTTCATGTTGCGTCTCGGAGGTGTGTCGCAGCCTTCTAGAGCGAGGACGAACAGAATTCGACAGCGCTTTTTTGGCCCGTGGGGCTCATGTAGGCAATTGTGTGTGGACCCTGGAGGAACGCATGCTGCTCAAGCCCGTCACCGCCTTCGCGCTCAGCGCCGTTGTATCGATTGCCTCGTTCACCGCGTCTTCCGCGGTTGCCGCACCCAACAGCTCGCGCGACTCCGGAGAGATGTACGGAGAGACCAGCGCCGCCGCTCCCAAAGCGACGCACCATGCGCAGACCCTGAAGAAGGGGAGCAAGGCCGGCATCAAGCCGACCAAGAAGAATGCGCACCTGGCTCTTCACTCGGCCGAGCCGAAGGCGTCCCCGAAGCTCGCCCCCTCGGCGAAGACCTCGCCGAAGCTGGCAGCGTCGCTCTCGACACACCTCGATCTCAAGAACACCTCGTCGACCCACGGCGCTGCGTCGAAGAAGACGACCATCGCGGCCACCGGCAAGGAGGTCTACATCGGTGGGCCGACCGGTCACGGTCCGGCGAAGGCAGGCGTAGACGCGAGCGGGCATGGCAAGCTCGGCGGCAAGATCGCGATGAACGGCTCAGCCGGCATCCACGGCGGCAAAGGCGGGGCGATGGCCAAGGCCGGCCGCGCACCGTCGCGTCCGGACGTTCCTGGCTCACGCCATGAGAGCGTCGCGCCCGGCTCCGACGATCACCCAGTAGTACCGGTCGTCCTTCGGGGCGCGGGGAAGCCCGTGCTCGCGGTCGCTCCCCCGGCGCCGTGCTTGCACGAGGCCATCGAGTTCGTCCGCGGCGCCGAGACCGATCGGTTCCCCGTGACCCGTTGCGACGGCCAGGTCGCTCCGTTCGCGACAGAGCGGCTTTCGGTGCTCGTTCGTCCCGAGAACGCGGAGCTTCCGGCCTCCATCGCAGAGCTTGCGAAGGTCAAGGGCGAGGAGCTCGCGCCGGGTGTCCGGCGCATCGACCCGGGGCTGCTCGGACGGATCCAGACGATCGCCGATCACTTCGCGAAGCCAGGCATGCCGGAGCGCGTCTCGATCGTCTCGGGCTACCGGCCCGGCAGCACGGGGAGCTTCCACGCCTCCGCGCAGGCGCTCGACTTCCACCTCGAGGGGGTGCCGAACGAGGCGCTCGTCGACTTCTGCAAGACGCTCGAGAACACGGGCTGCGGCTACTATCCGAACAGCTCCTTCGTTCACGTCGACGTACGCGCTCCGGGCACGGGGCACGTTGCGTGGATCGACACGAGTGGTCCGGGCGAAGCCCCGCACTACGTCTCGAGCTGGCCACCTCCTCCCGAGCCTGCGGTGAACCTCGCCGAGGCAGACTCCGATATGGTCAACCCGTACTCGGACGCGCTCCCGAAGCTTCCGGGCAGCCGGGCCAAGGAGGAGCAGAAAGCGCCTGCGGCCTCCATCAACGCACCGCTCAAGCTGAAGGAGTGGGAGTAGGTCTCTCGGCCTCGTCCCACAGCGCCTTCGCGCGCTCGAGGACACGCGCAGCGGGGTCACCGGTTGGTCCTGAGACGGCAACGCGAACACGGCGCGCACCATCGGTGCGCGGCATGCCAGCGGTCCGCGGAGGGTCGACCTCCAGCATCACGCGCTCGATGCCTGCCTCGGGGAACTGCGACCGCAGCTCGTTCGTGAGTCGCCCGGCGACGCGCTGGAGCATGCGCGAGAGCGACGTCTCGTCGATCTGCTTGAGCGCGAGGATGACCGCCAGGCTGAGCTCCGAGAGCAGGCGCTGCCGACCGGCGAGACCAGAGACCTCCAATGTGCGCTCGACAATCTCGAGGAACACGTTGGCGTAGACCCGTTCGAGCTGGGCCTTGCGATAGGCCTCGTCGAGCACCGGCCCGAGCATCGGCTGGAGCTGCGCGACGCCGTCGAGCCCGTTCAGCCAGCCTCCGCGGTTCAACGCGTGATACTCGCCGCGTCTTGCGAGGGCGGTGGCCATGTCGGCGAGGTGCGCTCCGAAGGCGTTCACCGCTCGAAGCTGCACGTCGGCGAACCGGAGTTCCTCCTTGAGCCACTCGGGTCGCGTGAGCTTGTCGGCGAGGAAGGGCCAGTAGACGAGGTTGTAATAGTTGTGAAAATCGAGCCGGTACTTCAGCCGGAAGACGTCGAAGCTCCCGAACGTGGGGTACTGCTTCACGTAGAGCGCCAGGGAGAGCTCGTACTTCAGCTTGTAGAAGTCGTTCGCGAGTGCACACAGCTCGGAGGCACCCGAGGCATCGCCGGCACGGTCGGCCAGGATGACGCCGGTGACGAGCTCGTTCGCCATTGCGATGAAGTCTGATCCCGGGCTGTAGAACGGGTCGGTGAAGGAGCCAGCCTCGCCGATCTTCGCCCACCGTTCGCTCGCCGAATAATACGGGCTCGTGTGTGAGTGGTACGGGAGGTGCGCGTACGCCTGGAAGTCTTCGAACACCGCGCCCGCGAAGAGGTCTCGAGTCGCCCGGTGGCGGTTGACGAAGGCTTCCATCTCTTCGCGTGTTCTCGGTCCGTCTGCGATACGCGCCTTGTCGAAGACCACGCCGACGCTCATCAGGTCGCCCGCGAGCGGGATGAACCAGATCCAGTAGCCGTCGTACATGAAGTGATTCGTCGAGAGGTGGCGTGACGTGTTGCGGACGCGCGCACGCCACGCCGCGGCCTCAGGCGCGTCGACGGCATCGAGGCCGGCCACGCTCCTGTACCGTCCCCACGCAGCTCCGGTCTCGAGCCGTGCCTCCTTCGTGACCTTGTGGCCGAGCTTCCTCCCCAGAACGTGGCGCCGCCCCGACGTGTCACACACCCAGCGCGCCTTCACCTCGTGCCGCTCACCGCCTCGCTCCCACACGACGGTGTGCGGACCGGAGGGGTCGATCGTGAGGTCGACCACCTTCGCGCCGAGCTCGACGGTGATTCCGATGTCGCGATTCATCGTCACGAGATCGCGCTCGAGCGACGCCCTTTCCAGCTGAAAGCTCGGGTGGAACGGGAGGTGGTCGGAGCCCATCTCGCTCATTTCCGTGATCGGCAGGTCCTTCGCTTCCGAGTCGAAGAAGAAGCGCAGCCCGTTCTTGGGTAGCTGGTGCTGGTAGAGATAGGTCGAGAGACCGAGCCGCCGGATCATGTAGCTCGAAGACACCTCGACGGTGCTCTCGCCGACCTTGTAGTCGGCGATCTTCTCGCTGGCCTCGAGCACCAGGACTTCGAGGTCCGGGCAAGTGAGCTTGAGTTGCCGCGAGAGGAAGCCGCCCGCGATGCCGGAGCCGATGATGACGACGTCGATGTTCATGTGAGGCAGGCCACGTTAGCGACGACGCGCCGCGATCGTTAGCCATTCCCGGGACAACGGTCGCGCTTTGTGCGAGATCCGGTCTCCATGAAGCACGCGTCCTTCCTCGTCCCCTCGGTCCTGGCTTTCCTGCCTCTCCTCGCGTGCAACTCCCCGTCGAGCACCTCGGCGACTCCAGCTCCGTCCGCGAGCACGGCAGCCAGCGCCAGCGCGAAGCCCGCGGCGAGCGCTTCCGCAGCGCCGGCACCGAGCGGGTCCGGCGGCGCTGCCGGAGGGAAGGCGCACGCAGAGCTGTCGATCGAAGCGAAGCTACTGCAGTTCGTCCCCGCCCCGCTCACGGCCGACACCTCCAGCCTCCCGGCGGAGGAGAAGGCGGCGATGGAGAAGATCATTGCCGCGGCGCGGCTGATGGACCCGATCTTCGACCGTCAGGTGTGGGCGGGCAACCCCGAGCTCCGCGAGAAGCTCGTCAAGGACACCTCCGAAAAGGGAAAGGCGGTGCTCGCCTACTTCGACATCATGCGCGGCCCGTGGGACCGGCAGGACGAGTGGAAGCCGTTCGCGACGGAGAAGCCTCACCCGAAGGGGGCGGGCTTCTACCCCGAGGACCTCACCGCCGAATCCTGGAAGGCGTATCTCGGCGGTCATGCGAGCGAGAAGGCTGCGCTCGAGAGCCTGACGACGGTCGTCAAGAAAGAGGGCGAGAAGCTCGTGGCCGAGCCCTACTCGAAGGCGTACGCGGAGTGGCTGAAGCCGTCGGCGGCGCTCCTCGATGAGGCGGCGCTTCTGACGAAGAACAAGTCGCTCGCCAAGTTCTTGAAGGCGCGCGCTGCGGCCTTCCTCTCGGACCAGTACCGCCCGAGCGACAAGGACTGGATGGACCTCGACTCGCGCGTGGAGGTGACGATCGGGCCGTACGAGACCTACGAGGATGTCCTCTTCGGTCAGAAGGCCGCGTTCGAGGCGTATGTCACGATCAGCGACCCGGCCGAGTCCGTGAAGCTCGAGAAGTACAAGAAGCTCCTCCCGCTGATGGAGCAGAACCTCCCCATTCCGCCGAATGCCCACGGCGAGCGCGGGAAAGACAGCCCGATCCGGGTCGTCGACGTCATCTTCACGAGCGGCGAGGCGCGCGCGAGCGTCCAGACGATCGCCTACAACCTGCCGAACGACGAGGTCGTACGAAAGGAGAAGGGCGCGAAGAAGGTCCTCCTCAGGAACCTCATCGTCACGAAGTTCGACCAGATCATGCGGCCGCTCGCGGCGAAGGTCCTCGATCCGTCGCAGATCTCGCTCCTCTCGGGGGAGGCCTTCTTCGACGAGACTCTTTTCCACGAGCTGTCGCACAGCCTCGGCCCCGCGTTCGTCAAAGGGTCGAAGGACCGCGAGGTGCGCGTCGCGCTCGAGGCGAGTCACCTCGCGCTCGAGGAGGCGAAGGCCGACGTCATGGGAGCCTACAACGTCCTCTATCTGATCCAGCGCGGCGACATGCCAAAGTCCCTCCACGATCAGCTGCTCGTCTCGTATTTCGCAGGGCTCTTCCGGAGTGTGCGCTTCGGAGCGTCGGAGGCCCACGGTCAGGCCGCTGCCGTGCAGATCAATCGCTATCTGGACGAAGGGGCCGCGACGATCGACGCGAAATCGAACAAGCTGCTCGTCAATCTCCCCAAGCTCGAGGCGTCAATCGGCAAGCTCGCCCACGACATCGCGGTCATCCAGTACGAGGGGGACAAGACGGGCGCCGAGTCGCTGCTCAAGCAGTATGGCGGGATGACCCCGACCATCAAGAAGCTCATGGCTGACCTCAGCGATATCCCCGTCGACGTGAAGCCGATCTACCCGCTGGCCGGCGAAGCGACGGCCGCGAAGTAGCGTCGGGTCGTGAGCGGGCGCTAGCATTCGGTCCGAGGGGCGCCATGAATCTCGACGAACTTGCCAAGCGACTGTCGGACACCACCCGGATCGGCATGACCGCCGAGCTCGCAGAGAAGCTGCGGATGAAGCCCGAGGATGTCGTTCGCGGGCAGCTGATGGCGATCTCCGACGGCGAGAAGGGCCCGCTCGGCGTGTACCTGCTCGCGCTCTACGTGGTCGACGACACCGACGTGTTCGGCGATGGCGAGATCTACTGGTGGTCGGTCGCGGCGCTCGTAGACAAGCAGGGGAGCGCGAGCTGGAGCCCGGTGTCGGGGCTCCCCGCGGGTGCTCCGCCGCACAAGTGCGGGTCGCTGGAATGGATGACAAACTTCTCGCTCAAGGATCCGCCGCTGCTCGCGGTGATTCCCGCGGATGACGAAACGGCCGCGTGTGTCGTGCGCCTCGCCGTCTATGACGACGACAAGAAGCCGGCGAACGTCGGCGTGGCGCTCGCCGCAGGATACGCGGCGCTGGCCGACTGCAAGCGCGAGGGGCTTCCCTATCCTGCCCAGATCATCACCCCTGTCGCCGACGCGATCTTCAAGTCGCTCGATGCTCGCGAGGACGACGTCCTGATCGACGAGGACATCACGATCCGGAAGGGCGGGCCGCTCCGCTTCAACGCGGGCTTCATCGGCACTGTCGTCACCGCCAAGGCGCATGCCTACTATGTCGTGAAGGACGAGCGAACGACCGAGGTGGCCGGGCCGGTCGTGCTCCGCAAGGGAGAGGTCTCGCGGCTCGCGTTTGCGTCGGACATCGAGAGCGGCGGTCGCGTGTCGATCTTTGCTCGAGGCGGCGATGTCGAGTGTCCGCTCTTCGGGACGCTAACGACCGATCGCCCGTTCGCAGGCAAGGTGCTCGACGCCGCGCTCGCCCGTAGCCTGCAAGGTGGATTCGACGTCACTGGCCGTGGTGCGGCGAAGATCGTCGCGTTCTACACGCCGCCAGGGTGACGGGCGGGGCCGCACCGTCATTGCTCGACCTCGACGGTGCATAGCTCGACGCCGAGATCGTGGTGGAGCCGCTCCCGCAGCCGGCTGGCCAGCCCCACGTTCCCTGCAGCGTCGCCCACGCGCACTCGGAGCATCACGGCGTCATGCCCGGCTCCTAGCGACCACACGCGAAGCTGGCTCACTCCGACGACACCCGGTTCCGCGAGGACGACCTTCTGTACCGCCTGCGCCGGAAGGTGAATAGGCGCCGCGTCGAGGAGGACGAGCGTGGCGTCTCGCACCAGCCGGATCGCGCCCGCAAGAAGGATGAGGGCAACGACGACGCTCCCGGCTGCGTCGACCCGCGGCGAGCCGCCGAACCGTATGACGATCGCGGCGATGAGCGCGGTGATTGCGCCGAGCATGTCTCCCATGAGGTGAAGCCACACCGCCCGCAGGTTCAGCGTGTGCCCGTGCGCGTGCGGCCGCTCCTTCCCGTGCTCGTGGGCATCCCCGTGCTCATGCTCGTGCTCGTGAACGTGCGCACCCCCGTGCTCGTGCCCGTGCGGCTGCCCGACGTGCCCGATGGCATCGTGAATCAGCCAGGCGCTGATCCCGTGCACGACGACTGCGGCCGCTGCGACGATCAGCATGATCGTCGGTCGTGGGGAGCTCGTGGAGTGAAAGTCGTCGACCGCTTCCGCGATGATCGCGCACGCGACCACGACGACGAGGAACCCGTTGAACAGCGCCGCCATCGGCTCCACGCGCCGTAACCCAAACGTGAACCGCTCACTCGGCGCACGGACGGCGAGCCGCATGGCAGCGATGCTGAGCGCGAGAGCGAGGACGTCCAGCAGCAGGTGAGCCCCGTCCGCGAGCAGCACGTCGCTCCTGGCGAGGACGGCGCCGGACAGCTCGAGGGTCACGAACGCGGCCGTGATCGCGAGTACGACGCCGAGCCTCTGTGCCTGGCGATTCTCGGCAGCGGTGAACCCCGGCTGCTTCGGAGGCACCGAGTGATCGCTCATGTGGCGGTCATGTGGCCAGCTGCGTCAGACGAGGACGTAGTCGTCTGCGACGCTGGTCGTGACGTTCGCGAGCACCGACGACGTCTCCTCGTCGCGCTGCACGGCGAGCGTGTAGAGGCCCAGGAGGATGCCCGGGTGCTCCTGGATCAGCGTGAGGAAGTGCTCGCGCGGGAGGTGGAGGGTGACCGTGGGATGAACCGCGACGACGTCCGCGTTCGCCTTGCGCCGGAGCACGAGGGCGACCTCGCCGACGACGTCGCCGGGCCCGAGGGTCGAGATCACGAAGGACTCGCCGCCGTCGTCTCCGACGACCGCGACCTCGCCCGACGCGATGAGGTGCAGGCCGCTCGTGTCCTCGCCGGCGGCGATCAGCTTTTCTCCCTTCTCGAAGACCCGGGTCTCGAAGCGCTCGACTAGCGCCGGACGCTCCTCCGGCGCGACGGCGATCAGCACGGGCGAAGTCCGTACGAGGTTGGCCACCATCCGGCGTCGGCAGTGAGCTGCGAGCTCGATGCCGACCTCCGGGCGCGCGACGGCGACGGCCTCGAGCGAGTCCCGGCGCGCGACGAGCAAGATCGACGGACGACACGCGACCACGCTGGCCGCGCGTGGCGCTCGCGATAGCAGCGCCATCTCCCCGAACAGCGCGCCGTTCGTCAGCCGTGCGAGCGTGAGCTCGGTCGTCGAGCCAGGACCAGCCCCCTCGGGAAGCGCCCCGGCCGTCTCCAGGCTCGCTCGTGACGCTGGCTCCGCCTCGCGCTGCAACCGACGCACCTCGAGCTCGCCGCGCGCGACGATGTAGGCCTCGGCGCCCTCCTCGCCTTCCGCGATCACTACGGCTCCCGCAGGCACGGTGATCATGTCGAACGCGCCGATGAGGGCGCGAACACCATCGCGCTCGATCTGGCTGAAGAGCGCGACCGGCGCGATCAGCGGCGGCTCGGAGTCCGCCGTCTCCTCGTACTTCTGCGTCGCCTCGTGGATGATCTGCGTCGCCTTCGACAGCAGCAGCGGCCCGCTGAGGAACGAGCTCAACGGCTGGAAGTCGTGGCCCGGGTCGGGCAGCGGTGGCGGCGGGAGCATCGTGGGGTCGCTCAGGCGTGGCGACGCCTTGCAGAACGCGTCGGCGATGGCGTCGAGGTGCTGCGCGACGTCCACTCCGAGGGCTCGCAGGTCGCCCACGGCGGCTACGGCGATCGGCAGGTTGCCCGCGTCGATCGCTCGCTTGATGCCGATCTCGAAACCCTCGGTCGCGGCTTCGGCCCTCCCGGCGTCGGCGAGGAGCCGGCTCGTCAGGATGAGCGCGCTCGCGGTCTGCGGATCCCTCTCGACGGTCGCCGCGCTCCACCGCAGCGCCGCTTCGCGCTCGCCCGCCAGCAGAAGCGCGAGCGCCCGGTCGAGCGGTGAGTCGGTCGTTTGGCTGCCGGGCAGGTCCGGCGGGGCGGCGCGCATGGCGGGGTAGCTTACGGCAGTGCGATTCGCAGAGGGGTGGGAAACGCAGGGTCGCTCGTTCTCGGGTCACTCCGGTCACGCTCGGGCCATGACGTGTCGAAGCATCCCTCGAACGCATAGAGAAGGTTCGTCATGCTCTTGCCTCCGGGCGTGGTCACCCTCGGCCCTCCGACGTGGGCCTCGCTCGGATCCGCGGCGGCGGTGTAGCAGCCGTCCGCCGCGACCGTGAGCTCGTACGTATCGTGAACGAGTACCCTCCGCCGCGGGACGAACCACGTGACAGTGCAGCGCCACTCGCCGCCCGCGTGCCCTTGCGGCTTCTCGCAGCTCGCCGACGCGCGAAGGTCGGACGCGGCCACCCGCGGCAGCTCCATGAGTGTCTCCTGGGACTCGACGAGGTTGGCGAACGTCGAAGCCAGCGCTCCCTCTAGCCTCGCGGGCGTCACACCCGAGCGGCAGGCACTCGTGAGCGCAAGCGCCACGATGAGCGCGCCTCTACTCATCGCGGGTCCGCGAGAGCGCGTACGCCGCCGAGAGGCTCGCGACGAGGTACGCGGCGCTGACGCCGGCGCCTTCAACGAGCGGGCGCAGGTACTGCGGCTCGGCGAAGAGCCCGTGCCAGCCGAGGAACGGCGTCGTCAGGAGCACGCGGCGCACGACCTCGGGTATCTGCACGAACGAGAGGAGTTGCATCGAGAGCCCCGCGGCGACGGGGAGGCCGACGCCGATGGGGCTGCCGCGCGCGGCGATGGACGCGAGCATCGCAAGCGCCGTGAAGGCGACGACCGGCGGGAGGACCGACACCCACGCCGCCGCCGTGAGCCCCGCCGCATGCGCTCCCGCGAGCAACGTGCCGGAGAGGCCGACGAGCGGCGCATTGCCCGCGAGGAAGAGCCCGGCTCCGGCGCTGCTGACGCCGAGCAAGCACACGACCACACACGAGAACGCGGAGGCGACGATTGCCTTGCCGATGAAGAGCTCGCTCGCCGTGCGCGAGCGCGTGAGGAGCATGGGCCAGGTGCCATGGCGGTACTCCGCGGCGAAGACGTCGGCTGCGACGACGCTCGCGAGGAGCGGGAACACCCATGCCGCGGCGAAGCCGAGCACGACGAGCGGTAGCGCGGCGCCGGACCTCACGATCGCTCGACCGAAGAGCGTGTCCTCGGGGACGACGGCCTCTCCACGCATCGCCGCGCCGAACGCGAGCGGAACGCACACGCATGCGGCGAGGACGCCCCTCACTTCGAGCCGAGCGGCCAGCTTCGCGCGCTCGACGGAGGTCGCAATCATCACTCCCCGTGCGGTGAAGCGGGGTCGCATCGGCCTCCCTTCCGGGCTCCTCGGAGGAGGTAGCGGAGCGGGGTCGGCAGTCTCCGGTCCCGTGGTGAGCGCGAGGAAGAGCGCGCCGAGATCGTCCGTGGCTTGCTCGAGGCTCCGGACGGCGACTCCCGCCTGGCCAAGGGCGACGGTGTAACGGTCCCGCGCAAGCTCGGCGCCGTCGATATCGAGGCCGTCTCCATCCGCGGCGCGTGCGACGTCGAGCTGCGGGTGCTCCGCGGCGATCGTCTGCGCGTACTCGTCGTCGCTCGTGCGTAGGCGGCGGCCGGCCACGGCAGCAAGCGGTCCCGCGGCGTCCCCCGAGGAGCGATGTCGGAGCTCGTCCATCGTGCCCGAGAACACCACGCGCCCCGCGCGCAGGATGGTGAGCGATGAGCAGAGCGACTCGACCTCGCGCATGTCGTGGCTGCTGAGGACCACGGCCACGCCTCGCGCCGCGAGTCGCTTCAGGATCAGACAGACCTCTCGGGCGCCCCGAGGATCGAGGGAGGTCGTGGGCTCGTCCAGCACGACCACGCGCGGAGAGCGGAGCAGCGCCGCCGCGAGCCCGAGCCGCTGGCGCATCCCCGACGAGTAGCTCGCGACGCATACGTCCGCGTGACGCTCGAGACCGACGTCGTGAAGGAGGCCCTCTGCCGTCTTCGCCATCCCCGCCTGTTCGCGGCGCGCGAGACCGTCGAGCTCTGCGAGCAGCGCCAGGTTCGCTCTGCCCGTGAGGTGCGGATAGAAGCGCGGCGCCTCGACGAACCCCGCGATGCCGCCAGGCACGACCGCGAGGGCGTGCGCAGGCGTGCGGCGGAGCACGTGGAGCTCGCCGGAATCGCGCTGCGTGAGACCGAGGAGCATGCGCAGGAGGGTCGTCTTGCCTGCGCCGTTCGCGCCGAGTAGGCCGTGCACCTCACCGGCTCGTACAGCGAGATGCACGTCGCTCACCGCGACGCGATCCCCGTAGGACTTCCAGACGCCACGCACCTCGAGCAGCAGCGGCGCGCCCACGCTGAGCTCGGCAGTGTGAGCGCCAACCATCGCATGGCTCTAGCACGATGCAATCGGGCCGCACCGTCGATGCATGTTGCACCCACGCTGCTACGCTTGGTGTCAATTCCCGGGGAGGCACTCATGCGACGCGTAGCTCTGGCGGCGACGACGGTGGCGGTTCTGTGCGTGGGGATGGCCTTCGCTCACGGATGTGGCTCGAGCTCGAGCACGACCGGATCGGACGGCGGCGTCACCGATGCGCGACGTGACAGCACCAACTCGAGCGATGCCACCAGCAGCGATGCGGCGCACAAGGCGGACACGGGGAAGCCCGACGCAGGACGAGGGGACGCTCATCCGCGCGATACAAGCCGGGACGCGGCGTCACCGCCCGATGCTGCCGGAGACGCGGGCGTGCTGGCGCTGGCGCGCGCGAAGATCAAGCACGTCATCATCATCAATCAGGAGAACCGATCGTACGACACCTACTTCGGCACCTTCCCCGGCGCCGACGGTATCCCGATGAACGATGCGGGTGTGCCGACCGTCTGCTCGCCGATCCCCGACGACGGCGGCTGCGAGAAGCCCTATCACAACCTAAACGACAAGAACTACGGAGGTCCCCACGGCTCCGCCGCCTATACGGCCTGCCTCGCCGATGGCGGGATGAACGGGTTCATCTCGAGCGCGACCGGCGGGAAGGGGCTGCCGCAAGGCGACGGCGGCTGCGTCCCGGCCGGGAGCCCGACGTGCCTCCCCGCGACGATCGACGTCATGGGCTATCACGACGAAGGCGAGATCCCGAACTACTGGGCATACGCGAAGACGTTCACGCTGCTCGATCACATGTTCGAGCCGGTCGCCTCCTATAGCCTGCCCGACCACCTCTACATGGTGTCGGGCTGGGCTGCGACGTGCTCGCCGGCCGACGCCGCGCTCCACTGCGTCAGCGACAACGACAACCCTGGCAATGGCGAGCACGAGGGCACGTCGGGCATCAAGCTCGTCCCGCCCGCGCCCGAGTATGCATGGACCGACATCACCTTTCTACTCCACAAGAACGGCGTCAGCTGGAGCTCGTACGTCGCTGGCGGCGCCGCGCCCGACTGCGACAATGGCACGATGACCTGCGACGCATCCGCTCAGCACTACCTCGTGCCGAGCTACTGGAACGTGCTCCCGTGGTTCGACGACGTGAAGACGGACCAGGAGGTGGGCAACGTCGTCGACGCGGAAGACTTCTTCACGAATCTCACCTCAGGCAAGCTTGCCGCCGTGAGCTGGCTCACGCCGAGCCAGGAGCTGAGCGAGCACCCGACCGCGCTCGTCTCGACTGGCCAGAAGTACGTCACCGGCCTCATCAACGCCGTGATGTCGAGCAGCTACTGGGACAGCACCGTCATCTTCCTCACCTGGGACGACTGGGGTGGCTTCTATGACCACGTTCGCCCGGTGACCGTGGATGCGAACGGCTACGGTTTCCGTGTCCCGGCGATCACCATCAGCCCCTGGGTCAAGCCGGGACAGATCGACCACACGGTCTACAGCCACGATGCCTACCGCCACTTCATCGAGGATCTGTTCGCCAACGGCGAGCGGCTCGACCCGGCGACGGACGGCCGACCGGACAACCGCCCGTCGGTGCGCGACACCGAGCCGCAGCTCGGCGATCTATTGAACGAGTTCGACTTCACACAGCCCGCGAACGCGCCCCTCATCCTCGCGCCGTGCCCTGCGGGGGTCGACACCGTGTGGGCTGCGGGAGTCACTCCCTGCCACACCTAGATCGCAGCATCACCCCGCCGTCAGAACGCGATGCGGGGGCCGATCAGGAAGCCGGGGTAACACGAGAGGGAGGGCTTCGTGCTCGTCGTGTCCCCGTTCACGGAGCCAGTGACGGGGGCGGCGTGCACCTCCTGCGACCAGGCAGCGCGGAGCGAGATTCCGGCGTTGCGCGAGACACGGACCACCGCTTCGGCGCCGATGCGTACCCACGTGGCCTGGTAGCCACGAGGGTCCGCTGCGGAGCGGACATCGTAGTCCTGGTTCACGAGGACGTCCCCGCCGAGGGTGACGACGTTCTTCACCGACCATGCGTAGCCGACGCTGACGAACGGCTCGAGCTTCTCTCCGAGCCCGACGCTGCTCGAGCTGCTCGTCTCGGTGTCGCTATTCCCCCCCGAGTTGCCGATCTGGGTCGGCGTTTGCGAGGTGTACATCGGCGCGACGAGGCCGACCCCGAGGACGAGCGCTTGATTCTGCGTCGTCCAGATGCGCGCGTCGACTCGACCGGTGGCGCCCACCGCGAGCCCCGTCGACGTGTTGTAGCTGTTCGCCGCGAAGCCGACGTATGGCTTGATCTCGTAGCTCCCGACGTTGCCGATGCGGTACGCAAACGCAGGGTAGGGGACGTTCCACGAGAGCCGCTCGGTGATGCGCCACCAGATCGCCGCGGTGACGGTCAAGCTCGCGACGCTTTGCGCGCCTGCGGAGGTCTGGTTCAAGTTCGAAGGGGGAGAAGCGTCGCCCCCGGCGCCGCCGTCGGCCAGGACGAGCCAGTGCGACCCATTGCGAGGCGACCAGAGAGAGAGGGGGAGGTTGCGATCCGGGAGCCCTTTCATCGCGAGGCGCGCGTCTCCCGTCGCGACGAGGTCCTTGTCGCCGACGCTCACCGTCGTCCCTGCGGTGACGACGACCTCGTGGGCGTAGACCTGGCCGTCGATCACGCTGCGCACGAGGTACCTGCCAGCAGGGAGCGCCACGCGGACGGGGGCGGTCGTGGCGGGAGAGTCGAGCACGGTGATCCCCGACGCGAGCTGGATCACCTCGAAGGCCGCTCGCGAGACGCTCACGGCGAGCGCGCTCGTCTGGGGAGAGAGGACGGTGAGGACGACGTCTTGCCTTCCGCGGAGCGCCAGATCGAAGCTCGGGTGCTGGGGCGTCGTCGCGACGAGCGCGCTGTCGCGGACGGTGTGCTCGCGTGCGTAGTCGAATGCCTCCTGGAGCGTGATGTTGCCGTCCCCCTTGCGGTCCGCGGCGCCTCGCAGCCCCGCCGCGAGGTAGTGCGTGAAGAACGAGCCGCGCACCGACGCCGCCTCGTGCGCGTTCTCGACCCCCGACGACGACGAGACGAGCGCCGTACCCTCGGTGTCGGTGTTCAGGAGGTCGGCGATCGGGAGAGGAGGGCCGACGCTGAGCCCCTTCGACTGCGTCCAGCTCCCGCCGCGGCACGTATCGAGGATGCCGATGCGTATGCGCGCGCCCAACCGCTCCACTCGATCGCGCACGCGTGAGACGGGGAGCGCCTCGCCGTGCGGGTAGAGCGCCTGGCCGTCACTGTGGCCCGAGTAGTAGAAGACGAAGAGGACGTTTCCCCCCGCCGCATCGGCGGTGTGGCTCGCTTCATCGAGCGCGGCGAGGAGGTCGTCCGGGTGTGGGTCGAGGAGCACCTTCACGTCTCCTCGCGCGAACCCTCCCACGCTCTCGAGGACGTCGGCCATCTCGCGCGCGTCGTCGTGCGCGTACCTCAATGCGGAGCGGTCCTGCGGGGGCTCGTTGGCGCCGACGAGGACGGCGACCCGGCGCGTGGGAGCGTCGGCGCGCGCGAGACGGGGGATGAGCGCGAGGCAGGTGAAGAGAACGAGCGGCCAGAGTCGTGTCACGGGGCTGTCTTCTTGAGGTCGAGCGTGGTCACCCACACACCTCGTTGGCGGCGGCGCTCGTCGATCGCGCGTGCGAGCGAGGCGCCCTTCATCGGCTCTTTGCTCCAGACGAGCGCGAGGTGCTCGTCGCCCGGCTGGTCGTCGACGGTGAGAGAGAAGGGGAGAGCCTCGCTCTGCAGAGGGCAAGGGCCGTCGAAGACGGTCGTCCACACGCCCGAGACCGGAGCCGCGACCACGACCCGCGGGAAGTCCTCGCACGCCACGTGGAGCGCGAGGCGGTCGTTCGGATGCACCGGCGTGCGCTCGTCCCAGCGATCGATCCTGTGGTCGCGCTCGATGAAGAGCTCGACGGCCGGGGTCCCCTTCGTCCCGACGTACTCGCGAGGCGCGCCGGCCTTGACGAAGAGCGCGACGCCCGCCGCCAGCGCGATCGTGCTGAAGATGGGGAGGACCCAGTTGCGCGGTCGCCTGGCCTGCAGCGACACGACGATGCGCGGGGTGGGGTGCTCGCGCCTGGCCGACGCGTCGAGGCTCGCGAGGTAACCGCGGCACCGTTCGCACGTGGCGACGTGGGCCTCGAGGTCTCCCGGAGGGCGACCCTCGGCCCAGTGGACGTCGAGGGCGAAGGCGGAGATGTGACCGTTCACGACGAGAGCTCCTTTCGCAACGACCGGGTACGTTCGTCGAACCGATCGAGCATGCGCCGTACAGTGCGCTCCGATACCTCGAGGAGCGTGGCGGCCTCCAGCTGGGAGAGCCCGTCGACCCTGCAGAGAACTGCCACCGCGAGCTCGTCCTCGGAGACGGCGTCGGCGAGAGCTGCGATGGCGGCGCGAGCTTCGGTCGAAGCAGCGAGGTCGACTCCACAGGGGAGCGGCTCGTCGGTGAGGTCGCGAGGCTGCGTGCGCTTTCTGTCGCGCAGGACGTCGATCGAGAGCCGCGTGCACGTGCGGTACAGCCACGCCATCACCACGCGAGGGTTCTCTTCGGACGCGACATCGGCCTTCCAGAGTCTGACGAACGTCTCCTGCACGACGTCGTCGGACGCGCCCGTCCCGCCCAGCAGACGTCGGCACTTGGCCTGGACGGGGGGGCGAAAGCGCGCGTAGAGGACTGAGAAATCGGGGGGCACGACGGGTCTGGCTGCGAGTGCGTAGGAGGGTGCGTGCATACGTCGACTCCCTCCCTCCGCGCCATCGCGTCGAGGTGGTGTGCGTATGGACGGAGCAGTCCCTCCGAACCGGACACGGGCTCGTGTCGATTTTCGAATCGGGCGTGACCTCGCGTGTACCGGGGCGTCTTGCCCTGCCCGTAGGGGGCGGGGTGGGACAGGAATGCCCTCGAAAAGAAAAGAGATTTTGCGTGTCCGGTTCGGTGCGGGCTCCCCGTGTAACCAGCAACCGCTGACATGGAGAACTTCATGAAACGCTTCTCTCTCTCGCTCTCTCTCGCTTTCGTTCCCGCCCTCCTCTCGCTCGCCCACTGCGGTCAGGTCACCCCGCTGGCCGACGTTCCACCGCCGCCACAAGGTGGAACGTCGATCGTTCTCGACGCCTCGAAGCTCGACGAGGTCACCCAGGCATGCACCGCACAGGAGACCGCATTCTGCGACCTGCGCGACGGTTGCACGGCGGCGGTGGCCAATCAGGTCGCCTACGGGAGCAAAGACGTCTGCGTACAGCGCAACGTTCAGAGCTGCATCGCAGGCTTCACGGCTCCCGACATCGGCAACACCACCGCGCATGTGAGCGGCTGCGCGTCCGCCTTCCCGCTCGAGAGCTGCACCGACTGGTGGGACGGCGCGAACGTCGACGCGTGCCGCTCCCCCGAGGGGGCTCGGCCCGGCGGGAGCGAGTGCGGCATCAACAGCCAGTGCGCGAGCGGATTCTGCTCCATCGGCCTCACGAACGCGTGCGGCACGTGCGCAGACACGCCGCGCGCAGGAGACCCGTGCACGCAGGCGTCGAACTGCCAGTACGGCATGCACTGCGCCGCGCCGGCCCCCGGGGCCTTTGGGGTCTGCGTCATGCGCGGCGTGGTCGGGGAGGCGTGCGACGACCTCGTGCCGTGCGAGGGGGGTCTCGCGTGCATCGGCCTCTCGAGCGGAGCTTCCGGAGTCTGCCGACCTGCGCAGACGACCGCCGGGGCCGCGTGCGACACGGAGAGCGGGCCTGGCTGCGACTCCGAGCTCTATCTCTATTGCACCAGTGGCACGTGCCAGCCGGAGCTCCTCGTGCCACCCGGCGAAGCCTGCGGAGACCTTGGTCCGGTCGGCTACGGGCGGTGCGAGGCGGGTGGGGTGTGTGTCTTCTCCGACGGTCTCGGCACCTGCGTCGCTCCGGCGGCCGACGGCGACCCGTGCGACATACGCATCGGGCCCCCCTGCCTCGCCCCTGCCCGGTGCGTCACGCCGGAGGGTTCCAGCTCGGGAACGTGCTGGTTCCCGGACCCCGCCTCGTGCCAGTGAGCTCGCACCCGCAGGCTGGTCCAGAGAGACCGAGCGTGGGTGTGCCCAACTCGGGCGTCGTCCCGGAGAGACAGAGCCATGGGTATCGATAGCTCTCGCGTCGGCCACGAGGCCGGAGCGATGGGTGTATGCATGACGACGTCGTCCTCGTCGGACGGCGTTCGTCGGGTCGCGTACCGAGCCCGAGAGCCTGCTCGCCGCTGAAGGATTCCGTTGCCGGGAGATCTCGCCAAGCTGAAGGAGGGGGCACGCACCGTCCTGTCGCTCGTGGATCACCCGTTGTGGATGGTCGCGACGCTCCTCCCTATCCTCGTGGTGCGCGCGATCTCTGCCGCAGTCCCCGGGCACTACGACGCCGACTGCTGGTGGGTGGCGGCGGCCGGTCGGGAAATCCTCCGGACAGGGGCGGTCCCGACGGTCAATGGCTTCTCCTTCGTGGACGGGACCCAGCCGTGGATCATGCACGAGTGGCTCATGGGGCCGCTGTTCGCCTGGGGAATCGCGAAGCTGGGCCCACCCTTCCTCGCCCTCCTGGCGCTCGTCGTGGGAGCGGTAACGATGACGGTCGCGCTGTCGTCGATCGTCCGCGAGAGCCGGAGCGTGCTCTCCGCCTGGGTCTCGGCTGCGCTGCTCGTGGGGTGCTTCAGCGACCGCTTCGTGACGGCGCGGCCGACCGGGCTGGCGCTGGTGTTTCCGGTGCTGCTGCTCGCGGTCGCGCTCCGGCCGTCGTTCGGGCTCCGTGAGGTCCTGCTTTCGGTCGCGGTGATGCTCGCCTGGACGAACGCGCACGGCAGCTTTCCGCTCGGCCTCCTCATCCTCCTCGCGGGCGCGCTGGGAGCCTTCTCGCCGGTGGACCGGCGCGCGCGGGCCGTGGCGCTCGGCCTCGGAGCGCTGGCCACGCTCTGCAACCCGTATGGCCTGCGTCTGCATCGATTCGTCTTTCATTACCTCGCAGGGGATGAGCCGGTGTTCGCCCTCGTTCACCGTCGGATAGCCGAGTTCTCGCCGCTCTTCGGCGCTGGCGCCCACGACTGGGCGGGGGCGCAGCTGCTCGCCGGGATCGCTGGCCTGGCCGTGCTGACGATCTCCGGGCTCCTCGATCGACAGGCCAGGGTGCGCGCGCTCGTGTCCGTTCCGCTCCTGGTCCTTGGTGCGAGAAACGCCCGCCACGTCGAGCTGGCGGGCCTCCTCTCTGTGATGCTGCTCGCGCCCGCGACGAACGCGCTCGCGTCGAGGCTCGAACGCGCCGTCGAGGTGCCGCAAGGAAAGGAGAGGCTCGCGACCGGAACGAACGCCTTCGTCCCACGCTGGCTTCGCTGGCTGGCTGCCGCGGCAGGTGTGGTGGGGCTCGTGCTGTGGTGCGCGAGAGCGATGACGCGACCTTCCGACGACGCGCTGCTCGGACGGCTCCGACCTGCTGCCATCCTCACGTCGGCGCTCCCGGCGGGCGCTCACGTGCTTGCTCCTTTCGACACCTCCGGCCTCGTCACCTGGCTGGCCTTCCCGCGCGGCGTGCTCACCTTCGCCGACTCGCGAAACGACTGCTTCCGGGCGTCGACGCTCGAGACCTTCTTCGACCTGGAGACGGCACCGCTCGGCGCGACGGATCTGGCTCGTGTGCTCGACGGCGCCGGCGTGACGAGCGCGCTCCTCCCGGACCCGCATCCACAGGCGGCCGCGATGGCGCACCTCCCTGGCTGGCACCCCGCAGGCCGGGAAGGCGACTGGACGCTCTTCGCCCGGGGAGAGCCCCGAGATTGACGCGGGGCGCCACGCCTCTATATGAGAACCGCAATGAACTCGATCGCGATGACCTCCATCCTCGTCGCCGCGCTGGCTGCCTTCGGGTGGTCTGCCGTGCGCCGCTGGAACCTGCTCCGCGTCGGGGTCTCGATCGACCGGATGGACCACCTCAAGGAGCGTCTCCTCGGGGTCTGGCGATATGCGTTTCGCCAGGAGAAGATGGACTACTACAGCCCCGCCGGAGTCGCTCACAAGCTGATCTTCGCGGGCTTTCTGGTCCTCACCGTACGCACCCTCATCCTCGTCGGTCGTGGATACTCGTCGTCGTTCAACCTGCTGCTGCTCAGCCCCACGCAGCCGCTCGGGGAGGTGTACGACTTCGTGAAGGACACGTTCGCCGCGCTCGTCCTCGTGGGCGTGACGGTGTTCTTTTACTACCGCCTCATCCACCCGCAGCGGCGGATGACCCTCCACTTCGAGGGGGTTCTCATCCTCATGATCATCGCCACGATGATGCTGGCGGACATGCTCTACGACGGCGCCGGGCTCACGCTCGCCAGCGAGCAGGCGGCGCTGTGCGGTGCGCACCCGCTCCTGACGTCCGCGCAGTGTGCCCACGTCGCGACCGTCACCGCGCCGTACACGGCCGACGTCGTGGCGGGCTACTCGTTCTTCCCGTCTCCGGCCGGCTCGCTCTTCGGTGTGCTGCTGCAGTCGCTCTCTCTCTCGGCGCCGACGCTGCTGGTCCTCGCGCACCTCGGCTTCTGGACGCACGTCTCGCTCGTCTTCCTCTTCCTCAACCTGCTGCCGCACTCGAAGCACTTCCACGTCATCACGGCGATCCCGAACGTCTTCTTCCGTGACCTGTCGCCCCCCGGACGCCTGACGCCGATGGCGCCGTCCGCGGAGAAGTTCATGGAGCTCCTCGAGCCGGTGTTCGCGCTGCCCGACCCGACGGCGGCGCCGATCGGCATCGGGAGGATCGAGCACGTCTCCTGGAAGGCGATCCTCGACTTCTACACGTGCACGGAGTGCGGGCGCTGCTCGGACAACTGCCCTGCGCACCGGACGGGCAAGCTCCTCTCGCCGAAGCACCTCACGCTGGACCTCCGCGACCACCTCTACGAGCGCGAGGCGGAGCTCATTCGCGTCGGCAAGCACCCGGCCGCGCCCTCTGCACCTGCACCGACTGAAGGGGCGACGAGCGACGCGATCCCGCTGCAGATGGCGGCTGGGAAGCCGGTGCACGTCACGGAGTTCATCCACCCGGACGTCCTCTGGGCATGCACGACGTGCCGCGCCTGCGAGGAGCAGTGCCCGGTCATGATCTCGTACGTCGACAAGATCGTCGACATGCGGAGGAGCCTCGTCCTCATCAAGAGCGAGTTCCCGACGCAGCTCCAGAAGCCGTTCCAGGCGATGGAGGTGAACGGCAACCCGTGGAACCTCTCGCGCCTCGACCGCGCGGGCTGGGCCGACGGCCTCGGCGTCGCGATGCTCGCAGACAAGCCGACGGCTCCGGTGCTCTTCTGGGTGGGCTGCGCGGCGAGCTACGACGACCGCGCGAAGAAGATCGCGCGGGCGACGGCGAAGCTGCTGCAGGCGGCGGGGGTCGACTTCGCCATCCTCGGCCAGGAGGAGAACTGTACCGGCGACCCCGCGCGGCGCGCCGGCAACGAGCTCCTGTTCGTGACGCTGGCCGAAGGGAACGCGGCGACGCTCAACGGGTACAAGGACCAGGGAGGCGTGCGCCAGGTCGTGACCACGTGCCCGCACTGCTTCAACACGCTGAAGAACGAGTACCCGGACTTCGGCGTGAAGCTGGAGGTCATCCACCACACCGACTTCCTGCTCGGGCTGCTGGCCGAGAAGAAGCTGACGCCGACAGAAGCGCCGGCGACGCGGACGCGGGTCACGTATCACGACAGCTGCTACCTCGGTCGCTACAACGGCGTCTACGAGTCGCCGCGCGAGATCCTGCGGCGCATCCCGGGGGTCGAGCTCGTCGAGCCCGAGTACTGGACGAAGCAGCGCGGGCTCTGCTGCGGCGCAGGCGGCGCGCAGATGTTCATGGAGGAGCAGAACACCGACCGCGTGAACGTGAAGCGGACGCTGCAGCTGCTCGACACGAAGGCGACGACGATCGCGAGCGCGTGCCCGTTCTGCATGACGATGCTGACCGACGGCATCAAGAGCCAGAACCTGGAGGAGAGCATCAAGCAGATGGACGTCGCCGAGCTCCTCGAGCGCGCCTGCGTGCCGCAGAAGCTCGCCGTCGAAGAGCTCGGTGCCGCGGCGGACGTCATGACGCCTGCCGTCGAGACCGTCCCGCAGGCGCTCGCGTAAGCGCGCCAGCTCTCGACAGTGCTAAGCTCGTCGACGATGAGCGGCATGAGCGAATGCGCGACCTGTCGGAAGCCCGTCGCGTCGCGCGCGACGAACGCGAGCTTCCCGTTCTGCTCTCCGCGATGCCGCCAGATCGACCTCGGCAAGTGGCTGAACGAGGAGCACCGCATCGCCGGCGAGCCCGCGGAAGTGTCGTCCGAGAACGGCGAGAACGTAGAGAGGAACGACTTATCGTGATGAACACGCCCAGGACCCAGGGCTCGCTGCTCGTCGGCGTCGCGACCACCGCGCTTCTCCTGCTCGCGAGCGCGAGCGCGAACGCGCAGGACCTCGCGCCGCCGCCGGTCGGGACGCCGCCGGACCCGAACGCACCTCCCACGCCGCCCGCGGATGACGCGAAGCGCGAGAAGGAGGAGAAGAAGGACAGCGGACGAGGGCTCGAGTGGCTCTACCTGACCGCCGACGCGGGCTTCTCGTACATGAACATGACGGGGCTCAGCGGGACCCTCACCCCCACGACGACCACGTCGGAGGGGCCCGCGTTCGGCTTCGGTGCCGGGATCCGGCTCGTCATCCTGCAGCTCGGCGTCCACGCGACCCTGAACGATCTGTCCGCCTTCAACCTCTGGCAGGTCGACGGCGTCCTCGGGTTCCACATCCCCATCGGGCACTGGGAGCCGTACTTCGGCCTCCACGGCGGCTACTGCTTCGTCGGGAATCTGACGAGCGGGCTGAGCGGGTCGCCCGACATCTCGATCACGGGCGGCGACGCAGGCCTCCAGCTGGGCCTCGACTATTACTTCAACCACTTCGTGTCCCTCGGCCTCGAGGCCGACGCGAGCGCGCTCTTCCTGAGCCGGCCGGCGACGACGCTGACGAGCGCCCAGTCCGCTCTCTTACCGCCGTCCGCCGCCTCGGCCTATCAGGCGTCGGGCGACAGCATCGGGTACGGCGTCATCGGCGCGCTGCACCTCGGCTTCCACCTGTAGGACGGCTCAGGCGTGACGGTCCTCGAGACGGTCCGGTGGGTTGCCCCGGCGGTCGTCCCCGCGCTGCTCGCAGGCACCCTCGTCGCGCGCTCCGAGCTGCGCCACGAGCCGCGGACGCTCGCGATCGGTACGTACGTGCTCGGCGGGGCTGCGGGCGCCGTCTGCATGCTGCTGACGAACCTTGCGTCGCGATGGAGCGGCCTCGACGTGCGCTCGAGCCTCGTCGGAGAGGGCCCGGCCCTGCTGTTCTTGTTCTGTCTCGTCGCCCCGCTCGGCGAGGTCTCGAAGGTGGCCGCGATGTGGCCGGCGTTCCTCTCTCACCAGTTCCAGGGACGGAAGGACGGTGTCGCCTACTCTGCGCTCGCAGCGCTCGGCTTCGCGAGCGCGCAGGCGGCCCTGACGCTCCACGCGCATCCCGTCGGGAGCATCTGGCTTGCCCGCGAGCTGCTGGCGCTGCCCGCGCACGTCTTCTTCGCGGTCTTCTGGGGTTACGCGCTCGGTCGCGCCAAGCGCGCCCGCCGCAGGCCGACGTCGATCTTCCCTGTTGCCTGGATCGTCGCGACGGCGAGTCACGGGCTCTATACGCACATCGTCTACGGGCGAGGACCGGGGGCGCTCGTCGGGGTCGTGCCGCTCCTGCTCGCCATGGCGGGCGTCGCCTGGGTCGCGGGTCGCGATCTGACCCGGGTCGTCGTCCCGCAGAACGCGGGAGCGGGCGGGCCGCCGTCGCGTGTGTCCGTGCTCGGGCGCGCGGAGCCACCCTCGCTGGAGGCCGTGCGCGACGCGCTCCGCCGCAGGGATCAGCCGATCAAGCTGCGCTGGATCCTCGTGGGCGCCCTCGTCACCGTGGGGGCGATGGTTGCCGGGCTCACGGCCGCGATTGCGTTCGGTCACTGGATTCACGTCGACTTCTCCGTCGTCGACGAGCACGACGCGGCCACCACGGCGCCCCTCGCGTTGCTTGGTGTCGGCCTGCTCACCGCGTTCCCCATCAGCGGCTTCCTCGTCGCGCGGGCGTCGAACGTGCCGACGCTCCTCGAGCCCGCGATCGGGGCGGCGCTCGCGATCGCGGCCGTCTGCATCATGCTAGGCCTGATGGCTCCCATCGCGCTGGTGTTCGCGTTCGCGTTCTCGCCCATCGCGTTCGGCCTCTCGTGCGCAGGAGCCTGGGCCGGCCTCCCGACGACGTGAACGCTCGTCGGACAGCGCTGCCGCGCGAGAGCCCCACGCGAAGCGTCGTCCGAGCGCAGGCTCGTGCACCTGAATGAGGCCGGAGTGCGCAGCGTAGAGGTGCGGGTGACTGCGCTCCACTCAACAGACAGCGCGCCACTCAACTGGGCACATCTCTCGCGGCGTGCGAAGCTCCGAGCGTGCGGCTTCTCTCCAGCGCGTTGTTCTGGCGCATCCTCCTCAGCTCGCTCCTCGTCGTGGGCGTTCTCGGGCTCGGGCTGTTCCGCGCCGCTCAGCTGCACGTGGAGCTCGAGGCCCAGTTCGAGCGACTCGTACAGCACGACCTGAAGCTGGCGGACGACGCCGAGGTGCTCCTCCGGCTCACGAGCGATCTCGAGAACGGGAAGCGCGGGTTTCTGCTGACCGGTGATCGGTCCTTCCTGACGCCCTATCAGAACGCACGAAGCGACCTCGAGGGCACTCTCGCCGAGGCGCAGGAGACCGCGGAGTCCGGTCGAGAGGACGCTCGCGTCGCCGAGTTTGCGAACGACGTGCACGCATGGATTGGCGAGATCAGCGAGCCGCAGATCCGCGCGAAGGAGCTCGGCACGCTCGTCAACCCCGAGAAGACGGCCGAGGGCAAGGCGCGCACCGACGAGATGCGCGCGATCTGCTCCGAGCTGCGCAAGGACGCGCTGGACGCCGCTGCTGCGCGGCAGGCGACGGCGTTTCAGTCCGCAAACAACTCGCGAAAGACGACCACCGGTGTCCTCCTCCTGGCGATCGTCATCGCCCTGGGCAGCGGCGTATGGATCGCCCGGGACCTCGCGGGCGCCGCAGGCCAGCTCGAGACCGCGATGGCAGCGACCGGTCGCCTCGAGCCGATGCCTCACCTGCAAGAGCGACGTGACGAGCTGGGATCGGTCGGTCGGAGCCTCGGACGGATGGCGACGCTGCTGCTCGAGAAGGACGCGAGCCTCCGGAGCACCCTGTCGGAGCGGGAGCGAGCCCTCGCGGAGCTCACCAGCCGCGACGCTGCACAGCGCGCTTACGCCGAGTTCGTGCGGGAGCTGAAGACCCTCGACGTCGGAGCGCTCTCGACGTCGGGTCTGCGCGGCCTCGTACGGCTCGCCGCAGGCCATGTCGGGGTGGTGTATCTGCTCGACGGGGCCGATCGCCTGCTGCCCGTCCACGCGATGAGCGCCGACGGGAGGATCGTCGATCACGAGCTGTTCTCGGCCGACGGTCTGCCCCGCGCGGTGCTCGAGCGCCGCGAGCCGCTCATGCTCGAGGGGGACTTCGGCGGCACTCCGCCTAGCCTCGATCTCGCGCTCGCGAAGGTCCCGCTCAAGTGGATCCTCGCTCAGCCGATCTCGGTCGGAGACGAGACGGCCGGGGCGCTGCTAGTGGGCGGGACGAGCCCGCTCTCGGTCGCGCGCGAGGATCTCGTGCGTGACGGTGCGCGGCAGCTCGCCGTCGGGCTCCAGAACGCGTGGACACACGATCGTCTCATCGAGAAGAGCGTGATCCTCGCCGACCAGGGGGAGACGTTGAAGCGCGCGAACAAGGTCAAGACGGAGTTTCTCGCGTCGATGAGCCACGAGCTCCGTACACCGCTCAGCGCCATCCTCGGCTTCGCCGACCTCCTCACGACGTCGACGAAGGAGAACCTGAGCCCGCGGGCGCGGGAGTCGCTCGAGCGCATCAAGCGCAATGGGGAGCACCTCCTGTCGCTCATCAACGACGTCCTCGATCTCGCGAAGGCGGAAGCTGGCCGGCTCGATCTGCGGATGGCACCCGTGAACATCGGCCAGCTCGCGCGCGCCTGCGTGGCGGAGCTGGAGAGCCTGCGGGCGGGGAACGAGGTGCGCTTGCAAGCCGATGTGCCCGATGGGTTGTTCGAGCTCGTGACCGACGCGCAGCGTGTGCGTCAGATCCTGCTCAACCTGCTAGCGAACGCGCTCAAGTTCACCGAGCGAGGCGCGGTGACTCTCGCGCTGGAGTGGGGCACCCACGAGGTCCGGCTCGCCGTGACCGACACCGGGCGCGGCATCCCCGCGCACGCCGTGTCGGAGCTCTTTCAGGAGTTTCATCAGCTCGACACCGGAGAGGGCAAGCGGTACCCAGGCACGGGGATCGGGCTCGCGCTGTCGCGTCGCTTCGCGCGCGCGCTCGGCGGAGACATCGAGGTTCGCTCGCTCGAGGGGCAGGGCTCGACCTTCACGCTCGTGATGCCACGTCGGGACGCGCCGAAGGCCGACCTCGCCGCGCTGCCGGCGCAGTCCTCACCCACGACGCCGGAGATCCTCCCTTCATGATCCCCTCGGCGAGCGAGAGCACGCAGGCGCTCGACGCGCCGAACGGCGACGTGCTGATCGTGGACGACTTCGCGGACACCCTTGCACTCTACGAGGCGCTGCTCGCCGAGGACGGACATCGCGTGCGCACGGCGTCGTCCGGGGCGCTCGCGCTCCAGGCGGTGGAGGAGCGCGAGCCCGAGCTCGTGCTGCTCGACGTGTCGATGCCCGGGATGGACGGCGTCGAGGTGCTGCGCCGGCTGCGGGCACGGCGAGGCGGCGGACCCGCGGTAATCATGCTCACGGCTGCGAGGCGCGAGCCGCATGCAATCGAAGCGGGGTTGCGCGAAGGGGCCGACGCTTACCTCACAAAGCCCATCGACGCTCGAGAGCTACTGGCTCGTACGCGAGCCGCCCTCGAGTCGTTCCGGCTGAAGCGCTTGCTCGAGGGTCAGCGCCGCGACCACATCGCCATGCTGGTCCACGACCTGCGGCATCCGCTGAGCTCGCTCGGGCTGGTCGCCGAAGTGCTCGATGCGGACGATCTCGCGGACGACGAGCGTCGGTCGGCGGTGGCGATGATCCGTGGGCTGAGCAAGGACATGGCGCGGCTCATCGACGGTGTCCTCGCGGCGAGTCGGCTCGAGGCTGGAGTCTTCACCGTGGAGCCGCGCCACGCGACCGCGGGGGACGTGCTGACGCCTTCGCTGGCTGTCTTCAGGCCGATCGCGACACGTCGTCGCGTCGCGCTCGCGTTCGAAGGCTCGTTCGCCCAGAGCGTCTTCGCCGACGTGCCGAAGCTCCGCCAGGCGATCGACAACCTTCTGGCCAACGCCTTGAAGTTCACGCCGAAGAACGGTCGTGTCCGCGTGCGGGTGACGCGAGGGACCCGTCCGGACGGCAGGGCGACCGTCACGTTCGAAGTCTCGGACAGCGGACCGGGCATCGCCGAGGCGGAGCGCGCGACCATCTTCGATAGGTACCAGCAGGGCAGCCACGGTCGTGCGGCGGGCGGCGCCGGGCTCGGCCTGGCGATCGCGCGCGGCATCGCCGAGGCACACGGCGGGACCATCTCCGTCGAGACGGGTGACCTCGGGGGGACCTCCTTCAAGCTCACGGTGCTCGAGTGAGCTGACGAGAGGTGCGCACCTGTCGAGTGGAGCGTAGTCACCCGCACCTCTACGCTGGGCACTCCGACCGCACTCAGGTGCAGGCGCCTGCGCTCGGACGACGCTTCGCGTGATGCGTCGCTGGTCCTCGCGGTTTCCCCCACGCGCCAGCGTCGTCCGAGCGCAGGATCCTGCACCTGAGTGCGCTGCACATGCCCAACGTAGAGGTGCGGGTGACTGCGCTCCAGGCGACAGCCTCACTTGACAAGAACCCTGATCCACATAGAGTGCGCTCCCCGCCTCCTTACGAGGCTAGAATTAAGGATCATTCGTGGCCAATCACCCGTCCGCCGAGAAGCGAAACCGTCAGCGCATCGTCCGCACCGTCCGCAACCGCGCCGTAACGAGCGCGGTCCGTACCCTCGTCAAGCGCGTGCGTGTCGCGATCACCGCCAAGGACACGGCGGCCGCGAAGAAGGCGTTGCTCGACGCGACCGTCGCCCTCGACCGGGCCGCGGGGAAGGGCGTCTTTCACCCGAAGGCTGCCTCGCGAGTCGTCTCGCGCCTCTCGGCGGCTGTCCACAAGCTCGGCGGTTGATGGCGCCGCGCCGACGGCGCGACTGCTACACTGTTTCATCGTGACGATGCCGAGGGCGTACTCCGCTCTCGGCGTGTCGTGAGCGCATCCATGGCGGTTCTGGATCCCACGTCGCCTGAGGTTCCCGCCACGAGCGGGGCTCGACCCGGCGAGGGGAGCGTCGTCGGGGGGAAGTACCGGTTGCGTGGCCTGCTTGGTCGTGGCGGCGTCGGCTCCGTCTTCGAGGCCGAGCGCATCGCGGACGGCGAGCTGTTCGCGCTCAAGCGCCTCGACCGAGCCACGACGAAGGACCACGTCGCGGTCAGCCGTTTTGCGCGCGAAGTTCGTGCGGCGAACGCGGCTCGGTCCGAGCACATAGTCCGCATCGTCGACGTCGGCACCGACGACGGCTGCCCGTTCCTGCTGATGGAACGACTCCACGGGGAGGATCTCGGCGCTCGGCTGCAGCGAAGCGGACGGATCCCGCCGCACGAGGCCGTCGAGATCGTGCGCCAGATCCTCTCGGGCCTGCAGGGAGCGCACGTCTCCGGCGTCGTGCATCGCGACCTCAAGCCTGACAACATCTTCCTCGCGGAGCGCATTGGGTCGCCATCGTGCGTGAAGATCCTCGACTTCGGGATGTCGAAGATCCAACCACCAGGGACGACGATCCCCCTCGCGCTGACTCGAAGCGGCGTGGCGGTCGGCACGCCGCTTTACATGTCGCCCGAGCAGGCCGCCGCGCGCTCTGACGTCGACGCACGGAGCGATCTCTACAGTGTCGGCGCCATCCTGTTCGAATGCGTCACCGGGAGGCCACCGCACGTCGGAGAGACGAGCGAGACCGTGCTCCACTCGATCCGGACACGTCGCGCGCCGCGCGTGCGCGAGGTGGTGCCTGGCCTCGCGAGCTCGCTCGCGGAGGTCATCGACCGGGCGCTTGCCATGGATCGGACGGCTCGGTTCCGGTCTGCAAACGAGATGATGCGTGCGCTCGTCGCGTCGACTGCGGATCTCGACGGTCGTGCGGGACGAAGCGCGAGGCGTACGCTGTGGCTCGCAGGAGTGAGCTCGGTCGCGGTCGGCGCGATGATCGCGGTCGCCGCAGCTTCCTGGCTGCGCGCGCGACCACTGACCGGCGGCTCGAGCGCGACGCCGGTCGGACAGGCGCGTTGACGCGGTCCGTCGTACCTCCAACGTCGCCGCGTCGGCGCGCAGTTCTGTCGCTGTGCGCAGATTCGCCGCACCCTCGCGCTCTGTTCGTCGAGTCTCGCGGTGTCGGCCAGTTCAGCGCGGCGCGATACGCATGGGTTCGGCGCGCAACGGCGCGCTGACGCATGGCCCGAGCCTTGCTCATGCTCAGGATGTGCGCGACCGGCGCGTGCCAAGAACCTCGAGGAGCCCGCCCATGAGCACCAGTAGTCCGAACCACACGGAAACGTCGCTCACGCTGGTGGTGGGAAACGACTTCACGATGGCGAGTGGATACGCCTTCGACCAGGCTGCGCGTGTCGCGCGGCGTGTGCCTGGGAGCGACATCCACGTTGTGCACGTCATCGACCATGACTCCACCGAGGAGGAGGCGCGTCGCGTCGCAAACCTCCTTCTGGGCTATCTCGAGGACAAGGTGAAGGCGCTCGGCGGGCTCGAGCGGCAAGCGGTGGGGCTCCACGTTCGCTGCGGCAAGCCCGCCCGAGAGATCGCACAGCTCGCGCGCGACGTCGGCGCCGACCTGATCGTCGTCGGCAGGGAGAAGGGGCCGCACCTGAAGCAGCTGTTCGTCGGCTCGGTCACCGAACGTCTTCTCGCGGCGGCACCGTGCCCGGTATTCGTCGCCGGCCCCCTGCCCGAGGAGAGCGACGCCATCCACGAGCCAGCGATCGAGCCTGCGTGCCCGGACTGCCTCGAAGCGCGGATGACCAGCGGCGGAAAGCAGTGGTGGTGCGATCGTCATGCCCAGCATCACGCGCACGCGCACTCGTACTCCTTTCACCTCGACGTGCCGATGCGCACCCACGACTCCGCCGTGTTGCCGACCGGCATCGACATGAGCTGAACCGCGCCGCGAACGGTGAGCGGGCGCGCCGTAGACCTACGTGGACTTCGCGCGGCTCCGTCCACTTCGGTTCACTGCGGGCCAACACGTGGGTGTTGGCCCTCCGTAGACCTACGTGGACTTCGCACGGCTCCGTCCACTTCGGTTCGTCCGCGCTCTCCTGTCGCGTCGTGACCGAATGCCTCAGGAGCCTCGCTTCAGCGTGCGGGTCCGTGCAGCTCGGCTCTCGCGGCCTCGACCGGAGGGTGGCGCGGTCGCGGTTTGCGCCTTCGCAGTCCGAGAGGAGTGCGCGGCCTTCGTCGCGCGCGAGGACGACCCGCTTGCCTCGAGCGAGCGCGTCAACAGCTCCGACAGGTCGATGACGTTGCCGCCCGGATGCCTCGAGGTGCCGGCCGCCTCGCTCCGCGCCGTCTCGTGGTGCTCGACCTTTTCGTCCACCAGTGCCGCGATACGCGCCCTGTACTCGTCAGGATGCTTCTCGGGGTCGAACTTGCCGGTCAGCTGATCGACAAGCGTCATCGCCAGCTTGAGCTCTCTCTCGGACGGCGGTTTGGAAGCGGGCATCTCGAGCTCGTTTGCGTCGACGAGCTCGTCGGCGAAACGAATCATGTCGAGCGAGAAGAGCTCCCCGCGCGGGCGGAGGAGCGCCAGCCGAGTGCGGCTCCGGAGCGCCACCTTCGAGAGAGCGACACGCCCCGCCTTGGTCAGCACCTCGTGCAGGAGCATGAAGCTGTGCGAGCTCCTCCCTGCGGGTCCCACCCAGTAGCTCGTGTCGATGAACGCCAGGTCGACCTCCGACGGATCGATGAACTGCACGAGCTCGATCACGCCCTTGGCTTCCTCGCTCTCCGCGTGTGCGATCTCCTCCTTGGTGAGCCGCGCATACTCGTCTCGCGCGACTTCGAAGGCCTTCTCGATCTCATCCCAGGCGAGATCCCTCTCGCACTTCGGGCAGCGGCGTACCATTTGCACGCGGGTACCGCAGGCCTTGTGAATCAGGTGAAACTTCGGTGTGAGGTCCTGCGTCGCTGAATAGAGCTTCGTCGGGATCGTCACGAGCGCGAACGAGATTTCTCCGGACCAGATGGCGCGCATGAAGACCTCCGTGAAAACGTTGTCGAAGCGACCCGCGACGAAGACGGCTCGTGCGGCCAACGGGGCCGCAGTGACCTGGGGACATCGTCAGCGAGCTGCGAAGCAAGAACCGCGCGACGTGCTCGCGACCTACACCGCGAAGCGCCACTTCGGTGTCACGCCAGAGCCTCATCCCGGAGAGATGCGCGCGTCCCGAAAACGTGCGGCCGCGCTCGAGTTCGTCGTGCAGAAGCACGACGCCACGCGCTTGCACTTCGATGTGCGCATCGAGATCGCGGGCGCCATGATGAGCTGGGCCGTGCCGAAGGGCCCGAGCTTCGACCCAACCGTGAAGCGCCTCGCCGTGGAGACCGAAGATCATCCCATGGCGTACAACCGCTTCGAGGGGCGCATCCCGGACGGCGAATACGGAGCGGGGGACGTGCTCATCTGGGACCGCGGGACATACGAAACCGTTCCATCCGGCCAGGAAGACGCAATGCGGGCGAAGGGTCACCTGCACGTCCGATTCTTCGGCGAGAAGCTCGTAGGAGAATGGCACTTTGTCCGTACCCGTCGCGGCGGAGCCCCGCGCGAAGGTCAACGGAGTCAGTGGCTGATGTTCAAGGCCAAAGACGAATACGCAGACGCGACGAGGGACATCGTGGCCGAGCGTCCGGGGTCGGTCGTCAGCGGCAAATCGGCCACGCGCGGGCCCCGGCGGCGCGGCGCGTCTGATGCGGGAAAAAGCGCAGCCACGCTGCTCCGGACCATCGGCTCCCCCATGCGGGCCGTGCTGGCCAGGGCCGTCTCGGACCCGAAGTCGTTCCTCTATGAGATCAAGTTCGACGGTTACCGGCTCCTCGCGGCGCGTGCGGGGAGCGAGGTGCGTCTGGCGAGTCGGAAGGGCCTCGACTGGACCTCGCGCTTTCGCGAGGTCGCGGCGGCGGTCGGCGCGCTCCCTGTCTGCGAGGCCGTCATCGATGGAGAGGTGTGCATCCTCGACGACGCCGGTCGATCGTCGTTCGGGATGCTGCAAGCCTGGCTCTCCGGGCAGAGCGCCGCATACGTTGGTGGGACACTCGCGTTCGTCGCGTTCGACCTGCTCTGGGTCGACGGACGGGACCTCCGCAGCACGCCTCTGGAGCAGCGCCGAGAGCTTCTGGACGCGCTCCTGAAGGACGCGAAGGCGCCGCTCGTGTTCTCGCGGTCACTCGATGGTGCACCGGCGAAGATAGAGGACATGGCGCGACGCGGAGGCTTTGAAGGGCTCATCGCGAAGCGAAAGGGGTCGCCTTACGTCTCGGGTGGCGCGGGTGGTTGGTGGAAGCTCAAGTTTCGCAGGGAGCAGGAGGTCGCGATCGCGGGGTACGTCCCACGATCCGACGCGAACGACGAGGTCGGAGCGCTGCTCATCGCGGTCGCGACGGGGAAGGGGACGTTCGATCTCGCGGGGAAGGTCGGGACCGGCTTCGATAGGAGCACGCGCAAGAGGCTCGCAAAGCTGCTCGATCGCGACGCCAGCGACGAACCGACCGTGGTCGGCCATCCGCGGGTGAAGGGAGCGCGCTGGTCTAAGGTGAAGTGGGTCGCGCAGATCTCGTTGACGGAGTGGACGCGCGACGGATCCGCGAGGGCGCCGAGCTTCATCGCTATCCGCGAGGACAAGGACCCGGGCGAGTGCGTGCGTGAGAAGGAGGCTCCGATGGCCGCAACCGAAGAAGAGGCGAGAGGGATGGCACCGGCGACGCACGCGGCTCGGAGTGCGTCCGCCAAGACACGTGGCGCGCGACGGACATCGGAGGTGAAGCTGACGAATCCAGACAAGGTGCTCTTCCCGCGCGACGGGATCACGAAGGCAGAGATCACCGAGTATTACAGGGAGATCTCGACCGTGATGCTTCCGCACCTCGCGGGGCGCCCGATCGGGCTCCAGCGATGGCCGAACGGCATCGACGGGGACGCGTGGTTCCAGCAGCACGCACCGGAGAAGGTCCCCGACTTCGTGAAGGTCATCGAGCTCGGGCCCGGCCACAAGGCGACGCGCAAGATCCTCGTCGAGAACGTGGAGACGCTCGCGTGGCTGTCGAATCTCGCCGCGCTGACGATTCATCAGTGGGCCAGCCACGTGCCGGCGGGAACGCTGGCCGGTGACGCCGTCGAAGCGGCGCTGGAGCAGGCAGACTATGCCGTGCTCGATCTCGATCCCGGCAATGGCACGTGGGCCGATCTGATCCGCGTCGCGGAGGCGCTGCGCGGTTTGCTCGAACGCCTCGAGCTGGAGAGCGTCGTGAAGACGAGCGGGCAGCGTGGGCTTCACGTGCTCGTCCCGTTCGCGCGCGGTCCGAGCCACTCGGACGCGACCGAGCTCGCGCGCAAGCTCGCGACGACCCTCGCAGCAGCGCTACCCGAGATCGCTACCGTGGAGCGCATGAAGGCGAAGCGTGGCGGGCGCCTCTACGTGGACTTCCTGCAGAACGGGTCGGGCAAGACGATCGTCGCGCCCTACACCATTCGCGCGAGCGATGGCGCGCCCGTATCGATGCCAATTGCGTGGAGCGAGGTCACCGAGAAGCTCGACCCACGGCAGTTCACGGTTCGCACGGCGATGGACCGCGTGACCAAGCACGGCGACCTCTTGGCGCGGGCGATCGATTCGGGACAACGCTTTCCTGCCGTGCGCTGAGGCTTCGTCTCAGGCGTAGGCGTGGGGAGCAGGCGGTCGACCGGTTCGTCGAGCCGCAGCTTGCCCTCCTCGACGAGGAGCATCGCCGCGGCGGCCGTGATCGGCTTCGTCATCGACGAGATACGGAAGATCGTATCGCGTCGCATCGGGTCATCCGCGCCGATCGTCTTGGTGCCGATGAGTCGACGTGGGCTTCGCCGCGCCGACCGAGCAAGGTGACGAGCCCCGGCAACTCTCCGCGCCGGACATGGTCCGCCATCGAGGCATGCGTGCGCGCGACGTTCGACGGCGACAGTCCTTCGGCGCTCATGGGTCGCCTCCTATGCGAAGGCTGTGTCCGACAGCTGCGGACGTCAAGACGACGTCGGAGCTCGGACCCACGTGAAGCGCGCTCGACCCGGGCTCGTCCGGGGTGTTCCCGACGGTTCTGCTCTACGTTCGCGCCTGCGCGCTGGCGTACCGGAGCATGACGGCGCTCGCGAGGATCGAGGCGCTCAGGACCGGCCACATGGCGCCGTACCCGTGAGTGGAGCCGAAGAGCGGCCGGAGGAGATCGATCGCTATGCCCGTGATCGTCGGTCCGAGGAGGGTGCCGACGCCGCTGCTCACGTCGAACAGGCCCGCGACCGTGCCGTGGCTCCCCGGCGGCATGAGCTTCATGAGAAGCGCGTAGGGGAGGGCGATCGCGGCTCCGCTGAAGAGCGCGATCACGGGGAACGCGGCGCCGAGGACGACGATGGATCGCGAGAACGTGCCGAGCGAGAGTCCGACGCCGAACACGATCAGCGCGACGAGGAGGACGGGTGCCGCGCCGTATCGGTCCGCGAGCTTGCCCGACACCAGCGCGCCGACGACCGTCCCGACGGCGACGACCGTCATGGCGCAGGCGGTGAAACGCATGCTCTTTCCGAGTCCCTCGGTAAGCCAGAGCACTACGAAGCTCTTGAGGCCGCCGAGCCCGAGCGTGAGCAGCGCATTGCCGATCGCGAAGCTGCGTATGTCGGCGTGCGCCCGGAGGAACGCCCAGAAGCCCGGCTTCGGTGAGTGTGAATCGCGCGCGAACTCCGTGCTCGTCTTGGCGTTCCCGCGGACGCCGACGACGAGGATGGCCGTCACGATCAGGAGCGTGGCGGACGCGATGAAGTACGGGAGCGGTCGCCACACGTCGAGGAGAAGCCCACCGAAGACGAGCGCGAAGCCCATACCCACGCCCGTGAAGACCCCCTGTATCCCCTGCGCGCGGCCGCTCGCAGCCTCGGGGACGAGGTCAGGGTAGAGCGCGCGGTACGGCGAGAAGTAGGTGAAGTAGGCGATGTAGAAGCAGAGCACCGCCGCCGCCATGATGGGGAGCGACGGGGCGAGCGGGGCGAGGGAAAGCGCGAGCGCGGCGACCGGTGCGGCTGCGATCACGAACGGCAGCCGGCGACCGAGCCGGGTCTTGGTGCGGTCGGAGAGTCTGCCGATCCAGACAGGAATGAGCACGGCGACGAGCCCCTCGCCACCGACCAGGGCACCGATGACGGTCGTCGACGAAGTGAACCGGCGCGCGAGCACCGGGAGGTAGGTGGCGAGCACGGCGAGGCACAGAGACAGCCCCGCGCTGGGAAAGCCGAGAAGGACGATGAGTCGTCGGTCCTTGCTCGAGAGGGTTTCCGTGGTCACGAGCGCACCCTACGACGGCAGCGGGACAAATAGCGACGGCAGGACCTCTGCTCGCCTCGCGAGAGCGGCTATGACGCGCCAAACAACGGAAGCGTGGATCCTCTGGGCGGCTCGCACTCGGGGTCAGGCACGCGCTCGAGCAGCCTCGCGTCGTCGTTCTTGACGCTGTTCACCGCGCGGCTCACCGGGTAGCAGATGAGCCCGTCGGCCGTGGTGGCAGCGAGGAGCGGGCGTACGTCTTTCACGCGCCGGTCGAGCCAGGTCGCGAACGCGCTGTCGGCCAGCATCACGGGCATCCGATCGTGGAGCGTCGCGACGATGCCTTGCGACTTCGCGGTGAGGATCGCGCAGCAGTCGTTCGCGTCGTAGATCCCCGCGAGCGCCATCGGGGCCTTGTCCTCGCGCGCGATCACGTAGGGGAACTTCTTCCCTCCAATGGCGCGCCACTCGTAGAAGCCGTCGACGATGACGAGGCAGCGCCTGTCCCGCACGTTGTCGCGATAGATGGGCCTCGAGAGCGATTCGACGCGCACATTGACGCCTGCCATGCGCCCGTCGGACATCTTCAGGCCCCAGCGGAGGAGCTCGAGCCTTCGAGGCGCGGGCGCGCTGCGGATGACGGGGATTGGATCGGTCGGCGCGAGGTTGTAGCGGTCGCGCAGATCGTCGGGGAGGCTCGCGAGATCGAACGTCTGACGAAGCACCTCCGCCGAGCTCGTCCGGATCACGCGACCGCACATGAGGCAAAGGTAGCTACGATCGCCGCCGGGCGCACTCGTCCATCAGTGAAAGTCCCGGCTCGCCGAGAGCCCGTGCAGCTTCCCGTGCAGCGCCGGCGTGACCAGCGGCTCCAGCCTCTGTACGACCACGTAGACGACCTTCCCGTCTGCCCCGTCTCGCTCGATGATCCCGTGCGCGATCAGCAGCGGGTACGCCGTCGCGATGTGGCGCAGCGCCTCGAAGACGCGGCTGTAGACGATGAGGTTCACGAAACCGAGCTCGTCCTCCATCGTGATGAAGACGACGCCGCTCGCTGTTCCCGGGCGCTGCCGGCAGATGACGAGGCCCGCCGTGCTCACGCGTTGCCCCTGCTTCATCGTCGTGACGTCGCGCGAGCTCCTGATGCTCTCGGGGAGCGTCGTCCGCGCGAGGGCCATCGGGTGATCGTCCACCGAGAGCCCGGTCCGCTCGTAGTCGAAGGTGAGCTGGTCCACGCGCGACATCGGCGCGAACCTCGGGGTCTCCGCTTCGAGGGGCACCCCCTTGAAGAGCCCGTCTCCCCTGGGCATCTGCACCTTCCAGATCGCTTCGCGCCTCCCTCGGACCAGTCCTTCAAACGCCCCGGCCTCCGCAAGGAGCTCCTCCTCGCGCACGTCGAGCTTCGCCCTGTCCGTCAGATCCTCCACGCTCTCGAACGCGCGCTCCTTGCGGCACGCCTCGATGCGCTTCCCCGTCGCCTCGCCCAGGCCGCGCACCACGCGGAGGCCTACCCGGATGGTTGAACAGGAAGATCGAAAGATCGGAAGGGCAGACCTGGACCTGTCCTCGCTTTGCCACTCTTCCGATCTTCCGATCTTCCTGTTCACTTTCTCTGGAAGCGTGGAGTCCCAGTCGCTCTCCATCACCGAGACCGGGAGCACCCCGACGCCGTGCCTCTGGGCGTCGCTCAGGATCGTGCTCGGCGAGTAGAAGCCCATCGGCTGGCTGTTCAGCAGGCCGACGGCGAACGCGGCCGGGTGGTGCACCTTTATCCACGCGCTTCCGTACACGAGCAGCGCGAAGCTCGCCGCGTGGCTCTCGGGGAAGCCGTACTCGCCGAAGCCCTGGATCTGCTCGTAGAGGCGCGCCGCGAACTCCTCCGTGATGCCTCGCGCGAGGAAGCCCTGGCGGAGCCGCTCCTTGTGGCGCTCGAGCCGGCCGTTCCTCCGCCACGCGGCCATGTCGCGCCGCAGGCTGTCGGCCTCGCCTCCCGAGTACCCCGCGCCGACGATGGCGATCTGCATCACCTGCTCCTGGAAGAGCGGCACGCCGAGGGTGCGCTCGAGGATGCTCGCGAGGATCGGGTGCGGAGGGACGGCCGCCTCCTCGCCGCTTCGCCGGCGCAGGTACGGGTGCACCATCCCCCCCTGGATCGGGCCCGGCCTCACGATCGCGACCTCGACGACGATGTCGTAGAACGTCCTCGGCTTGAGGCGCGGGAGCATCGACATCTGCGCGCGGCTCTCGATCTGGAAGACCCCCACGGTGTCGGCGTCGCCGAGCGCGTCGTAGACGAGAGGGTCCTCGCGTGGGATGCGGGCCAGCTGCTCGCTCGGCCACGGCGCCGTGACGCGCGGATCGTCCTGGATGAGCGCGAGCGACTTCCTGAGCGCCGTGAGCATCCCGAGGCCGAGCACGTCGACCTTGAAGAACCCGAGCGTGTCGAGATCGTCCTTGTCCCACGGGATGATGGTGCGGTTCGGCATCGTCGCGGGCTCGATGGGGGCGACGGAGGTGAGCGGGCACGATGAGAGGACGAAGCCCCCGACGTGGATGGAGAGGTGCCTCGGAAAGCCGACGATCGCCTTCGCCATCGCGAGCGCCATCGTCACGCGCGCGTCGTCCGCGTCGAAGCCCGCCCGCACGAGCCTCGCGCCGTCCAACTCGTGCAGCCTGTCCCACCACTCGACGAGGCCGCTCAGGCGATCGACCTGCTCGAGCGAGAAGCCGAAGACCTTCCCCACCTCGCGCAGCGCGGACTTCCCGCGGTACGAGACCACCTCCGACACCATCGCCGCGCGGTCTCGCCCGAAGCGCGCGTAGATCGCCTGGATGACCTCCTCGCGTCGGTCGTGCTCGAAGTCGACGTCGATGTCCGGCGGCTCCCTTCGCTCCTCGGAGAGGAAGCGCTCGAAGAGCATGTTCGACTCCAGCGGGTTCACCGCCGTGATGCCGAGGCAGAAGCAGACGACGCTGTTGGCCGCGCTCCCTCTCCCCTGACAGAGGATGTGCTTCGCCTTCGCGATCTCGACGATGCTCTGCACGCTCAGGAAGTAGGGGGCGACCTCGATCTTCGCGACGACCGCGAGCTCCTTCTCGATGCGCTCCACGAGGTCGTGCGGGAGAGGCTCGGGGAGGCGCTGCTTCGCTCCCTCGTACGTGAGCCTGCGGAGGGCCTGGTCCGGGGTCTCGCCCGCGAATGCGGGGGCCTCGAGCTCGAAGGGGAAGTGGTACGCGAGCTCTTTCAGGTCGAAGGTGCAGGCCTCGGCGATGGCGCGCGAGCGGGCGAGCCACCCCTCGTGCCCCGGGCATCGGGCGAAGACGCTGCGCATCTCGGGCTCGCTCTTCAGGTGCGCCTCGGCGTTCGGGGTGAGGGCGCGGCCGGCCTGATCGAGCGTCATCCCCTCGCGGATGCAGTGGAGGACGTCGAGGACCTTCTTGTCGCGACGGTGCGCGTAGAGGACGGCGTTGGTCGCGACGATCGGGAGGTCGACCCGTCGGGAGATCGCGGCAGCCTCCTCGAGGCTCGCGCGATCTCCCCCCTCGAAGTGCCTGTGCACCGCCAGGCTCGCGCGCTCGCCGAAGGCCTCTCGGACACGAGCAGCGAGACTGGTCTCGTCTCGGTCTCTCTCTCCAGACGCCAGCGGCAGGCTCGCCCAGAGCCCCTCCGCGTGGGCCGCAACGTACGACAGAGGGACACCTGCGAAGCAGTTCCGCGGGACCCCTTCGCGAGGGTCGCGCGCCTTCCCCTTGGGATGTCGCTCGTGGCTCCTCGTCAGGATCTTGCAGAGGTTCGTGTAGCCGGCCTGGTTCTCGACGTGGACGAGCAGCGTGGGACGGGGCGGCGAGGCCTTCGACGCTCTCGAGAGAGGTAACTCCAGCTCGGGGTCGAGGGTGAGCTCGCAGCCGAGGACGAGGCGGACACCGTGCTTCTTCGCCTCCTCGTACGCGCGCACGACGCCGTAGAGACCGTCGCGGTCGGTGAGCGCCACGACGTCGTAACCGAGCTCGGCCGCGCGCTGCACGATCGCAGCGGGAGGCGACCCTCCTTGCAAGAACGAGAAGCTCGAACGGACGGCCGTGTGCACGAAGTCGCCATGCGGGCGCGTGCGCCGAGCGAGCGGCGGCGGGTCTATCACCACGGCGGCCGCCTCGACGGGGTCTGTCGGCATGCGGGTGCTCGGATCGATGCGTATGCGCCCCATCAGTCGAGCCATCCGAGGACCTGCGCGTCCCCCGTCTCTCTGTCGATCGACACCCACGCCATCCCTCTCGCGCTCATCCCTCGCTCTCCCGCTCGTTCTCCGCTGCCTTCCCAGAACGCGACGAACGCGTCGTGCGCGTGGCTTCCGGGCTTCCACCACTCGACCTGCTCGCTCCGCGAAACCAGGCGGACCTCCCTGAGCTCGCTCCGCGCCACCGTCTTCGGGGCAGGCAAGAGGCGTGACATCTCCTCGCCTTGCGACAGAAGGCGCGCGCGCGCGGTCGCACCCGCATGCGAGAGCGGCGAGGTCTTGTAAGGGACGAGCCGCGAGCGCTCGGCCGTGACCCAGGTGTCGACCACCGAGAGCACGCCGACCGCGTGAGACCCGAGCGCGGCCGAGAGCTCGGCGACGACGCGAGGGAGCGTGCGCTCGGCCTTCGCCTCGGGGACGAAGAGGTGCTGCGGGACGCTCTCGGCCGCGACCTGCTCGGTCACCTCGAGCGACACGGCGAGGATGGGGACGTCCATCGTGCCGTCCTCCTCGTGCTCGATCGCGATGCGCGCGGCCCCGTCGGGCGAGAGGACCTTCGCGCGCAGCACCGCGAAGAGCTCGTCCGCCTTCGCCAGCGGCGACGCGAGCGTGACGGGGAGCGTCGGGTCCTTCGGAGGAGCCCCCGAGACCGCGTGGTCGACCTCGAGCCGGAGGAGCAGCTTCGAGGCCTTCGCGACCCTCCCGACGAGGCGCGCCGCGAGGCGATCGCAGAGGCGCTTCAGCACGAAGAAGAGCGCCTCGTGGTGCGTGAGCCCGTACTCGAGCACGACCCGCTCGAGCGGCTTCTCCGGAGGGACGTGCGGTCGAAGCGGAGCGCGATCGTCCCCTTCGAGCAGCGCCATCACGCGCACCGCCTCCGGCCCCAGCCGCGCAGCGAGCCCCGCCCGTGGCAAGCGCTGGAGATCTCCTACCCGTCGTGCGCCGATCTTCGTGAGCCACCCGAGCGCGTCGCTCGACAGGCCGAGCGCAGCGAGCGGAAGCCTCGCCATCGCCCGCGCGTTGCCGTGGACGGGCACGAGGATCTGCTCCTGCTTCTCTCGCGCGAAGCGAGCGACCGCCGCCGCGACCCTGACGCCGTCGGCGATGGCGACGCGAGAGCGGTGCCCCATGGCGAGGACGGCGCGCGCGAGCTTCGCCGCGAGGGCGCTCTCTCCTGCAGACTCATCTCGCTCGCCGTCCCGCGTGTCATTTCGCGCGTCCGCATGGAGGTGAGCGCAGCCGGTGATGTCGACCCAGACGACGTCTCCCGCCGCCCCCCCCGTCTCGAAGGAGGTGGTCGCTCCGAACGCGAGCGCCATCTCGGCCACGGTCACGAGCGCAGCCTGCACCGCAGCCTGCGGGACGACCCTCACCCGGAGAGTGCTGAGCCTCGCCTTCGCGGCCGCGAGGGTCTGCCCGGCTCGAACCCCGAGCGCCATCGCCTCGGGCGAGACCTCGGTCAGGCGCGTGTTCCCGACGAGCGAGGCCTCCCCCTGCACCGCGCCCCCGGGATGCGAGACCACCACCGCAAACGGCTCCGGCTGGGGTCGGGGGAGCGGCCGCGCTCCCCCGCAATTCTCACGGAAGGAAGCGGACGGCGCTTCGCCGGGAGCGCCGTGAGAATTGATGACAGCCGCGCCGTGATAATTGGGCAAGACAGCGATCTCCAGCGCCAGGCTCGAGAACGCGATGGCGGCGAAGCGAGGCACGTCACCCTGCGAGAGCGCGGGCGGGCCATGCGACCTTCGCCGTGGCGAGGCGGCAGAATCGATCCTTCGTGATCTTGACCATGAGGGCGCCGGGAGAGCGAGAGAGCTCGATCCGGAGCGCCACGGGCCAGGGCATCGGGCGTGGCTCCGCGGCATCCGTCAGGAGGACGACGGTCGCGCCCGCATCCTCGGCGAGGAGCGCGAGCTTGCGCACGAGCACCTCCGGACGGAGCTGGCGTGAACGCGAGCGAGCGTGAGGGAGCGCGCGCGCGGTCTCGGGCTTCACGAGGGCAGGCGGGGTGTGATCGATCACGATGACCTCGAAGGCGTGCGACTGGACGAGCTTCACTGCGACCTCTGCGAGGTCCTTCCGCGGAGGACGCACCACGAGCAGACGCTGGAGGTCGACCTCGGCCTTCGCCACGCCCGGCGCATAGAGCGACCCTTCAGGGTCGAGCCAGGCGCACCACGCCCCCTCGGCCTTCGCCTGCCCTCCTCGCACGGCCGCGAGCGCGACCCCCGTCGCCCCTCCGAGCCCCCGGGCGCAGGCGAGCTCGACCACCCCCCTCGGGAGCCCTCGATCCGGGAGGACCCCCTCGAGCTCGGGCCAGGAGAGCGAAAGGCCCGGTGAAAGGCCCCCGTCCCCCTCGAGCTGCGCGAGGGAAACGAGCGCCAGAGCCTTGGTCTTCGAGGCCTTCAGGAGGTCGAGGGCAGCGGACATACTGAACACAGTACCAGTATCCGTTCAGGATGCGAGGCCGCCCGCGACCGCCTCCCGATCATGCGTTTTGCGCGGTGGTTACGCCGCCTGGCTAGGCAGCTCCCCCGCGCGGCGTGACAACTCCTCCGCGCGGCGAGGCAACTCCTCCGCACGGCGAGGCAACTCCTCCGCACGGCGAGGTTCCGTCCGCCGAAGGGCAAGACCTCTCCTCGCTTCTGGCGCAGCATGTCGGGCCCATGGAACCTCGCCTGCCTCCGGTGACCTTCTACTTCGACTACATCTCGCCCTACGCGTACCTCGCGTGGACGCAGATCCATCGCTGCGTGGAGCGGAGCGGGCGAGACGTCGAGCCGGTCCCCGTTCTGTTCGCTGCGCTGCTCGACGCGAACGGGCAGAAGGGACCTGCGGAGATCGCGCGCAAGCGAGCGTACATCTTCAAGGACGTCATCCGCTCCGCCCACGCGCTCGGCGAGCCGATCGCTCCCCCGGCGACGCACCCGTTCAACCCGCTGCTCGCGCTGCGCGTCACGACCGCGGACCTTCGCGCGTCCGAGCGGCGCACCGTGATCGACGCGGTCTTTCGGGCGGCGTGGGCCCGCTCGATCGACGTCACCGATCCCCGGCGGATGACGGAGCTCCTCGACGGCGCCGGGCTCGACGGCAAGGCCCTGGTCGAGTGGGCTGCGTCCCCGACCGCGAAGGACCAGGTTCGCGCGAACACGGCGGCGGCGCTCGAGGCGGGCGCGTTCGGCGTGCCGACCATGATCGTCGACGGCGAGCTGTTCTGGGGGCTCGATTCCTTCCCTCACGTCGAGATTCGTCTGCGCGGCGAGGATCCGGTCGACGCCACCTCGCTGCACGCCTGGACGAGGGTCGTCCCGTCTGCGCGCCGCCCCGGATCGTAGCGAGCTCGGCCACGCTCGACGTCGCCGTGGCGTGTGCAGCCCGTGACGGATGTGGTCGCGACGCCGTGCGCCCGCGCCCTTGAGGCGTGCCTGCTTCTGAGGCATCGTAGCGACGTGACCACATGCTCCCAGGGCGCAGTCCTCATCATCACCACCTCGCTGGCAGGGACGTCGACGAACGTCGCACGCGAGCGCGTCCCGCTGACATGCGGCCTCGCCGAGGGGCACGAGGGGGCTCACCGGGACGAGAAGAACGGCGAGAGCTGGGCGCCGGGCAAGCAGACCATCATCCGAGACCAGGACGAGCCTCGAGGGCCGTAACCCACTGAGCAGTGAATTCGCCGAACGACGGCGCGCGCGTCGAGTCGGCGCGTGGGCGGGGATCGTCGGCCCGACGATCTTCATCGCGACGTTCACCCTCGAGGGGTGGCTTCGGCCTGGCTACCAGGCCAGCGGGATGTTCGTGAGCGCCCTCTCGCTCGGGCCACGGGGATGGATTCAGGTCGTCAACTTCGTCCTCGTCGGCCTGTCGTTCCTCGCGCTCGCAAGGGGGCTTGCGGCGCAGTTTCCCACCGGGACGGCGTCACGCGCTGCGCCGATCCTGTTCGCGATCATCGGCATCAGCCTCATCGGCTCGGGCCCGCTCGTGATGGACCCGGTCGGTACGAGATCCCCGGAGATGAGCCTGCATGGGCAGGCGCACCAGCTGCTCGGGGCGCTGGTGTTCTCGCTCGGCCCGGCAAGCGCCATCGTCCTCTTCCGTCGCTTCCGCAGGGACGACGGCTGGCGACGGATGGCCGCCTGGACGCTCTTCGCGGCCGTGCTGATGATGGTCGCGGTCGTGCTCCTCAAGCTCGCGACGCTGCCGCCTCCGGCATCGCCGAACGCGCTGACGCCCTGGGTGGGGGTGATTCAGCGGGTCGCGCTCGTCACCCTCATGGCCTGGGTGACGAGCGTCGGGGTCCGAATGCTCACGCGGGAGCGCGCTCCATGAGCTAGCGCGCGGACGGCGTGGCACGCATCGTCGCCAGCGGCTGTGGCAGCCGAGTCCGCAGCGAAGGCGAAGGGAGACAAGCGTGCCCAACCAGCTCGAGCGCCGAGCACGCGGCACCGCGCATGCATGGAACGTGATCCATGACGAGGCGGACGTGTACGAAGCCGAGGTGGCACGCAGGCGCCATCGCAGCGCTCGCACTGGCGTCGCTGACCTCCTCGTGCACGGGCGAGCGGCTCGGCCCTCCGCCTGTCGGGGTCGGGCTGACTACCGCCGCCGACGTCACGGCTGGCCTGGTGGAGCACCATCGCTACCATCACCACGGCGGCATCACGCTCCTCGTTGCGATGAGCGTCGACACTCTCGATCTGTCACCGGAGCAGCAGCCGGCGATCGAGCGGATACGTGCGGCGCTCCACACCGCGATGCTGGCCGGTCGCGGGGTCGACGACTCCTTGCTGAAGACGCTCGCTGACGGTGTCGCCGCAGGTCGGGTCGATCGCGCGAGTGTGGACGCCGCGCTCGCGAACATCGGCGAAGAGAGCGCGGCGGTATACGCGGCGTCCGTCGACGCGCTGAACGAGCTTCACCGCGTCCTGACGCCGTCCCAGCGAGCGGCGCTATTCGACAAGGTCGGCTGGCACTGGACGATCTGGCGGAGCGCGAACGGTGAGAGCAGCCGTGACAACGACTGGGTAGCGACGATCACGGACAACCTCCGGCTCACCACGGACCAGACCGAGCAGGTCCATGCCGGCTTTCAAGCGCGACGGCACGGCGCGGCGGCACTGGACCCGAACGAGATCGCGGCAAGCCTCCAGGCCCTGTCGGAAGCGTTCCAGAAGACTGACTTCGACGCGCGGAGGATCACTGCCGCGAGCCTCGCGAACCGGCACATGGCGACCTGGGGTGCGGCGCAGCTCGCGTACCTCGTGGAAGCCGCGGTTCCGGTCCTCGACGCCGAACAGCGCGCGAGCCTGAAGAGGACACTCCAGGAACACGCGAGCCACGCCACGGCGGCGGAACGAGCCTGGTGACCCCCACCTTGGACTGCGCTGGCGCGTCGTCCGTCGCTGCTTGACGTGGCCCGTGTTGCGATTCACGATGCTCCTTGGCCGGCGGCTCCGGCCTCACCTCGCAAAGACCGTCCCCCCACGGTCCCCGCGCGAGGCAAAGAGGGGTGACCTCGGAGCCGGTTGACGCGTCTCTTCGTCCACGATCGCAAGCAGGGGGGTGCTCGCACGTGGCTGGAGAAGACGAACATGCCGAGCCATCTCAAGGAGCTAGTGCGCGCCCGCATGGAGAAGACGGGCGAGAGCCACGAGCAAGCCCTTCGCCACGTCCGGGCGCAAGAGGATCGCGTGCCCGAGAACGAGGTTCCGTATTCGAAGAGCCCAGCACGGGTGCAGAGCGTCGCTGATACCGCGTTCTCGATCGCCGTCGTGCGCGCGGAGGAGGCTCGACGGCCGCGAGCCGAGCGCCTCTTCGAGGATCCGTACGCTCACCTCTTCGCGGCGGCAGGGCAGCACGTGGCCGAAGCGACGCAGCGATTCGTGGACCTTCCGTTCTTCCGCGATGGGGTGAGGCTCCGCACGCGCTTCATCGACGATTACGTGCGCGATGGTGTTGCGGCGGGTCTCACTCAGCTGGTCCTCCTCGGTGCGGGCTTCGACGCGCGAGGGCTGCGCATGCCGGAGATTGCGGAGCATGGCGTCTCCGTGTTCGAGGTCGATACGCAGGCTCAGCTACGCCGGAAGCAGAGTCTGCTCAAGAGCGCAGGGGTGAAGCTGCCCGCCCGCCTGGCGTATGTGCCATTCGACTTCGACGCTCCCGACTTCGCGACGAGCCTGACCTCCTCGCTTGCAGCGAAGGGCTTTCGACCCGGCGAAGGCGCCCTCTTCGTATGGGAGGGCGTGATCGGCTACATCGACGACGCCGCGATCGACCAGAGCCTCCGATTCATGGCGAGCGCGGGCGGCGCCGGCAGTCGGCTCGTGTTCACCTACGCCCAGATTGGCTTCGAGACGGACACGGCTTCCGACCGAACGCGCCGCGCCGGCTTCCGCTCGTGCGCGGCGATTGCCAGCGACGAGCTGTGGCGCCGCTACCTCACCGGCGAGCCGCACCCGAACGCGTGGGTCACGAGGATCGCCACGGCGATCGTCTGAACCGGCGTTTCAGGCTGCGGCTCTCTTGGGAAGGTATCGTTCTCGACGCTCGCCCGGGCTATCTTCCCGTCGTGATCGGCCGACGCAACGACGCGCAGAAGTGCACTCCGTGCCAACCCGTTCGGGTTGCCACTCCGTAGACCTACATGGACTTCGCAAGGCTCCGTCCACTTCGGTTCATCGCGCAGAACCGCGCCGCGACCTTCCACTACGCCATCTCGGAGCAGTACGAGGCAGGCATCGTGCTGCGTGGGAGCGAAGTGAAGTCCCTTCGCGACGGGCGCGCCGACCTCACCGAAGCTTACGCAGCCATCGAGCGAGGCGAGGTCTGGCTACGGCAGCTGCATATCGCGTCCTTCTTCGCGGCCCGAGCGTTTCCTCACGCGGAGCGCGGCGCGCGGAAGCTGCTCCTGCACGCGAAGGAGATCCGCCACCTGGAACGCTGCGTGTGCCGGGAGGGGTACACGTTGCTGCCATTGAACCTCTATTTCAAGGAGGGGCGCGTCAAGGTCACGCTCGGAGTGGCTCGCGGAAAGAAGGCCCACGACAAGCGCGCTGCCATCGCCGCGCGGACGGAGACCCGCGAGGCTCTCGAGCTCGTGCGCGCGCATCGTCAGCGATTCTCCAGCGGCATGGGCTGACCGAAGTGGACGAAGCCTTGCGAAGCCGACCTCGATCTACGGAGGGCCAACACGCACGTGTTGGCACGCAGTGAATGTCGGACGCGTCTTCACTCACGTTCCCGCCCGAGCTTCCCATCTCGGCGCGCGTCGCCGACATCGCGGTTGCCATCAACGGGCACCCCGTGGTCATCGTCGCGGGCGCGACCGGCTCGGGGAAGACGACGCAGCTACCGAAGATCGCGCTCGCCATGGGGCGCGGCGTCGAGAAGCAGATCGGCGTCACGCAGCCGCGCCGCCTCGCCGCCACCAGCGTCGCCGCGCGTGTCGCGACGGAGATCGGCTGCAGCGTGGGCGCCGACGTCGGCTACCAGGTGCGCTTCGACGATCGCACGTCGGCGGCGACCTACGTGAAGTTCATGACCGACGGCATCATGCTGGCGGAGATCCACGGAGATCCTCTCCTCCGGCGCTACGACACCATCGTCATCGACGAGGCGCACGAGCGCAGCCTGACGATCGATTTTCTCCTGGGATGGATCAAGCGCATCCTCCCCGACAGGCCCGACCTCAAGGTCATCGTCAGCTCGGCGACCCTCGAGACGGAGCGCTTCTCTGCATTCTTCGACGGCGCGCCGGTGATCGAGGTCCAGGGGCGGACGTACCCGGTCGACGTCTTGTACGAGCCTCCCGCCAGGGACGTCGACCTCCCCGAGGCTGTCGCCGATGCCGTCGCAAACGTCACGACGCTCGACCCCCAGGGCGATATCCTCGTTTTCCTTCCGGGCGAGCGTGAGATCCGCGACACCGAGAACGCGCTGAACGCGCGCAACTTGCGGCATACGGTGATTCAACCGCTCTACGCGCGGCTCTCCGCGTCGGACCAGGCGCGCGTGTTCACTCGGCTCGCGCAGCGGCGCGTGATCCTGGCCACCAACGTCGCCGAGACCTCCGTCACCATCCCCGGCATCGTCTACGTCGTCGACACGGGCCTGGCGCGCCTCGCACGCTACGACGGCCGCTCCGGGACGACGCGTCTGCAGGTCGAAGGAATCTCCCAGGCGAGCGCCGATCAACGCAAAGGGCGCTGCGGCCGCGTGCGGGCGGGAGTGTGCGTACGCCTCTACGACGAGGCGAGCTTCGAGTCGCGCCAGGCCTTCACCGATCCGGAGATCAAGCGCACCGGTCTCGCGGGTGTCATCTTGCGCATGAAGTCGCTCGGGCTCGGGGACGTGGAAGGGTTCCCCTTTCTCGACCCGCCCCAACCGAAGGCGATCGCCGAGGGCTACCGCGTCCTCGAGGAGCTCGGTGCGATCGACGACAAGCGGCTCACCGAGCTGGGCGAGCAGCTGGCGCGCTTCCCCGTCGATCCGCGCATCGGACGCATGATCCTGGCTGGCGCCGATCAGCGCTGCCTCCGTGAGGTGCTCATCGTCGCCGCCGCCTTGAACGTCCAGGATCCGCGTGAACGACCGCGCGAGCAGCGGCAAAAGGCCGACGACCTTCATCGACGCTTCGCCGACGAGCGCTCCGACTTCGTGAGCCTCCTCCGCCTCTGGGACTTCGTGCGAGACGCGGAGAAGAAGGGGAGCTCGAACCTGCGCCGCGTCTGTCGCGACGGCTTTCTCTCGTGGCTTCGCGTGCGCGAATGGACCGAGGTCCATCGCCAGCTGGAGGACATCGTCAAGGAGCTCGGGCTCGAACGGTCGAGGAGTGCCGCGCCCATCCTGCCTGGCGCGAAGCCGGACGAGAACGCGCTCCATCGCGCGCTCCTGACGGGCCTCCTCTCGAAGGTCGGGCTCTGGAACGCGGAGGCCCGCGTCTACCTTGGCGCCAGGCAGACGCGGTTCGCGATCCATCCGTCCTCCTCGCTCGCACGACGCCCGCCGCAATGGATCATGGCGTTCGAGCTGGTGGAGACGACGCAGCTCTTCGCGCGCATGGCCGCCAGGATCGATCCCGAATGGCTGCTCGAGGTCGCGCCGCACCTCCTGAAGCGAAGCTACTCCGAGCCGCACTGGTCGGAGAAGTCGGCGCGAGCCTCGATCAAGGAGCACGTGACCCTCCTCGGCCTCACGGTCGCAAAAGATCGCAGCGTCGACTACGCCAGCGTCGCGCCAGCGGCGGCGCGGCAGATGTTCCTCGCTCACGCGCTCGTGCGCGGCGAGTACCGCTCGCGCGGGGCTTTCCAGGAGAAGAACCGCGCGCTCCTCGAGGCCGTGGCCAAGCTCCGCGACAAGGCGCGCATGAGCGACATGATGGCGGACGACGAGGCGCTCTTAGCCTTCTTCGATCGAGTCGTGCCGGATGCGGTGGTGAACGGCCAGCGCTTCGAGGTCTGGCGCGAAACGGCCGAACAGACCAACCCTGCCGTGCTCGAGCTGACCCTCTCCGATGTCCTGCTCGGGGATCGAGCGCTCACCCCGGGAGACTATCCAGACACCCTCCGGCTTCACGGCGCCGCAATCTCGGCGACCTACAAGTTCGACCCGTCGGCGGACGACGACGGCGTGACGCTCGCGATACCGCTCGGCCTCCTGCCGCAGCTCGATCCCGGCGAGCTCGACTGGACGATGCCCGGCTGGCAGGCCGAAAAGATCACGTACTTGCTGCACGACCTTCCGAAGACCACGCGCCGCGAGGTCTCCGAGGCTGGAGGCAGCCTGAACGACGTCGCTCGCTCGCTCGCCGAGACTCTCGTTCCGTTCGAAGGACCCATGATGCCCGCGCTGGCGAGGGCGCTGTCGACGCTGACCTCCGCGCGCGTCGCACCCGATCAGTTTCACCCCGAAAATGCGCCCCGGCATCTTCGGTTCTTGATCGAGGTGCTCGGCGACGAGGGCAGGGTCGTCGCCGAGGGGCGCGATCTCGCCGAGCTGCAGAAGCAGCTGGGCGTGCGAGCGCGTGCGGCGCTGAAGAGTGCTGCGCCCGAGAGTCCGGCCGAGCGAAAGTGGGAGCGCGCCGGTCTCACGGGATGGGACTTCGGCGAGCTGCCCCCGTTCGTGGTGCGGCGTGTCGCCGGGACGGACCTTCGTACATATCCGGCCATCGTCGACACAGGGACGTCCGTCGACCTCGGTCTGCTCGAGTCTTCTGCCGCGGCGGAAGCGGCCTCACGCAACGGCGTGCGTCGACTCTTCACCCTCGCCGCGCGACGCGAGCTGTCGTCGATTTCGCCGCGTCTTCCGCGCCCCCTGGCCCCGCCGAACGGCGCGATGCACACCCGCGCGGAGGGCGACGCGTTTCACAAGCGGCTCCTTGCCCGCATCGTCGACGGCGCTTTCGGGCTCGACGGGGATTCGCCGCTTCCGCGGACGAGAGCTGCCTTCGATGCGCAGCTGTTTGCGGGCATCCCGCGGCTCGATGGGGTCTTTCGTCTCTGGTCGCAGAAGCTCAGCATCACCTCACTCGAGATCGACAAGACGCTTCTGGCCTTGAAGTCTGCCGCGAAACAGCCGAGCGGACGCGCCGCGATCGTCGATCTTCAGGCGCAGCTCGAAGCGCTCGTGCCGCCCGAGCTCGTCGCCTGGATTCCGCTCAAGTGCCTGGAGCACTACCCGCGCTACCTCCGTGCCGCCCAGATTCGGCTGGCGCGCGCCGTGATCGACCCTCGGAAGGACGCCGAGAAGCTCGCGCCCGTCGCCGCGCTGTGGACGACGTTCCTCGCCAAGCAGAAGCGAGCGCGAGACGACGAGGCGGGAGAGCTGCGCGAGATTCGCTGGATGTTCGAAGAGCTCCGCGTAGCCGTCTTTGCTCCGGAGCTGAAGACTCCTGCGCCCGTGTCGGCCAAGCGGGTCTCTGATTTGATCGCCGGCGTGACAGTGCGCGAAGCGCGCTGAGGACATCGCTACATCTCCTCGCATCGCGCGGTTGCGTCAGCGCCCGACAGTCGCGACAGAATACGGAGAGATGGATTCGTCGCATCGCCACGGCGATCGCCAAGCAAAGATTGGCCCACCATCGTTGCAACGCATCCGCACGCCGTGGGTGCCGCAGATCTCGCTGACCTCATGCTCCGCGGCGGATTCGACCTGATGGTCGCTGTCGGTCGACTAGACGATCCTCGACTGCGGAGAACGCGGTAGCCGCGTCTTTCTGCACGACTCGTCCGCGTGCTCGTGGACGAGGCGTGTCCACCGTTGCAGCACGCGTCCGACACGCCATCCGACGTCCCACGTTCGCCCATCGTGGCAAGAAGCACCGTACACTTCACGACCTCGGCCGGCCCTCACCGAGGTTGTGGAGGCGAAGGCGTGCGGGCGTGAGCTTTGCTCTGTGCACGATACCTACGGAAGGAGTTCGTCACATGAAGAGCATTCTCGCAGGGTCGGTCGCGCTCGTAGTGGGGGCTGGGATGATGACGGGCTGCTCGGGCTCGCCTTGGTCGGCGTCGGGTGGTGATGAGCGGAGCAGAGACGGAACCGGGGGAGCGGGCTCGTGGCTGGCAAGCAGCGGCACGACGTCGAGTAGCAAGACGGCCACGGGTCACGACAGCGGGGTGGAGCCCACGTGGACCTTGGGTAGCGACTCGCGCTCGGGCAGCCAAACGGGCTCTTCGAGCAGCTACACCGCCGAGACTGTTTCGGCGTCGAGCGGCGTGTCGACCGTCCTGTGGACCGAGTCGAGCAGCGCCACGCCGACGGCAACCGAGACCGGGACGAGTACGGAGACGGTCACCACGACGACCATCGAGACAAGCACCAGCACGAGTAGCGAAACAAGCAGCGAGACGACGAGCACCGAAACGAACACCGAAACAAGCAGCGAGACGACGATCACCGAGACAAGCAGCGAGACGACGAGCACCGAAACGAACACCGAGACAAGCAGCGAAACGACGGTCGAGACGAGCACCGAGACAAGCGACGATACCGTCAGCGAGACGACCACCGTGACGGTCACCGAGACGGACGACTAGCGCTCGCGCGCCAGTCCACGAGGCCGCAGTTAGCAGGCGAGACGTCTCGTCTGGGCAGCGGAGGCGAGGACATCTGCACGTCCTCCCTCCGCTCGCCTACCGGGGCACTCGTAGGTGCGGCGCGGCACGTCGCCGAAAAGCAGCACGAGCCGGCGGACAGTTGCCGGAGGATCGTCGCCGGAGCCAGTGTCGAACGTCAGGCGCGCGTTCGATGCTGCGAGCTCGAGTGTGGCGCTCGTTGCGGCGGTCGGGTCGGATTCTCGGTCGGTTTCGTGATCAAAGCTCAGGGTCGCCGACATACCTACCGAATGGATGCCGGGAACCACACCGTGGCGTCGTCGTGCGTGGCGCGGCGTCCGCGCAACCGGGCTCTCGAATCTTCCTGCCGAGAGCTCGCCCGGTGGTAGGGCCCCATGGGACACTCACGCAGACGTGGCTGACGGTCGATCGAGCTTCGCCGTGCGCGCCGAAGTCGGCTCGAACGCGGCGGCCGCGGCGACGTGAGAAGCGGACCCGAGCAGAGAGTGCACTGAAAGGCATCGGACAATGACGCTTGTGAAGATGGCTTGGGTAGTGGGCGGGATCACAGCGCTGGGCCTCGGGATGGCGGTGGAGGCATGCGCGACCGCGAACGGTGGCGGCGGGACGACGGACGCGGGAGTGACGACACCGGACGGCGCGGCGAACACCACGGGATGTGCGGCGCTGCAGGCATGCTGCATGACGCTCTCGCCGACGCTCGCGGCCATGTGCACGGCGCCCCTCGCTACGAACAACGGGACGACGTGCACCTCGTTCCTCACGCAGGTGCAGCTGAGCGGCGACTGCGCGGGCAGCGGGACAGGCACAGCCTCGGCCAGCTCGACGAACACCATCGTCGTCACGTCGACAACCACCACCTCGACCACCAGCAGCGCGTCAGCAACCGGCTCGGACGGCGGGATGAGCAGCAGTACGGCGGGGGGGAGCGACGCGGGTACTGACGCGGGGACGGGAACGGGGACCGGAACTGGCACAGGGACGGGAACTGGCACCGGAACTGGCACCGGAACCGGGACCGGAACCAGCGTTGGCGGAAGTACGCCGACGACCTGCGCGGAGGCCAACAGCGCGATCGGTTGCTGCGGGCCGGACGGCAAGGCGTACTACTGCACCGGCTCTGGTACCGGAGGCACGACGGTCGAGGTAAAGGCGTGCTCGTCCGGGACCGTGTGCGGCTGGGACACGGCGAAGGGCTACTACTACTGCGTGGCCACGCCGGGCACCGCCCCCGGAGGTGACCCGATCGCCTGCCACTAGCGCAGGCTGAACGGATGATCCCAGTGCGTGCCGATCGTCGAAGTCCTCGGGCATCCGGTCCATAGCGAAATCCGTCTTCGACGGAAGCGTGCAATGACAGTGTGAGCGAGCGGCATCTACCGTGAAAAGGAAGGGCGCTCGCGTCTTTCCGTGAGCCGAAGTGGGAGGTGCTGGGCATTAGTACGGTGGAGGCCTTCCCCATGCGTACGATCGGCACGTTGCTCTTTGCCACCACCCTTGTCGCCTGTGGCACATCATCGGGCGAGGTCATCTACGGCCTGGACGGCGGCATACTGGACGGAGCGGTCGTGACGACCAACACGGTCGGCTCGTCGGCGAACAGCAGCACGGCCACCGGCAGCGGGACAGGCGGCGACGCTTTCGTCCAGCCGTCCCCGACCATCGACTCGGGGGCACCCACGGCGGACACAGGGTCGCCGGTCGCGACGGGCGACTCGTCGACGCCGCCCGCGACGACCGAGGGCGGCACGTGTCCGCCGGCCTCGTGCACGACGGACAGTGAGTGCGCATGCGTCGGGACGTCGGGCGCCATCGGCTGCTGCGACACCGTCACGAGCGCCTGCTTCACGTCGGCGGCGTCCGCTTGTCCGGATCAGTCGTCGACGGCCGACAGTGGCGGCGGCGGCGGCTACTGATCATGATCCGATTCGGACACCCACGGCCAGCGAGGCCCAGTAGCCGCCGACCGTAACGTCGCTGTCCCCGCTCACGGTGCCCCGCTCCCCGTGAAGCAGCCAGCCCGTCCGCACGCCGACCTCTAGTGGACCGACGATACGCACGCGCGCCGTGAGCAGCGGACCGACGAAGATGCCCGAGACGCTGTCGCCACGGAGCCGGGAGGCGGAAGGTGAGCCCGCCAGCGTCGTCCAGCCGACTCGCAGTCCGAGGGCGAGATCGACCACCGACGCATGGAGGCCGAGCGTCCCGTCGAACGCCAGCTGACGGATGGTGATCAGCCCGCTCGAGCGCGACGTAGCTCCGTCCCAGCCCGAAAGGGTCCCCTCGACGAAGAGCGGGTGGACAGGCGGCCGACGAAGCTCGCCATGAGCACCGAGCGCGAGACCGAGGAGCGGCGTGCCGACCGTCGGGATGTAGAGACCGTCGATCGCCGCAAACGCCCAGAGCGGCCGTTGCTTTCGCTCGAGCGCAACTTCGAGCGCTCGCTGCTTCTGCTCCACCGAGACCGTCGGGACGCTGGCGGGCGCCAGCACCGGCGCGGGCGTGATCTCGACCTCGAGCCAGCTCGAACGCACGAGCTCCGCGATCGCGAGTGCGAGGAGCCGGCCGTGGCCTTCGGGGGCGATGGCGGCGAGCGACACCGTGCGCTCGACGCGCTTGCCGGTGATGGGGTCGTCCACGGCGAGCTGAACGTCATTGTCGGCGCAGGCGACTCCGATCCGCGTGACGGCGTCTCGGTCGCGGTTGAGCGCGGGGGCCGCATGGAGCTCGATGCGCGCGATCCGCTCCACCTGGGGCGACAGGGATTCATCGCAGCCCTCGAACGAAAAGACGACCGGCACCCCCTCCGATGCGGACGCGGATCCCGGCCGCGCGACGAAACCGATGGCCAGGACGGTAGCGAGGACCGACCCTCTTCGGCTCAAAGCTGTCCCGTGAGCCGACGCACCTGCGCCGCCCGGCGACCGTTCGGGTATGTGGCGAGAAACCGCTGCGCAGCCTCCTTGGCGGAGGCGCGATCCCCGGCGCGCGACCACGCCTCGACTTCACGCGCGAGGGCATCCTCTTCGAGCGGCCCGCCGTAGCGGGACGCGGTTCGAAACGCCGTCGCCGCGTCGCGCGGCTGATCGAGATCGTCGAGGAGGACACGCCCCAGCGTGAAGGCTGCGAGCGATGCCCGTGAATCCGAGGGAAACCGCGCGATGAGCTGTCGCAAGAGCGGCACCGCGCGGTCCGTGTGGCCGGTGAGCCGGGCCGAGTCAGCCGCGAGGAGCAGCTCCTCGGGGTCGTCTCGCACGGTATTTCCCGGACCCTGCATCAGCGCATAGGCGCGATCGTAGTCCCCTGCCTGCGCCAGCTTCTTCCAGGACGGGGGCCTCGCAGGCGCGGGTCGTGGCGACGACGACGGCGCGGAGCTCGGCGCGAGCGCGACGAAATCCTCCGAGTCTCCTGCCTCGAGCGTCGTCTCGCGCCCCGAGCCCCGCACGCTCACCGACCCCGACTCCACACCCACGTGGGTGACGGCGTCGTTCACCGCGTTGTTCGACAGCTGGATCGTGAACACCGTCCCGACATCCTCGATGACAACGCTCCCTGCCGTGACGCGGAACGGAAGACTCGGGTCATGGACGACGTCGAACCGCGCGGCCCCACGTACGAGCGTCGAACGGCGACCGTCTTTCCCCGACTGGGTGAGCTCGGTGCCTGCGACGAGAAACGTGACCCTGCTCCCGTCGGCCATCACGACGCCGCCGAAGTCGGGGGCAGGCGAAGCCAGCGCAAGAGGTGTCGACACGGGAGGCGCTGCGTTCGCGACAGCTGGCGCCGGCCGGTGGCGAGCGATCAAGAAGACGACGGCCGCAGCGGCCAGGACGGGCAACGCGACGCGCGCGAAACGGCTCTGCGAATCCGCGCGGGCCACGCGCTTCTCCACCGTCGAACGGATTGCGCGGGCGCGATCCTCGTCGATCGGTATCGTGCGGCCGCGCACGGCGGCGAGATCAAGCTTCGGAGGCATCGTGTCCCTTCTCTCTCAACGTCCCTGCTGCTCTGGCGATCCGCCGCTTCGCCGTCGCCAGCGAGCACCCACAGCCTTGCGCGACCTCTTCGAGCGACGCCCCCTCGACATGGCGCAGGGTCCACGCGAGGCGTTCATCGACCGGGAGAGCTTCCAGCGATCGATAGAGCGCCTGAAGCATTGCGTGCTCGTCGGGTCTGAGCCCCTGGTAGGGAATCTCGGTCAGCCCGTCGTCGCTCGAGCGAAACCACGCCCCCCACCGCTGGAGGCGCATTCGCTTCTTCACGACGCGGACCGTCACCGTTCGCAGCCATGGCTTCGCCTCGGCCGCGCTCGTGATCGTCCCCAGCTTCCGGGCGCAGACAAAGAAGACGTCCTGGACGATGTCGTCGACGTCCGCGCTGCGTCCGCAGAGGCGCGACGCCAGAGCCGCGACCCACGAAGCGTAGAGCTCGAACAGCGTCGCGAAGTCGGGTTGCTCGCCATCGCCGCGTGCACTCGCCTCGGCCACCGCGGGCGGCGGTACCAGCTTGAGCATCGTCCGCGGCGGCATGGGGGTAGCTAGTGTATGCCCTTCAGGGCGAAAAACGGCTCACACGCGCCGTAAGTTCCGATGCGCTCCTGGCACGCGAGTCGCGACGGCAGGGATGAGGCCGGATTCCTCCGTGCGTGACGTCGGCTCGCGCTAGAGTCCCGGCATGAGCGTCCGCCGGCACGGCGTGTCTTCGAGGAGCATCGGGCTGACCCTTGCCCTGGGTCTGGCCGTGGCCATCGCTCCTGCGTGTGATGCACCCGACTTCGTCGCCGTCGACGGAGCCGTCCCGACCACGAGCGGCGACGCAGCCGCCGACGCGATTCATCGCGCGATGGATGGCGGCCATTCGATGGACGCCGCGCGGGGCGATTCGGCCCCCGCGAACGACGCGAGCGACGACGTCCGCGTCCCGAGGGACGCGAGCCACCCGAAGGACGCGGGTACGGGTCACGACGCGATCGTCCTAGAAGACACCGGCACTCACCACGACGCAAAGCAAGCTCACGATACCGGGGTGGATGCGGAGAAGACGTGTCCGGCCGGGGTGGCTGCGTGCAGCACGGCTACGAGCTGCGGGCCAGCGCCCGTCTGCAAGATAGCTATCTGCGAGAGCGAGTGCTGCGGCACCATGTCGAGCCCAGCGCGGACCGTATGCGGAACCGCGCCGAAGATGCTGTGCGACGGAAGCGGCAACTGCGTCCAGTGCACCGAGAGCTCGGACTGTACGATACTAGGGATCGCGGGCCTCACGACCTGCAACGCCAGCGGCAAGTGCGTCTGACGAGGCCGCTCGCGAGAGCGGGTATACGCCGCGGGCGGTGATGGGTGGGCGGACACCGGGTGCTGACGCAGTCTCGCCCTCATCGTCATCGCCGAACGCCCTGCGGTGGTAGTCGTCGGGCATGCGGCACTACCTACGACCGGATGCGGGGGACTCGCTCTCGTGGAGCGGCGTCGCTCGCGCGCTCCACGAAGCTCGCGGTGGAAGCGCACGACGGCGCACTCCTCATCGGGGCGGGGACGCACCCCCGCGCTCCCATCGACGTCGCTCGTGGCCGGTCGGAGGAGGTCGTTGAGATCGTGGTCGTTGGAGCGCAGAATATTCTTGCCATGACTCGACGCACGGGGATGCCAACAGTTCGTTTTGACGCGACGCTGGGCAAGGTCGAAAGATGGACGATCTTGCGCTTGCCCGCGAGCGCAAGCAAGAAGCTGTCGTCGCGCGGGCAGGTGGCGGTACAAGGCACGATCAATGGTCATCCGTTCCAGACGGTGCTGGAACCAGACGGCAATTTCGGACACTGGATGAAGGTCGAGGGCAAGCTACAGCGCGCCGCCGCTCTGAGCGCCGGTGACACCGCGACGCTCGAGCTCGAGTCACTCGAAGATTGGCCCGAGCCGACGGTACCCTCGGATCTCAAGTCAGCCTTGGTAGCCGCCCCAAAGACGATCCAGGACCTATGGAAGGGCATTACGCCGATGGCGCGCTGGGAATGGGTTCGCTGGGTCAACGCAACCCAAAACCCTGGTACGCGCAAACGACGCGTCGACGTAACCATCTCGAAAATGAAGAGCGGGAAGCGACGGCCCTGCTGCTTCAACCTTGCGGCCTGCACCGACCCCGACCTGTCGAAGAACGGCAGGCTCATCGAGCAGAATATCGAGTGACGACAGCTCGAGCGAGCAAGGCGGGCTCCACGCCTGGTCGTTTGATCTGGAGACCTTCGGTCGAGGCGGAGCCTTCTCCGCATATCCGTGTGACGGCTGGAGTCGTCTCTCCAAGACGCCGGCGTACCTCTGGGAGTCCCTGACGGGTCGGAAGACCCGGACAGGATGCGCTCGACGACGTAGCCGAAGACCTTTGGCTCTGGCCGCACGGTCGGCGCGGTCTGCGTCTTCCGCGTGCGAGCGCGGACGAAGCGCGCGGGGCAGAGCTTCAGCCAGTTGGCGTGGCTCATGGCGAGGTGAGGTAGGGCGCCGCACCGTCACGGGCAGCTCTCGGAATTGCGAGACGACGCCTCGGAGTCGCGAGACGACGCCTCGGAGTCGCGAGACGACGCCTCGGAGTCGCGAGACGACGCCTCGGAGTGGCGAGACGACGGCTTGGGGCGTCGAGACGACGGCTTGGAGTGGCGAGACGACGGCTTGGAGTGGCGAGACGACGGATTGGAGTGGCGAGACGACGGCTTGGAGTGGCGAGACGACGGCTTGGAGTGGCGAGACGACGGCTTGGAGTGGCGAGACGACGGCTTGGAGTGGCGAGACGACGGCTTGGAGTGGCGAGACGACGGCTTGGAGCGGCGAGACGACGGCTTGGAGTGGCGAGACGACGGCTTGGAGCGGCGAGACGACGGCTTGGAGCGGCGAGACGACGGCTTGGAGCGTCGAGACGACGGCTTCGAGCGGCGAGACGACGCCTCGGACGGGTGAGGTCGCCTGCGCGTCGCGCGTGCACCCTCATCTCATGGTGCGGTCTCGGGAGCCGCGGCGAGGTAGAGAAGGTCATCGACGATGTCGAGAGGCGTCGAGGTCACGGGCTCCGCAAGGCATGCGCGCATCCTGGTTCCGGCCTCCGCGCAGACGGACGGGAGGCTTTGAGCCCTCTCCCAAGTCGCGCGGTCGGGCCAGACGGCGTACGCGAGCAGGTGCCCGTCGTCGACACGATGTAGACGTGAGCCCGACGTCCCGTAGTGCTCGCGAATCGCGTTGGTGGCGCTGCGCCATGCCTCGCGAAAGCTCGACTCCGTACCGTGCTGCAGCTTGAATCGGTAGAGGACGGCGAACACGGGGCGACGTTAGCACCGGGCTTGCCGCGGTCCCGCATACGTATTGCCACCCTGTCAAACGTCCTCGTATCATTCCGCCTCATGAGGAAAGTTGCCGTCAGTCTGTTTCTTGCGCTTGTCTCGATGGTGCTGTTTGCGTGCGGAGGCGGGTCCACGACCGCCAGCGGGATGGGCAGCGACGGCGGTGACGGCGGTGGCGGAGGGCACATCGACGGCGGCCACGATGCGGGCGGTCATGACAGCGGCAACTTTGTGGACAGCGGCCACCACGACGGCGGCGGTCACGCAGGCGACGGCGGCCACGATGGCGGCGGCCCGGTGGGCGACGGCGGCCACGACAGCGGACCCACGACGTTCACCATCGGCGGCACCGTGGTCGGGCTCGCCGGCACCGGGCTCGTGCTGCAGGACAACAGCGGTGACAATCTGACCGTGACGGCCAGCGGCGCGTTCACCTTCGCAACCCCCGTCGCGGCCGATGGCGCCTTCAGCGTGACCGTGCTGACGCAGCCCTCGACGCCGACGCAGACGTGCACAGTCACCGGCGGCACGGGCACGGTCGGCAGCGCCGACGTCACCAGCGTGATGGTCAACTGCGGGACCGACTACGTGATCGGCGGCACGATCAGCGGCCTCGCGGGCATGAGCGTCGTTCTTCAGGACAACGGCGGCGACAACCTCACCGTGACCGCCAATGGCACCTTCGCGTTCGCGACCCCGATCGAGACCGGCGGCGCGTACGCGGTCACGGTGTTGACGCAGCCGTCGACGCCGACCCAGACGTGCACTGTGTCCACGGGGACCGCCACGGGCACGGTTGGCAGCGCCAACGTCACGAGCGTGAGCGTCGTCTGCACCACCAACACGTACACCGTCGGCGGGACGGTCTCCGGCCTCACTGGCGCGGGCCTCGTGCTGCAGGACAACGGCGGCGACAGCCTCATGGTCACGGCGAGCGGCACGTTCACCTTCGCGACTTCCGTCGCGAGCGGCGGCGCATACGCAGCCACCGTGATGACGAACCCGGCGATGCCCTCGCAGACGTGCGTGGTCACGAACGGCACCGGCACGGTGACCAGCGCCAACATCACCACCGTCACCGTCACCTGCACGACCAACACCTACACGGTCGGCGGAATGGTCACCGGCCTGGCGGCCACCGACAACCTCGTCCTCCAGGACAACGCCG